>Ga0157380_10003218_pt1 | contig 11152 bp, 9 predicted proteins | sample S35metaG_FD_119757 | JGI IMG/M metagenome (GOLD analysis project Ga0157380, IMG submission 119757) | Switchgrass rhizosphere microbial communities from Kellogg Biological Station, Michigan, USA - S3-5 metaG | ecosystem: Host-associated > Plants > Roots > Rhizosphere > Soil | place: USA: Michigan...
TCGATCGACAACGCCGGCAAGGAGCTGAAGGCCAACATGACCGCCAATGCCGAGATCGTGCTCGAGCAGTTCGCCGATTCACTGCTCGTGCCCGAGAGCGCGGTGGTGTTCGACGCCCAGCGCAAGCCGTTCGTCGATCTCGTGGACCCGGGCTCCGAAACCGGGCGCCGTCGCGTGCCCGTTACCGTCGGCGTCGGCAATGGCACCAGGATGCAGATCCGCGACGGCCTGAAGGCGGGCGACAAGGTCGTTTTGCCCAGTTAGTAAGACGATCGACACACCATGCCCGAGATTTTCATCCAGGTCTTCCAGAACCTGCGCGCCAACAAGCTGCGCAGCTTCCTGACGATGTTCGGGATCCTCTGGGGAGTGGTCTCGGTCGTCGTGCTCACCGCGACCGGCGAGGGATTCCAGCGCGGCAACCAGAAGGTGCTCGAGGAGCTGGGCAAGAACGTCGGCATCCTGTGGGGCGGGCGCACCTCGCTGCAGGCCGGCGGCGAGCGTGCCGGCCGGTCGATCAAACTCACCGTGGGCGATGCCCGGGCGCTGGCCGCCGAGTCCAGCATGATCGCCGTGGTGAGCCCGGAGCTGCAGCGCTTCCTCAGCATCCGCAGCGCCTACAACTCGGCCTCGCTGAACGTTCACGGGATCGAGCCGCAATACCAGGCGATCCGCACCATCGACATCGAACGCGGCCGGATGTTCCGCTTCACCGACGAGCAGAGCGCCCTGCGTGTGGCCATCATCGGCGCCGACGCGACGGCGCAGCTCTTCGGCACCCGGGAGAGCCTCGGTCAGACCGTGTACATCAACGGGCTGCCCTACACGGTCATCGGCAAGATCCGGAAGAAGGATCAGGACAGCAACTACAGCGGGCCCGACAACGACAAGGTGTTCGTGCCGTTCGCGGCCATGATGCGCGACTTCCCTCGCACCGACGCCGAGGCCGGAGTGGTGTCGAACATCATCGTCACGCCGCAGCCGTGGGTGCTCGCGCAGCTTCCCGACGTGCTCAACAACCGCACCGGGCGCATCGAGGACGTCGACTGGCCGCTCGAGCGCGAAATCCGCCGCGTGCTGGCGCCGCGCCACCGTTTCGACGCCGACGATCGCAACGCGGTGGCGATGTGGGACACCACGCTGCAGACGCTGATGTTCGGCCGGATGATCGAGCACATGAAGCTGTTCTTCACCGTGGTCGGTGTCGTGACGCTGTCGCTCGGCGGGCTCGGCGTGATGAACATCATGCTCGTGGCCGTGCGCGAGCGGACGCGCGAGATCGGCGTCCGCAAGGCGTTGGGCGCCACCACCGGCAACGTGCAGCGGCAGTTCTTCCTCGAAGGCTTCATCCTGACGATGCTGAGCGGGACGATCGGTTTCGGCGCCGCGCTGGGGCTGTGTGCGCTCATCAACACGCTGCCGATGCCAACCCGGTTCACGGGCATGATCCTCACGCCCTCAGCTGGCCTCGCCGCCATCGCGGCGCTCACCGTGGTCGGCGTGATCACCTCCACGTATCCGGCGCGGCGAGCGGCGCGGCTGCCGCCGGTCGAGGCCCTCAGGTTCGAGGGGCACTGAGCGCGGGGTCATGAACGTCACATCCGCGGCCGCCGTCACCCTTCCATCCCGCCGCGCGCGCGCCGGCGGCGCCGGTTCGTCGCGGCAGGTGCTGCGCGAGATCGTTCGCGAGGCGTTCATCGGGCTGGCGCGCAACCGCGTGCGGTCGGGTCTGTCGATGCTCGGCATCTCGTGGGGCATCGTCTCGGTCGTGATGCTCCTGGCCTACGGCGAAGGCTTCAATCAGGCGCTCCTGCGCGGGTTCCAGGGCGCGTTCGGCGACGGCGTCTCGATCGTGTTCGCCGGCCAGACCAGCATGCAGTCGGGCGGCGAGCGCGCGGGCAAGCGCCTCCGGATGCGCCTGGCCGATGCCGAGGCCGTGGGCGAGATTCCCTGGGTGAAGAATTGGAGTCCGGAGTTCTTCAACAACGTCACCGTGGCGTGGCGGATGAAGCAGGCCTCGTATCTCGCCCGGGCGGTGGCTCCGGCGTACGGGCACATGCGGTCGCAGGTGCCGGCCTCCGGACGTTTCATCGACGCCGAAGACGTCCGCCTGCAGCGGCGCTCGGTGTTCCTGGGCAGCGAGGTCGCGCTGAAGCTGTTCGGCAACTCGCCGCCGGTCGGCGAGACCGTACGCATCAACGGCATGACCTTCACCGTGGTCGGCGTCATGAAGGAGAAGATCCAGCTCTCCAACTACAACCGCCCCGACAAGGAAAGCGTGTTCATCCCCTTCACCACGGCGGGCAGGCTGTGGAACACCGAGTACCTCAACACGCTGATCTTCGAGGCGATGGATCCGACGCTCAGCACGCGGGCCACGAATCAGGTGAAGGACACCCTGGGCAAGCGCCTGCGGTTCAACCCCGCCGATCCGCGCGCGCTGCGGATTTTCGGGTCGGCCGAGCTGCAGAAGATCACCGAAGGGATTGTGCTGGGGCTGAAGTTCGTGCTGACGTTCATCGGCGTGCTCACGCTCGCCATCGGCGGCGTGGGCGTGATGAACATCATGTTCGTATCGGTCACCGAGCGGACGCGCGAGATCGGCCTGCGGAAGGCGCTGGGCGCGCGGCGCAGCGCCATCCTCTCGCAGTTCCTGCTCGAGGGGCTCGCGACCACGTTCGCGGGCGGCGCTCTGGGCGTCGCGCTGTCGTACGTGCTCGTCTGGCTCACCAGCCCGCGGCCGTTCCTGTCGGAGATCCTCGACGACACCACCGGCACCGGCGACATCCATCTGATCCTGTCGCTCGAGCTCGTCGGCATCTGCACGGGGATCCTGGTGCTCGTGGGTCTCGTCAGCTCGTTCGTGCCCGCGCTGCGGGCGTCCCGCCTCGACCCGATCGATGCGCTCCGCTACGAATAGGCGTCGCACGCGTTCATGGACCGCAAGGACGTGACGAACTACCTGGTCACCCTGCCCGAGCGGCTGGTGCGATCGGCCGTGGGGCTGGGCGCCGGTCTCGCGCGCGAGGTGAGCGACGTCGTGCTGCCCGACGCCGTGCGCCAGGGTCAGCTCTATCGCAATCTGGTGGACAGCACGCTCCGCTTCCTGATCGAACAAGTGGGCGGTGCGGAGGGCGCGTATCCGGCAGAGGCCCCCCTGCCGGGCGACTTTCTGGCCCGCCGCGCCGCCGGCAACGCCGTCGAGGTGCTCGGCATGGTGGCCTTCCGCGCCTCCCCGGTGTGGGTGCTCGCGGCGATGGCCGACCTGTGCGGCCTGGGCCGCCACCTCATTCCGCAACTGGCCGACGAGCTCAAGCAGCAGGGGCTGCTCGACAAGGACTCGACCTTCGAGACCGTCGACCAGCTGCTCGACGGCCTGGAACGGACGTCGGCCCGGGCGGCGTCGGCGATCAACGCCCTGCCGCTCGACGTGACGTCGCTGCGCGCCGAGTGGAACGGCATTCGCGCCGAGGCCCGCCGGCTCCCGGCGGCGTCCCTGCCCTCGACCGAATCGGTCATTGCGATGTGGGAGCGGCTGTGCACCGAGGCGGCAGCGCAGGAACGATCGGTGTTCGAAACGTCGTCCGCCATGGCGCTGTCGGCGGTCCGCACGCTGCCGGAAGGGGTGCGCTGGCTGTCGGCGTCCGCCGTCGCCGGCGCCGGCCTGACCGGTCGTGTGGTCGGGTCCGCGCTGCTCGATCATTATCGCGAGACGCTCGACGAAGTGCGACAGACCGGCTACGCGCAGTACGCGAGCCGTCAGCTGGGTCCGTACGTCCGCGCCGCGGTCTCGCAGTTCTCGCCGGAGCAGAGAACGCTCACCGAGCGGCTACTGAGTCGTTTGCAAAAACAATGAGGCGTCAGCGACCGGCGTGCCTGGCAGGGTCGTCCGAAGCCGGCCTGCTTGTTCATCTGAGCAAACTCCTCGCCGAGGACGGGCCGGCGAAGCGACGAGCCCTGCCGGGCGCGACGGGAGTCGGCAGCCCACGTGGAATAAGCTAGCTGCGAATGGACGTCGACCTCGCTACCGGGTTCATCTGGTTCGTCGCCTTCCTGTTCTCCACCACCGTTCACGAAGCCATGCACGCGCTGGTGGCGTGGAAGGGCGGCGACCCCACCGCCTATCACGGCGGGCAGGTGTCGCTGTCGCCGATTCCGCACATCCGGCGCGAGCCGATCGGCATGCTCGTGGTGCCGCTGCTGACATCGATGACGCAGGGCTGGGCCATGGGCTGGGCGAGCGCGCCCTACGATCCAGTGTGGGCCGAGCACCACCCCAAGCGAGCGGCCCTCATGGCGGCCGCGGGCCCGGCCGGCAACTACATGATCGCGATCGCCGCGTTCGTGCTCATCAAAGTGGGCCTTGTCGCCGGGTTCTTCGCCGCGCCCGACAGCGCCAATTTCAGCCGCGTGATCGTCTCGGCTGCAGGCGGCGACGCGGGTTTCCTCCACACGTTCCTGTCGGTGATGCTGATGCTGAACGTCCTTCTCGGCACGTTCAACCTGTTGCCGCTGCCGCCGCTCGACGGCGGCTCGGTGTTCAGCATCTTCCTGCCCGAGCATCTCGGACGGCGCCTTCGCGAGCTGCAACAGAACGGCGCGCTGTCGATGGTCGGCCTGCTGGTGGCATGGCGGCTGTTTCCGATGCTGACCGGCCCGCTGTTCTCGGTGGTGCTGAAGCTGGTTCACCCCAGCGCGTCTTACGGGTGAGCGAGTTCCCGGCGCCGACCTTCAAGGGCTGGACCAAGCCGGGTCCGATACCACCTGGCGCCGTGTCGCTGCCGGAGGTGCCCGGCGATGAATCGCTCGACGCCGTCAGCGGTCACTTCCGCGTCTTTCAGCTTCGGAAAGGCCACCGCTTTTCCACCGACGACGTGCTGACCGCGTGGTACGGGACGACGTGGGCGCCGTCGGCCGGCCGCGTGCTGGATCTCGGCTCGGGGATCGGATCGGTCGGCATGATCGCGGCGTGGCGGCTGCAGGGCGCCAGCTTCGTCACCATAGAAGCCCAGGAGGACAGCGTGCGGCTGGCGCGCAAGTCGGCCGCCTACAACGGGCTCGATCCGCGGTACGAGATCCGGCACGGCGACTTTCGCGAGGGCTTCCTGCTCGGTGCCGACGAGCGCTTCGACCTGGTGTTGGGCAGTCCGCCGTATTTTCCGCCGGGCACCGGCATCGAGGGCGAGCATCCGCAGAAAGCGGCCTGCCGGTTCGAACTGCGCGGGGACATCCGCGACTACTGCGCCGTCGCGTCGGCACACCTGACGCCGGGCGGTCTCTTTGCGTGCGTGTTTCCCGAGGAGCAGCGTCAGCGCGTCGAGTCGGCCGCGCGTGAGGCTGGACTGGCCATCGTGCGGCGGCGGCCGGTGGTGTTCAAGGAGGGCGAGCCGCCGCTCGTCACGCTGTTCGCGATGGTGCGTGCGGGGGACCTGCCTGAAACGATGCGCGCCCGGACGTGGGTGGAGCCGGCGCTCGTCATCCGCGCCGCCGACGGCAGCGTTCATCCGGAGTACGCCGCCGTGAAGCTCTCGATCGGCTTCCCGCCGTGAGTTTCCGTCGTGGGGGCCGGCTTTAGCCGGCCCTCGGCCGCCTGAAGGCGGCCCCTGCGACCGCTCTTGTGTACGTTCCTAGCAGTGTGCTATAAAATTAGGCAATGCCGAAACCGGCCGCCCTGAGCCGGCGCGAGCGCGAAATCATGGACATCGTCCATCGACTCGGCCGTGCCTCCGTGACTGACGTGATGACGGCGTTGTCCGGAAGGCCGGCGTACTCGACCGTCCGCGCCCAGCTGCGCGTGCTCGAGGACAAGGGGCACGTACGGCACGAAGAGGAGCAGCTTCGATACGTCTACCTGCCGGCGGAATCGCCGCAGAAGGTCCGGCGCTCCGCGGTGAAGCATCTGGTCGAGACGTTCTTCGAGGGTTCGCCGGAGAAAGTGGTCGAGGCTCTCGTCGGCCGCGATGGCGACCGGCTCTCGGACGAGGAGCTCGATCGAATCGCACAACTCATCGAGCGCGCCAGGCGCGAAGGCAAACGCAAGTGATCGGCGCGACGGCCGTCCTGCTCGCCGCGCACTTCATCGTTCCGCGCCTCCGTTCCCGGTCGGCCGCCGAGCGGCATCTGCTCTGGGCAGTCAGCCTGGCGACCGCCGCGACGTTGCCGCTTCTGGGCCTTCTCCTCCCCCGATGGGAGTCGGAGTGGGCCGCCCGCCTGGGTGATTCGTTGCCGCCGGCGCTCGCCGCGTGGACATCCTGGGTGCCGGCACAGAGCGCCGACGTGATCGTCAGAGCAACCGGTGTCGAGGCCGCTTCGTGGGACGTTGCCCGATGGTTGATGCCGGCGTGGATCACCGGCACGTGCGTCGCACTGCTCCTGCTGGCCCGCGATGTTGCGCGGTTGGTTCGCCTCGTGCGAGACGCGGATCCCCTCATCGACGCGCGATGCACGGCGCTGTGCCGGACCTCTGCACGGCGGCTTGGTCTTTCCCGCACGCCCGCACTCTTCGTGAGCCGCCACGCGGTCATGCCGATGACGTGGGGTGTGCGCCGTCCACGCATCATGCTGCCGGCATCGGCGCTCGATTGGCCCACTGAGCGCCTTCGCGCCGTCCTGGCGCACGAGCTCGGCCACGTCGCGCGGGCCGACTGGCTGGTGCACCTCGTCGCGCAACTGGCGTGCGCCGTGTACTGGTTCCACCCGTTGTTCTGGTCGGCCGAGCGGTCGCTTGGCCGCGAAACCGAACTGGCTGCCGATGACGAAGCGCTGGGTGCCGGGCTCGAGGCGAGCCAATACGCCGCCGACATGGTCGAGATCGTGCGTGCCTGTCGCGCGGACGTCTTGTCGCGCTCGGCAGTGGCAATGGCCCGGGCGAAACATCTCGAACGCCGGATTGCCGCGCTCCTGCAGACAGGCGCGAACCGTGCGCGCGTCTCCCGCCGGCTCGTGCTCGCGACCGCAGCGATCAGCGTCGCCGCCGTGCTGCCGCTTGCGGCGGTGACCGCTGGCGGCGCCATGGACGTGGACGTCAGGACCGTGGCTCTTCCCGGGGCGATCCAGACGTTCACGGCCCCGGGGCCGGAGCCGGCGGCACCGATGGTGCGGGGCAGCCAGGGCGCGCCGGCGAGTGGTCTCGTCAGGCTTCCGGAGATCGAGGAGTACACCACGCCGCCGCTCTACAGCGATGAAGCGCGCCGCCGCGGTGTCGAGGGGGTCGTCACGATCGGTGTTCGCGTCGGTCAGGACGGCCAGGTGTCGGGCGCCCGGGTGCTGAGCGGCCTCGGGTTCGGGCTGGATCAGAACGCGCTCGTGGCCCTGCGCCAATGGCACTTCCGCCCGGGGCGGCGCAACGGAATGCCAGCCGCCATGGACGCCGAGATCGATATCGACTTCGACCTTCGCAGCGAAGGCGTCAACGAGCTGATCGCCAACGACATGGCCACGCTCGTCGGCCCGGGCGTCACGCCCCCACGGGTCGTCAGCATGTCTCGCGTCCCTCTCCGCGGTTTCGATGCGCGCGGCCTGGTCGTGCTCGATGTCGTCCTGCAGCAGGACGGCTCGCCCCGGATTGTCAGGATCCTTCGGTCGCTCACGCCCGAGGCGGACGAGCGCGCCGTTCATCATTTCGAACAGTGGCGCTTCACGCCGGCCATGAAGGGTGGCGTGCCGGTAAAAGTTCGTATGAATGCGGAGGTACGATTCCGTGGCTGATATCCAGAGCTCCGAGATCACCGACAAGCGCTGCTATCTGAATCGCCGCGCCTTCATCGCGTCGGCCCTGGCGGCCGCGGGGGCGTCGGCCATCGTGAACCCCGAGCTGCACGCGCAGCAGCCGGCGCCGCACGGCCGCAAGCTGGCGACGGTGAAGAGTCCGCTCAGCGGGAGCGACTCGCCCAACACGTGGGAACACGCGACCACGTACAACAATTTCTACGAGTTCGGCACGAGCAAGAGCGATCCGGCGCTCAACGCGCGCGGCTTCAAACCACGAGCGCCGTGGACCATCGAGATCGAAGGCGAGTGCGCGAAGCGCGGCACCATCACCCTCGAAGACGTGCTCAAGGGGCAGACGCTCGAGGATCGCGTCTACCGCCACCGGTGTGTCGAAGGCTGGTCGATGGTGATCCCGTGGGTCGGGTTTCCGCTCGCCTCATTGATCAAGCGCTGCGAGCCGACGTCGAAAGCCGCCTTCGTCGAGTTCACGACGCTGCTCGACCGCCGTCAAATGCCGGGGCAGGCGACCGACGTGCTCGAGTGGCCGTACGTCGAGGGGCTGCGCATGGACGAAGCGATGCACCCGTTGACGATCCTGGCCGTCGGCTTGTACGGCGAGGTGCTGCCAGGCCAGAACGGCGCGCCGCTTCGCCTGGTGGTGCCCTGGAAGTACGGATTCAAGGGGATCAAATCGATCGTGAAGGTCCGCTTCCTCGCGAAGCAGCCGGTCTCGTCGTGGCAGCTCAGCTGGCCCCAGGCCTACGGCTTCTTCGCTAACGTCAATCCTGCGGTCGCTCACCCCAGATACAGCCAGGCCGTCGAAGCGCGGCTCCCCTCGTTGTTCAGGACGATGAGGACGCTGCCCTTCAACGGCTACGGCGACCAGGTCGCGAGCCTGTACTCGGGGCTGGATCTCCGGCGGAACTACTGAACCCTGTCCCATGGGCCGCCTGAAGGCGGCCCCTACATCTGCCACGCCGGCCGCCTGAAGGCGGCCCCACGTTTACGCCGGCTGGCCAGCTCCGAGCGCGGTGGTGATGGCGCGGGTCATGTCAGTGGTCGTCGCCCTGCCGCCGAGATCCGGCGTCTTCACGCGCTCGTCGGAGAGCACGCCTTCGATCGCCGCGAGAATGCGCGCCTCGGTCTTCGTCTCGCCGAGGTGGCCGACCATCATCGCGCCGGCCCAGATGGCGGCGATCGGGTTGGCGACGCCCTTGCCGGCGATGTCGGGCGCCGAGCCGTGGATCGGCTCGAACATCGATGGTGTGGTGCGCTCGGGGTTGATGTTGCCGCCGGGCCCGACGCCCAGGCTGCCGGAAATCGCCGAGCCGATGTCGGTGAGGATGTCGCCGAACAGGTTCGACGCGACGATCACGTCGAGCGTGTGCGGGTGCGTCACCATGCGGGCGCACAGCGCGTCCACGTGGTACTTGGTCAGGTTGATGTCGGGGAAATCCTTGGCGACATCGGCCACGACTTCGTCCCAGAGCACCATCGCGTGCTGCAGCGCGTTCGACTTGGTGGCGCTCGCCAGCATCTTGCGCGGCCGCGTCTGCGCCAGCTTGAAGGCATAGCGCGCGATACGCTCGATCCCCTGACGGGTGAAGATGCCGGTCTGCTCGGCCAGCTCGTATGGCGTGCCGCCGTGGAGGCGCCCGCCCATGCCGCAGTACTCGCCTTCGGAATTCTCGCGCACGCAGATCATGTCGATGTCGGCGGCGGTGCGGTTGGCGAGCGGCGAGTTGATGCCGGGCATGAGACGCATCGGGCGCAGGTTCACGTACTGCCCGAGGCGCTGGCGCAGCGGCAGGATCAGCTCGCGCGCCGAGATCGCGTCCGAGACGCGCGGGTCGCCGATGGCGCCGAGATAGATGGCGTCGAATTTCAGGAGCTGCTCGCGCCAGTCGGCGTCCAGCATCCGCCCCTTTTCAAGGTAGTAGTCGCAGCCCCAGGGAATGTCGGTGAAATCCAGCTGGAAGCCGTCGTGCTCGGCGGCCACCTTCAGCACTTGAATGCCGGCGGGAATGACTTCCTTGCCAATGCCGTCGCCGGCGATCACTGCGATGCGATGGGTCTTCATACGCTGCGAATTCTCCTACGATGTGGGGGCCGCCTTCAGGCGGCCCAGGGCCGGCTAAAGCCGGCCCCCACGTCGATTCTGCAACGGGCTCTAAAGCCCCGCGGTCACGTGCCGGCGGCCACGAACGAAAAGGATCCCCGTGAACACCAGGGCCGCGGCCACGAGCCCGGTCAGCGTGGGGTCGAGCCAGGGGTAGCGGCCGGCAGCCCCAAAGCGTACCACGAGCAGCGTGCCGACCCCGGCGGCGATGGCGCCGAGCGCCTCTGGCGACCCGGCCCGGCGTGAACACAGGCCGCCCAGTACCGGCACGAACAGGCTGACCCCGAGCAGCGAGTAGAAGACGGTCATCGCCTGGACGATCCCGCCCAGATAGATCGACAGGATGACGCCCAGCGCGCCGCCCGCCACCGCCGCGATGCGTGCCACTCGCAGCAGGTCGGCGTCGCTGGCCTGCGGCTTCAGGTGGCGCTTGTAGATGTCCTTCGAGATCGACGTCGAGATCATGAAGAGAATCGCGTCGCTGGTATCGACTTCGGTCGAGAACACGGCGGCCAGGGCCAGCGCGCCGAGCCAGGTGGGAAGCAGCAGCTGCAGCACCGCGGGCAGCACCAGGTCCGGGCTTGCCTGCGGCGGCAGCGCCACGCGGCCCGCCATGCCGAGCAGCACCGGGACGAACGCGAACAGCAGCAGGCCGACCGCATTGAGCCCGACGCCGATGGTCAGGGCGCGCGGGCTCGCGGCGCCGTACGACTTCTGGATCAGCCCGGGCGAGATGACGAACGCAGGCCCGGTGAGCGCCAGGAACGTCCAGCCCGATCCCGGGCCCGCCGAGTAGGTGAAGTCGGTGAAGCCGGCCGGCAGTCCGGGCGCCGAGAACGCCGCCAGGCCGCCGGCGTTCTCGAGCGCGAACGGCAGCGCCACCGCAAACCCCGCGAGCATCACGATCAGCTGCAGCGAGTTCACCCACGCCGTGCCCAGCAGTCCGCCGGCGGCGAAATACACCGTCATGATGCTGCCGCCGATCAGCGAGCCGAGCCAGCGCGGTGCACCGGTGAGCACGTTGAGGATGGCGGCGCCGGCCATCAGCTGTGCCGCGAGGATCCACAGGCAGCCGAAGGTCACCAGCACCGAGACGATGCCGCGCACTGCCGGACCGTAGCGATGCTCGAGGAAGTCGCCGGTGGTGTAGAAGCCGTGCGTCTTCGCCAGCGTCCAGAGCCGGGGCCCCACCCAGAAGGCGAGGACGAGCGAGGCGAGGCCCGCCGAGCCGCTCCACCACCACGCGCTCAGCCCGTCACGGTAGCCGAGGCCGGCGGCGTTCACCGTGGCGCCGGCGCCGATGTTGGCGGCGAGCATCGACGA
>Ga0157380_10003219_pt1 | contig 11151 bp, 7 predicted proteins | sample S35metaG_FD_119757 | JGI IMG/M metagenome (GOLD analysis project Ga0157380, IMG submission 119757) | Switchgrass rhizosphere microbial communities from Kellogg Biological Station, Michigan, USA - S3-5 metaG | ecosystem: Host-associated > Plants > Roots > Rhizosphere > Soil | place: USA: Michigan...
CCGGAGTTGGCCGCCGACGATCGGCTGTCTGCCGCCGACGTCGATCTGATCGCCGCCCGGCTGGCCCGTTGGGACGCGGCGGCCGAAACCCCTTGGACGCGAGAGTATCTCGAGATGATAGGCACGAACGAGGCGGTGCGGGCACCCGATCTGGCCGCACGCGTCGGACTGGAGGTACCCCGCTTCAAGCGCCGCGTGCGTCAGCTCAAAGGACTGGGTCTGACCATCAGCCTCGACGTGGGTTACCGGCTGTCGCCGCGCGGCAAGGCATTCCTGGCGCGCTAGTCGTCGACGCTGCCCATCTTGACGTGCTCCCGGCATCCCGCCCGCCCGCTGTTCGTCGACGGCGGCAGCCACATCAACGGTGTGGCATGGGCACCGGACCTGGACGCGGAGTAGCGTCCTGCGATTGTGCAGCTCGCTCTGACCCCCGACGGCCGCTGGGATTACCCGACGGCCGACCTGGTCTCGTCGGCGAGCGCGGCGGGCTTCACCGCGGTGGGGATCAATGCCGACCGGGTCGACGCCGTTGCCGTCGACGCCTACGCCGCGACCGGGATCCGCTGTCACGAATTGCTCGCCCTCGTGGTCGGCGACGACGAATCGGCCATGGTGGCAAGCGCCGAGGGGCTGGCCGACCGTGCACAGACGATCGGCGCGGAATGGGTGCTGACGGTCTTCACGGAGAAGGTGCCACTTGCGCGAATTGAGCACTGCGCCAAGATGTTCGACGGCGCCGGCGCGGGCATCGCGGTGGAGTACACCCCACTGGGCGCAATTCCGACGATCGGCGACGGCATGGAGTACGTGCGGGCCGCGAGCCGTAGTGGGCGGGCAGGTCTGATGATCGACTCCTGGCACTTCGGGTTCAGCGAGAACACATGGGAGGACCTAGTGGCGGTGCCGCTCGACGACATCGCCTATCTGCAGTTCACCGACGCACTCGAGCCTGAGTATCGAGACCGCATGATCCGCGAAAGCCTGCACCGTCGCGCGCTGCCGGGCGACGGCATTCTCGAATTACACCGGTTCGCGGATGCATTTCTCGACCGTGGTTGGGACGGCACGGTCAGCGTCGAGGTGCTCAGCGCGGAACTTCGGGAGCAGCCCGTCGACGTACTGATCGGCCGGCTGTACGCCACCACGGCGCGGTACTGGAGCTGAACCGCCGTCCTCGGCAGCCTGCACCGCGCGAGCGACCCCTTTTTGTACAGCAGTGATCGGCGTGTCGTGTACAGACACGGTCGCTCGCGGAGGTGGGCTATAGGCTGCTGATCTCGGCGAGCTTGGCAGGGTCCGAGGTGATCTCATCGATGATGGTGTGGATGAACCGCATCTTGTCCAGCACCATGGGAGGCAGCACGAACGGGTAGAGATCCTCCCTGCCCATCGAGCGGTTGATCATGTTCAGCGCCCACGCCAGCGGCAGCCACATGTCGATGATCGCGTCGAACCCGCTGGGGCCCAACGCCCGTCGCTCAAACGTCGCGGCGGCAGGCGCGAAGCCGAAGGCGGCGGCGGTGTCCAGCGTGTCACGGATGTGCAAGTAGTGCGCGAAGGTCTCGGCCCAGTCCTCGGCGGGGTGCATCGTCGCGTAGGTCGAGACGTAGTTGTCCTCCCACCCAGGCGGCGCGCCCTCGTTGTAGTGACGGTCCAGCGCGGCCTGGTAGTCGGCATCGGGGTCGCCGTACAGTTCGCGGAATCTCGTCGCGTAGGACGGTGACGGCTCGACAAGCCGATAGAAGTAGTAGTGCCCGATCTCGTGGCGGAAATGGCCGAGCAGCGTGCGGTAGGGCTCGGCCATCGCGACCCGGAGTTGCTCGCGATGCACGTCGTCGCCCTCGGCGAGGTCCAGCGTGATCACCCCGTTGTGGTGGCCGGTCATCACCTTCTCGTGTTCGCTGGACAGCAGGTCGAACGCCAGGCCATACTGCGGGTCCTCGTCGCGGCCGATGATGGGCAGCTTCAGGTCGACGAGTTCGGCGATCAGCCGCCGCTTGGCATTCTCGGCGGCCGCGAACGCCGCCAGCGCCTTGACGTCGTTGTCGCCGGGGCGGGTGCGGGTGAGCATGCACGATGCACAGAGTCGAGGGACGGGACCCTTCTCGACGAGCCAATTGCATTCCGCCAGATGCAGATTCGCGCACAACTGGTAATCGTTGGAATCCACTGCGCCGCCGTGGTCGCTCTGCTCCCCCGGCGCGATCACCAGCAGCGCCGTGTCTTCCAACGAGAAGCCAAGGGCGCTGCCGCAATTCAGGCAGACCGAATTCTCGAAGGCCAGGTGCTGGCCGCAGTTCGGGCAGATGAAATCACGCACGCAGCACGCCACCCTCGTACGGCGCCACATCGACGGCGACGTCGATCACGCTGCTCTCCGAATCGGTGTAGATGATGCCGCGCAGCGGCGGTACATCCGCGTAGTCACGGCCGAACCCGACGAAGATGTAGCGCTCGTCGACCATCTGGTCGTTGGTGGGGTCCAGACCCAGCCATTGGTTCTGCGGCGTCCACACCGACGCCCAGGCATGAGTCGCGTCGATGCCGATCATGCGCTCCTTCCCCGGCGGCGGGTCGGTCGCCAAATACCCCGACACATAACTGGCCGCCAATCCGTTGGCGCGCAGACAGGCGATTGCGAGCCGCGCGAAGTCTTGACATACCCCCTCGCGCGCCGCCAAAACCTCGCTGACCTTCGTGGACACCGTGGTCGCCCCGGATTGGTACGTGAAGTCCGAGTAGATTCGCGACGTCAGGTCGCGCAGCACCTCGATCAGCGGCCTGCCGGGCTCGAAACTCGGTGCGGCGTAAGCACGTAGCTCGTCGGTAAGCTCCGCTGGCTGCAGGTCGAGGGTGAACTCGGTGGCCAGTGCGCCGTCGAGACCGACGGGCCGCGCGATCTCCCACGGCGCCCGCGCCGACCCACCGCCATACAACTCGGGCGGCGGTGGATCCACCTCAACCACCGACTTGCTGGTGATCGACAGCGTGTTGTGGCGCTCCGTGACATGGAAATAAGAGCTGATGTTGCCGTAGGCGTCGCGGCTGGTCGAGCTGTCAGCCGCCTCGGGTTCGATGATCAGCTCGTGCGACAGGCAGCGCTGCCGTGCCGAGTCGCGCGGAATGAGAAAACCCCGGCCGTAGGAGCTGGTGACCACGTCCGAGTAGCGGTACACCGTGTGGTGCGCGATCTGATAACACCGGCTCACTGCCGAGGCGATGGGCCCGTCGGTCACGGCACGACTCGGAACTCGTCGGGACCCCAGAGATGCTGCATGCCACCGGGCAGCGACAGGTGCGTCGCGGTGATCACGCCGGACAGCTCACGCAGGTCGCGGTGCATCCCGTCGACCAGATCGGCCAGCTCTGCGCGCTCGCCGTCGGCAGTGACCTCTTCCAGGTCGGCGGGGTCGAGACGGCGCAGCCGGATTGCGATCTCGTCCACCAGCCGCTCCGGCCGCGACGACCCGGAAGATCCCGGCAGCGCCTTCAGGTTGGCCCGCAGCCGCTCGAGTTGGAAGACGAGCGAGCGCGGGTTCTCGGTGTCGAACAACACCAGGTCCGCCACAGCAGCCACACTAACCTTGCCCAGCGTGCGCCGCCGGTAGATGACCGACGATTCGCAGGCCACCAGCGTGGACTCGGTGATGGTTTGCTCTGCACCCGGACTGCGGACCGTCGTCAGGGTCGCACGCAGCAGCGCGGTCAACGCCAGCCCGCGCTCGATTCGTTTGCCGATATCCATCATCGTCCAGCCGACGTCCTGGACCATCGACTCTGCCGCGACGCCGGACAGCGCCAGCATTCCGGCCAGCGTCAGGTTGTTCGTCGACGAGAGGAACGCGTCACCCTCCGTCTGCGACTCGGGCGGTGTGTCCGGCGCGTGCAGCAGAGCGCGCTCGACGGCTGCCAGCACCATCCACGTGTCATTCGACATCTGGTCACGCACCGCGCGCGCGGCGAGCCCGAGTCGCTCGGCCGACTGCGCCAGCGACCCAGCGCGGTGCCGGTCGGCGGTCAACGACCACAGCGTTGTCTGGGCCGTCGCGACCATCTCCGCGTAGTCGCTGCCTGCGCCGGTGTCGGTCCCGGTGATCTGTCCGAGCGCGGCCAGCAGGACCGGCACGCACTCGCTGCCTTCCATCTCGCGGCGGAAGCGGTATTCGTGATAGCGCTCACGGGTGACGGTGAGCAGCCGCGCCATGTTCTCGGCTCGTTCCGCGTATCGGCCCATCCAGAACAGGTCGGACAGCACACGCGGGGAGCTGACGGCCCTGGTCGGACTGGGCGTCATCGCGGGCAGTTCGACCGCGCCCGGAATCCGCTCGACGGTGGTGACGCGTGTCGGCGTGCGCACCCAGATATCCTTGGCCGCAACGTTATTCAACCGGTAAGCGGCACTACCGGGGGCCAGCAGGTAACCCAGGCCGCCGACCATCGGCGCGTACCCGCTGCGCTGCGACACCGTGAACAACCGCATCCCGACGCTGGCCGACGACAGCCCGCCCGGGTAGTAGTCGGTGGGCGCCGACGAGAACTGCGGCGGCTCCTGGCCCACCCACTGCCACGGCGTTGCTTCGATGCGCACGCCGAGTTCCTTGCGCTGCGCGGACGACAGAGTCGGCCCGACGATCGCGTCCCCGCCCGTCACCGACTTGATCAACAGCGACGACAAGTTGGTCAGCAGGTGCGAACGTTCCGTGTTGATGCCACCCCAGTACATCGGTGCCGTCTGCAGCAGCGGGGTCTCACCCAGCAGCCGCTCGGCCAGTTCGGGCAGAAAGCGAAGCAGCCCAGCGCTTTCCAGAACGCCGCTGCCCAACGAGTTGACGACCGTTACCGCGCCGCGGCGCAGCACCTCCACCAGGCCCACCACACCTAGCCGCGAATCTGCGCGCAGGTCGAGCGGATCGGCGTACTCGGCGTCGACGCGGCGTAGCACCACGTCGACACGCTTGAGCGTGCCCATCGACCGCATCCACAACTTGCCGTCGCGCACCACCAGGTCGGCGCTCTCCACCAGTGGGAAGCCGAGCACGCTGGCCAGATAGGCCTGGTCGAACGAGGTCTCGGAGTGAATGCCTGGGCTGAGCACCACGACCACCGGCTCCTCGGCCGACTCGGGGGCCGCGTCGATGAGCGCCAATCGCAGCGCCTGCGCCCACGGCGAGGCGGGCCGCGGGCCGATCCGTTCGTACAGGTCGGGAATCGCGTGCGCGACCACTCGCCGGTCGGCCAGTGCGTAGCCCGCCCCCGACGGTGCCTGGGTCCAGTCGGCATTGACAACGAAGGCCCCGGATCCACTTCGACTGACGTCGCAGCCGTGCAGGAACAACTGATGCCGGCCCGGCACCTCGATCCCGCGGGCGGCCCTGACATAGCCCGGGTGTGCGAACAACAGCTGAGGTGGCAGCACCCCGCTGATGATCGAATGACGCGGGCCGTACAGGTCGGTCAGCACGGCGTCGAGCAGCCGGGAGCGTTGCACAAGACCCGATTCCAGCGTGTCCCAGTCCGACGCGGATAGCAGCAGCGGCAGCGCATCGAGGTGCCACGGCCCCGGCTGCGCTGTCCCGTCGCCGTTGGTCTCCGCATCGCCGTGCCGGTCGACCTGGATGTAGGTGATCCCGTCGTTGTCGACCGAGCTCCGGATGATGGACCGCAGCTGTTCCAGTCCGCCGCGGCCCCGCTCGCCAACACATTCGGCGAGTTCCTGCCAGGCGGGTCGCACATTGCCTGCTGCGTCGACGAATTCGTCATAACCGGTCCCGGCACGCTCGCCGCGCACGTCGAACAGCGCCTGCTGGGCGCGCGCGGTGCGGTACCGGGCGAGCAGGTGGTCGATGTCGTGCGTTTCAGGCGCGGGAAGGACCATTACTGCAGAACGGTACGCATTCGGCGCAGATCCAAAATGCCCGGCGCGCCTACATCGGTGGATTGCCGAGCCTGCTTCTCGCGGATGTCCGACATGTCCACCTTTCCGGGGGTGAAGCCCGTCGCGTCGAAGCGGCGGCCCCGCCGGGACTCGGCCTCCACGGCGTTGACCGGCGGGGAGTCGTAGGCGCGGCCGCCCGGGTGCGACACATGGTAGGTGCAACCGCCGCGCGAGACTCCCGTCACGGTGTCGACCAACTCGAAGCGCAGCGGCCCGTCGACGGTGATGGTTGGGTGCAGCGCGCTCGGCGGCTGCCATGCCCGGAACCGCACCCCGCCGACTTGGACGTCGGGGTTGTCGGTGGCCAGCAGCGGGATCGGGTAACCGTTCGCGGTCACGACATACCGGTGCCGGTCCGCGCCGATCAGCCGCACCTGGATGCGTTCCACCGACGAGTCGACGTAACGGGTGGTGCCGCCTGCGGTGGATTCTTCGCCGAGGACGTTCCAAGGTTCGATCGCACCGCGCAGTTCGATCTCGACGCCCTCGAACACCGCGGTGCCGATGCGAGGGAACCGGAACTCGGTGAACGGGTCCAGCCAGCTGGTGTCGAAGTTGATGTCGTGTGCGCGCAGATCGGCGGCGACATCGGCGATGTCGTGAATCAGGAAGTGCGGCAACAGGTATCGGCCGTGCAGGTTGGCGCCGTGCCGGATCAGCGGGGCCCTCAGCGGCTCGTCCCAGAACCAGGCCACCAGCGAGCGCACCAACAGCGACTGCACCATCGCCATTTGATAGTGCGGCGGCATCTCGAAGCCGCGCAGCTCGAGCAGCCCGAGCCGGCCGCGCGCGCTGTCGGGGCTGTAGAGCTTGTCGATGCAGAACTCGGCGCGATGGGTGTTGCCGGTGATGTCGGTGAGCAGGTGGCGCAGCGCGCGGTCGGTCACCCACGGCTTCGCGCCGCCTGCGCCCTGGCCGAGCCGCGCGATCTCGGCGAACGCGATCTCCAGTTCGTAGAGCGCCTCGGCGCGGCCCTCGTCGACGCGCGGCGCCTGCGAGGTGGTGCCCACGAACCGGCCTGCGAACAGATACGACAGTGACGGATGGCGCTGCCAATAGGTCAGCAGCGACACCAGCAGGTCGGGGCGGCGCAACAGCGGCGAATCGGCGGGCGTGGTGCCGCCGAGCGTGATGTGGTTGCCCCCGCCCGTGCCGCCGTGTGTGCCGTCGACATCGAACGACTCCGTAGACAGGCGAGCCAGCCGGGCTTGCTCGTACAGGGTCTCCAGCTGCTGCTTCTGCTCCGCAAAACTGGCCGTCGGCGCGACGTTGACCTCGATGACGCCCGGGTCGGGCGTGATCGTCATCGAGCCGATCCGGGGATCGGGCGGCGGGCCGTAGCCTTCGACCACCACGGGGCACTCGGCCTTGGCGGCGGCCGCTTCGACCCGGCTGATCAGGTCGATGAAGTGCTCGAGTTCGTCGGTCGGCGGCATGTAGATGTACAGCAACCCGTCGCGGATCTCAGCGACCATCGCGGAGGTAGGCGCGGCATCGGCGTCCTCGACAACCGCCGCGGCGGCTGCCTCGGTGTCGATGGGCAGGGTGGTGGACCGGGTCAGCGGGTCGGCGTGATGGGAGGGCGGCGGCGGGTGCCAGCTGATCGAGTTCAGCGGCAGCCGAAGCCCGGCAGGCGAATCGCCCTCGAGTAGCACGATGCGCCCTCGACGCAGCTGCCAGTCGGCGCTGGCCCAGCCGGAGTCGTCGGCGCGGCGATGAAGCGGCAGCACGTAGGCGGCGGGTTCGGTGACGGGCGCCTCCAGGCGCGACATCAGCGCGGCGCGGGCGTCGGGCGCATCGGCCGCCAGATCGTCTGGCGCGGCGACCGGTTCACCTTCGGGCTGCCGCACCGCGGCGGCCAGCCTGCTCAACGCGTCCTCGTAGGCCGGCCGCACCTGCGAAGCCGGCAGCCCGAGGCCCTCGGCGACGGCATTGAGCACCTGGCCGCCCACGTCATGCGCCAGCGCCGGCGGTTCGCCGTCGGCCTGCCAAGGGTCGGCCAGCAACGCCTGGTCGATCCACAGCGGCTGGCCGTCGATACGCCAGAACAGTCCAATCTGCCAGCGCGGCAAGGGTTCTCCTGGATACCACTTGCCCTGACTGCGCTGCACCAGTCCCTGCGGCGCCCACAGCTTCTTCAACTTGGCCGCTAACGCGGACGCCCGCTCGCGTTTGTACGGCCCGTCGGCGTCCGTGGTCCATTCCGGGTCGACCTGGTTGTCGATCGAGACGAATGTCGGCTCACCGCCGACCGTGAGGCGCACGTCACCGGCGGCGAGCCGCTCGTCGACGCGGGCACCCAGCGCACAGATCGCGCCCCATGCCGCCTCGGTGTACGGCAGGGTGACGCGGGGATCCTCGTGAACCCGGGTGACGACGTTGGAGAAGTCGAGCGTGGTTTCGCACGGTTCGGTCGCGCCGGTGATCGGGGCTGCCGACTCGGGATGAGGCGTGGCCGACAGCGGGATGTGGCCCTCGCCTGCGAACAGCCCCGACGTCGGGTCAAGCCCGATCCAGCCCGCGCCAGGGATGTACACCTCGGCCCAGGCGTGCAAATCGGTGAAGTCGGCGGCAGGCCCGGACGGCCCGTCGAGCGCTTCGACGTCGGACGTCAGCTGCACCAGGTAACCGGACACGAAGCGGGCGGCCAAGCCCAGCTGGCGCAGGATCGACACCAGCAGCCACGCCGAGTCGCGACACGAGCCGATTCCCGTGCGGAGCGTGAAATCCGGCGTCTGCACACCGGGTTCCATCCGCAGGCTGTAGCCGACATCGGCGTTCACCGCCCGGTTCAGGGCGACCAGGAAGTCGATGGTGCGCGTGCCGGGGGCGACGGCGAAGTTCTTCACCCACGCCTGGACGAGGTCGCCGGGCCCCGAGCCTTCCCCGGCCTCGTCGACCGGCCGCAGATAGGGCTTGAGGTCTTCGGCGAGCGCCTTAGGATATTCGAAGCCGATCTGTTCGGCCCAGTCCTCGATGAAGAAGTCGAACGGGTTGATCACCTTCATGTCGGCGATCAGCCCGACCGTGATGGTCAGGCTGCGGGCACGATTCGGGAACACCAGGCGGGCCAGGAAATTGCCGAACGCGTCCTGCTGCCAGTTGATGAAGTGATCTGCCGGCTCGATCTGCAGCGAATAGGCCTCGATCGGAGTGCGCGAGTGCGGCGCGGGGCGCAGCCGAACAACGTGGGGGTACACCTCCACCAGCCGATCGAACGTGTAGCTGGTGCGATGCTCCAGCGCCACCTTGATGCCCATCCGCTGATCCCATCACAAGGTTTCATCGCGCGCAGCGGTCTGCCGGGCGCAGAATCGGGAGTGTGGCCACGTGGGACGACGTCGGGCGAATCGTCGGTGAGCTTCCCGAAACCGCGGAGGCCTCGCCGCGTAACTGGCGGGTGCGCAAGAAGCTGATCGCGTGGGAACGGCCGCTGCGCAAGGCGGACTACGCTGCGCTGGGCGCGGACGCCCCCGATGGAGACATTCTCGGGGCCCGGGTCGCGGACGAGGGCGTGAAGTTCGCGCTCGTCGCCGACGAACCCGGGGTGTACTTCACCACCCCCCATTTCGACGGCTACCCGGCGGTGCTGGTGCGCCTGGCCGAGATCGGCGTGCCGGAGCTAGAAGAGCTGATCACCGAGGCTTGGCTGGCGCAGGCACCGAAGACGCTCAGCAGAAAGTTCCTTAACGGAAGCTGAAAAGCGCTGGCAGACAACGGGCCACCGGCGGAGATACGCTTTACGAGGTGAGGACTTCGCTTCTCACGACCACCACAGCGTTGGCGTTTCTCGCGGCGAGCGCAGCGTGCTCGAGCGGCCCTCCGCGCCCCCGACCGCGACCACGTCGGCAGCGCCCAACCCCTCGGTCTCGGCTTCCGCATCGCCTCCCGGTCCGATGAAGATCACCGACCCGTACTCTCCGACGATCGTCCCGTCGGTCTTCACGACCAAGATCGACAATCCGTACTTCCCGCTGACGCCAGGCACCCGCACGATCTCTGAGGCGGCCACCGCAGATGGGCTGCATCGCACAACCACCGACGTCACCCGCGACACCAGGAAGGTCATGGGCGTCGACACCGTCGTCGTCCACGACACAGTCACCGTCGACAACGAGCCGCTAGAAGACACCTTCGACTGGTATGCGCAGGACCGCGACGGCAACGTCTGGTACTTCGGCGAAGTCACCAAGGAATACAAGGACGGCAGCGTGGACACCGCCGGCTCGTTTGAGGGCGGCGTCAACGGCGCCCTGCCCGGCATCATCATGCAGGCGCACCCGCAGGTCGGCGATCAGTACCGGCAGGAGTACGCGAAGGGCGTCGCGGAGGATACCGGCGAGGTGCTCAGTCTCACCGGGAGTGAAACGACCCCATTCACCGGGCCCGCCAAGGATCTGTTGGTGACGAAGGACTCCGACCTGCTCGATCCCACGGGGCCGGGCGAGAACAAGTACTACGCCCGCGGTGTCGGGCTGATCCTCACCGTGGTGACAACGGGTCCACCCGAGCGCGACCAGGCCACCGTCGTCGAAAAGTTCTGATGTGATCGTCCTCGACGATGATCGTGAGCTCTCCGACGCCATCGATGAGCCGCGGCGCGAACCCTGCTGATCTCGTCGTATCGCGCGAACCGGTGGGGCAGACAGGTGCGGTCGTGCCGACGATCCCGATCACCATCACACCGCCACCGCCGGCCCCGACCATGGCGCCGACGATCGCACCGACCAGGATCGAAGCCGCGTCACCAGCGCCTGCCTATACCCCGTGAGCAAGCCCGCCGGCGCCGGTCGAACCCGGCGCGACGCAGCCTCGGCCGAGGCAAACGAGCCGACGCATCGGCCGTTCCCCCAGGAAACCACCGACTTCTTGGGGCAGCCGGGAACGAACCATTAGTGGTGTTGTCAAACGTTCCTGCACGACTGCTGTGAATCTTTACCCCCGCGTCGACGCCGCGGAGGATGATCTGCAGGCATGGCTGCAACAGATCCCACCTTTTACCGCAGCCCGGGTGCCGCCATCGCCGCAGCACCCGAGCAGCTTGCTTACGTTGTCGCATTCGACCCGGCCGGCCAGGCGAAAGACGCGGTTGCCGTGGTGGACTGCGATTCCGCTTCGTCGTCGTATGGCCGAGTGGTCGGCTGGTCGGAGCTTCCGACGGCAGGCAACGAACTGCACCACTTCGGCTGGAACGCCTGCTCGAGCGCGCTGTGCCA
>Ga0157380_10003220_pt1 | contig 11151 bp, 12 predicted proteins | sample S35metaG_FD_119757 | JGI IMG/M metagenome (GOLD analysis project Ga0157380, IMG submission 119757) | Switchgrass rhizosphere microbial communities from Kellogg Biological Station, Michigan, USA - S3-5 metaG | ecosystem: Host-associated > Plants > Roots > Rhizosphere > Soil | place: USA...
ACGCCGGCTCCCGCGGCCATCGAGACGCCGGAGCCGGCTCCCGCCGCCATCGAGACGCCGGAGGAGACCACGCCGTGACGCTCAGTTTTTCGCGCGTCACGCTCGCAGGGCCGCTCTGGACAACGGCGGAAGTCAAAGCGATCCAGTTGCGGATCACCGATGCCGCGCACGATGCGGACATCGACGAGAAGTTGGCGACGGCGCAGGAAGCGGTCTTGGCGTACCTCGGGCCGGCGGCCGATGCGGCCTGGACGCCGGCGTCCGCGCCCGTGGCCGTCAAGCACGCCATCCTGCTCCTCACCGTCCACTACTACGAACATCGCGGCGATGACTTCACCGGGCAGACGAACCGCCAGGACGCGGTCATCTGGAAGGAGCTCCAGAACCTGCTCGCGATGTACCGCGATCCGGCGCTGGCGTAGCGATGGGCATCGGCTCCTACCGGCATCTCGTGACGCTCGCGCATCCGGCGGTGGTGCTCGATCCGCCGACCTGGTACTGCCAGGTCATGCCGTCGTCCACCGCGGCGCTCGACGGGCTGGCGGCGTTCTTCATTCGCGGCCGGTACCATCCCGGCATCAACCTCGAGACGCAAGTGATCTTCGAGGGCCGCACGCTGCAAGTGCAGAGCGTGAGTGACCTCGACGAGCGCCACGTCGAGATCCAGCTCACCGCGGTCGAAGTCGTCGGCCGGCGCGGCAAGGCGGCGCCCTGATGGCGACGACCGAACTCAAGATCATCGGCCTCGAGCAACTCCGCGCGGATCTGAAGCGGTTGCCGGAGGATCTCACGCGCGAAGCGGCCGTGATCGTCCAGGCGACCGCGGACGCAATGGCGGTGGACGTGATCGGCCAGTACGCCGTCAAGACCGGCAACCTCCGATCGCACGTGCGCGTCGAGACGACCTCGGATGTCATCGGCGGCATCACGTCGAAGGTCGTCAGTCGCGCCCGTCACGCCTACATTTACGAAACCGGCGGCGAAGGGAAAGAGCGCCACTGGAAGAAGAACGGGAAGAGTACCGGCGTGATGCCGGCCAAACGCATCTTTGCGCCGGTCGCGCCGCTACGGCGCCGGATCATGGAAGCGGCGCTCATCGACATCGTTCGGCGGGCCGGCCTGACTGTCACAGGCTCGGCCACATAACGCATTGGCAGCCAGGTTTTAGAGGAGAAGCACATGCCCGCACCAGCCGCACCAACCAACAATCCCGGGACGCACGGGAAAGAAGGCATCGTCGCGATGAAGCTCACGTCCGGCGGTACCTACGCCGCCGTGGGGAACATCAGCGAGTACACGCTCAACATGGCGACCGACAAAGTCGAGACCACGAGTCTCGGCGACGCGAACAAGCGCTACGTCGTGGGCCTCAAGGATCTGAGCGGCACGTTCACCGCGTTCTGGGATCGCCTCACCGATACGATCTTCGATGCGGCTGACTCGCCGACCGGCTGCTACTTGGCGTTCTGGCCGAGTCAGACCTCGGCGCAGGGGTGGGAAGGGCCGGCCTGGCTCGACGCCTCGATCAAGGGCGGCGTCACCAGTGCCGTCACCATCGATGCCACGTTCGTCGCCAATGGCGCCTGGACGCGCTCGAGCATGGTCGCGGCGACCGGCGCGAGTGCCACGTCCACACCGGGCCAGTTCACGCCCGCGGGCGCGATGGCGCCGGCCAACCTGGCCGGGCTCACGGGCGTGACCGCGGCGCCCACGTCGGCGTGGACGACCGGCCAGTACGTGATGCTCGGCGATGGCAGCACCGCGCACTGGAACGGCACAACGTGGGTCGCGGGCGTCGCCTAGACGGCGATGGCGACGGTTGGCACGCAGCGGGTCACGTTCGAGGGGCTCGCGGCGACGGTGCGGCTCGGCTATCAGCGGGCCGCGAAGCTCGGCGCCTGGAAGATTGAGGGCGGCTGGATCTCGGCAGCGGTCGAAGATTTCGACGGCTTCCGGATCACCCAGTCGCCCTTGACCCTCGAAATCCTCTACGCCGAAGGGGCGCCGACGTACCGGCCGCTCGCCGACGTGTCTGTCTCCGGGGGCCGATTGACGGGCCGGCTCCTCCCGAAAACCTAGAAGGGACGCGATGGGATCACGCTATCGGAAACAGGAAGAAGTCCGGCTCGAGCTCACCGGCGGCGACTGGCTGCTGGTCCGCAAGCACTTGACGGCCGGCGAAGAACGCGACGCGCACGCGAAAGTCATCAAGGCGGGCACGATGCGATCGGGCGAACGGCCGGAGCTCGACCTTGAGCATCTCGGCATCGCGCAGGCGGTGAGCTACCTCATCGACTGGTCGATCACCGACGCCGACGACAAGCCGATCCGGATCCGCGACGCCTCGTATCCGTTCGTCTTTGCGGCGCTCAGAAACCAGACACCGGAGTCGCTGCGTGAGATCCTCGAAGCGATCCAGGCGCACGATGCAGCGATGACCGAGGCGCGGGCCGAGGAAAAAAAACTCCTGGCTGGCGTGAGCGCACCGTAAGCGATCTCTATATCTGCCGGATCATGGGCTGGACCTACGACGACCTGCTCGATCTCCCGGTGGACGTCTATACGGTGCTGGTGGAACAACTAAGCGCCGAAGCGGCGAAGTCCCGGAAATAACATGGCCCTCTCTGCCACCTTCACGGCGAACTTCTCCTCCTTCTACGACGCCGTGGACAAGGCCGAACTGAAACTAAAAGAGTTCGGCGCCGGCGCCGAGAATGCGGGGAAGCGGCTCAACGCGATGGGGAATCAGTTCTCCGGCGTGAAGATCATCCAGGACGCGACCTTGATGGTCAAGGCGATCGAGGACATTGGCGGGACAACGAAACTCACGGAGAAGGAGCTCGCCAAGCTCGGCGCGACCGCGAATGAAGCGGTCGCGAAGATGAAGGCGCTCGGCATGGACGTGCCGAAGAACCTCCAAAAGATCGCCGACGAAACCAAGAACGCGAACAAAGCCGGCATCGACTGGATGGGCTCGCTGACGAAGATCGCCGGCGCGGTCGGGATCGCGTTCTCGATCGATGCCGTCGTGGGCTTCGTCGGCTCGGTGTTCGACGCGGCGAGTGCGGTCAAGGATCTCGGCAACCAGTGGGGCTTTACGACCGACGCCGTCCAGAAGTGGAAGGGCGCGGCCCGTGATAGCGGCGTGACCACGGAGGCGCTCGGTAAGAGCGTGCAGCACGTCACGGCCGAACTCGAGAAGAGCGACGTGCAGTACGACGCGCTGCTGAAAAATATCGGGCTCTCCGGTGAGGCGCTCCGCAAGATGAAGATGGAGGACGCCTATAAGGAAGTCCTTAAAGCGCTCGAGGCCGTCAAGGATGAGACCCTCCAGTACGATCTGGCGCTCGGGCTCCTCGGCCCCAGCGCGAAGCAAGTAATCGGCGGCATCCGGGACGGGATTGTCGAGGCCACGGACGCGCAAAAGGTGATGAGCGAGGAGACGATCAAGCGCCTCGCCGCCGCCGAGGACGCCTGGGGCCAGTTCAAGGACAACGTGATCATTTTCTCCGGCGACATGCTCGCGGGCGTGATGAAGAACTCGCAAGCCCTGTTCTCGTCGTGGGGGAACTTCTTCACGATTATGGCGAAGGGGCTCAAAGCCCAATTTACCGGCGGCAACGACGTCCAGCAGTACGTGGACAGCCTCAACGCGGCGGGCCAGGCGGCGACGAGCCTCGGGAACGCGCTCGCGCCGGTGGCGTCACACGGCGAGGACGTCAACCGGACGATCAAGACGACGGCGCAGATCACGGAAGAACTCCGCAAGAAAGAAGAGGCGCGGAAGAAGGGACTCGAGGCGTACGCCAAGGCGCAGGCGGAAGCGAAGCAGGCCGAAGAAGCCTATACGCGCGAACTCAAAAAGCACGACGACGCCCTGGATGATCTGGTCAACAGTTTCGGCGGCGCCGGCGGGTCCGGCGCGATCGGGAAGGCGAACCTCTACCTGCAGGCGCTTAAGCAGGCGATCCCGATCGAGCAGATGTCCGCGACCGCCAAGCTCAACATCCATAAGGCGATGGATGAGGCGATCGTCTCCTACCAGGCGGCCGGCCAGATGGCGCCGAAGGTCATGTACGACATCTGGCTCGCGACGAGAAACGCGACCGAAGGCGTGATCGAGTTCTCGTCGAAGTGGAAGAACTTCGCGGACATCGTCAACACGCAACCGATTGATCTCGGCAAAGGGTTCGCGATGGCGCCGCCGCCGGAACTCACCCCGTGGAAGGATGCCTTCACCGACTTCGCGAACACGCTCCCGGCGATCTTCGGGAACGTGATGTCGGCCCGCGGCGGCGATATGGGCAGGGTGCTCGCGGATCAGTTAGGCGCGGGGATGGCCGCGGCCATGGGGCCGGCGATCGCGGCTGGGATGAAGGGCACAACGGCCCAGAACGCGATGGCGTCCGCGCTGGCCGCGGGGGTCATCACAGAGATGTTCGGCGAAGTGTTGCGAAACATTGTCGATGCCCGGAAAGCCTCGGAGCGGTTCGCCTACGCGCTCCGACAGATGACGGACGACATGCACGCCGACCTCGTCGGGCCGAATAGTCCGTACGAGGATTTTGCGGCGCTCGAGCAGGCCGCCAACGAAGTCGGCCTCACGTTCGAGGATGTCTGGAACCCGGACGGCGTCACCACGTTCGGGCATCACTTGCAGGAGCGGATCGACGAGTTTGAGCTCCTCCGGAAAGGCGGCGAAGAACTCTTTCGCAAAGTCACCGGCGCGTTCGATGAACTCGGCGTGGCGCTCGAGGACTTCGGCGGGCTGGTGCCCGCATCGCTCCAGCCGATGATCGATTCGCTCCTCGAGATCGAAGGGATCCCGCCTGACATCGCGGCCCTGCTGGGCGGCCTGGCCGAGGATCCTTCCTGGCAGACGATGCAGGCCCGTGCGAAGGAACTCGGCGTCGATCTCGCCGCGCTCGGGCCGAAGTTCCAGGAATCGCGGATCCACGACATCGCGTTCGGGTACCTGCACGACCTCGAGATGCTCGCGGGCGAAGGATCGGACGTGGTCGGCGTGCTCCACGGGATGAGCGATGAACTCTCGACGCTCTACCAAGATGCCCAGGCGACCGGGGTGAAACTCCCGAACACCTTACGCCCGTACATGCAACGGCTCGTCGAGATGGGCGAGCTCGTGGACAAAAACGGCAAGAAGGTCGAGTTCCTCACCGACGATATGTTTGCCGACGTCGAGGACAAGGGGCTTGCCGCGATCGTGTTGATCTTGAAAGAGATCAAAGACCTCCTCGAGCGGGGGCTTCCAAGCGCCGCCGAAAAAGGCGCGAAAGACATCCAAGACTCGTTCGAGCGGCATCCGCTCGAGATCCCGGCGACCGTGGTCTGGCGCGGGGTTGAGATTCCAAATCCCGCGCACAACAGCTTCGCGGGCGGCTCAGGCGGGTTTCGGGATTTCGGATCCGGGACGCCGGCGATGCTCCATGGGGTGGAAGCGGTGGTGCGGCCAGGCGACATGGCGTCGGCGGGCGGCGAGATGCGGATTGTCTTGCAGCAAGACGGCAAGACCACGGCGGAATGGCTGCTGCCGTTTATTCCCGGCGCGGCGCGGCGGCTGGGCCTGGCGGGCGTCTACTGATGGCCGTCTACGAGCTCCAGATCGCCGGGGTCGAGCGGCCGTTGCGGCTCGGCTCGCTCAGTTTACAAACCGTGGTCAACGGCCGCCATGTGCTCTCGGCCGCGGTGCTGTCGGCGGCGGGCGCCTATCGGCCGGCCTGCGCGGACGAAGCCACACTCCTCGAGGACGGCGCGCCGATTTTCGGCGGCGTGGTCCGGGTGGTCGAAGAAGAAGGCGCCGATGGATTCCCCATCGCGCACATCTCGTCGCGCATCACCTGCGACTCGTTCAATGTCTACGCGGAACGGCGCTTCGTCACGTTGACCATCCCGGCGGGCGTGACGCTGAAGGCGGCGCTCGAGCTCCTCGACGACTACCTGACCGGCTACGGCGTGACGCTCGACCCTGCCCAGGTGACCGGGCCGACGCTCGACGCGGAACAAACCGCCTACGGCCAGGCGCTCAACAGCGTCCTCGATACGCTGTCACAGCGGACGGGGTTTATCTGGGAAATCGACGCGACGAAAACGTTCAGGATGTTCGAGCCGGGGACGGTCCCGTGTCCCTTCAACATCATCGATGGCGATCACCACCAGGTGGGCGATCTCAAGGTCGAGCGGTCGCGCGATCGGTACGTCAACCGGGTGATCGTCAAGGGCGGCAAGCCGGGGCTGTTCGATCTGGTCGATGCGTTCGTGGCTGATGGGGTCGAGGATACGTTTACCTTGAGGCAACCGATCGCGGGGCCGATGCCCCCAGTGCCGACCCAAGACGGCGCGGTCGGCTACATGGTCGTGGACTATGGTCCCACCGGGACCGAATCGCTGGCGGGGCTCCTGGCGCCGCCCGGCTTTCTCTGGGAATACGATCCGGTGGCGATCACGGTGCGCCGGCGGCCGGGGCCGCCCGATGCGGGGCCGTTCCAGGTGCGCTACCAGGCGCAGTACCCGATCTTCGTGACGGTCGAGGACGCGGCCGAGATTGCGCTCCACGGCATCTGGGAAGCCGTCTACGAGTACCCGGACATCTACGATCAGGCCGTGCTCGAGGAACTCGGCGCGTCGCTGCTTTCCCAGGGGCTCGAGATCAAGACGGAACTGACGATCCAGACGCGCGAGCTCGGCGCGCGGGCCGGCCAGTCGTTCACGGTGACGGCCGCGGCGCGCGACATCGACGCCGTGTTCTTGATTACCGAGGTCAATGCCGCCACCGAGGCGACCGCCGACAGTCTCCGGCGCACGCTCAAGTGTGTCGAAGGCAACATCTTCAAAGGCTCGTTTCGCGGGCTTATCAAGGCGTGGCTCGGTAGCGGGACCGTCTCGGCCAGCACGGGGCCGCCAGTCGCCTCGACCGGGGGCGTGCCGGCGCTCCCGGTGCGGTCGGTGCAGTTCAACCGCGGCGGCGCGTTCGGCGGCGATGCGGCGTTCACCTACGACGAGACCGAGCACAGCGTCGTGTGCGGCCACCTCTCGAGCATCGACGCGGCGGCCTTCGAGTCCTGCCAGGTGTTCGGGTACGACAACCACATCGGGGATCCCTAACCGTGTCGTTGCCGACCCCTGTCGCCTACTGGCCGTTCGATGAAGCGAGCGGCCCGACCGCCGCCGATGCGTCAGGCAACGGCCACACCGCGACGCTCGTCCACGGGACGTGGGATACCTCCGCGCTCAAGAAGTTCGGCCCGTCAGCGCTCGCCAACACCGATGGCGGGCACGGGGCGTCGATCGCGACGATCAATCTTGGGACCGTGCATTCGATCGGGTTCTGGCTCAACGGCTGGGACGGCAGCAACGACGGCTCTGTCATCACTGGCCCCTCGGGCATGGATCCCCTCTACATCACCGCGGCCTCGGTCTACTACGCCGCTGGGGCCGGGAACTTCGCCACGCTCGGCGCGACTGTCATGACGGGGAGTCATCACTACGTCGTGACGCGGAACGGCGGCGTCACGATCACGTCCTATCGAGACGGCGTGTTCCTCGGCACCGCCAACCTCTCCACGAACACGGCGCTGACCCTCGACACCATCAATGGCTCCCCCGGCGGCAACCCCCTCGTCGCCACGATTGACGATCTACGGCTCTACGATGTGGCGCTGACGGGTCCGCAAGTCGCGGAACTCTACGCGCTGACGCCCGTGGCGTCTCCGATCCGCGGATCGTTTGTGGCCGGTGAGCGGACGACGGTCACCGCGACCCGCGCCGCCGCCTTCGGGCTGGACGGGAACACGAATACCCATGCCGAATCGGGGACGTTCAAAGTCTTCGGCAAAGTCGCGATCACGGGCGACCTCGAGGTCGGCGGCGCTATCCCCGCGCACGCGGTCACGCATGAGGCCGGCGGCGTCGATCCGATCCAACTCGATGACCTGGCCGCGCCGAGTGACAACACCGATCTCAATGCCACGACCTCCGCGCACGGGCTCCTGCGGAAATTGTCGGGCCTCGACGTGCAAGTGCTGCGCGGGGATGGCACCTGGGGCATGTCGCCCCTGACGAGCGGCGTCTTCGCCTACACCTTCAGTACCACGACGACGGCGCCGCCGGGGAGTCAGCGGATCCGGTTCGATGCGGGGCATCCCTATACGGCCGTGACCAAACTGTGGGCGGACTTCTCCAGCAGTAACAGTGAAGACCTCTATTGGGGCTGGATGCGGATCCGCGTGGGCTCACTCCTCATGGTGCAGGATAAGGACAACCACCTGCAGTATGTCGAGTTCACCACGACGGGGCTGCCTATCGACCATGGGACGTACGTGGAATTGCCGGTCGCCTGGGCCAGTAATGGCACCGCCCTGGCGGTCCAGGGGGTACTCGTGCGGGTCACGGCCCCGGCCGTCCCGGCGTCGGCGGCGGCGGTCTATGACGCCCCGCTCACGAATGGGGATCTCGTGGCCGCGGAGCTGATTTTCGCCGGGGGCGCGTGTGTGATTGTGCAGGTACCCGTATGAGTCGATTACAAGACGTGTTGCTACGTGGCCTCGCCTCGGCGCGGCCGGCGGCCTCCGCGGTGGCGAATGGGACGCTCTACTTTGCGACCGATACCACCGTGATTACCCAGTCGGACGGATCGACGTGGAACGCGTACAGCGCCGCCGCCGCAACGCCTGGGATCGTGTTGATTGAGGAAAAAGTGTGCAGCGGCTCGACCAGTAGCGAGACGTTCTCGAGTATCCCTGGCACGTATCGACACCTGCGGATCTTGTACACGGCCCGGGTCACCTCCACCGGCTCCGCTAACCATGACGTCTACATCCAGTGCAATGGCGACACCGCCGCCAACTACAATCAGCAACTCGTCGGCGCGTTTAGCGGCACGCCCATCGCTTCAGCGACGATCGGATCGGCGACCCCGATGATCTTTCAGGCACCAGAAGCCTCGGCCACCGCCGGACTGCCTGGCGTGGGGGAGTGCGTGGTCCCCTATTACGCCGGCACGACGTTTCACAAAACGATCACGTCCGTGGCGACCGCACGAAGCGCGAATACTGCGGTTGGAGGCATCGTGCTGTACGTGGCGGTGCATTGGAACAACACCGCCGCGATCACCAGCCTTCGGCTCGCTGTCGTATCAAGTGGCAACTTCGCCAGTGGGACGAAATTCAGTCTCTATGGCGTGAGTTAAGCGCGGGACCGGGACGAAAACCCCCATTTCCATTCACGTATTGTTCCCGCTCGGTGGAATTCTTGCAAAAACCTTAGGGAAAACGCGATTTACGCCGCGTTCGCAACGCGGAGGTCGCGAGTTCGAGCCTCGCGCCGTCCACCAAAATCACTTTCGCCCGCCCGCGGCACTTTCGCCTCTCGCTTTTTTCTCAATCACGACGTACCGATCTCGATACGAGTGGGACTCTCGGTAAGCTTGATGCTGGGCGCGGACGGCGTCTGGATGGCGACGCTTGTATTGGGCGGCGTGTGTCGCCTTCGCGGCTCGACACACCTCGCAGCGGCAGCCACGGTCATACTCGCCACGGCCATGCGGTTTTCGACGATTTGTTGAATGAATTGCAATATGACAGCGTCGGCAGATGACCTCGCACTTGGCGAGTTCAGCCCTTCGCCGCGCCTCTGACCAGGACCAGACACGGTGGCTGATCTTCTGCGTCTGATCCCGATGATGGACTTCCAGGCGTTCCGATGACTGGCACCTGATGCAGGGGCCATGAGCGCTGAGCCACTGCCTTCGCCGGTCGTTCATTTTCCGGAGAGCTTTCGCCCTCGATTTTGGTGTGTGAGGCATGGAAATCAGCGGTCCTCGGTGTCGGTCCAAACGCCGCTAAACGCCACCTTTCGCCGCCTTTTGGCACCTTTCATTCACGTAATGTTCACGCTGATTTCCGGCCGCGGCGTAGTGTTTGTTCTTCAGGTCGTAGACCATCGCCTTCGGTTGCCATTGTTGGAACGCCTGGAGGTCTTTGGAGGCTTGCGGCGTGGAGATCCCAAACTTGCGAATCAGATGGTCGCGATTGATAAAGCCATAAACCCGCAACGCTTCGGCAATCCATTCCAGCCGGTGACGTGTGTACCACTTCATGCCTTTCTCAGCCGCGGCGCCCCGACCATCGCGAGCTGATCCTCGCGCCGGGCCTCGGCATAGATCCGGAGCAACATCTCGGGATGCTTCCAGTTCCCCTGTTTCTGGACGGCGCTGATCGGCGAGCCCTTCTCGAGGAGGTACCGCGTCGCGCCCGTCCGCCGGGTCGCCCAATGGAAGGTCAACCCGCCGTGCGCCCGGCCGTAGCGGAGGCCGGCCTTCTTGCAGAGGTACTCGAACCGCTGGCGCACCGACCCGACCCAGTCGCGCGGCTCGATGGCCTTCCGAAACTTCGCGAAGTAGTACCGCTCGGCCGTCCGCTCGATCGCCTGCAGGACGGCCAGCGCGCGGGTGGAGAGGGCCGTCTCGTAGGCGTCCCCGCTTTTGGCGTGCTTGACGTACAGCCACTGGCCGTCGTGCTCGGACCGCTCGAGGTCGAGCAGATCCCCTAACCGGATCATGGTGTCGATGCCGAGGATGATGATCGCCCGGTCCTGGGCGTCCTCGCAGGCCTCGAGGAGTTGCTGTTCTTCGGCCGGCTGGAGCAGCCGGCGCTTGATCGGCGGCGCCTTCAGCCGCTTCAGCCCGACAATGGGGGAGACCGTCAGGTACTTCGGGACGGCATCGCGCAGCATCCCCTTCAGGAGATCCACCTCGCGATTCACGGTCCGCGGCTGGACCTTGCGCGCGGCGATGTACGTACGGACGCGGTCGGCATCGAGGTTCGACAGCAAGTCGTGTCCGAAGAACGCCCGCAGCGGTTTGAGCATCTCGAGCTCGCGCCGCGCGCCACGGCGGAGCGCGATGACGTCGCGGGCGTACGTCTCGGCATAGGCGGCGAACCGGATCATCGCCGGGCCGTTCGGTAACCGTTTCACCTGCTGCTCGGCGACCTCGAGCATCCGGCGCTGATAGGCGTCTTTCGCCAGGCGCTTGGCGTCGGCGCGCTGGGTGATGGTCTCGCCAAGCAGGATCGGCGTCCGCTCTCGCTGCTTGGTCGTCTCGAGGTAGAGCCACCAGTACTGAGAATCGGGGCG
>Ga0157380_10003221_pt1 | contig 11150 bp, 10 predicted proteins | sample S35metaG_FD_119757 | JGI IMG/M metagenome (GOLD analysis project Ga0157380, IMG submission 119757) | Switchgrass rhizosphere microbial communities from Kellogg Biological Station, Michigan, USA - S3-5 metaG | ecosystem: Host-associated > Plants > Roots > Rhizosphere > Soil | place: USA...
GGCCCCGTGATTCCGAAGCCCGAGATCAAAGCCGCACGTTGGATCGCGGCGTATGAAGATTGGAACGTGCGCGTCGGCCTCGAGACGGGGCTACCCGGGCACGGCCAGATCGGCAAAGGCATGTGGGCCATGCCCGACGAGATGCGCGCGATGCTCGACACCAAGCAAGGCCATCCGAAGGCCGGCGCGACGACGGCCTGGGTGCCCTCACCGACCGCCGCGACTTTGCACGCGATTCACTACCACCAAGTCGACGTCGCCGCGCGCCAGCGTGAGCTTGCGAAGCAAGGCGGAGCGACGCAGGAGTTGCTCGACGGCATCCTCACGCCGCCGCTGTTGACGCGGCAATTGACGGCCGCAGAAATCCAGCGCGAGCTCGACAACAATGCGCAAGGAATCCTCGGCTATGTCGTGCGGTGGGTCGAGCAAGGCGTCGGTTGCTCGAAGGTGCCCGACATCAACGACGTCGGGCTGATGGAAGACCGCGCTACGTTACGAATCTCGTCGCAGCACCTCGCGAACTGGCTCCATCACGGCATCGTCGATCGCGCGCAGGTGCGCGCGACGCTCGAGCGCATGGCCGAAGTCGTCGACCGGCAGAACGCCGGCGATCGCCACTACCGCGACATGGCGCCGAACTTCGAGAACAGCGTGGCATTCCAGGCGGCGCTCGATCTCGTGTTCAACGGGCGGAACGAGCCGAACGGCTACACCGAGCATGCACTAGCGCGGCGGCGCCGCGAGTTCAAGGCGAAGCACGCCTAGCCGGCTAGGCGCCAATCGCGAGCGAGCTCTACTGATTTTCCGCTAGTGCGCTGAGGAGCGGCGGCCGCTCGACTGCGTCTGCGCGAGAGCTTCGCGAACTTTGGCGGCACTCGCATCGCTGCACGGCGTGAAGATGATGAGCCGTTGCTTGGGATTGCCTTCCGGCACGTACGACGAATGCTCGAACGTGATCCCCGATCCGCGCGGATGAGTCACGACTGCCTCGTGCGTCCCGGCGACCTCGGCAAGACCCCAGAGGCGGTTGAAGATCGGACAGGAAGCCGACAACTCGGCGATCAGCTCCTCAAACGCGGGATCACCGGGTGCTTGGCTATAGTCGACACGAAACTTCGCGAGAAGCCGTCGCGCCGTCGCTTCGTATAGCACCTGGTCCTGCCGATACGCCTCGTCCTCGACCAGCAAGATGCGCAGCAAGTTACGCTGCCCCGGCGGCAGGATGCTGTAATCACGGATGACCTTGAGTGCGAGTTGATTCCAAGCGATGACATCCCAGCGCGCCGTCAGCACGATCGCCGGCACAGCCAACGAGTCGAGCATCCGGACGGTAGCCGGGCTGACACCTTCCACGCGTGCTGACGTCGGCGGTGCCGGCCGATGCTGCACGAGCGCGAACAGATACTCGCGCTCGTCTGGCGACATGCGCAGCGTGCTCGAAATGCGTTCGAGCACGTCGGCCGAAACCTGAATGTCGCGCCCCTGCTCGAGCCAGGTGTACCAGGTGACGCTGACGCCGGCCAAGGCCGCGACGTCCTCCCGGCGCAGCCCCGGCGTGCGGCGGCGATTGGTGTCCGGGAGACCCACTTGCGTCGGCGTCAAACGAGCGCGGCAGCCCTTCAAAAAGTCGATGAGCTGGCGCCGCTGCGTCGTGGGCGCACTGATCCTATTCAAGTTCATCTGTCCTTTGCGCTCGCGGAGAGGCCGCGCCCCCGAATGTTATAGCAGCATTCGTACCATGACCACGTCGGTTGCAAACAACGGGTAACATGCTCGTGAACCGCCACGGCGGGCGGACTTCTCACTGCGTTCCGGAGGTGCTCGTGCCCACGCAATCGCTAACCGCCCCCGCGCTCGAGGCCTGGCTCGCCCGTTACAAGCAAGCGTGGGAACAGCGCGACCCAGCGCAAGCGGCAGCGTTGTTCAGTGCCGACGCGCCCTATCACGAGATGCCGTTCGACTTGCCAAAAGCCGGCCGCACCGGCATCCGCGACTACTGGGCGACGGTCACGGCAGATCAACGCAACGTCGACTTCAAATCGCAGATCGTCGCCGTCACCGGCCAAACCGGTATCGCACGTTGGTCAGCGAGCTTGACCTCGGCCGCGAGCGGCACCCGCGTAGAGCTCGACGGCGTATTCATTTTGCGGTTCGACGACAGCGGACTTTGCAGCGAGCTGCGCGAGTGGTGGCACGTTCGCACGAACCCCTAAGAAACCGCGCCGGAACGAATTCACAACACACCGACCGGTACGGTGGTATAGTGCCGCCCCATTCCAGCGCACATTCGGTCTGCGCTTGACGCGACACAGCCAATCCCGGCCGTGCCTGCCGCTGAAAATCCGATCCCCTTGACCGTTCCTCGGCCGCACTAGCGCCTTGGACAGGGTGATCGCGGAGCTATTATCAATGTCTTTTGACTCATTGGGCCTTTCGCCCGCGTTGTTGCGTGCCGTTGCGGATCAGGGCTACACCCAGCCCACTCCCATTCAAGGACGCGTTATCCCCGTCGTGCTCGAAGGGCGCGACGTCATGGCCGGCGCGCAAACCGGCACCGGCAAGACCGCCGGGTTCACCTTGCCACTGCTACAGCGCCTCATGGCAGCCGACGTAGGCAACGGCCGGCGCCACGTACGCGCACTCATCCTCACGCCGACGCGCGAGCTCGCCGCCCAGGTCGGCGAGAGCGTGCAGATCTATGGCAAGCACTTGCCTCTCAAGACGGCCGTGATCTTCGGCGGCGTCAGCATCAATCCGCAGATCTCGCTGCTTCGTCGCGGCGTCGATATCCTGGTGGCGACGCCGGGCCGACTGCTCGATCACGCTCAGCAGGGTCATCTCGACTTGCGGCACGTGGAAATCTTCGTGCTCGACGAAGCCGATCGGATGCTCGACATGGGCTTCCTACCGGACATTCGCCGCGTCATCGCACTGTTGCCGCAGCGCAGGCAGAACTTGTTGTTCTCGGCCACGTTCCCCGAGGACATCCGCAAGCTCGCGAACAAGTTCCTCGCTTCCCCCGTCAGCGTCGAGGTCGGACAGCGCAACGCAACCGCCGAGGGAATCGAGCAGGCCGTGTACTTCGCAGACAAGGGCCAGAAGCGCGGGCTCCTGTCCTGGCTCATCGGCGCCGGCAACTGGCGTCAGGTGCTCGTGTTCACTCGCACGAAACACGGCGCCAATCGCCTGGCCGAGCAGCTCGTTCAAGACGGACTCAGCGCCACGGCCATCCACGGCAACAAGAGCCAGGGCGCGCGCACGCGCGCGCTAGCGGATTTCAAGCAAGGCACCGTGCGGGTCCTCGTGGCGACAGACATCGCCGCGCGCGGGCTCGACATCGACCAGCTGCCGCATGTCGTCAACTACGACTTGCCCGAAGTCCCCGAGCATTATGTCCACCGCATCGGCCGTACGGGACGCGCGGGCAACGAAGGCCTCGCGGTGTCGCTCGTGGCGCACGACGAGCGGCCGCTATTGAAATTCATCGAGCGGTTACTGGGCTCACAACTGCCGGTCCGGTCGCCCGAGGGCTACACGCCAGGCCCGCCGCGCCCAGAGCCACGCCAACAAGAGCATCGGCATGGCCACCGCGCCTCGAACGGCCGCGGCAACAGCGATGGCCGGGGACAGCAACCTCGCAGCAACGGCGGTGGGCACCGTCACGGCGGCCGCAATCAACGCCGCGGCTCGCGCCCGGCGGGCGGCGAACAGCGCGGCAATCGTTACTGATCTCCCCGCCGCAGGTCCCGCGATTGGCTCGATGTCGCCCGTCTCAAGGGCGACATGTTCACATGCCTGACGTATATTAACGAGCCAACCGGGACCCGATTTCGAGGAGAAACGACATGCCATTGGTAAACCTAAAACCCGTGCTCCGAGAAGCCAAAGCCAAGGGCTACGCCGTCGCCGCATTCAATCCCGTCGACTACGCCTCGATGAAGGCGATGGTCAAAGCAGCGGAAGAGCTGAACGCTCCCGTCATCATTCAAAGCTCGGCGAAGACGATCAAGTACTACGGCCACAAAGCCATGATCGGCTGGATGCGCGAGATCGCGGACGACTCACCCGTGCCCGTCGTGCTGCATCTCGACCACGGCAAAGATCTCGAGATGATCAAGAAGTGCGTCGAAATGGGATGGACGTCGGTCATGATCGATTGGTCGGACAAGCCTTTCGAAACCAATCTCGAAACCACGCGCAAGGTCGTCGACATGGCGACGAAGGCGGGCATCGGCGTCGAAGCCGAGATCGGCGAGATCCACGGCGTCGAGGACGACATGGTCGTGGAAGCGGTTCATTACACGGACCCCGCCCAGGCCGAGAAATTCTGTCGCGAGCTCGACCTCGCCGCGTTCGCGGCCGCGATCGGTACCGCGCACGGTTATTACAAAGGCGAGCCGGACGTGAAGTTCGACTTGATGGGCGAGATCAACCGCCGCACTAATACTCCGATGGCGCTGCACGGCGGCACCGGATTGAACGACGAGATCATTCAGAAGTGCATCAAGCTCGGCTGCGCGAAGATCAATATCTCGACGAACCTGAAGCACGTGTTCATCGACAGCTTCATCGACTATCACAAGAAGAACAGCAAGTACGAGCCGCTGAACGTGCTCGGCGCGCAGTTCGAGGCGTTGAAGCAGCTGTTCAAAGAAAAGATCGCACAGTTCGGCGGCACCAACCGCGGTAGCGAGCTCACGTCGAAGGTCGCCTGACAGGCAAGCACGTCCTGCCATGAAGGCCCTGATCTTCGACTGCGATGGTGTGCTCGTCGACACCGAACGCGACGGCCATCGCGTCGCCTTCAACCGCGCTTTCGCGGAAGCCGGCATCCGCGCGGAATGGGACGTGAAGCTCTACGGCGAGCTCCTGAAGGTCGCCGGCGGCAAAGAGCGCATGAAGCACTACTTCGACATCAAGGGGTGGCCTCCCGGCAAGACCGCCGAGACGCTGATTCCCGAGTTGCACAAGAAGAAAACTGCGATCTTCACCAGCCTCGTCGCAGGCGGCCGCTTGCCGCTGCGCCCCGGGATTGCGCGCATCGTCGACGAGGCGCATGCAGCCGGCGTCCGGCTCGGCGTCTGCACGACGTCCGACCCGAAGTCGATCGACGGCGTGCTCGACCTCATGGGCCCGAAACGCAAGGCCTACTTCGAGATCGTGCTCGCGGGCGATATCGTCGCAAAGAAAAAGCCGAGCCCCGACATCTATCTCCTCGCCAAAGAGCGGCTCGGTCTCGACGCGCGCGATTGCGTCGTCATCGAGGACAGTCGTAACGGGCTGCTGGCCGCGGCCGGTGCCGGCATGCCCTGCCTCATCACCAAGAGCGCGTACACGCAGAACGAGGACTTTCGCGAAGCGGCGCAGGTCGTACCGGAGCTGGGCGACGCGCCCAAGGTGCTCGTGACGCTGAAGGATCTCGAAGCCATCGCCGGCGCGTAGTCGTTCGACCGTCGCCGCAACATCCGGAGCATGAGATGAAAGAAATCACCTTGGCGGACGTAGAAACAGCGGTCAAAACCATCGCGACCACCGCACTCAAGAACGAGCAGTACTTTTGCGAGCTCGATTCCTACGCCGGCGACGCCGATTTCGGCGTGTCGCTGGCGACGGGCTTCCGCGCGATCGAGCAGGAATGGAACGAGCTCGATCGCAGCTCCATCGGCAGCTTCTTGCTCAAGATCAGCATGGTCATCTCGAAGAACGTCGGCGGTTGCTCGGGGCCGATCTGGGGCACGGGGTTCATGCGTGCCGGCGCGCTGTCGAAGGACCGTACGAGCATTACGCTCGACGATCTCGACAAGATGCTCACTGCCAGCATCGAAGGTATTCAGAAGCGCGGCGGTGCGCAGGTCGGCGACAAGACACTACTCGATGCACTCGTCCCGATTCGCGACATCGTTCACGAGAACGCCGCCAACCCCAATGCGAATGCGCGCGAGGTTTTGCAGCGCGCAACCGAAGTCGCGAACGAGGCCATCGAGCGCACGCGCGGTCTCGTCGCGAAACGCGGCCGCCAACAGTTTACCGGCGACCGCAGCATCGGCACGCCCGACCCGGGCATCGTCGCGATCGCCACGATGATGAACGACCTTTGCGCGCAGTTCGGCGTCACGCCGCCGGCCTCGAGCCAGAGCAAGAACTAACGTCCAACGACTGGGGGAAACACCATGAAAAAGTTCGTCAACGATCCGGCCAAATTCGTTCCGGAGATGCTCGAGGGCATCTTCTTGGCCAACGAGGGCAAGCTCAAGTACGAGCCGAAATACAACCTCATCTATCGCGCCGATCGGCCGAGCAAGAATCACGTCTCGGTCATTCAAGGCTCGGGCAGCGGCCACGAGCCGGCGCACGTCATGACCGTCGGCCCCGGCATGCTCGACGCAGCGTCACCTGGCAACGTGTTCGCCGCGCCGCCGATGGAATACTGCCTCGAGTGCATCAAGCTCATGAACTCGCCGAAGGGCGTCCTGGTGCTCATCAACAACTACCAGGGCGACCGGATGAACTGGGACATGGCCATCGAGATGGCCGAGGCCGAAGGCATCAACGTCAAGTCGTTCATCATCGACGACGACGTCGCGGTGCAGAATAGCTCTTACACGATTGGCCGCCGTGGCGTGGCCGGCAACTTCTTCGTCATGAAGGCGTGCGGCGCCGCTGCGGAGAAGGGTGCCAGCCTCGACGACCTGCTCGCGCTCGCCAAGAAGGTCAACGCCAACGTCCGCTCGATGGGCGTCGCGCTGACGTCGTGCACGCCGCCTGCCAAGGGTAAGCCGATCTTCGAGCTCGGCGACGACGAGATGGAGGTCGGCGTGGGCATTCACGGCGAACCGGGTCGCCGCCGCGACAAGTTGAAACCCGCCGACGCCATCGTCGACGAGTTGTTCGACGCCGTCGCGAAAGATCTGCCGTTCAAGAGCGGCGACCGCGTCGCGCTCATGGTCAACGGCTTGGGCGGCACGCCGCCGAGCGAGCTCTACGTGCTGTATCGCAAAGCGGCACTGCGATCGAAGACGGCCGGCTTGAACATCGTGCGCAACTACGTCGGCAACTATTGCACGTCGCTCGAAATGGCCGGCGCATCGCTGACGCTGCTGAAGCTCGACAAAGAGATCGAGGATCTGTTGGCAGCGCCGGCGGACATCGCCGTTCGCGTGTTTTGAGCGAGCGCAAGGTCAAGCTACTCGCCATCGATCTCGACGGCACGCTGGTCGACTCCGCGCCCGATATCGCGCACTGCTTAGGGTCTGCGCTCGAGGCGGTGGGCTTGGCGCAGCCCGGCGAAGCACGCACGCGCGCGTGGATCGGCGACGGACTCGAGACGCTGATTGCGCGCGCCATCGCGCAGGGTGGTGGCCACGGCGAATCGGCGCTATCGGGCGAGGCGCGGCACCAAACCGCCCTCGCCGCTTTCCTCGCTTGTTACGCGGACAATCTTTTCGTGCGAAGCCGGCTCTATCCCGATGTGCTTGCGACCCTGGACGCGCTGCGCGCAAGCGGGTTCAGGCTTTGCTGCGTCACGAACAAGCGCTATGCCTTCTCGCAAGAGTTGCTCATACAAGCAGGCATCCGCGATCGCTTCGAGCTCCTGCTCGGCGGCGATAGCCTCGCGGAAAAAAAGCCGAGCCCGTTGCCGCTCAAAGTCGCGGCGGAGACCCTCGGCGTTGCGCCGAACGCCGCGGTGCTCGTCGGCGATTCCCACCAGGATTTGCGTGCCGCGCGCAGCGCGGGCTTCGGCTTCGTGCTGGCGAGCTACGGCTACGGCAAGATCGACGAGACCGAGCTCGGCTCGAGCCCACGCATTCGCAGCTTCACCGACCTGGCCGCAGCGCTCGGCGTCAGCGCTTAGCCGCCTCGGCGCGCTCTTCTGCCCGCGCCGCGCTCAGCATGTTGGCTAACCCCAAGTTGCCTTCGTGGCACGCGTACTCGTAGATCTCGTAACCCGGCTCGCTGTCGAGATCGAAGGCGGCGGTCCAAGGCCGCTTGTAAGTCTCGGGATCGTTCACGGTGAACTCGTAACGCAGTGTATCGGTATCGATGCGGCGGAGGCGCTCCACGAGCGTGAGCTTGTCGCTGTGCACGGCGCCGTTGCCGTTGCCGCCGAGACCAGTGCGGTCGGTGAAGTTGGTGGTCTCGATGACGAGCGTATCGCCGTCGAAGCGGCCGCGTGAATCCCCCATCCACAGCCGCACGCCCGCGCCTGCGTGCGCGCTGCCGTCGAGCGGAATGACGCGCGCTTCGTGGATCATCTCGTTGCGGATCACTACGACACCGGGCGCCTGCACGATCTGCGTGCCGTTGCCGTAGATGACGGGAACGATCGAGCCCACGAGGCCGCGCGTGAGGCAGCGATCGTAGTTGCTGAAGTCGGTGTAGGACGCGGGCAACCCGCGGGCGCGGCGCGCACGGCGTTCAGCGAAGCGTTGCTGACCTGCGGGAGTCAGTTCCGGCAATCGCCCGTTCGGCGGATCGACGACGAGAGACGTGGCTCGCGACGGCACATCGGGGCGCTCGAGCCAATGCCGCGATGCATTGATCGCGGACGGATCCTCAGCCGAGAAGTCGCTCTCGGGCAAGGGGTTCTGGTCCTTCGCGATCTGCTCCTCGTTGGCATCGACGCGTGTGGCGTATTCGTCGTCGGTGAGCTCGGCGCGATCGCCTAACTCCGTCGGCCGCTCGAACGGCACACCGATCGAGTTGTCGCTCGTATAGGTACCGGTGAAGTCGGGATCACCCCAAGCCGTACGTAGCGCCTGCTGGGCGTTGAGCGCTACTGAGACCAACGCGGCAGCCCCCGCCGCCATCCACCCTGCCGTTCTCATGTGCGACTCCGCTCTCGCAGCCTCGATGATCAAAGGATATGCCTCGGCTTCGGCGAAATCCCGAGCGCGTGGCTTTCTTGAGGTTCGGCGGACTGCCGCGACCCGGGCGTGCTGGTAGTATCGGCGCTCGGGTTCTCGGGGTTCTTGCAGCGGAGGCAACCCATGCTGTTGAAGACGTTGACGGGTCGCGTTAGCGCGACACCGATCGGCAGATTACGTCCTATCGCGTTGCTGCTCACGATTGGCTTGAGCGCCTGCTCGCCCTCTCCCGAGGAAACCGCCGAGTCGGTTGCGACTGCGGCCCCTACCGGCAAGTTCGACTTCGAAGGTTGGGACCAGTACCTAGGCGGCGCGGACTCGTCGCAATTTTCGTCGCTCGCGCAAGTGGACAAGAGCAATGTCGGCCAGCTCGAAGTGGCGTGGACGTATGCGACGGACGAGAACTACCTCTTCAATCCGTTGATCGTCGGCGACACGATGTACGTGCTGGCCAAGGGCCGCTCGATCGTAGCGCTCGACGCCGCTACGGGTGTCGAGCGCTGGACGCATGCCAACGAAGGTCCAGTCGGTACCCGCGGCATGAATTTCTGGCGCAGTCCCGATGGCAGCGAGGAGCGTCTGCTCTATATCAACGCGGGGCACCTCACTGCTCTAGACGCCAAGACCGGGGAGACTATCGGAACGTTCGGTGTCGATGGCCGTGTCGACTTGCGCATCGGTCTCGATGGCGACACGTCCACGATCCGCGCGCTGCAAACCAGCAACCCGGGCCGAATCTTCGAAGACCTCATCATCATGTCGCTACCGGCCGGCGGCGCCGGCTACGCCTCCTCGCCGGCGGATATTCACGCCTACAACGTGCGCACCGGTGTCCTGCAGTGGATCTTCCATACGGTGCCGCGCCCCGGTGAGTTCGGTGCCGACACGTGGCCCGAAAAAGGCGTCGGCAACTACGGCGGCGTGCACAACTGGAGCGAATCCACGGTCGATGCCGAGCTCGGCATCATCTACGTCCCCACGGGGACCGCGCGCTACGACTTTTACGGCGGGAACCGCCATGGCGAAAACCTGTTCGGTAACAGCTTGCTCGCTCTCGACGCGCGCAGCGGCAAGCGCCTCTGGCACTTTCAAACGATTCACCACGACCTGTGGGACTACGACCTGCCGACCGCGCCAAAACTACTGAATGTCGTGCACGACGGCCTATCGATTCCGGCCATCGCGCAGCCGAGCAAGCAGGGCTTCGTTTACGTCTTCAATCGCATCACCGGCTCACCGCTCTGGCCCATCGAAGAGCGCCCCGTGCCGCAATCGGACACGCCCGGCGAGATGAGCTGGCCGACGCAGCCATTCCCGACCGCGCCGCCGCCGTTCGCGCGCCAGTCGTTCACCGAAGCCGACATCAATCCGCACATCTCGGCAGAGGATCAAGCCAAGGTCCGCGAAGTCCTGCGCGCCTCGCGCAACGAAGGTCTATACACGCCACCGAGCCTCCAAGGCACGATCATGATGCCGGGCCACAACGGCGGCGCGAATTGGGGTAGCTCGGCTGCGGATCCGCTGAGAGGCCGGCTCTACATCGTCTCGAAGGAACTGCCGACGACGGCCCATCTGCGCGCGCCACAGCCGCCCGCGCCAGGCGCCGCCCCGGGCCCGGGAGGTCCACCGCCCGGCGCGCCGCCCGCAGGCGTCGGCAACCGGCCGCCGCAACTGCCGCCGCCGAACGCAGGTCCGGATTTCATTCCTTATACGGCGCCGGTCGACTTCATGATTCAACCGAGCTCGGGGCTGTCGGCGATCGGCCCACCGTGGTCGCAACTCACGGCGTACGACCTCAACAAAGGCACGATTCTCTGGCAGGTCCCGAACGGCGACGTCGCAAGCTTGGCCGCCGAAGGCGTCCTCGGCACGGGCAGCCATGCGCCACGCGGCGGCATCGCAGCCACGGGCGGCGGGCTGCTGTTCATCGGGACGTCCTCGGATCGAAAATTCCGCGCCTACGACTCCGACACGGGCAAGGTGCTCTGGAGCTACGATCTGCAGGCGGCGAGTGAAGGCGTGCCGGCCGTCTATTCGGTGGCGGGCAGGCAATACATCGCGATCGCGGTCGGGGGCAACGGGTTATTCAGCCAGGGTCTCGATCATCCCGAGCCCGGGCCCGGCCAATACATGGTTTTTGCGCTCGGCAGCAACAATCGATAACTATGCAAAAGGGGAAATCAGCTATGCGCACGTTGACGAGTTTGGCAGTGGCGGCAATGGCACTCGGCGCTAGTGGCGTCGCTCTCGCGGACGACACTGCGGCGCTGCGCGAAGCGCAGGACC
>Ga0157380_10003222_pt1 | contig 11149 bp, 9 predicted proteins | sample S35metaG_FD_119757 | JGI IMG/M metagenome (GOLD analysis project Ga0157380, IMG submission 119757) | Switchgrass rhizosphere microbial communities from Kellogg Biological Station, Michigan, USA - S3-5 metaG | ecosystem: Host-associated > Plants > Roots > Rhizosphere > Soil | place: USA: Michigan...
CGCGGCAAGCTCGCCCATGTAAAGCGTCGGCCCGCCCTTTTCGCTGATCTTGACCCAGACCGCGTCGCTCGCGGTCAGCACGACCTTGTCATCGGGTAAAGGCGGTGTCAGCGCGGGCTTGGGGGCTGGCCTGACAACCGGGGCGGCCACGGTTTCAGTAGGCGTGCTGGTTTCAGGCATCGTTCCCGCCGCAATCTGCTGCCGCTCCTCCCCATTCCCTCCACCCCGCCAGACGAGATAGGCAACCAGCAGGATCACTGCCGTGGCAAGCGCGATCATCACCAGCAAAGTGGGCGGCACGCGCGACGGGTCGGCGGGCTCGAACGGGGTGTATTGCGAGCGCTCGGCCAGCGTTTCACCCCGTTCGGCACGAAAATCCGCCGCGATCTCGTTGCCGTCGAGGCCGACCATCCGCGCGAAGGTCTTGGCGAAACCAACGCTGTAAGTGCTCGCCGGCAGCGCCTCGAAATTGGATGCCTCGATCGCCTGGAGATGCCGCAACGGGATACGGGTCTTCTCGGCAATGTCTTCAAGTTCGAGCTTCGACGCAGCGCGGGCCTCGGCGATGCGCTCGCCCACCCGTTTGGGATGCATTCCGCGCGCCTGCGCTTCACCCATGCAACCTCTCCATCCCGCCGCGCGATCCAGCAAAATGCGTTTCGACTACGCCCCGCGCGCATGTTCGCAACATAATGTGCAAAAAGTCAAACGGGCTCAGGGCTTTTGGCCGGCCCTGCCGCTTTATGCGTTCAGCTTATCGCGATCTGGTTTGCGGTGGCCCACTCCTGAAGGGTCGTCCGCATGTTGCCGGGTGGCGACGCCAGCCACCCCGACATCGCCGCGCGCAGCGTCGTTGCGTCCAGCGAGCGGATCATCGCCTTGACCGGGCCGACCGCCGCCGGGGTGATCGAGAGACGATCGATGCCGATGCCGATCAACGCCATCGCCTCCAGCGTGCGCCCGCCCATCTCGCCGCAAATGCCCACCGGAACCTTTGCCGCGTGGCTTTGCGTGACCACGCGATTGAGGAAGCGCAGGATCGCCGGGGACAGCCAGTCGAACCGCTCCGCGAGCCGGGGATTGGCGCGATCGGCGGCAAACAGGAACTGGGTGAGGTCGTTGGTGCCGATCGACAGGAAGTCCAGCTTCGGCAGCAAGAGGTCGAGCACCTCCGCCAGCGCCGGCACCTCCAGCATCGTTCCGTAGCGGATCGCTGTCGGCAGCATCTTGTTGCGCGACGCGATCCAGGCGTGCTGGGCTACGAAGAGCTCGCGAGCCTGGTCGAACTCCCACGGTTCCGAGACCATCGGAAACATGACGTGCAGGGTGCGTCCGGCGGCGGCCTCGATCAGCGCACGCGCCTGCGCCTTCATCAGCCCGTCTCGATCGAGCGCGAGGCGAAGCGCCCGCCATCCCATCGCCGGATTTTCCTCATGCTCCTGGCTGACTTCCTGGCTCATGTAAGGAAGCACCTTGTCGCCACCGATGTCGACCGTGCGGAAGATTACCGGCCGATCGCCGGCCGCGTCCATGACGTCGCGATAGAGCCGCTGCTGGCGCTCGCGCTGCGGCAGGGTGGCCGAAACGAGGAACTGGAATTCGGTGCGGAACAGACCGATGCCGTCGGCGCCGGTCACGTCCAGCGCGGCGATGTCGTCGCGCAGGCCGGCATTGACCATCAGCGTGATCCGGATGCCGTCGCTGGTCACCGGCGGCAGCTCGCGCATCGCGACAAATTCAGCGCGGCGTTTCTGGCCCAGCGCCAGCTTGGCCTCGAACGCCTCCTCCATCGTGCCTGCCGGGCGCACGAAGGCGACCCCCTGATTGACGTCCAGCAGCAGCAGATCGCCCTCGCCCACCAGCCGCCTGACATCCTTGACCCGCCCGAGCACCGGGATGCCCATCGCCCGCGCAACGATGGTGACGTGGGCCGTGAGCGATCCTTCCTCCAGGATCACGCCCTTCAAGCGGCGCTTGTCATATTCCAGCAACTCGGCGGGGCCGAGATTGCGGGCGACGAGGATCGAATCCTGACGAAGACCAAGCTGCGCCGCCGTGCCGAGCTGGCCGGAAACGATCCGCAGAAGGCGGTTCGACAGGTCTTCCAGATCGTGCATCCGATCCGCGAGCAGGGGATCGTCGATCTCCCGCATCCGCATGCGGGTGCGCTGCTGGACGCGCTCGATCGCCGCCTCGGCGGTCAGTCCGCTGTCGATCGCCTCATTGATGCGCCGGGCCCAGCCTTCATCATAGGCGAACATCTTGTAGGTCTCGAGCACGTCGTGATGCTCGCCGGCGACGCCGAACTCGGCTTCCCGCATCATGCGGTCGATCTGCTCGCGCATCTTGCCGAACGCGGAATAGACCCGGTGGCGCTCGGCCTCGGTGTCCTCCGCCACGGTGTGCTCGATATGGACGCGCGGCTGGTGAAACACCGCAAAGCCCCGGCCCATGCCCTCGACCAGCTTGAGGCCGTTCATCCGAATCGGCCCCGAATCGCGGGCATTTCCCCCCGATCCGGCGATAGTGTCGATCAATCCGGCGCCGGCGATGAGCTCGGCCAGCACCATCGCAACGGTTTGCAGCGCCTCGATTTCGACATCGTCATAGCGGCGCGGCTCGGCATGCTGCACTGCAACGACACCCACCGCTTTTTCGCGGCGCACGATCGGCACGCCGGCGAAGCTGTGATAAAGCTCTTCCCCCGTTTCCGGCCGGTACGCGAAATTGGGATGGCTGGTCGCCTCATCGAGGTTAAGCGTCTCGACTTCCTCGGCTATCGTGCCGACAAGGCCCTCGCCAAGCGCGAGTTTGGTGACGTGGACGGCTTCCTGCTTCAGCCCGCGCGTGGCGAACAGTTCGAGCACGCCGTCCCGCAGCAAATAGATGGAGCAGACCTCGCTATCCAGCGCCTCACCGATGATCTGGACGACACGGTTGAGCTTTGCCTGCGCGGGTGTGCGCGCCGCCATCACATCATGAAGACGGGTGAGGATCTCGCGGGCAGCGTTGGCGGCGGTGGTCTGATGTGGCACGCGCACCCGCTATCAGAAAGCGGGTCACGATTCCAATCGGATTGGCGATCCGAACTCAGTCCGTCTTCGCGGGAAGCAAGCGGGACGCTCGCGCCGCGAGCTCCCCGGAAGCACTTGCAGATTTCACATGCCTGACGAACGAAAGCCCACGAAGCGCCAACGCATGGCCGCCGAGCATCCGGCCCCGGATGGTGTAGCCGATATCGTAGAGCGCGATATCCTCATGCTGTTGCCCATCGACCAGGAATTGGGTGGCGATGATGACCGGCAGGCGCTCGTCACCTCGGCTGTCATCGGGAAGCCCAGCCTTGTCGCGCGCCTTCTTGAGCGCATCCTCGAACCATGCCGCTTCGATACGCGGCTCGCCGGTGGTCTCGACCGGATCGATGCCGAGCATGGACGGGAAACGGACCCGCTGGCCCAGCACCTGCTGGTCGGCCGAGGCGGGTTTGAGATCGAGCCGATCGCCCTTGCCGGCCGGCTGCGCACCGAGCGTCAGGGTGGCGGCGCGAGCTGCGGCATGGCTGGTTTCGGCAACTTTTTCGGCCTGGCTGTCCGATCGTTCGGACCAATTGAGCCACAACGTCAATGCCGAAATGAGTACCGCCGCAACCGCCAGCGTTTCGCCGAGTGAAACCCAACGGCGGCGGATCGCCGCCGCTTCCTCGGCGCGAGCCTCGATCTTGCTTTCAGTGGAAGGCTGGTCTGCGTCCATGTCCGGCGCCCTGTTGGTCATGCCCGACACACGCATAGCGTCGCCTGGCTGCATCGCAGGTGAACGTGGGGTGTTCAGGCCCGAGCGTCCAGTGCCGCCGCCGCCTCGCCCAGCAAGGCCGCGATGATATCCGCGACCGGCTCTTCCTTCGTCACCATGCCGACCGACTGGCCTGCCATCAGCGAACCATGCTCGACATCGCCGTCGATCACCGCGCGGCGCAGCGCGCCTGCCCAGTAATGCTCGATCTGGAGCTGGGCCTCCATCATCTCAACCTGGCCCTCGTCGAGCGCCTGCGCCACCTCGCGCTGCTTGGCGGTGAACAGTTCGGTCGAGCTGTTCTTGAGCGCACGCACCGGGATCACCGGCAGCCGCGGATCGATCTGCACGCTCGCCACCGCATCGCGCGCGGAGGCGCGGAAGAAGGCCTTCTTGAAATTCGGATGCGCGATCGATTCGGTCGCCGCCGCGAAGCGCGTGCCAAGCTGCACGCCCGCCGCGCCCATTTCCAGATAGGCGGCGATCGCCTCGCCGCGCCCGATCCCCCCGGCGACGAACACCGGCACCTGATCGGCGACTTCGGGCAGGATCTCCTGCGCCAGCACCGAGGTCGAGACCGGGCCGATATGCCCGCCGGCCTCCATGCCCTCGATCACCAGCGCGTCCACGCCCGAACGGATCAGCTTCTTGGCCAGCGCCAGCGCCGGTGCGAAGCAGATCACCTTGGCGCCCGACGCCTTGATCCGCTCCAGCGCGCCCGCCGGCGGCAGCCCGCCCGCCAGCACGACATGGCTGACCTGATGCCGCCCGCACACATCGATCAGCGCATTGAGATCGGGGTGCATGGTGATCAGGTTGACGCCGAACGCCTTGCTCGTCCGTGCCTTGGTCTCCGTGATCTCGGTATCGAGCAGCTCGGGCGTCATCGCGCCGCAGGCGATCACGCCGAAGCCGCCGGCGTTGGACATCGCCGAGACCAGATGCCGTTCCGACACCCAGCTCATCGCGCCCGCCATGATCGCGTGCTCGGAACCGAGGAAATCGGCGCCCCACTTCATCAGTGAGGCGAGTTGGTTATTACCTGAGGTCATTCCCCCACCTCCGTTCGGTTCGAGCAGCATCGAGCGAAGTCGAGATGCGGCCGTCGAGAACTTCTCGACTTCGGTTCTCGACAAGCTCGAACCTGCACTCGAAGCGAACGGCCCAGGTTAGGCATCAACCCTCCACCGCCTCGGGCGCATCCAGCCCATAGGCCGTATGCAACACGCGCACAGCGAGCTCGGTGAAATCCTCATCGATCAGGACGGAGACCTTGATCTCGCTGGTGGTGATGGCGAGGATGTTGATCTTGCGGTCGGCCAGCGCCTCGAACATCGTCGCCGCCACACCCGCATGGCTGCGCATGCCGACGCCGACCACCGAGACCTTGCAGACCTTGGTGTCGTTGATCAGCCGCTCATAGCCGATGGTGTCCCTGCTCTTCTCCAGCACGTCAGTCGCGCGGGCGAGTTCGGACATCGGCACGGTGAAGGTCACGTCGGTCGATCCGGTGTCGTGCGCGACGTTCTGCACAATCATGTCGACATTGATGTTCGCCTCGGCCAGCGGGGTGAAGATCGTCGCCACCGCGCCGGGCCGGTCGGGCACCGCGACCAGTGTGATCTTGGCCTCGTTCTTGTCATAGGCGATGCCGGTGATGAGCTGCCGTTCCATTCCATTTTCCTCAAGTTCGTCTTCGCCGACGATCAGCGTTCCGGGCCGGTCGTCAAACGAGGTGAGCACCTGCACGCGCACCTTTTCCTTCATCGCCAGGCCGACCGAGCGGGTCTGGAGTACCTTGGCGCCGACCGAGGCCAGCTCCAGCATCTCCTCATAGGTGACCTTGTCGAGCTTGCGCGCCCTCGGCACGATGCGCGGGTCGGTCGTATAGACGCCATCGACGTCGGTGTAGATGTCGCAGCGGTCGGCCTTCATCGCCGCCGCGACCGCGACCGCCGAGGTATCCGATCCGCCACGCCCAAGCGTCGTCACCCGTTCGTCTTCGGTCATCCCCTGGAAGCCGGGGATCACCGCGACCTCGCCGGCCTTCATCGCGGCGCCGAGCTTGTCCGCATCGATCTCGGAAATCCGCGCCGAGGCATGGGCGTCAGAGGTACGGATCGGCAATTGCCAGCCGAGCCAGCTGCGCGCCGGCACGCCCATCGCCTGCAGCACGATCGCGAGCAACCCGCTCGTCACCTGCTCGCCCGACGCCACCACCACGTCATATTCGCGCGGATCGTAGAGCGGGGCGGCCTCGCGGCAGAAATTGACCAGCCGGTCGGTCTCGCCCGACATCGCCGACACGACGACCGCGACCTCGTTGCCCGCGTCATGCTCGCGCTTCACCCGCGCGGCGACGTTGCGAATCCGCTCGATCCCCGCCATCGAGGTGCCGCCGAACTTCATCACGATACGGGCCATGGGCGTCGTTTCTGTTATCGTCAGTCCGAGCGTCAACCCTCTCCGTCATTCCCGCGAAAGCGGGAAGCCATCACCCGCCGGCGCGGATTTCGGCACTCGTCGGAGCTGGATTCCCGCCTTCGCGGGAATGACGAGTGGGGATTGGGCCTGGCGCTCGAAACGCTAGGTTGAAAGTCGCGCGCCTGATAAGGGGAGGTCCTCATGAACGCAAGCGCCGACCCCACCGTAACGCCAAAGGCCACGATCGATCCCGCCGAAGCGGAGCAATTCGGCAAGCTCGCCGCCGACTGGTGGAACCCCAGGGGCAGCTCGGCGATGCTCCACAAGCTCAACCCGCCGCGCCTCCAATATCTGCGCGAGCGGATCGACGCGCATTGGGGCAGCGATCCGCACGAGCGCCGCCCGCTGGCGGGCAAGCGCGCGCTGGACGTCGGCTGCGGCGCGGGCCTGCTCACCGAACCGCTCGCCCGGCTCGGCGCCGAGGTCACCGGCATCGACGCGGCACCCGAGAGCATCGCCGTCGCCAGGGCGCACGCCGAGGGTCAGGGCCTGACGATCGACTATCGCGCGGGCGAGCTTTCCGGGCTCGCCGCGGAGGGCAGACGCTTCGATCTCGTCACCAGCATGGAGGTGATCGAGCATGTCGCCGATCCCGCCGCCTTCGTGACCGCGCTGGCCTCGTCCCTTGCGCCGGGCGGACTGCTGCTGCTCTCCACCCCCAACCGAACCCCCCTCTCCCGTCTCGCCATGATCACGATCGGCGAAGGATTGGGCCGCATCCCCAAGGGCACGCACGACTGGAACAGGTTCCTCACCCCCGACGAGCTCGAAGGCATGCTGTCCGCCACCGGCCTGAAGGTAATCGACCGCAAGGGCCTGAGCTTCTCGCCGACCAAGGGCTTCATGCTCAGCGACAATCTGACGATCGACTATTTTTTGACAGCCGTCCGCACATAGCCCCCTCCGGAACCGTGCTCCTGCGAAGGCAGGAGCCCAGTTCAGACCGCCGTGCTGGGCTCCTGCCTTCGCAGGAGCACGTCATGGTTCAATCAAAACAGGACAAACTCTGCCCCGCCGATTGCATCGCCAGTGAACCGAATGCCGCCCCGACCGTTACGCCCCCGTGTCGAATCGAGAAGTGCAGATTCTGGTCAACCGGGCCGGAGGCGCGGCGGCGGCGGCCGGAGGCAGTCTCACCGCCAATCTGACCGCGGCCTTCGCGGCAGCCGGGGTAAATGCCCATGTGCGCCTGCTTGACGGCGGCGAGATGCAGCAGGCCGTCCGCGAGGCGGCGGCTCTTGGCCGCGTCATCGTCGCCGGAGGTGACGGTACGGCTGCCTGCGCCGCCGGGGTGCTCGCGGGCGGCGCTGCGGAAATGGCGCTGCTCCCGCTCGGCACGCTCAATCACCTTGCGCGCGATCTTTCAATCCCGGCGGATCTTGAGGAAGCGGCAAGGCTGGCCGCGACCGGCGCGGCCACGGCGATCGATCTTGGCCGCGTCAACGATCATCTGTTCGTCAACAATGCCTCAATCGGCCTCTATCCGCTGATGGTCCGCCACCGCGACGGCTATCGCAAGCGCAAGGGTTGGCCGAAATGGCTGGCGTCGGTCCCGGCGGCCTGGGACGCGCTGTCGCGCCTGCCGCATCACCGCCTGCGGATCGACATGGGCGAGGGCGCGATGCCGGTGGTGACACCGCTGCTGTTCGTCGGCAACAACCGTTATTCGCTCGAAAGCGGCACCTTCGGGACCCGCGCTACACTGACAGACGGCCGCCTCTCGGTCTATGCCATCGCGCGGCGCGGGCGGATGGCGCTGCTCTGGTTCGGCCTGCGGGCGATGCTGGGTAGGATCGACTGGACACGGGATTTCATCGTGTTGGGCGAATACGCGTCGCTCACCGTCCATTCGCGCAGCGTCAATGCCATCGATGTTGGGCTTGATGGCGAGGTGAGGCGCCTGCGCTTTCCGCTGCGGTTCGAAAGCGTGCCCGGCGCGCTCAGGATCGTCGCGCCATCCAAAGGCAATTGAACTCGCAAAATCCTCCCCTTCAAGGGGAGGTGGCGGCCCTGATGGGCCGACGGAGGGGTATCACGCTCAGATGGACACCCCTCCACCGCCTTCGGCGGTCCCCCTCCCCTTGCAGGGGAGGATCTTCAACTCAGAAATCGACGGCGATTCCTTTCAGCTCCCAATCCCCATAACGGGTCGGATCGGGACCATCGCGTCCGCCATGTTCCGGTGCGGTCGGCGTGTCCGCAGGCGCAGGCACCGGCGGGCTTTTCGAAAGATGGGCGGGCGGCTTCACGTGCGGCGGGCGTTCGCCGGGCTTGCGGTTGTTCATATGCGATTCCGATTGAAGAGCTTATTCTCCCTCCCCACATTGGCGGCCGGAGGTAGGAAAGCAAGATGAACGGTTTCAAGACGGTCATGCTGCTCGCGGCGATGACTGCGTTGTCCATGGGGCTCGGCTACAGCTTCGGCGGATCGGGCGGCGCTTTGATCGCGCTGCTGTTCGCGGCGGGCATGAACCTGTTCACCTTCTGGAACGCGGACAAGATCGTGCTCCGCATGCACAATGCGCGCGAGGTTGATGAGCGAAACTGCCCCGAATTTGTCGGGCTGGTGCGCGAACTGGCGGCCCGCGCCGGCCTCCCGATGCCGCGCGTCTATGTGATCGACAGCCCGCATCCGAACGCTTTTGCGACTGGCCGCAATCCTGAGAACGCCGCCGTCGCCGCCACGACCGGCCTGCTCGGCATGCTCAACCGCGACGAGATCGCCGGAGTGATGGCACACGAGCTTGGCCATGTCCGCAATCGCGACACGCTGATCATGACGATGACCGCGACGATAGCGGGCGCGATCTCGATGCTCGCCAATTTCGGCATGTTCTTCGGCCACAGTCAGGACAATCGCCAGAACATGCTGGCGACGCTGGCGGCGGTGATCATCGCGCCGTTTGCGGCGATGATCGTCCAGATGGCGATCAGCCGCCACCGCGAATATGGCGCCGATCGGGCTGGCGCGGAGATTTCCGGCAAGCCGCTGTCGCTGGCCTCGGCGCTCGCCAAGCTCTCACGCGGTGCCGAGCGCATCCCCAACCCGGTGGTCGATCGCAATCCTGCCGCGGCCCAGCTCTATATCGTGTCGGCGCTGCATGGCGGCGCGGGCGACAGCCTGTTCTCGACCCATCCCGCGACCGAGAGCCGCATCGCGGCGCTTCAGGCGCTGGCTGGGGAGATGGGGAACGTTGCCGCGCCGGTGCGCACTGCTTCGGTCCCGTCGTCCCGTCGTCGGTCCAGCGCGCTCGACCCGCTTGGGCGGGACTAATTCTCGTCACCCTGAACTTGTTTCAGGGTCCACCCTTCCTCCGCATTGTCCTTGCTTGTTGCACGGTGGATGCTGAAACGAGTTCAGCATGACGGTTGAGGCTAAATCCGATCCCCCCGGCGTCGGCGCGCGCCGTGCCGCTCTCAAGCTGCTCGATGCAGTATTGCGGCGCGGCCTGCCGCTTGAATCCGCCCTGCAATCCGCGACCTCAGGGATCGATCGGGCCGATGATCGCGGGCTGGCGCATGCCATTGCCGCCGCCGTGCTGCGCTGGCTGCCCGATCTCGACGCGCTGATCGACAGCGCGACGAAAAAGCCGCTGCCGCCCGACGCCAAGGCGCGCTTCGCGCTCCGCATCGCACTGGCACAGGCATTGCTGCTGGAGACACCCGGCCATGCCGCGATCGCGACTGTATTGCCATTGGTCGATGGCGGACCGCGCAAGCTGGTCCATGGCGTGTTCGGCACATTGACCCGCCAAGGCGCGACATTACCCGAATTGCCCAGCCTGCCCGAACCCGTGGCCGAACGCTGGCGCGAAGCATGGGGTCTAGAGATGGTGGAGGCGGCGCGTCATGCGCTTGCCCAGCAAGCCCCGATTGATCTTACCCTGGCCGATCCAAAGACTGGCGAAGCGTTGGGAGGCATGAACCTCGTGCCGGGGCATGTCCGCCTGCCCGCCGCCACACGGGTCACCGAGCTTCCCGGCTATGCCGAAGGTGGTTGGTGGGTGCAGGACATCGCGGCTTCGCTGCCCGCGCGGCTGTTGGGAAAGGGCGAAGGCCGCACCGCGCTCGACCTTTGCGCCGCGCCGGGCGGCAAGACCATGCAATTGGCGGCGGCGGGCTGGAGAGTGACCGCCGTGGATGCTTCGAAGCAACGGCTCGGTCGGCTCAGGGAAAATCTCAAGCGGACCGGACTCCAGGCGGAAACGGTTGTCGCGGACGCCCTGTTCTACGATCCCCAGACCGGCTTCGATGCGGTGCTGGTCGATGCGCCCTGCTCGGCGACCGGCATCTTCCGTCGCCATCCCGACGTGCTCCACCGCGTCCGCCCCAAGGCGATCGCGGGGCTTGCCGAACAACAACAGGCCATACTCGCCCGCGCCGCGCAGGCGGTGAAGCCGGGCGGGACGCTGGTCTATGCGGTCTGCTCGCTCGAGCCGGAAGAAGGCGAGCATGTCGCGGAAGCGTTCCTTGCCGCTCATGCCGGTTTTTCGGCATTGCCGCCGGCCGATCTCGCATCCGCGTTCGGCGCGGAAGCAGCGGGCCTGATCCGAAACCCTGCGGCCCCGCATATGCTACGCGTGCTTCCCGGCGCCTTCGCCTCGGCGGGCGGCGCCGACGGCTTCTTCGTCGCAACGTTCCACAGGAAAGACGAACAAGGACTTGCGCCGGGTTGAACCTCTTGGCCCCTCTGACTATCCGGTGAGTCGGGATGCCAGCACCAGTTCGTATTGCCCCATCGATTCTGTCCGCGGACTTCGCCCGTCTGGGTGAGGAAGTCCGCGCGATCGATGCCGCCGGTGCCGACTGGATTCACGTCGACGTGATGGATGGGCATTTCGTCCCCAACATCACCATCGGGCCGGGAGTGGTGAAG
>Ga0157380_10003224_pt1 | contig 11147 bp, 9 predicted proteins | sample S35metaG_FD_119757 | JGI IMG/M metagenome (GOLD analysis project Ga0157380, IMG submission 119757) | Switchgrass rhizosphere microbial communities from Kellogg Biological Station, Michigan, USA - S3-5 metaG | ecosystem: Host-associated > Plants > Roots > Rhizosphere > Soil | place: USA: Michigan...
GAGGGTGGCGGCCACCACCGTGCCGACGTCGTTGATCTTCTCGGTGTTCTCGGCGTGGGTGTGCAGCTCGGCCCGCAGCCGCGTCCGTTCGGTCACGTCGCGCGCGATTTTCGAGGCGCCGACGACCGTCCCCGAGGCGTCACGGATCGGCGAGACGGTGAGCGACACCGACAGCGTGGTGCCGTCCTTGCGGCGTCGGGTCGTCTCGTAGTGATCGACCTTCTCGCCGGCGCGGATCTTCGCCATCACGACGTCTTCCTCACCCTGCAGATCGTCAGGGATGAGGATGCGAATGGATTTTCCGATTGCCTCGCCGGCCGTATATCCGAACATACGCTCCGCGGCGGGATTCCACGAGATGATGATGCTGTTCAGGTCCTTGCTGACGATGGCGTCGTCGGAGGACTCAACGACCTTGGCAAGGTGACGGGCGCTGATGTCGTCGAGGGGGTTCGGCATCTCCTTCAGGATATCGGGATTCCGACGAATCGAAGCTCGGCCACGCAGAAGAACTCGTCAGCCGAGCTCTACCGACATGCGGTCTCGCAAACACAACCGCGTGCGCGTGCAATACTCGGCTTGTGAATCTCGATTCGCTCCAGATTGAGACGCCTCGGCTGCTCCTGCGGGTGCCGCGTCTCGACGATCTCGATGCGTGGTCCGCGATGATGGCCGACGAGCAGGCGGCGAAGTTCATCGGCGGCGTGGCGCCGCGCGAAGTGACGTGGCGGGCCTTGATGACAATGATCGGCGCATGGCATGCGACAGGCATCGGCATGTTCTCGGTGATCGAAAAATCGAGCGGCCGGTGGATCGGGCGCCTCGGTCCGTGGCAGCCCCTGGGCTGGCCGGGCACTGAAGTCGGCTGGGCGATCGCGCGCGACTGCTGGGGTAAGGGCTATGCGCCTGAGGGCGCGGCGGTCGCAACTGACTGGGCCTTCGACAACCTCGGGTGGACCGACGTTATTCACAGCATCGCTCCCACCAACATCGCCTCACAACAAGTCGCGCGCAAGCTCGGCTCGCGCAATCTGGGCCCAGGAAGACTGCCGCCGCCGTTTCACGAGGCGCCCATCGACATCTGGGGTCAGTCGCGCGAGGAATGGCGCTCGCGCCGGAAGGGCTGACCTTCGCCGTAGGTCAGCGTCCGCCATAGCCACTCGAGCGGGCCGAAGCGGAACCGGGCAAGCCACAGCGGCGCGGCGACGAGCAGCATGATCCACACCGCCAGCGTGACGGCGAGCTGCCCCGGCCGCGAGACATGCATATAAAACCCGAGGCCGTGTCCGTAAAAGATCAACGTGCAGGGCAAACCAAAACCAAATCCGATCCTCGCCAGGGCGCCATAAACTTTCTCTGGCAGCTCCGCCGTCACGACGCGCCACTTGAGGAGCGCCATGCCGATCAACATGTTGCCGCCGGCGCGCCACAGGCCCCACAGCCAGATGTCGGACAGCTGGAACTCGAGCGAGTTCGCGATCCGCACCGGCATCTGCGCCAGCCATCCGCCCTGGAACGCCAGCGTTTCTCGTCGCAGTTGCTCCGCCGTTGGCGCCCAGAACTCCTGGAACTCCTGCATGCCCTCCGCGGACCCCTGCGGAAGAAACACACCGGCCGCAACCATCACCGACGATCCAATGACGAGCGACAGCAGGCCCAGCCCCAGCAGGATCGACGGCCGCAGCTTGCGGAACGGGTAGACGAACGCGCCGCAGATCGAATACAGCACGAGGATGTCGCCATCCCAAATCAGATACGCGTGGATGAGACCGAACACCAGCAGCGCGAGCATGCGCCGGTAGTGAAACACGGCCGGCTTGACGCCGCGATCCGCCGCGCGGCCCGTCATCAGCACGATGCCCGCGCCGAACAGCCACGAGAAGATCGTCATGAACTTCTGGTCGAAGAAGAGGTGGCTGCCGACCCAGATACAAAAATCGACCCGCCCGCGATCGCCGAGCGCCGTTGGGTTGAAATACGCTGCCGTCGGCATGGCGAACATCTGGATATTCATGACCAGGATGCCGAGCAGCGCGACGCCGCGGAGCAGATCGATCGCCTCGTAGCGCTCGTGGAAACCGATGGGCGACGCGCCGCTCGAGGGCCCTTGCGTCATGGCCGCGGTGGCGCGCATTGTGCTGCGCCGCCGGCCGCAACTTCAACTACTATCTGGAGCGATCGATAGGATCGTAGCCAGGAGGCCGCATGCGTAAAGCCACCATCGGAGCGTTGTTCGCTGTCGCCCTTTGCACCGTTGTCGCGGAAGGCCAGTCGAAAAACCCGTTCGGTATCCCGTCCGCCGAATCGCCGCAGCCGGGCTCGGAGATCAAGGCGGTGCGCGGATCGCGCGCGCAAGGATGGCTCGGGCAGGGGCGATCCGAAGTCGTCGCGCGCCACGGCATGGTCGCGACGAGCGATCCGCTGGCCGCGGAGGCGGGCCTCGAGATTCTGCGACAAGGCGGCAACGCCATCGATGCCGCGGTCGCGACCGGCGCGGTGCTCGATGTCACGTCGCAGAACGACACCGGCATCGGCGGCGATCTGTTCGCGATCGTCTATTCCGCGAAAGACAAGAAGCTCTACGCGCTCAATTCCGGCGGATGGGCGCCGAGCGGCTGGACGCCGGCGTTCTTCACCGACACGCTCAAGCAGACGCGGGTGCCGAACAACGGCGTGAACTCCGCGACCGTCCCCGGCGCGGTCGCCGGCTACGACGCGCTGCTCTCGCGGTTTGGCACGATGAAGTTCAAGGAGACCTTCGAGCGCGCCGCGCGCATCGCCGAGGAAGGCTGGGGACTCGCCGAGCGCCGCCACAACGATCTGCGTAGCGCCGTCAACGGTCTCAAGAACGATCCCGACTCGAAGCAGGCCTTCCTCGACGGCGATCAGGCCTGGCCGCTCTATAGCGTGATCAGCAATGCCGCGCTCGCGAAGGCGCTGCGATTGATCCAGGCGAAAGGCAAGGACGGCTTCTACAAGGGCGAGATCGCCAGCGCGATTGTCGCCAAGGTGAAGTCCGGCGACGGCGTGATGAGCCTGAACGACCTTGCCGAGTTCGCGCCGGAATGGGTCGAGCCGGTGTCGACGAACTATCACGGCTTCGATGTATTCTAGCTCCCCCCGCCTGGCCAGGGCTTTGCCGCGCTCGAGATGCTCAACATCCTCGAGGTCTGCGTCCCCAAGCTTGGCTTCAACCTGACGAGCCTGGGGCCGTCGGATCCGATGTATTGGCACCTCATGGTCGAAGCGAAGAAGCTCGCCTACTCGGATTTGCTGGCGAAGAACGGCGATCCGAAATTCTCGAACGTGCCGGTCGCCGAGTTGATTTCAAAACAACACGCGGCGACGCTGTGCGGACGGATCAATCCAAACGTCGCGGGCAAGCCCGGCATCGCCGGCGGCACCGAAGGCGGCACGATCTATCTGACGACGGCGGATCGCTGGGGCAACATGGTCTCGCTCGTCCACAGCGTGTTCAGCGTCTACGGAAGCCGGGCCACGGTGCCTGGTTACGGATTCATCCTGCACAATCGCGGCTCGGCATTCTCGCTCGATCCGAAGAGCCCCAACGTGGTCGCGCCACATAAGCGCCCGTTCCACAGCATCATCGCGGGCTTCGTGATGAAGGATGGCCAGCCGCTGATGACCTTCGGCAACATGGGCGGCAGCGTCCAGCCCGAGACGCACGCGCAGCACATGGTCAACCTGATCGACCACGGCATGAACGTGCAGATGACGACCGACGCGGCCCGGTTCACGCACAACCAGAACTCGAACGCGCTCTCGCTCGAAGCGGCGCTCTTCGATCTCGTTGGCGCGGCGCTGAAAGCGAAAGGACACGACGTGCGCAGCGTCAACGGCGGCGCCGTCGGCGGCTATCAGGGCATCCTGTTCACGCGCGACCCGCGATTGCCGTCGCCGGCCTTCGACGCGTCCTGGGCGCGCGAGGATCGACCGGTCAACGGCACCTATCGCGGCGGATCGGATCACCGCAAGGACGGCCAGGCGGTGGGCTGGTAGTCGATCGGCGTCAGACCGCGGCTACCGCGACTGGCGCCGCCGCGGTGATCTGCTTCATCAGCAGGTCCATGGGGAAGTACAACCGCAACGCGGTGACTTTCCCGTTGGCCAGCGAATAGGCGACGCTGTACGGCACGCGCACGGATTTCAGGGTCGGCTTGACGCCCTCGAACTCGCCGATATGCGTGCCGACGAATTCGGCTTCGAGCATTGCCTCGCCCTCACCGCACACGACGGTCGTGACCTTGATCGCGCTGCTGAAGGCGATTTCATGAATGAACTTGATGGTGTCGCGCACAGCGTCGCGGCCTCGCGCGATTCGGTCCGTGCCCATGAACGCCATCGTCACGTCATCCGACAGATAGCGGGCAAAGTCGCTGAATGACAGCAGGGCCTCGGCATACGCATTCAACGTCTCGCGGGTCTGTTGGGTCGTCATAGCTTGCCTCCTTGTTGGCTACAATCTGCTCCCCGACATGGCTGGCGGTCTTAGGGAACGTTTAGCTTTCGTTTAGGGATTGTTTTGAATGGGCGACACGCCATCACTTGCGTTTGGGCCGTTCCGGCTGGAGCCGGCCGAACGGCGCTTGTCGCGCGGCGGCGAGCCGATTGGGTTGCCCCCCAAAGCCTTCGATTTGCTCGTGTTTCTCGCTCAGCACCCCAACAAGCTGCTGCGAAAAGAAGAGTTGATGGAGCAGCTGTGGCCGGGGACGTTTGTCGAAGAGGTCAACCTGGCCCAAAACGTCTCGGCGATCCGCAAGGCGCTCGGCGGCGATCGCGAAGCCTACATCCAGACGGTCGCCGGAACCGGTTATCGATTCGTCGCCGATTCCACACCCTCCGAGGATCGAGGGAACCGCACACGGCTCGTGGTGCTCCCATTCCGGATGTTGAAGGCCGATCCGGATCTCGACTTCCTCTCGTTCAGCCTGCCCGATGCGCTCAGCGCGGCGTTGTCGTCGATCGGTGCGCTGACGGTGCGTTCGAGCCTGATCGCGTCGAAGTTCGCGGCTGACGCTCCCGATCTGCCGCGGATCGCCCGAGAGGCGCATGTCGACTACGTCGTCAGCGGCACGGTGCTGCGTGCCGGCCCGCAAGTGCGCGTCACCGCGCAACTATCGGATGCGGCCGCAGGCACCTTGTTGTGGTCGCACACCTCGCAGGCGCCGGTTGACGACCTGTTTCGGTTGCAGGATTCGCTGGTCGAGCGCATTGCCGATTCGCTCGCCCGGCCGCTCACCGCGCCGGATCAACAGCGCCTTCGGCACGACGTGCCGGCCAGCGCCAGGGCCTATGAGTTTTTCCTGCGCGGCAATGAAGCAGCCAGATCGTTGAACGCCGTCTCGGTAAATCGCGCGCCCGTGGCGCGCGACCTGTACCTGCAGTCGATCGACGATGATCCGCGTTACGCGCCGGCATGGACGCGGCTGGCTCGTGTCTACCGCCTGCTCGGGAAATACGGGACCGAGGACCCTGACGGCAACCTGGCGGGCGCGGACGAAGCTTTGCAGCGCGCGCTCGCGCTCAATCCGGACTTGTCGATGGCGCACAACCTGGCCGCGCAGATCGAGGTAGATCGCGGCCGCGCCGAATCGGCGATGTTGCGCCTGCTCAACCGCCTGAAGCGCAACGGTCCCGACGCGGAGGTCTTCACGGCCCTCGTCTACGCCTGCCGCTCGTGCGGATTGCTCGATGAATCCATCGCCGCGCATCAGCACGCGCAGCGTCTCGATCCGGCGCTGGGTACGAGCGTGATGCACACCCATTTCGTGATGAACCGTCATGAAGACGTGATCGCGACGACGGGCGACGTGAAAGGGTACGTCTGGGCGCTGTCGTTGGCGGCTCTTGACCGCGGGAATGAAGCGCTGCCTTCCCTGACGAGCAACTGGAGCTTGTTCAAGGCGGCGAGGTTGCACATCGAAGGCCGCCGGAGCGAGACGATCGACGCGCTCAAAGACGCGATGCAATCCTTCGGTGATCCCGAAGGGTCGTACTATGCGGCGCGGCACCTCGCGCATCTTGGTGAACGGCGAGTGGCTCTCGATGCGCTTGCTCAGTCCGTTCGCGGCGGTTACACCTGTGCCGCTGGACTCGAGCGTGATCCGTGGTTCGACGCAATCCGGAGCGAGCGCGAGTTTACCGCGCTAGCTGCCATATCGCGTGAGCGCTACGAGTCGGCCGCGGCCGCGTTTCGAGACGCCGGCGGACCTCGCCTGCTCCGCTGACTTATTTGCCGGTCGTCCGTGGCCAGACGGTGCCCTGGTGCATCGTCGTCACGGGTCCGAGGCCCTTGTAGAGGAACTTCTGCAGGCGCTTCCCTTCCCATGTTTCCGTGGTGTAGATGTTGCCCTTGGAGTCGGTGGCGATGCTATGCACGCCATAGAACTGGCTCGGCTGCCGGCCGCCGTCGCCGAAGCTCGTGAGGATCTCGAGCGAATCGCGCAGCAGGATGTAGACGCGGTTGTTGATACCGTCGGCGACATAGAGATACCGCTGCTGCGGATCGCGTGAGAAAGCCACGTCCCACACCGAGCCGGACAACTTCGTGTTCTTCGACATGAATACTTCCTTCACGAACGTTCCATCCGGCTTAAAGACCTGCAGTCGATCGTTGAGCCGATCGCACACGTAAACGAGACCGTCCGTCGACATGTCGGCGCAGTGCACCGGATTCCTGAACTGCTGCGCGACCGGCGCTGCCGGATCGTACGGACTGTTGTCGATCGAGTCGTCCGGCTTCTTGCCGTACGCGCCCCAGTACCGCTTCATCTTGCCTGTCGTGGCGTCGATGACGGCGACACGCTTGTTGAAGTAGCCGTCCGCGATGTACGCCTCGTTGGCTTTCGGGTCGACGAAGACTTTCGCGACGCGGCCGAAGCTCTCCTGATCGTGGCTGTTGCGCGCGAATGTCGGATTGCCCTGCTTGTCCTTGCCGCTCATGCGCGCGTTCGGCTTGCCGTACTGCGCGAGAAACTTGCCGTCGCGCGTGAATTTGACGATGTGGGAGTCGCCGGGACCGTTGCCGCCGATCCAGACGTTGCCGACGTGATCGATGAAGATACCGTGATTGGAATCGGGCCAGTCGTAATCCGGTCCCGGTCCGCCCCACTGATTGACGAGCCGCCCATCGGCGTCGAATTCCAGCACGGGCGGAGCGGCAGCACAGCAGTCACCCGACTTGAGCTCGAGCCCTTTCTCGTTGTTGGCGAGCGTTTCAGATCCGCGATGCACGATCCAGATGTGATCACGCTCATCCGCCCACACGCCGATGGCGTTGCCGAGCACCCAGTGATTCGGCAGAGGTTTGGGCCACGCGAAGTCGACCTCGAAGCGGGGCGCCTGCACCGCGCCGCGCGTTTGCGCCGCCACGCCGCGCTCGATAGCCGACTGGGTCACGCCGAGCGCGACCATCACTCCGAAAAACACGACACCGGCGAGGCGCTGCGGTCGAGTCATAGAGTCGTCCCCTTGTTGTCGAACGGGCGAATCATAAACGTTTCCCAGACGTCGCGGCGATGAAATCGCGCAGCAACGGGCCGGCGGTACATCTGCTGTGCACCACGGAATTCACCGTTCGGTCGTCCAGTCTTGGAGCACAGATTCATGAAACTTTCACCTCATCAGATTAGCGCGGCCATGCTCGTCGTGGGCGTCGGCGTCTTTGCGGCCGGCACGCGCTTCTCGGATTACACGCCACTCGCCGCATCGGCAGGGCCGGTGCCGCTCGCCGGAGAAGCCACGCCGATCACGTTCGGCAATCCTGACTTCGAGCAACGCACGCTCTCGAATCGCGCGACGCAGCTCGCTGAACACGAACCGAACTCCGGCTCGTGGGACATGAACACGACCAACGAAACCGGACCGCAGAAGGGCCGGTTTCTCTTCACCGTGTTCGAAACCGGCAACTCGGGCGTGCAGCGTACCGACCTCGAAACCGGCGTGACGGACACGATCTGGCAGAGCCCGGTGGCGGGCGATGCCGTGTCGTTCGACCCGTGCTACTGGACGCCGTGGGGCACGCTCATCACCGCCGAGGAGAGCTGGGCGACCGCGGCCGCCGGATCGACCAGCCCGTACGGACGGCTCTTCGAGCTGAAAAACCCGCTGACCGCGCCGGGCATTACCAATCCGGTCGGCCCCGACAGCAACGACGGCGCCGTGTTCGTTCATGCCAACGTCGTGCCGCGCAGCGCGCATGAAGGCATCCAGTTCGACACCGCCGGCAACATGTATTTCATCGACGAACTCGATGGCGGCAACATCTACAAGTTCGCGTCGAAGGCCAAATGGGGCGACGTGATGTCCGGGAAGGCGGAATACTTCGATGCCGGCCAGACCTTCGTGCTGCGCGTCGGCAGCGGCAACACGCCGAACGCGACCGGCCCGCTGACCTGGGTGCCGATCACCGATGTCAACGGCGTGGCGCTGCAGGGCGCGATCACCATCACCGATACGCGAGGCGTGACCTCGGTTGACGCGCGCAACACCACCAACAAGTTGGAGTTCAAGGGCACCGACTATCAGCGCCCCGAGGACATGCAGATGCAGACGATCGCCGGCAGCGACTATCTGTACTTCACGACGACGAGCACCCACGAGGTGTATCGCGTGGACCTGCGACGCAGCTCGATCAGCCTCTTCGTCAACCGCAACACGATCGACCTTGCCACCGGCGCGGCCGTGGGCAGCGCGCTGAACAGCCCCGATAATCTCGCCATCGATCACGACGGCAACATCTACGTCATCGAGGATCGCAACGGCGGCACCGACGACGACATCTGGTTCGCGAAGGACCTGAATGGCGACGGTGATCTGCTCGATCAGGGCGAAGGCATCGGCCGCTGGGCCTCGAACGGCACGTCCGGTTCGGAGTTCACGGGCCTCTACTTCGACCCGACCGACAAGCGCCGCGCCTGGGTGAACATCCAGCATCCGAATTCTGGCGTCGATCGCACGATCGAGATCACGATTCCGCAGTAGCCGCCACCTCGGCAGCGCGATGCGGTGAGGCACGTTGCTTGCATTCGCCAATGCAGGAGACGTTCATGGTGAACTCGAGTTCCCTCACTCGCATCGCGCTGCTGATCTTCATGGGAGTCCCGCTGGCCGGTTGCGAAGTCATCGGCGGCATCTTCAAGGCGGGCGTGGGGGTCGGCGCCCTTGCGGTAATTGTGGTCGTGGTTCTCGTAGTCTTCCTGATCGGGAAGATGAAGGCCTGATTACTCCGTCCGAAGGCCCATTGACGGATCGCCACACGCCGCCATCAACGCGGCGACGCAGCCGCTGATTGCGAGACGATCGTCCCCCAAGAACGCTGTCAACCTCGGTCGCTAATCTCTACTAATCGTCAGAACCGGCGCGTCCATCGATCACACTAGCGGCGGATCCGACTCCCGCATGTAGTGACGATGCTGCGCGACCGCGGCAATGAACGCGTCGAGCGCGCGCCGGTCTCCGCCCCCGGCGACGATCATGCCGGTGTCGGGATCGCCGGTCGGCAGCGTTGCCGGAATGCCGGCCTTTTCGAGCACGAGTTGCGCGGCCCCCGAGATCAGCATCGCCTTGCAGTGGCGGTATTGGTCCTTCAGGAACTCCGTCGCCCGGCCATTTACAGCCAATGTCACGGCGCTCTCGTCGCCGTCAACGACCGCGACTGCATCGAACAGCACCGAAGGCGCAATTTCGAGCGAGGCGTCGGCCTGCATCGCCGCTCCCTTGGCCGGTCGGACCGCGCCGAGCCTGGGTGCGACAAACACCGGCACCGCGCCTTCGGCCCTGATCCTTGCCGCAATCGCTTTTGCCTCATCGCCGTCGACGCCGTCGGCGATCAGAATGGCAATACGGCGCGCCTGGATGCCGACGTCGCCGCGCCGCGCGAACAGCGATAACGGTTTCGACAGAACGACCTCGGCGCGCACCTTCTTCTGCATCACTTTTGGCATCGGCGGCGGCAACTCGGTGATGCCCAGTCCTTCCGCGACTGCTTCGGCGAGCTCCTCCGAAACGTTACGAAGGCTCGATACCATTCGCTCGCGGATCGCGGGCACCTGGACCTTCGACAGTTCGAAGCGAAACGCGTTGATGATGTGCTGCTGCTCCACCGGCGTCTGGCTGTTGAAGAACAGCGTCGCCTGGCTGTAGTGATCGGCAAAGCGTTCGGCCTTGCCGCGCACCTTGTGATCGTTCTTCTCGGCAGGCGTCGGGAAGCTCACGAAACCGGCGGCGCCCGCCTGGAACGGACATCCGCCACCGAGCGAATTCGGCTCGTACGAGACGCGGCCGCGATGGATCGCCTGCCGATTCATGCCGTCGCGCTGGTTGTTGTGGACCTCGGCGACCGGCGCGTTGATCGGAATCTCATGGAAGTTCGGTCCGCCAAGACGCGAGATCTGCGTATCCACATATGAATGGATGCGGCCGGCCAGCAGCGGATCGTTCGAAAAGTCGATGCCCGGCACGACGTGCGCGGTGCAGAACGCCACCTGCTCGGTCTCGGCGAAAAAATTATCCGGATTGCGATTGAGCACGAGCCGGCCGACCGGAATCAGCGGCGAGATTTCCTCGGGCACGATCTTCGTCGCGTCGAGGATGTCGAACGAGAACTCTTCGGCCTGCTCCTCCGTGATGATCTGGAAGTTCAATTCCCATTCCGGATAGGCGCCGGCTTCGATCGCTTCCCACAGATCGCGGCGATGAAAGTCCGAATCAGCGCCGGAGATCTTGACGGCCTCGTCCCACACCAGCGAATGCGTGCCTTGCTTCGGCAACCAGTGGAACTTGACGAAAACAGACGCGCCTGCGGCGTTGACCAGCCGGTAGGCGTGCACGCCGAAGCCCTGCATGGTGCGAAAGCTGCGCGGGATGCCGCGGTCCGACATCACCCACATCAACATGTGGGTGCTCTCGGGCATCAACGACACGAAATCCCAGAACGTGTCGTGCGCCGAGGCCGCCTGCGGCATGCCGTGGTGCGGCTCGGGCTTCACCGCGTGGACAAGATCCGGAAACTTCATCGCGTCCTGGATGAAGAAGACCGGGATGTTGTTGCCGACCAGGTCCCAGTTGCCTTCGTCCGTGTAGAACTTGACCGCGAAGCCGCGCACGTCGCGCGCGGTGTCGGTCGA
>Ga0157380_10003225_pt1 | contig 11147 bp, 9 predicted proteins | sample S35metaG_FD_119757 | JGI IMG/M metagenome (GOLD analysis project Ga0157380, IMG submission 119757) | Switchgrass rhizosphere microbial communities from Kellogg Biological Station, Michigan, USA - S3-5 metaG | ecosystem: Host-associated > Plants > Roots > Rhizosphere > Soil | place: USA: Michigan...
ATCGCGATCGGCTCGGCGTCGGCTGGCCAGTTTTACCGGAGTGTGGAGCCGCTTCTCGTTGCGATGGCAGAACGCGGGTTCATCGGTCGCGATGCAATCCCGGTCGACCCGGAGCTGGTGGAAGCGCTGGAAGCTGGCCGCGAGGGTATCGAACTGGGCTACCGGGGCATCATCACCGCCGCGCCGTTTCCCGCCACCCGGTCCGATTTCTCGGGTCTCCACATCGCCGCGGCAATCGCCGGCGACGATATGGGTGCTGCGGCATGACCGCCACCGCCGAGCGACCGCGCCAAAAATCTTCGGTGCCGATCGTGCCCGACGCCGTCGTCGTGAAGCTCGGGAACGAATGTGCCGATCTTGCGGAGAAAGGGAGTGATGCAATCGCGGCGGCCTACGCGGGGCTAATGACGCTGGGGCTGGTTTCCCGAAACGGCCGGGTGGTTCAGGCTGCCCAGGCAATCGGGACATATCTCCAAGTGCTGGTGGCAAGCCAGGTTGCGGACTCCGCGCTGATCGAGACCCCGGCCTTCGTGAAAGAGGGGCTTCTGCCGTTCGCCACCGTGACGAACGCGGTCATTCCCCGCCATATCCCCCCGCCCACGATCGAGCCGAACAGTTTTGCCGCCGGATTCGCTGCTGGCCGACGCTCAATCGAGTTGGTCGAGCAATCGCGAAAAATCCGTGGCCGGCCAGTGCGTCGTCGGAGGGTAAAGCCATGACAACCAGCCCGGTGCCCGACGCTGTAATCAAGCGAATTTCGGACGAAATGATCGAACGTGCGATGAATGCGACCGCCGAGATTGCGCTCGCGTACAGCGCGCTTATCGCGACCGGCATTGTGGCGAGAAATGGCGCCGTGGCGCAGGCGGCCAACATCTTGGGCGAATACATATCTCCGCTCCTGGTGGCGGCAGGGACCGAGCATAAACCGATCGAGGTGACCGAAGATGTTCGGGCAACTTTGGCGCCGTTCGCGATGATCACGAACTCGGTCATCCCGAGGCGCGTTCCACCGCCGCGAATATCGCCCAGGACTTACGCGGACGGCTACCGTGCGGGCCGCCGCAGCCTGGAACCGTTCCTCGACTACAACAAATTTCATGGTCGCATCGACGATCAACCAGCATCAAAGGGGGCTTAAATGTCCAGCAGATCATCGGTTTTTCCCGCTTTCATCCGGGCGGAATATGACGGTTCGAGCGACGGATTTGCGAAATTCGAGCGGGCCATGACGGATACCGTCGCCCGTACCGAGCGGGCCTTTGAGGCGTCGTCCGCGGAAATCGCGAAAACGATGGGCGCTGCAATGACCCGGGGGGTTAATTCGAAGGGCGGTCTTGACCTCGGGGTTTCGGAATATCGACAAGCTGCCGCCGAGGCGCGGCTTTATGCGCAAGGCTTAAACGTCACGCTGACTGCAGCCACCGCGCTTGCGCAGAAAACAGGCGATGTCAGCGCGGCCACGCGGGTTTATCTGCAATCGCTGCAGGGAGCCCACAACGAGGCCAAGCGCGCGGCCGCGGAAGCCGATGCGCAGGTCACCAGCTACACAAGGTTGCAGGCGGCAACAGATGCTTTGACCGACCGGAACGGAATGCTTGCAGCGAGTTATCGCAACCTTTTTGCGGAGCAGGCCAAGTCGGCGCAGGCCGAAGTCGTCGCGCGCCGGATCCAGCAAGAATACGATCAGGTTTTCGCGCCAGGCCTGACCCGCACATCCAAGAGCGCGTCCGGTTCAGCCTCTGCTTTTGAGGCGAATGCATCGCTAGTCGGCGCACCCCGGCAGCTTAGCGCCCGCGCTTTCGACCCGGCGGCGACCCAAGCCGCAGCTGCAGCAGCGCACAAGCTCGCTGATGAGCAAGAGCGCCTCGCCCTAGCAGCCGAACGCGTCGTCAAAACCTATGGGCCCGTCACTGAGCATGACCGCGCGTTGGCGCTGAGCCTTCGGGAAACCGCTGATGCTGCCAAGTTTGAGGCTGCCCGGCTCGATGGTGTCGCGGCGTCCGAACGACGTCTTGAGGGAACGCTGGAGACAACCAACGCGGCCATCCGCCGGCAGGGCACGGCATTTGAGAATATGTCTCGGATCCGGAAGCAGACGTTGATTTATACGGCTTCCGATCTGTTCAGCTCGCTCGGCAGTGGCATCGATCCTTTTCGTATCCTTCTTCAGCAAGGCCCACAGGTCGCGCAGGTCTTCGCGCTGGAGGAGGAGGGCCTCAAGGGCATGCTGAGGTTCTTCACCCCGACAACGGTTGCGGTTGGGACGTTGACCGCCGCGCTCGTCATTGGCGCGAAAGCCTGGCTCGACTATAGCAGCGAAATCAACAAGACCCGCTCGCTCGCGCAAGGGATCGGCGCCGCCGTCGGCGCTACCGCAGGCGACCTGGAGGCCGCCGCAAAGGCGGGGGCGGACGCGGCGCATATCTCCACATCCGCTGCGCGCGACATGGAAACTGCGTTCCTGTCTACCGGGAAAATCGGCTCCGACGTGATGGGTCGGTTGATTGGCGTGAGTAAGGACTTCGCCGCCGCCACCGGGACCGATGCTAAGCAGGCCGTTGCGACGCTTGGGGAAGCGTTCGCCGACCCGGAGCGGGGAGCGCAAACGCTCAACGAAAAACTCGGCTTTCTCGACCAGACCAGCATGGCCTACATCCGGACGCTGGTGGAGCAGAACCGGCTCACGGATGCGCAGGCTGCTCTCCTGAATGCCCTTGTGCCAGCGATAGACGGCGCCGCCGAACATCTCAATATACTCGAAAGGGCGTGGCGCAGTGTCTCAACGGAGGCCTCAAAATCCTTTGAGAACATGGGTCAGGCGATCGACATATTGGTGAACGGGCGTTCGGTTGATGATCTCGTCGCCTCCGCAAAAGCGTTTAAGGCCGCCGGGTTGCAAGTCGACGAAAGTGAACTCGCGCGGTTGGTTGCAATTCAGACCAAGCAAAAGGAAATTGCTAAGCAACGAGAAGCAAACAAACTCTCCGGACGAACCTCATCTCTGGTCGACCAGTACTCGGGCGACAGCGAGAAGGCCGCGCTTCAGAAGCAGTTTAAACAAGTTGAAGGTACACTCAACGATCCGCGTCAGAGCCTGACACGTGATCAGCGCGCCAAGACGGTAGAGTACTACAATGCGCTGAAGCACGCGGTGGATACCTATATTCCGTCGGCTGAAAAGCAGGTTCAACTTGCCCAGCTCGATGCGAAAATAGCGGCCACGACGAGCCCGGCGCGGAAAGCGGCGCTCGCGGCGCAACGCGAACGACTTCAGCTGTCCGGCCAGGTCATCACGGCGACGAATGCGGAGGCCATCGCGTCAGCCAATGCCGCAAAGGCTGGGGTGGCAGCTTCTCGATCGCAGGAATCGGCGGCGCGCTCTGCAATCAAGGCGAGGATCACTGCCCGTGCTCAGCTGACGAGGCTCATCGCGCGCGACAGCGACGACCCGTCGGCTATCCAGCGTGCTGCCGAAGACAATGCGACCGTCGATAAGATCATTGCGGAGCTGACGGCGGCGAAGCATCTGACGGCGGAAATCAGCGATTTGGCCGGTCGGGCTCGTGCCTCGATCGAATCCAACATGACCAAGCCTTATCGTGATTTCGTGAAGGCCGAACAGGAAAGCCTTGCGGTCGGCGAGCTAGTCGCGCGCGGCCGCGACGTCGAAGCGCAGGCTTTGGGGAATGTGCTGTCCATCCAAAAGCAGATGGGGCCACTTACGCGCGATCAGTTGGCGCAGGTGCTGGCACTCGCCCAGGCACAGGAGCGCATTTCCAACGCTGTTGAGGACCAGCGCCGCGTTGTCGGCCTCTATGTCGACGCGGTCCATGATGCGCAGCGCACCTTCGAGACCTTCCTCGGCGACCTTCAGCGCAATCCGGGCGACGCCTTCAAGAACCTCGGCAAGAACCTGAAGGACAGCTTCCGCGGCCTTCAGACCAAGCTCATCAGCGAGCAGCTGTTCGGCGGGCTTGATCGCGAGATCGAGCGCTTCGTGAAAGGTGATCACGGGATCGAGGCAGCCGGCGACTATCTTACGGGTCAGATCGACAAGACCGGGAAATCGCTCGATGACCTGATTACCTCGCTTCAGGGCGCGGCTGAGCGGATCGGTGGGATAGCTGCCAACGACAATGGCCTGACCGCATCGTCATTGAGTGGCCTCGGTCTCTCCAGCGGCTTCATCAGCTCGGCTCTGTCCAGCCTTGTCGACGACAAGGGTAACGTAAAGCAGAGCGCCGACGGCGACATCCTTGTCACGGCCGCCAAGGAGTTCAAGGATCAGATTGGGATCGCCGGCACCGACCTCGTCTCCAAGCTTGGCCTTGCCCGCGCCGTCAACGAGAAGATCTGGAACGACGTTGCCAAGAAGTTCACCGCCAATCTGGAACAGATGCTTGGCACGACACTACCGAGCGGACTGGGGTCCGTCCTCGGCGGCGGCTTTGCTGGCTATGCGCAGGCGGGACCAGTGGGTGCGCTCCTTGGTGCGGCTAAAAGTATCAAAGGCATTTCATCGACGCTGTCCGGTTCGCTCGACAAGGCGATCGGCGGCGCACAAACTGGTGCAGTGGTCGCCGGCATCGGCAAGGCGCTCGGGCTCAAGACATCCAAGCTCGGCGGACAGATTGGCGGCGCGATCGGATCGGCCCTGCCTATCCCTGGCGGGCAGTTCATAGGTGCCGCGATCGGGTCGATCGTTGGCGGGCTGTTCAAGAAGACCAAGACCGGCAGCGCCACGCTCGGCTACGACCAATATGGTAATCTGTCGGTCAGCGGCACGAGCGGCAATTCCAAATCCTATATCGCGGGAGCGTCCAAGACCGCCACCGGGCTGATAGGAAACCTCCAGCAGATTGCCGACCAACTCGGCGGAACCCTCGGCGGCAACATCGGTGTGTCGATCGGCCAGCGCAAGAAAAGCTACGTCGTCGATACGACGGGACAGGGGCGCACCAAGGGCGCCGGTGTCGAGAAATTCAAGGACCAAGCAGAAGCGGTCAAGGCGGCCCTGCGGGATGCGATCAACGACGGCGCCATCCTCGGGCTCAGCGCTGGCACGCGCGCACTCATCCAGAAATCGGGCGATCTTGAAACCCAATTGGGCAAGGCGGTCAAATTCGAAAACGTGTTCAAGGAACTGCGCCGCCAGACCGATCCGGTCGGCGCGGCGATCGACGACCTCAACGACCAGTTCACCGAGTTGCAGCGCATCTTCAAGGAGGCGGGCGCATCAGCGGAGGAATATTCCCAACTCGAGCAGCTCTACGCCCTCCAGCGCAAGCAGGCGGTCGAGAGCGCCGCGTCGCAGATGACGAACACGCTAAAGTCGTTGATGCAGGATCTCACCACCAATAATGATGCCTTCTCGCTGAAGGACCGGCTGGGCTCCGCGCTGGCGGAGTATAACCCGCTCGCAAGCCGTGTGGCGGCCGGCGACAAGACGGTCGACTATGACGCATTCGCGGAGGCCGCCCGCAACGTGCTCGATATCCAGCGGCAGCTTTCGGGAAGTCAACAGGAGTATTTTGACCGGCTCAACGAGGTGACCGGGCTCACCGCCCAAGCGTTGAAGGGCCAGGAGAATGTCGTCTCGATCGCCAACGCGAGCACGACGCCGTTCGATGTGAAGACCGACGCGTCACCGAAAGCGATTGCTGGTAACGATGACGTCGTTGCTTCGATCGGCGATCTCACCGGAGTGGCTCAAGGGCAACTCGGCACGCTGAATAATCAAGTTGCGACGTTAAACCGGACGAATTCGCAGATTTTGCAGGTGCTCCAGGCGGGTGGGTCTCGATCTCCATATCTTACCGACCGCTTGGGCTTCTAATCGACCTTGCGAAGCCGGCCCCGCTCGGCCGGGATGGGCTGGCGCGCTTCGGTGCGTCGGCCCCATTTCTATGTCGGCAATGTTGTGGATTGTGGAAGGTCGGCTCACAGCTAAGATAGAGCGATAGCGGACGTCTAAATCTCGACAGAGGGATGGATCACGCCGATTTTAGAAGATCTAACCAACGACGACCTGTCGGATAGAAATGGGCGATCATCTGCTGGGCTATGGCCGGGTAGGCTTCTGTTCCTAACCGCAGCAAGCTGCCCCAGACTGTCTCGTCTTTAGGGCCACTCGCTCTACGATCAATTGACTTGAGATGGACGAGGCGATCTCTTAATTCTTGGAGGTCGCTATATTTTTTCCACATGGTTCCACCGGCGGGGCTTTTGATACTCAATATCTCTGGCAGTGCTTTCTTTAACTTCTCATCAAGAGAAATTTTACGTTCAATGTCTGCGCCGACCATCACAACTGGGGGTCTTCCTCCCTTTTGTGACCGATGGTATTTAGATAACGGCGTAATCAACTCATTTACGGCACCCTCAATCGCGGTGTATGAAAATATGATTTCTGTTACCGCTAGTTCGAGATAGTCGAATAATGGAGAGTGGTTATCCGGCCATGTTCCTTGCGGAGGCGGGTGAAGATCGAACAAGGCGTTCACGTCGATAGCTATACGCTTTCGATGAGCTGACCACGCCAAGTTTAGCCCCAATGCGGGGCCGGATGGCAGTCCGAAACCCGCGACGCTCTTATCCGGCAATTTCTCAGTAGTCGCAAGCATGAATAGGCCTGTGCCGCCCTTATCAATTGCGAAAAAGCGGGCATCTTCCTGTGCGAGTAATCGGTCCTGTCGTTCAGTCATCAGAGGTTTTTCCTATGGCAATGGGGCCTGACGACCTGGCTGATTCAGCTTGCTTGCGTCAGATAGGCTAGTCTCGCGGATTAATGTCCGCAATCGGAAGGAGCACCTGCGGGCTGGAACGACGGATTTGTCGTCGCAAGCCGTCGTAGCAGCCGTTAACGGCTCATCTGCGCACGATCATGGGTTGCGGGGTATCCGAGGGCCGCTCGATCCGTCGTTGAGCGCGAGCGAGGCGTTAACGCCGCTCCTCCCAGCTATCTGAGAATGTCACCCACATCGGTCATGTATTTGACAGATGAGACCAACAGCGCGGCTATCCCGCCAAGGCTCAGAGCGATCATGCCGTAGGTCATCATGGCGCTGGCGTACCACGAGAACGTTAACCGATCGTGAGCAATGGCAGGAAACTGCCAGATACAAGCCTAGATTGACCCCCAGATCGACACGCTGGAAGTCGAAGAGAATACAATCCGACGCTGCCGGTGGTGGGTCTCGCATTTTTAATGCGGGTCCTAACCGCTTTGTCTTTGCCATGCTGTAGGTAGGACCCGTGAATTATAACTAGGGGTAGCGGTGACGAAATAGCCGCAGGAAGCCGTTAACGGCTCGCTCAGCGCCTGGCCGGGTGCGCCGTTCCCGACAGCGCCCGCCAGATCACAGATGACCGTGAACGCCGCTATGTCGCGTGGTGCTCGACGAGGTAGCCCGATACGGCCGAGGTTGGATGTATATGCTAAGTCGAAGGCGCGCAGCGTGGCATGGCGTCCGTGACGGCAGGCGTGCTGTCTGATCCGGTTCCGCGATAGTCGTTGCCCACGTCCAGGCAATATCCCGAAACCGTCTTCGCCGGCACCTTGTATCCGCCGCGAATGGCGATCGGCATGGGCTTTGATGATCCGACGGCCGGCATGGGTGGACTTGGTTGATCCCCGCCGATCGGCTGCGGGGTCGGAGGTGTTGCGCCACGGACGGTCCGCGAGGCGATCGTTGCCGGCTTCAGCACCGGCGCGGGATCGCCCTTCTTCGGCACGCGCAGGCCGAACTTATAGACCTCGCCGTTCCACGTCACCGAGACGACGACATTCTGCGGAAGCTTCGTCCCCTTCACCTTCTGCAGCACGATCCGCCCGCCATAGCTTTCCCCTGGCTCAACAGTGGTCGTTTGAATGATCTCGTCGTTGAGATGGTCGAGCGTGTAGTCCAGTTGCTGTTGGATGCTGCGCACGGCCAAGACGCCGCCAGCCGTGGCAGCGGCAGCGCCCAGAACGCCGATGCTGTTGTCGCGATAGACGCCCGTGTAGGAATAGGTCCCGCGGGGCGTGCGGAAGCGACTGTGGTAGGTGCTCTTGGTCGTCGCCTGGGATGCAGCGGCCGCAGCCGCGCCGGCCAGCACCGCGATGCCGATCTGGCTCCACATCGCCCGGTTCTTGGCTTTGCTCTCCAGTTGGTCCTTCGAGAACGGCACGAGGGTCTGGCCATCCACTTCGGCCGACACGTTCTCGATACCGAAGTTCGCGAGTTGGTCTCCATCGTTGAAGACGACGATCATGAATGAAAGCGAGCCGTGATCCAGGGGAGTGGGGGTGATTTGTACGCCGCCCTTGGATTGCTCCAGGCTAACGACTGGAATACCCTTGTTAAAACGCGCCGTCTCTTCACCGATTTGAAATGGCTGCGGAACGATGGGCGTCCCTGCAATGGCTGCGTTACTGACGCACAGTGCAATCAGCGCGGTGAATCCGGATTTCTTCATATGCCCCCTCTTGGTTAGCTCCCCAGCCAACTACGTCTTGCCGAGCGCCGCTCTATCGAAATCTTGGGAGCGCGTCGAATCGATTAACGACGATTTGACCACGTTTTGAAGCCGACGCTGTCGAAGTACCTCTCGAATGCCTCGCCAGCATATGACCTCGCTCATTTCATTTTTCCGCGTCACGAGCGTCGTGGGAATCGACATCGATGCTTCGCCAACGGGGGAACGTCCCGCCGAGGTGGGGATTGTGAGGCCATGCGGAATTGGATGAGCGTCGGCTTCGAGACTTGGGCCCTGGGTGTCGAGGCATCAACGGTGATTGGAATGCGTCTCGGCAGACTGGCGATGCTCGATGCGGACGCAATGAAGGAAAGCGAGCTGATGGTCCGCGAAAAGGTCGCGGCGCTTGCCCAGCTGCAGATGAAGGCGATGACGGGCCAGCTTGGTGCCTCTCCGCAAAGCGCTGCCCGCAAGTCGGTGGCGCATCTGCGCGCGGCGGTGCGTGCCAATCGTCGGCGCTTGGGGCGGAAACGCTAGCCGAAGCGGTATCACGACTGTGAATTACGCGCGCAGTTTCCGTTGATATTCGGCCTTCGCGCGATCGAAGGCGCGTTGCAGTCGGTCCAGTTCCTTTTGCTGATCCCGATCGAGTTTGCGTTTTTCGGCCGCCAGCGCCTTCTCACGCTCGACCATGATCCGCCTCTCCTCGCTATGCCGTGTGTCCGCTTCCGTGAGGGCGCGCTCGGCCTGGTCCATCGCCTCCCGGCTTGGTCTGGGCGGGCTGCATCTGGGAGGCCGGGCAGACGACGACGCCTTGCCCGCTTCGGCATGCGGAGTCTTTGCCTTCGTCTTCGGCAGCGCATTGATATGTTCGGCCGTCGTCCCGCGCGCCTTGCGGATGACGGCGCCAGGCTGTGAGAGGGCCTCTTTCGTCAGCTTCGGATCAGCGACGATCTCGGCAACGCCTCGCGCGAACAGATTGGCATCTGCGCCCCATGCCTCCAGTGCAGCTTTCTGGCTTGTCGCGGCAACATAGGCATCGTGAAAGCCGATCGGGGTGCGGTAGACCTTGAGCCTGGGCATAATGGACGAGCGTTTATGAGCCCGACAGGTTCCAAGTGGCATGCCACGTCGAAGCTTGCGTGTGATTTTGCAGTGACTAAAATCGAGGGGCGAATCGTTGTTCATGAAGCTACCGGCGCCATTCGGGCCGCAAACAACCGACAGGCTACAAGCTGTCGCTTGCACGCAGGGCAGGTATGATGGCCACCAATTTCGTGACGATTACGGGTCTCAGCCGGGCGACGCCCGCCGAGTATGTGGCGCAATGGAATGGTCGCCCGCTTCGCATCTTATTGGACATGGGTGCGACCCTGAAGCTCTTGGGAGACGTGGACAGTGCCGAGCGCGCCGACGTGCTCAGTCAGCAATCCGATTTCGTAGCTGCGGCAGCGCAGCGGTTGCTCGACATGCGGACGGAAAAGCCCGCGGATGACGACGCGGTCGTCATGATTTCGGCGCTGGATCTCGATCCCGATGCTTCGGCACACCACAGGCAGCGACGCGTACCGCCGCCTTCGCTGACAGCAGCAGGGCCAAGGTCATCGTCGTCAACGTCAACGGCCGGGTAACGACAGCTATTTGCTCATCAGCCGCTCAAATTGCAGGTTCGCGCCATCCTGATGCGCTCCCGCCGTGCTTTATCCTCCTCACGTGCCCGGCAGAATGCATCTGCCACCAGCTTGCGATGCTGGTCCGAATCCATGCCGAGCGTCGGTAGCCCCTTCGGGTTATCCAGCCCGATAGGCGCAATCACGAGCTGTCGACCATATCGGCTGTTTATGCTCCAGGCGATTTTCTCCAGATCGATCACGAGCCCGTGCAGCTGGTTGATGCCTGGCCAGTGGGCGCGGCGGAACATGAGGCCGATGGCGACCCTGACGTCGGTATACCCACGAAATGCCGGCACCATGTGGATTGCATTCATGCCCAGTACGAAATTGCATCCGAACCTGTGTCGGGGGAAGCGCTGGGCCATGCGGCGGAAGCAGTGCTCCATGTAAAGCGTCGCCGCTTCCGCAGCCATGTCGCGCTCCCAGTCCAGGTTGCCGTCGATCTGCGACAATGTCCGGTCCAGTTGACGTTGCGACGTTATCGATCGCATTGGCGATGTCCGTACGCTCGTCAACGTTGCGGCGATTGATGATGGGGCGCTTCCTGGCCGGGGGCGCCCTTCGCTTTTTGGGCCAGCTCGTGCGTGATGGGTGCCCCGCCGTGACATCAAATGTGCCTCGACATCGGGGCATCGGCTTCAACAAGGTCAAGACCTCAGCCCTCACGATCGATAGCGGGAAATGACGCGCTTCCACTCGCGCTCATCGGGATAGGGAAGACGGCACGCACCCGGCATGTCGCGCGTGATGATGATCCGGGGCCGTGAAACCGTATTTCGATCCCCCCAGCATTTCGTGCAATAGAACCGCTTCTCCACGTCGGGCAGGCTGTCATCGATGCCCTTGCGGTGGAAATGCCACCAGACCCGAACCGCCTCCCAGGAGACGGTGTGCGGGCAACGCCGGCATGTGATCCTGAGCGTGGTCCGATAGAGCGCGCAATGTTGGAGCGTGCGCAGCTTGCGGTTGAGGTGGTCATAGCTGGCATCCACATCACTCGGCCGCCAGCGGCTG
>Ga0157380_10003226_pt1 | contig 11146 bp, 12 predicted proteins | sample S35metaG_FD_119757 | JGI IMG/M metagenome (GOLD analysis project Ga0157380, IMG submission 119757) | Switchgrass rhizosphere microbial communities from Kellogg Biological Station, Michigan, USA - S3-5 metaG | ecosystem: Host-associated > Plants > Roots > Rhizosphere > Soil | place: USA...
CGCCTTCCCGAACGGCCGCGGAGGTGGCATATCGCGTGACCTTCGGCACACCACCGACGAAGAAAGAGCCCTGATCGCAGATGGTCAGCGGTGCTCCATTCAGGTAGCGATCCTTGAGCGGGTTTTCCCAGGCCAACGGGCTTGCGGCAAGCATGCCGCTCACCACGGCCGTCAAGCAGATCCTGGACAGGTATCGCTTGGTGAATTGTTCATGCCGCATGAGACCTCCCAGAACAGGTTGGCCCGAATAGCCCCTTGCTCAGAACAGCGTCTGCGCGATGCGCTGTGCGGCGGCGACCCAGGGCCCGGGGTACACGCCGATTCCGATCACGCCGACGAGGCACACAGTGATCGCGGTTGCCAGCGGGAGATCCACCGGCACCGACCCGTTGTGCGTCGGGGCTTCGATGTACATCCGCCGTGCGACGAGCAGGTAGTAGTAGAGGGCGACGACGGTCAGGACGGCGCCAACGAACACGAGTCCGAGCAGCCCTTGCTCGACGCCGGCGAGAAAGACGTAGAGCTTGGCCCAGAACCCCGCCACGAACGGGATGCCGCCAAGTGAGAGCAGGAACAGCAGCATCGCCAGCGCGAGCAGCGGCGATCGTTGAGCGAGACCGCGGTACGCGTCGATGGCGTCCGACTGTTCCGAGCGCGCGACCGTCTCGACCACCAGGAAAGCACCCATGTTGCCGAAGACATACGCGACCAGATAGAACAGGACCATCGCGATACCCGTTGCCGACATCGCCGCAAGCCCGATGAGCATGTAGCCGATGTGCGCGACGCCCGAGTACGCGAGCAGCCGCTTCACGTTCCGCTGCGGGATCGCCATGAGATTGCCGGCCACGATGGTGACGCCCGCGATCATCGAGATGAGCGGCACCCACGCGAGCGCCGCGTTGCCCGCTCCCTCCATCCAGAGTCGGATGATCACTATGAAGCCGGCCGCTTTGGGAGCCACCGACAGCCAGGCGATAAATGGTGTGCTGCCCGCCTCGTAGGTGTCTGGCGCCCACATGTGAAACGGGAACGCCGCGATCTTGAAGCCAAGGCCCGCGAGCACCAGCGCCATGCCGAGTTTGATCAGCGGCGAACCTTGCGCCATCGCCGCCGGGACTGCCGAGAGGAGCGTCGTCCCCATCGCGCCATACATGAAGGACATGCCGTACGCGATGACGGCGGCGGAGACGGTGCCAACCAGGAAGAATTTGAGTGCGGCTTCAGGCGCCGTTCCTTCGCGTTTGAGGAATCCCGTCAACACGTACAACGGAATCGACATGAGCTCGAACGCAACGAAGAGCAGCACCAGTTCTCGCGCCGACACGAGGACCATCATCCCAAGGAGCGAGAAGAGCAGCGTGAAGTGATACTCGGCGGCGCGGCGGGCGAACGCGGCCTGTCTGTTGGTCAGCGACGCCAGCACACTGAGCGCGCCCGCGGCAAGGACGAGGCGTTTGGCAAAGATCGCCAACGAGTCCTGGACATACGCACCGCCGAAGAGCGACGCGCCCTCTGCTGATGCGAACGTCAGCGCCAGCACCGCGAGAAGTCCGAGGAAAGTGACCCAGCCGAACATCCTGCCATGGCCGCTTTCGATCCGAATTGCTGGATTGCGGGCGACTCCGAGGATCAACACCAGGACGCTCAGCGCGAAGAGCGCCAGCTCGGGCACGAGTGGAAGAGAGATGTCGGCCGTCATCGCGGAATCGGGTTACCCGTCTCGAGTTGAGTCGATGCAGCGGGTCGGACCCGCTGAAGCAGCGGAGCGGTCGCGGTATCAACCGGTCCGATCGCGATGCTGGGCGCCACGCCGAAGAGCACCAGCACGAACACGAGGATTCCAAGCGCCGCCCACTCCGGTCCCTTCGCGTCGGGCAGATGGTGGAAGTGTGGATCGTCGGACCTGGGTCCCCAGAAGATATGTTTTGCGACGCGCAGCACGTAGATCGACGTCAGGAACGCGCCGATGACGCCGGGAAACAGCCACCATGAATGGATCGAACCCCACGCGCCAAGGAACGTCAGGAACTCGGCGACGAACCCCGCCGTCGCGGGAAGGCCGAGTGACGACAGCCCTCCAATGGTGAACGCAGTGGCGATGCCGGGCATCATCGTCCCGAACCCGCCCATCTTGAAGATCTCGCGCGAATGCGCTTTTTCGTAGATGAGGCCGACGAGCGCGAAGAAGAGGCCGGTCATGATGCCGTGCGCGAACATCTGGAACACCGATCCGTTCAACCCGTTCTGCGTGAGCGTCGCGGCGCCGAGCATCACGACGCCCATGTGAGACACGGAAGAGTACGCGATGACGTACTTCAAATCGCGCTGGGCCATCGCGCTGAGCGCGCCGTAGACGATGTTGATGCAGGCGATCGTGCCGACGAGCCACGCCCAGTCAACCGTGGCCTGCGGCAGCAGTCCCATGCCGAGCCGCACGACGCCATAGGCGCCAAGCTTCATCAGCACACCGGCATGCAGCATCGATACTGCAGTCGGCGCCGACGCATGCCCATCAGGTGACCATGTGTGCAATGGCCAGATGCCGGCCAGGATCCCGAAGCCGACGTAAAAGGCGAGGAACACCCATGTCTGCAGCGCCGGATCGAACTGCTGCGCGGCCATGGTGAGGAACGAGAACGACTTCGAGCCGGTCGCCACGAAGAGCGCCAGAATGCCGACGAGGATGAAGGCCGAGCCGAACAGGAGGTACAGCGTCAGCTTCATCGCGGCGTACTCTTTCGTCCCGACGCCGGTCCGGCCCAACGCCCAGCCGAAGATCCCCTGCGGCCGCACTTCACCCGACGAACCCCAGATGCCGATGAGCAGATACATCGGCAGCACCGCGATCTCGTAGAACAGGAAGAAGACGAAGAGATCGAGCGAGACGAACACGCCGTAGACGCCGGTCACCAGGATGAGCAGCAGCGCGTAGAACTCCTGGCTGCGTTCCTTCACCGTCCACGACGCGAACACACCCGCGAAGATGATGATGGATGTGAGCAGCGACATCAGCGCGCTCATGCCGTCGATCCCGAGCAGGTAGGAGATGCCGAGTGACGGCACCAGCGAGACGCTTTCCTGGAACTGGAAGCCGGCAGCGGCGCGGTCGTACGCGAAATACACCCATAGCGACGCCAGCAGCGAAACCGTTGCGCCGGCCAGCGACAGGATCCGCACGAGCAGCGGGCTGCGGCGTGCGACGAACATGACGAGGACCGCCGCAATAAACGGCGCCCACGTCATCACGGAGAGAATCGGAAGTCCGCTCACATCAGTGACCAGCGCACCCAGACGAGTAACAGAAGAAGGCCAACCGCGAGACCGTAGAGGTAATCCTGCACACGGCCGGTTTGAATAGATCGCATCTCGTCACCGGTCGTCACCGTCCACGCGCTTACGACGTTCAGCACGCCGTCGACGAGGTAACGATCGATCCAGCCGATCAAGCTCGAGAACGCGAGAGTCGCGGCTGCCACCACACCCTCGAAGAGATCGTCGATCCAGAACTTCCTGAGAGCGGCGGTACGAATCGGCCCAAAGAGCGACGCGAGCGAGGACGCGCTGATCGTGCGTGTGTAATACGTCAGCCACGCCAGGGCGATGCCGGCGATAGCCACGCCCACTGCGGCCGGCGTCAGCCAGCCCGGAGCTGCGTGTTCGGCGGCGCCCGCTTCGGCTGCGGCGGGTCCGAAGAACAGGATCCGCCCTGCCGCCGTTGAGTAAATTCCCACCCCCACCGACAACACCGCCAGAATCCACAACGGCAGCAGCATCGGTGCCGGAGGATCGTGCTCATGGGACCCGCGGTCGCCGTGATGTCCGGCCGCATCGTAGTGTGCGATCGGGCTGAAACCCGTGACGGCTACCGCCGGGCGCACCGCCGGCGCTCCAAAGAACGCCAGAAAGACGACGCGAAACATGTAGAAAGCCGTGAGGAATGCCACCAGCATCAGCAACGCGAACGGACCGACCAGACCACCAGCCCACACCGAGCCGAGGATCTCTTCTTTCGACAAGAACCCGCCGAAGAACGGAATACCCGCAAGTGACAACGTGCCGACGACGAAGACGATGGCCGTCTGCGGCATGCGGCGAGCGAGCCCTCCCATCCGTGACAGATCGTTGCTGCCGACGGCGTGAATCACCGCACCAGCACCGAGGAAGAGCAGCGCCTTGAACAGGCCGTGCGTCAGAAGATGGAAGAAGCCCGCTACTGAAACACCGGCGCCGATCGCCGTCATCATGTAGCCGAGCTGCGACACGGTGGAGTAAGCGAGCACACGTTTGATGTCGTCCTGCACGCACGCGAGCACCGCCGCGAGCAGCGCGGTGAACGCTCCAATCCACGCCACGATGAGCAGCACGTCCGGCGTCAACGCAAACAGCCACGCGGTTCGATGCAGCAGATATACCCCCGCCGTCACCATCGTCGCGGCATGAATCAACGCCGACACCGGTGTCGGACCTTCCATCGCATCCGGCAACCACACGTGCAGCGGGAACTGCGCTGACTTGCCCATCGCGCCGAGATAGATGCAGAAGGTGATGATCGAGAGCCCGGCGAGTGGCAGCTGGTTGCTGGAGACCATCATTCGCAACTCGCCAAGGTCGAAGGTGCCTGACACGTTCCAGAGCATGACGATGCCGATCAAGAGTCCGACGTCGCCGGCCTTGGTCGTCCAGAAGGCTTTGACCGCCGCACGCGCAGCCTCGGGCTTCTGGTACCAGAAGCCAATCAGGAGATACGAACAGAGGCCGACGAGTTCCCAGCAGATGAAGAGCTGCAGCAGGTTCGGCGCGAGCACCAGCCCCATCATCGAGAATGCGAAGAGGGATTGATACGTGTAGTAGCGTCCGAGTCCTGGTGGCGGCTCCTCGCTCAGATACGACAGCGAGTACAGCTGGACCAGGAATGCGACCAGCGCGACGAGGACCAGCATGATCGTGGACGTTTCGTCGGCGAGGACGCCAATCGTGGCGAGCGGCTTCCCCTGGCCTGGCAGCCACTCCCAGGCCAGGTGCATGACGGCGCCGTCGTAGGCGCGCCACCCGCCGACAGCTGCGGCCAGCGAGCCTGCGGCGCCGAGGATCGAGAAGTACGCTGCCGGTCGTCCCGCCCGTCGAAGCGGTGCCACGATCGCCAGCACCAGGAACGCTGCCGCCGGCGTCAGGAGCGCGATGAGTGTCAGGTGGTCGCTGCCCATCAGCCTTTGAGGAGGTCGAGATGGTCCGCCATCACCGTGCGGCGGATCCGGAACAACAGGATGACGATGGCCAGCCCCATGGCCGCTTCAGCCACGGTGATGCAGATCGCAAACACGGTGAAGATCATCCCGACGTCGCTGCCGCTGAATCGTGCGAACGCGACCAGGTTGATGTTGACGGCGTTCATCATCAGCTCGATGCCGAGCAGGATCCCGATCGTGTTGCGGCGCGTGACAACGCCAAACAGGCCGATGCCAAAAACGATGGCGGCCAGCGTCAGATACGCCTGTAGGCCCATCTAGTCCTCGGGACGCGCGAAATATATCGCGCCCAGCATCGCCGCGAGCATCAGGACGCCAAGTAACTCGAACGGCAGCACGAATCTCGTGAGCACGCCCTCGCCCAGCGCGCGTGTCAGATCCGCCGTCAACGGCTGGCGCGTCGCCGCCAGCGGCTGCTGGGAAATGAAATTGACAACGAACGCGACGAATGCCAGCGCGACCACGGCGCCCGCGGTGATGCGGCGATTCGTCTGCGTGATGCGTTCGCCGACCAGTCGCTCGGTCACCACGATCGCGAACACGACGATGGTGACGACGCCGCCGGCGTATAGCAGAAGCTGCACCGCCGCCAGGAACTCGGCTTCGAGCAGGAGAAACACACCGGCCGTTCCTGTTAACGCGAGCGCCAGCCAGAGCACCGAGTGAAAGAGGTTCTTGGACAGGACGACCGCAAGGGCCGACCCGACCAGCACGACGGCGAGACTCCAGAAGGCGATCGTCTCAGCCACTAAGCCGCGCCTCCTACCTTGGGTGCTTCTTCTTCCTTCTTGGCATGCGCTTCGGCGCGCGCCTGCTTGGGCGGACCCTGCATGTCGCGCAGCAGGTTGCCGGTGGCCCAGGACGGCTGATGCTGAAGACCAAGCGCGTGCAGGCGATCTTTGTCGAGCAGCATCTCCCGGCGATCCGTGGTCGGCATGTCGAACGACCGCGTCATGACGATGGCGTCAGTGGGGCAGACCTGCACGCACAACTCGCAGAATTCGCAGGCATAGAGCTCGAGCGTGAACGTCTTGGCGTAGTTCCGCTTCTCGCTCTTCAACATCTCGACCTTGATGACGGCCGGAGGGCAGACAAACTCGCACAGGCGACAGCCGATGCAGGCTTCTTCGCCGGTCTCCTTGTCGTACACGAGGGCGAGCAGACCGCGATAGCGCTCCGGATACTTGCGCGTGACATCCGGGTAATGGACGGTGACCGGCTTGCGGAACAGGTTGAGGAACGTCACCCGCATCGCCGTGAAGACGGCCTTCAGGAGCGCGCCGACCTCGGTGCCGTTGCTCGCGCGAGTATCAGGGAGCGCCACTGTGCCTCCAGACCACGACGATCGACGTCGCCACCAGCAGCGCCAACGTCGTCGGCAGCAGTACCTTCCACGACAACGCGAGGATCTGATCGACGCGAATCCGCACGAAGCTCCAGCGGACCCACGTCACCAGCAGGAAGATGAACATCGCCTTGATCAGGAACCAGATCGGTCCCATCCATTCCGGTCCCGGCCCTGCCCACGCACCGAGGAACAGCAGCGCGCCGAGGAAGGACGACCCTACCATGTGGGCGTACTCACCGAGTTGGATGAGCGCGAACTTCATGCCCGAGTACTCGACGCGGAATCCGGCAACCAGCTCGGACTCGGCTTCGAGAATGTCGAAAGGTACCCGGTTCTCAGCCGCAAGCGTCGAGACGACGAACGCGATGAAGGCGAGCTGCCCGATCACGGGATAGAACACGAACCACAAACCAGTTTGCGCGGTGACAATGTCCGAGAGCTTGAGAGAACCGGCAAGCATCACCGGCACGAGAGCCGAGAAGATGAACGGGAGATCGTAGGAGATGATCTGATTGACGGCGCGCATCGCCGAGAGCAGCGCGTACTTGTTGTTCGATCCCCAGCCGGCCATGAACAGGCCGACGATCTCCATCGAGGAGACCGCCAGGAAGAACAGGATGCCGATGTTCAGGTCGGCCACTCCCAGCCCAGGGGCAAACGGGATGGTGGCGAAGATGAGCATGCACGGGATGAGGAACACGATTGGCGCCAGGTTGAACACGCGGCGGTCGGCCGCGGTTGGCACCACGTCCTCCTTCATCATCAGCTTGATCGCATCGGCAATCGGTTGCAGCAGTCCATGCGGGCCGACGCGATAAGGTCCGATGCGCGACTGCATCCGCGCGGCGAACTTGCGCTCGAGCAGCGTGACATAGGTCACGATGCCGACGACGACGTTGAGCACGATGAAAGGCGCGATGACGGGGACGATCCAGCTCGGCATCACGAAACTCTTGAAGCCACGAAGATCACGAAGTCATTAGCCACGAAGATCACGAAGGACACGAAGGCTACCGGCTCGACTGGCCGCCAAAGGCGGCTGACACTGAGGGCCCGCTTCGCGGGCCCGCCAGTCGAGCCGTCACGAAGTATGTTCAGCAGGCAACGGGCCTCTCTGATCTTCGTGTTCTTCGTGTCCTTCGTGGCGAAAGCGTCCGGGCTCAGCATGACTAGCGATCAACCTCGCCGAACACCGGATCCACAGAGCCCATAATCGCGACGACGTCCGCCACCTTGTGCCCGGGAATGATATGCGGCAGCACCGCCAGGTTGGAGAACGACGCGCCGCGCCATTTCATGCGATAGGGCTTGGCGCTTCCGTCAGCGACCATGTAGCAGCCCACCTCGCCGCGCGGTCCCTCCACGCGCGCGTAGGCTTCGCCTTTCGGGATCCGCACCTGAGCGACCGACTTCAGCCCCGGGCGCGACGAGATCGGACCCTCAGGCAGGCCATCCAGCGCCTGCCGGACAATGCGGATCGATTCACGGAACTCCGCCATGCGCACGCGGTAACGCGCGAAGCAATCGCCTTGTATCTCGGTCGGAATCTTGAACTGGAAGTCCTGATACGACGAGTACGCCGCGGCGCGCCGGAGGTCGAACTGCACTCCCGAGCCGCGCAGCAGCGGCCCGGCAATGCCGACATCTTCGGCGAGGTCACGCGAGATCTGGCCCACACCCTGTGCGCGCGCGAGGAAGAACGGGTTCTCCTCGAGCAGCCCTTCGTACTCTCCGATTCGCTGATCGATGAGGTCGATCGTGTTCCGGCACGCCTCGGCCCATCCCGAGGGAATGTCGTAGCGAACCCCGCCGACCTGGTAGAACCCGTAGAGCAGGCGTGCCCCGACGAGCGATTCGAACAGATCGAGGATGAGCTCGCGCTCGCGAATGCAGTAGAGAAAGATGGTCGCGCCGCCGCCGAGCGCGCCGCCCATGTCCATGCACCACGTACCCAGCCACAGCAGGTGCGAAGCGACGCGCTGCAATTCCGAGGTGACGACCCGGAGATACTGCGCCCGTCTGGGCACGTCGATCTTGCCGATCTCCTCGGCGGCCAGGACGTACGCGAACTCGCTCGTCATCGCGGCGACGTAATCCGTCTTCGACGCGATCGACGGGTACTGTGCGTAGGTCAATGTTTCGGCCAGCTTCTCGTGACATCGGTGAAGGTAACCGATGACGGCATCGACGCCGACGACCGTCTCGCCTTCCAGCGTGAGAATCGCGCGAAACACACCATGGGCCGACGGGTGCTGCGGCCCCATGTTCATCGTCAGGCGCTCGCCGCCGGCGTAGTCGACCTCGACGCGTGTGAGTGCCGGGGTAGCCATTACCTGTATGGCGGATAGGGTGTGTCCACGGCGTACGACTTGAGAAGGGGATGCCCTACCCAGTCATCGCCGAGGAGAATGCGGCGCAGGTCGGGATGTCCTTCGAAGCGAATGCCGAACATGTCGTAGCATTCGCGTTCCATCCAGTCGGCACCGCGGAACACCGGCACGAGCGATGGACATTCGGAAACGCCTGGCGCGAGCCGGGCCTTCATCAGGACGGAGACCCCGTCGTCGAGGTTGTCGATTCTCGCGACCAGCTCGAGGCCTTGATCTTTCCAGTCGACGGCCGTGGAGAAAGAGAAGAAACGACACCCCAATGTGTCCTTGGCGAAGCGTGCAAACGACTGCCATTGTTCGCTGGGGACGGTGACAACGAATGGGGCGTCGCCCTGGACCTGCGCGCCTCCGAAATGTTGACTGATGAGACTGGCGGCCTGGGGGCGTGTCACGGTATCAGTCGACCTTCGGATTCGGCGCCGCGCGTTGGCCGGTGCGGCGGAAGTGAGAGATTTGTTCCTGCAGAAGCAGCAGCCCGTTCAGCAACGACTCCGGTGGCGGCGGGCAGCCAGGCACGTAGACATCGACCGGGATCACGCGGTCGACGCCTTTCACCACGTGGTAGCCGTGTCGAAATGGCCCACCGGAGTTGGCGCACGAACCCATCGACACCGCCCACTTCGGATCTGGCATCTGGTCGTAGATGCGCAGGAGCATCGGCGCCATCTTGATAGTCACCGTGCCCGACACGATCATCAGGTCCGAGTGACGGGGCGATGCCCACGGGACCATGCCCAGGCGTTCCACGTCGAAGCGAGACGCAAACGTCGCCATCATCTCGATGGCGCAGCACGCCAATCCGAAGGTCACCGGCCACACCGACGACTTGCGCGCCCAGTTCAGAAATGCGTCGGCGGCTGTGGTGACGACGAACCCGCCAGGGAAACTGTGGATGCCTTCGGTCACCGACTCGAAAAGCGCAGAGTGCTTGTCGCCTTCGGGCCGCTGCTGCCGAAGCCGTTCGTATTCCTGAAGATCTTTGAAGTTTCGCCAGACTGGCGCCGGGATCACCGGAACAGGAGGTTTTGCGTCCGCTTTGCCTTCGGTGGCGGGTTTTACGTCCGCTTTGCCTTCGGCGGTAGGGGTTACTTCCACTCGAGTATGCGCTCCCGGTACGCGTAGACCCAGCCAAGGAGCAGGATTGAGAGGAACATGAGCATCGCAAGGATACCCCACGCCCCGAGTTGACGGACGGCGAGCGCCCACGGGAAGAGAAACACCGCCAGTGCATCGAAGACGATGAAGACGAGCGCAACGAGATAGAAGCCGACGGGAAACTGCACCCAGGCTTCGCCGATCGGCTCAGCGCCGCATTCGTAGCTTTCGAGCTTGGCCGCGAAGGGACGGCCGGGGCTGAGCACGCGCGCCGCGATGAGCGACACCACGGCGAAGGCCACGATGATGCCGAGATAAATGACGACTGGCAGATAGCCGTTCACTACTGCTCCTCGTCTGACATTGCGGTCCTCATGAGACCGCAGGATTCTACCTGAAGCTCTCCATGATCTCGTCGAGCGCCGCTTTCCCCGGCCGCGTCCGCGACTCGTCGAGGTGCGCCAGCGGCTCGTCGACGAGGCCCAGAAGGTCGATGAAGTCGGGTTTGTCCGGTTCCACGTAGAGGATACCGGTTGCGAATTCGTTCCGCATCGTTGTCTCGCGCAGCAAATGCAGCGAGCGGAGCCGATCGGTGGGGTTGTAGTCCTCCGTCATCTTCGTCAATACGATCTTCGAGCCATCGTGCAGGCTCACCGTCGTCGAGGTGCCGGGATCGTAGTCGATGGTGATGTCTTCGAAAAACGGCAAGAAGCTCAGGTCCGCCAACGGCTCCTCGTGATCCTTTGCATACGAGTAGCTCTTGGTCGATCCATCGTGATCGTTGAACGTCACGCATGGTGACAGCACGTCGATCATCGCGGTGCCGCGATGACTGAGCGCCGCCTTGAGAATGGCCTTGAGCTGTTTCGGGTCGCCCGAGAACGACCGCGCGACGAACGACGCGCCGAGCTCGATCGCCAGCGCGCAGGTGTCGATCGGAGGCAAGTCGTTGATGACGCCGGTCTTCAGCTTCGAGCCGAGGTCCGCGGTGGGCGAGAATTGCCCCTTCGTCAGGCCGTAGCAGCCGTTGTCTTCGATGATGTAGACCATCGGCAGGTTGCGTC
>Ga0157380_10003229_pt1 | contig 11142 bp, 11 predicted proteins | sample S35metaG_FD_119757 | JGI IMG/M metagenome (GOLD analysis project Ga0157380, IMG submission 119757) | Switchgrass rhizosphere microbial communities from Kellogg Biological Station, Michigan, USA - S3-5 metaG | ecosystem: Host-associated > Plants > Roots > Rhizosphere > Soil | place: USA...
GCCGCAGGTGATCAGAACGATGGTCTTGCCCTCGTCGATCAAGCGTTCAGCAAACTTGTCTCTGCTCTTGAATGTCCTTGGATCTGCTAGCTGAGCGTTGATCTTTTTGTACTTATCTAGATTCCGCAAATTCTCAGGACTTGAAATAGTCGCGTAAACGAACGGCGCGCCCATTGTCGTCTTGCCGATCTCCTGAAACTGAACACGGTCGCTGGCTGCGTCGACCTTCTTAAAGTAATCAACTGTCTGAGCCCAGCTAGCGAGCTTTCGGTCGTCACCGGGCGTCCAGCCCAGAGTATCTTTGGGGGCGGGGATTTGCGCTATCGCTTGGATCGAAACAAGGAGGATCACGCAAAGACGCAAACCACGCAAAGAAGGAGAAAGAATTTTCATTTGGCAGGGGCTCCGACGTTTTCTTGTAAGTCTAAATGAAAAAAGGTGGAAACACGACCAGCAGGGCCTTGCGTATTGCCTTTTTTATGTATGCAATGTACATTGCATTGCAGAACTTTCCCGCATCTTACATTTAAATAAACCGCCCAGTGCCGCTACGCGGCATCCCTTGTTTGTAAGTAGGGAGCTTGGAACGCTATGAAAAACCCATTCCTTGAGAATTTCAAACCGTATATTCCCGATTCCGCTGATCTACGCGAATTGTCGGTTTTCCCGCTGATCGTCGGTACGCTGCTTGGCATTATTTTCGGGGCGTCATCATTGTATTTGGTGTTGAAAACCGGGTTGACCGTTTCTGCGTCCATTCCAGTAGCGGTCATCGCGATAACGCTTTTCCGCTTGATGTCGAAAATGGGTTTGCGTGACGCTACGATCCTGGAAGCCAACGTAATGCAGACGGCGGGTTCTGCCGGTGAATCGATCGCGTTCGGCGTGGGCGTAACGATGCCTGCCATCCTGATCCTCGGTTTTGACCTCGAGATCTTCCGTGTCACATTAGTGGCCATTCTGGGCGGATTGCTGGGTGTCTTGATGATGATCCCGCTTCGCCGGGCGCTGATCAAAGACCAGCATGGATTTTTGAAATATCCCGAAGGAACGGCGTGCGCGCAGGTGCTGATCGCCGGTGCCTCCAGGGAATCGCGTGACGCCGCGACCGAGGGCGGCAGTGAATCATCGACGGATGAAGAGGTTCTTCACCGCGGCAAGATCATCGGGATCGGATTCGGCATCGGTTTCCTTTACAAAGCGGTGATGGATGTTTTCAGCGCATGGAATCCGGAACCCGGCTCGGAACTTCCCGATAAGTTCATGAAGGGTGGCTCTATTCATCTCGAGAATAATCCGGCATTGCTGGGAGTCGGCTATATCATCGGTCCGTATATTTCGTCGATCATGCTTGGCGGCGGAATTCTTTCGTATCTCGTATTGATTCCGATGATCAAATACTTCGGCGAAGGCCTGACCGATCCGCTCGCGCCGGCCGTCGCCACGACGATCTCTGAAATGTCACCCGGGCAAATACGCGGCGAGTACATTCTATATATAGGAGCCGGTGCGGTTACCGCTGCCGGCATCATTTCGCTATTTCGCGCATTGCCGACAATTTGGAGCGGCCTTAAATCGGGACTCTCGGACCTGCGGGGTTCCTCAGAAGCCGCGAATGGCACTTTGCCGCGAACCGATCAGGACATCTCGATGAGGTACGTGATCATCGGTTCGATCCTGTTGATGGCGGCCATCATGCTTTCACCGTCACTCGGACTTTTCTTTTTTGATGACCCCCGGGTGTCAATTCTCGGTTCAATACTGATCGTAATTCTCGGCTTTTTGTTCGTCACCGTTTCATCACGTCTGACGGGCGAGGTGGGGTCGTCGTCGAATCCGATCTCGGGGATGACCGTGGCAACTCTTCTATTTACCTGCCTCGTGTTTCTCTCGCTGGGATGGACGGCGCCTGATCCATTTTTTGTGATAGCACTTTCAATCGGCGGCATCGTTTGCATCGCGGCCTCGAATGGCGGCACGACATCCCAAGACCTGAAAACCGGCTTTCTCGTTGGGAGTACGCCGAAAAAACAGCAAATTGCGATTCTCATTGGAGCGTTCGCGTCGGCCCTTTTGCTCGGTCCGTTGCTTCTCTTTCTTAATGATTCGCGTACCTATTATCAAAAGGTCGATCAACAGGCAGCCTCTGTCGGATACGTAGTGCCGGAAGACCAGCGTTACAGTGAAGGCGGGGACGTAAAGCAGGAAACTGTAAAAACGGGTGAATACACGAGCGACCCTACTTCCTACTATGTCTGGCACAACACCGATCCAAGTGCTGCCCCGGTCGGTAAATACCTTATCGATTCACAGGGCAAACCCGTGTATTTTGTCGACCCAGGAATCAATGGCGTCATTAAGGAAGATTCGGCCGGCAATCATCTGGAACGGTACGACGCTCCGAAGGCAACCTTGATGAGCTATATCATCAAGGGAATTCTCAGCCAGAAATTGCCTTGGGGACTGGTATTGATAGGTATGATGATCGCGATAATGCTTGAGATCATCGGTATTCCTTCGCTTGCGTTCGCCGTCGGGTTGTATTTGCCGATCGCGACTTCCGCCCCGATATTCATCGGTGGTGTTGTTCGAAGGCTGGTCGATATCTATCTCAAGAAGAAACTTGCCGATAAGAACATGACCGAGGATGAGATCGTCGCTGAAACCGACAAATCGCACGGGGTGCTTATGGCCTCGGGCTATATAGCAGGCGGAGCGATCGCGGGAATCCTGATCGCGGTCTTTGCCGTGGTGCCACTGCTAAAGGATATTCAGGATGCCTCGAATAAATGGGCGTCAACGGGCAATCCGTTCTTTGCCGGAGATATGGCGTGGTGGCTGGGAATGGTGCCGTTCCTATTATTGGCTCTGTTGCTTTACCTCGTCGGCCGCGAGAAACTGCTGAAGGGTGAGAACGGCAGTTAACCTAATGGCGTGGGGTCGTTGGACGGTTCCGCCGCCCAGAATGCGACCTCAATACCTCAAAATTGGGTCTTACATTTTTTCGGAAGACACGCTATACTAACAGTTGGCGTGTCTCTCCATTCCCCGGACATGCCGGTCTCGTTCGAGACACCGTTTTTCACCGTAGTTTTTTCGGGAGACACTTTACAGTGAAGATCAATGCGGCCCGTATTTCCTGTTGTCTAGTTATATTTGTGATAGTTGCCGTTTCAGGCTGCTCGGTCGAGGCGTCGAAGGCTGAAAGTCCTGAAAGGGCAGTCTCGCCACAGGCCGAGAGGGTCAGGAACGAAGTGCCGCCCGGTGCTGTGATCGAGATCAAGCCCGGTTCGCCGTCCGAAACAGTAAGGGCCTTTTACGCTAAGCTTCGCGAGAAAAAGATTCGCGAGGCTATTTTTTTGACCAATCTCCGCCCGGCAATAGAAGGGTTGACGGATAGCGAACTTAAGGAATTTGCTGTTGACTTCGAGGCGGTGGCCGCAAATGTACCCGCAGATCTTGAGATAAATGGCGAGATCATCAGCGGCGATTCCGCGACGGTGACCGCGAAGCTCCCGAACGAGGACAACGACAAGATCGAGTTGCAGGAAATACGGCTGAGAAGGGAAGGGGAGATCTGGATAATCCTTTCAGCAGACGATGCGACTGAAGCGCTCATCAAGAAGGAAGGAAAGAATTATTTCCTCGGACTGCGTATTGAGATCCACCAGACCGAGGCTAAGAAGATGTTAGATCGTATTGCGAAGGCCGAAATGGTCTACTCGCTTCAGAACAAGGGAGAGTTTGCAGAGTTCGCGAAACTGATCGAGCTCGGATATTTGCCTTCGGATGTCACATCATCGGAAACGACTGGTTATAACTATTCACTGAAGCTGGCCGGAGACCGGAAACGCTACACTGCGTCCGCGACACCTGCGGTTTACGGAAAAAGCGGCAAGATTTCGCTACTTCTCGATCTGGATGCGGACGGCAAACCGCATATGAAGAGTGTCGATAACGGTGGGAGGCCTCTCGACAAGTGACAATGGTGTTCAACGCAAGCAAACCGTTGCTTGACGTTTTTGCGAAAATAGAGTTAGATGGTTGAATTCAAGGAACTTAAGGTTGTTTTGGGACACGCATGATCCGTGAGCTTGTGACAAAATTGTCCGGCGTCTTGGCACGCAACACGCACTCGATAAGGCGTAAATGCGATGCTCCGGTGCGCGTTTCCTTCGAACCTGTTAGGACTACAGGAAACCTTCACACCACAATAGAAGGCCTCTCGATCAGCGGAGAGGCGGCCGATGTCAGCAAGACCGGGATCGCCTTCATCGTAAGTGCTATCCGCGTTAAAGAGTTTTACCTTGTCGGCCAGGATCGCAAGCTTATAGTCGAGCTCGACCTGCCCGGCCGCAAGATCAAGATGAAAGTCATAGGTCGCCGATACGAAAAAGTCGGGATTCATGTCTCGTCCGAGCGATACCTGATAGGTGCCGAGATCGTAGAGATGGAAGAGTCCCACCGTCAGGCGTACGACCGGTTTCTAAGATTTGGTTCTAACCGTAGTCAATCCACGTCGCCCAGCTTGGAAATGGGAATCGACTGAGAAAAGCACAAGTCTAATGTTTCAAAATGCCCGGAGAATCGCTTCCGGTTTTTTTGTTTTTAAAAAAAGAGCATGAAGCTCAACTTGTGTGGTCATGTACGATCTTCCATCCATCCTTGAACCTTCGGAAGATCAGCGTGAATTTCCCGTGCGGATTGTCTTTTTCCCTTGCGAGCGACCAACTTCCTAGGACAACCGCCGCGTTTTTGGAAAGCACGGTTATTTCAAGATCTGAAAAAGTAAGGGTGCCCATCTTGGCCCGCGAATCATAATTTTTCTTATAGCGTTCAAGTGTTGGCTGCCAACCTCGGGTCACATTGCTCGATACGAAGACGAGTTTGTCCGACATCCAATACCCATCCATAAAGGCGTCGATATCGCCGCGGTTCCAGGCGGCCGCCTGGTCATCCATTACCTTACGGATGGCTGCGGACGAATCCATTTGCGCCGCAGCAACCGAGACAAAAACGATGGAAATCAAAAACGTGACGATGTATCTCATATATGTTTGAAAATATACACGACCGGGTTCAAGCGCAAAACGGCCGGTGCAAATGGTTAGCACCAGCCGCCCTAAAACGATTGCAATTTGAGTTAGTTCTTCTTCGAACTCTCGTACGCGGTTTGGGCCGCGACGTTCGCTTTCTGAGCGTCTGTCAGCACAATGCCCATTTTTTCCAGCGTTGCCGCGTTTAGCGTTTTCGTGACCTTGAGATTGTTTGCCTGCTGATACTTGCCGATCCCCTCGCGAGTCGCATCATCCAGATCTCCGCTTTGCGTGCCCGAATACATCTTGCTATCGACAAGGAGCTTTTGGGCAACTTTTATCTGCTCCCCGTTGGCGCGAAAGGGAGCAGGCCGCTTCCCAGTCTTGCTCGAAGTGGATGGGGAGGATGCAGTCGACGCGGTTGCCGTACCGCCCTGACTTTCCGTCAGCGGGACGTTCATCTTCTCAAGAGTCGCCTTATCGAATTTGCCGTTCACTTCGATACCGTTGGTCTTCTGAAAACTCTTGATCGCGGCTCGTGTTGGATCGTTGTAAACGCCAGAGGCTTCGCCGTCGTAAAGTTTCTTTTCTTTTAGGATCGACTGTCCCTGTTTGATCTGGGCTTTACTCGGACGAAATACCGACGCGGTTTTGGCGGTCCCATCAGGTTTTGCAGTAGTCGCGGTCCCGGTAGCCGAAGCAGGTTGGGCCGCGGCTGCCAATGCGAAAAGCATCAAGAAAAATGCGGCTGCGCACAGTTGTCTCATTCAAACTCTCCTTAGAATAAAGTGTTATTGACGTATTCGAGGCGGGAGATCCGATCCTCGAAGGGGACTACTAGTTCGATTTTGACTGGAAGTATCGAATTTTTTGGATTGCCTGTCAAGCGAAACGGGCCTGCGGGAATCCTACCGCAAGCCCGTAATTTCCAAACAAAACAATGATACGGCCTGCGCCGCCGTCGCGATCCTGGTCCTTGTGACCGCCAAGATCACTCAGTTATGTGGATGTCTTCCTTCTTATTCACTCGGCTAGACAGAAATAGTCCCCCAAACACCACGGTTCCAACTATGCCGAGTAGTGCAAGGATCATTGACCATGTGGCCGCACTCTGGCGGTACCAGTAAAAGGAACCCGCGAAAACGAGGAGCGAGACCAAAGCCAGTAGAGCGTACATAATTTTTCAAACCTCCGAATCAATCTTGAAAAAAGCAGGCTCCAACAATTAAACCGGCTGGAAATCCGTAAAAATCGCCAATTCCAATAAAGCCACCCGCCATGACGGATAACGACTTAACGGGGACCTTTTGCCGGAACGCCCCTATGTTAACTCCATATGAAAGCAAACGCAAGCAACTTTCGGGTACGTGTTCACGCGGATCTGGCGACAACGATGCGCGGAATACCTTGAAGATCAGGTTGCATATTGATGGTTTTCCAGCCTTGGCGTTTTAGAAGGTCCGCGACCCTTTCTGATTGGTCCCACCCGATCTCGATCAGCAGCATTCCATTGGGCCTCAATAGTTTAGGTGCTCCCTTGACGAGTCGGCGTATGATATCGAGCCCGTCGGGCCCGCCGGAAAGCGCGGCTTTTGGTTCGTAGTCCCGGACCTCCCGCTGCAATGAATCCAATTCAGTGTCGGCGACATACGGCGGATTTGAAATGATCAGGTCGAATTCGCGGTCGTCGATACTGTCGTAAACATTCGAAAGTTGGAGATCCAGCCTTTTTGAAACACCGTTGTTTTCGGCATTGTTGCCGGCAATAACCAATGCTTTGTAGGAAACATCGCCGCCGAGCGCCGTAGCATTCGGCAGGTTTGCAAGGATCGAGACGGAGATGCAGCCGGAACCAACGCCCACCTCAAGGAATTTGCAATTTTCATCATGCTGAAATTCATTGATCGCCGCCTCCACAAGGATCTCCGTCTCCGGCCGCGGGATTAGCACGTCGGGCGTGACATAAAACTCCAGACCATAGAATTCCTGACGCCCGACAATGTACTGAAAGGGCTCGTGAGCCGCACGACGTCGAAGGACGGCCTTGAACAAGATCGACTCAACGGCGTTCAGTCTGTAGTCGGGATTCGCATATATGAAGGTCCGATCACGCTTCAGGGCATGACCCATCAGCAGGACCACTTCTCGTTGGGGTTCCGCGATCGTATTTTCTTGGAGGAGTTTTGCGCCGTCTCTGAGGCCTTCAGCAACCGTCATCCTTTCAGGCCGCTGAGTGTTTTGCCCTTTTTCACTAAAACCATGATAATACGAAATTGTTCTTGTTAGGAACGAGATGAAGTTTTTGTCCGATATTAGGCTCCTTCTGGTAGCGCTTTGGCTCGGAGCAGCGCTGTTCTTTATTGCTGTGGCGCAAAGTGCATTTGCAGTTCTGCCGCAGCGCGAATTGGCCGGCTTTGTTGTTAGCCGAACATTAGCGATCCTGAACTTTGCCGGCATAGCGATATTCATTATTCTTTTGATTTCATCATTTATCGCTTCAAAGACTTCGAACCGAATTCTAGTTTGGACCGAACGTTTCTTGTTGATCCTAACGGTGGCCGCATGCGCGGTCGGGCAGTTGGTCTTCGGATTTTGGATCGCGATGAAACGCGCGGAGATCGGAAGGCCGATAGACGAGCTCGCGGCGGACGACCCGCTTCGAGTGCAGTTCAACATGCTTCATGAATACTCGGTTTGGACGCTCATGATCGGGATGGGCGCTGCACTGATTGCATACTTCGTCATCGCTAATCGAAATTCGGGATCAAAGAAGAAAGATCCGCTCGCTACGCCATACAATTTTGAAAAGGAATTCAAGACCTAATGCCCATTGATCTTATCGAAAAAAAAGGCGAGTTTGCGTCACTGTTTTCACGTTGGAGAGACAACGATTCGCTTTCGGGATACCCGTGGGTCAGCAACAAGCATGCGCCGCTTACTCCCGCCCGCCGTGCACTTCCGATGCTGAATCTAGCTCTGATCTCGTCGGCCGGTGCGTACATCGATGGGACGAAACCTTTCGATACTGAGTCGCGCGACGGCGATCGTGATATCCGAGAGATCCCGCGAGAGATAGAGGCCACGGATCTTCGCTACGCCGCCAAGGGTTACGATTCCAGAGCGGTAGAATCCGATCGCAACGCGCAAATTCCGATCGACCGGCTGACAGAGTACGAAGCAAACGCCGTGATCGGACGTTTGAACGAGTGTTGGTGGAGCGTCAGCAGCTATCTTCCGAATGCTGCGGCCGTGGCTGATGAACTTACGCCGCGCCTCGCCCAAAGGCTGCATCGTTATGAGGTGCAGGCCGCTCTTCTAGTTCCTGCGTCCCGGCTTTGCCATCAAACGCTTGCGATCGTCGCCCGCGGCATCGAGCAAACGGGCATTCCGACGATTCTCCTTTCTGTGGATAAGCTGGTTTCGGAAAACGTCCGAGCGCCGCGAACGGCATATTACGATGGAGAACTCGGTTCCGTTGCCGGTGCACCGAATTGGCGCGAGCATCAACTGCGTATTCTTGACGAGTCTCTTCGATGGATCGAGACATTCGATCAGCCGGGAATTCGCAAGCTAGCCGTCGAGATCGAAACGCAAGTGGAAGGCGCCCGCGGTGAGCGTTGAGCTAGATGATTTTTAGGCCCCCATTTGCCATTGCTTGATCCACTCCAGGGGATAAACAAGCATTACAATATTCAACAGAAACCCGTCGCGGATCCAAAAGAGCAATATCAGCTCAACTATCACAAAGAAGATCAGCGAGCGCCATACCCCGAGCTTCAACGCAATTAAGAATCCGACGGCACACGCCATAAGATCCCCGATCGAATTTGCGATCGAGTCGCCGAAGTACTCCAGCGATGCGGTATTCTCGCGATACTTCTCGATAATGAAATTAGAGTTTTCTAAAAGCTCCCAGGCGGCTTCGACGGCGAGGGTCACGACCAACCAGACGCTCTTCCGATAATTCTTAAGAAGTAGTCCAGCAAGCCAGAATCCAAGAACGCCGTGCAGAACGTGAGTGAAGGAGTATGGATCAAAAATATGCTGTGATGTGTGACTGCTGTTCCACGCTTGGTTCACATAGATAGCCCAGTCTCCGAACTTGCACCACCAGATCCGTCCGTTGAACCGAAGGACGACGGCCATGATGATTGCAATCGCGGATGCAGCCCCGACAACGCGGACCGGGCTGCCTTTGGTCATCCAGGGAGATTCGGATTGAACGGTCATATTCCGTGTTTTTGAAGCAGTGTCTAGCTTGACAGGCACGAACACGGAAAAGTATATTCTGAAATTCAGCTCTTTGCCGAATCCGTGCCAAATTCCCGCCTCGCAAGCCGCCCTAGCTCAGTTGGTAGAGCATTCGATTCGTAATCGAAAGGTCGTCGGTTCAAATCCGACGGGCGGCTCCACAATAAAATCTGTATCTATTTGCGGTTTTAATCTACGAGCACACGGCGTTGTAGTAGGATGGTCGCAGTAAATCTACCCCAATTTTTAATAGGAAAGGTCAAGGCGATGTTATCTCGACAGTGTGCTTTTTTTCTTTTGCTTCTTTCGATATCTTTTTCAAACGGTGCTGCCCAGGCAGCGTCGTTCGTTACGGTTAAGGGACATCAATTCGTAGCAGACGGGAAACCGTACTATTTCGTCGGCACGAACTACTGGTACGGCAGTTTGCTCGGCCTTGAAAAAGACAAGAAACGCGGCATCGAACGTCTGCGGAAGGAGCTGGACTTTCTTAAGGCTAACGGCGTCACAAATCTAAGACTGTTGGGCGGGGCGGAAGGTTCAGGAATGATCAATGGCGTTATCCGCGTCGGGCCGCCGCTGCAGCCCGAGCAGGGCAGGTTCAATGTTGATGTACTGAACGGCCTTGACATTGTTCTTTCTGAAATGGGCAAACGCGATATGAAGGCCGTGATCTTTATCAGCAACAATTGGGAATGGAGCGGCGGTTTTCAACAATATTTGATCTGGAATGGGCTGGTTCCGGATGACCAAAAGACACGGAAGCTCACGTGGGACGAACTGCGGGATGTCGTTTCAAAATTTTATGCTTGCGAACCGTGCAAGGAGAGTTATAACAAGCATTTGGAAACGCTCATTGGCCGGACGAACACAGTCACAAAACGTGAGTATGCGGATGATCCAGCGATCATGGCCTGGGAGCTTGCTAACGAACCGCGACCGATGCGTCCCAATGCGAATGATGATTACAAAAAATGGATAAGGGACGTCGCGGGATTGATAAAGTCCAGGGACAAGAACCACCTCGTAACGATCGGCCATGAAGGAATAATGGGATCGGAAAGCCTGCCGCTGTTCGAGGAGATCCACGCGTTCCCGAATGTCGATTATCTGACAATACATATCTGGGCGAAGAATTGGGGTTGGTTTTCCGGTGAAAAGGTGGAGGAAGGGTTCCCCAATGTGATCGAGAAAGCTACGTCTTACATCGATCAACACGTCGCTGTTGCAAGGAAACTGAACAAGCCGCTGGTGATCGAGGAGTTTGGGCTCCCGAGGGACAAGCACAGCTTCGATCCATCGGATCCGACAACGTTTCGCGATAAATATTACGCGAAGATCCTTTCGTACATCGGCAACCAACCTGGCGGGAATGACCTGATCGCCGGTGCGAACTTCTGGGCGTTCGGCGGCATCGCAAGGCCGATAAAGGGACAAGTATTCTGGAAAGCGGGCGATGATTATATGGGCGATCCGCCGATGGAAGAACAGGGCCTGAATACAGTGTTTGACGGCGATTTAGCTACATGGAAGGTGATCGGTAAGGTCGGGAAAACGGTAGCAGGGAAATAAAGCGATCAAGCTGGAGCGTCATATCGGCCCACGCCCAATGCGTCGGCTACGCGGTTGATATAGTTAAACCACGAAGCAATCAACGTTATCTGCAGGATCGCCTGATCATCGAATCCAACTTCCCGGAGCCGGGCATGATGTTCCGGCGTGATCTTCACAGCGTCCTTAGTGAGCTGGATCACGTATTCGATCATTACCGTTTCAGGTTCCGAAATTGGCGCGGTTCGATAGTCATCGCGAAGAGCCGCGATCAAGCCATCATCCAAAGTTACCCGACGCAGAA
>Ga0157380_10003230_pt1 | contig 11141 bp, 10 predicted proteins | sample S35metaG_FD_119757 | JGI IMG/M metagenome (GOLD analysis project Ga0157380, IMG submission 119757) | Switchgrass rhizosphere microbial communities from Kellogg Biological Station, Michigan, USA - S3-5 metaG | ecosystem: Host-associated > Plants > Roots > Rhizosphere > Soil | place: USA...
GCATGTACCAGCGCTGGGCCGAAAACCGCGGCTTCAAGAGCGAAGTGATCGAAGTGAGCCCCGGTGAAGAGGCGGGTCTCAAGTCCGCGACGTTCACCGTCGAGGGCGAGAACGCCTATGGGATCCTGCGGGCCGAGCGTGGCAAGCACCGTCTCGTCCGGCAGAGCCCGTTCGACCAGGCCCATCGGCGGCACACCTCGTTCGCACAGGTGATCCCTGCGCCTCTCCTCTCACAGGACGGCGACGTCGAGATCGACGAGGGCGACCTGCGCATCGACACCTACCGAGCGCAGGGCGCCGGCGGCCAGCACGTCAACAAGACCGACTCCGCGGTCCGGATCACCCACCTCCCGACGGGCGTGGTCGTCCAGTGCCAGAACGAGCGGTCGCAGACCGCCAACAAGCAGACGGCGATGCGGATCCTCAAGTCCCGCCTCGCTGAGCTCGCCGAAGAGGAGCGAGAGCAGGAGCTGGCGAAGGAGCGGGGTGTGGTGAGCATGGGATTCGGCGGAAACCCGATCCGGAGCTACGTGCTCCACCCCTACCAGCTCGTCAAGGACCACCGGACCGACTTCGAGGTCGGGAACGCCCAGGGCGTGCTCAACGGCAACATCGATCCCTTTATCCATGCCTATTTGCTCGCCCGGGCGGCGGGGAACGTCGTCTAACCCTTCAGCTAGACTTGCCGACCAAGGCCGGTGCGCGCCCCCCAGGAACCCGCGCCCCCTCGAGAGAGACCCGTGGCGGACGTAACCCTTCAGACAGAGGAGATTCCAGGGGCCCCGGTCCCCGAGCTTCAGCCCGTCGAGGCCCCGGTCGCCGGGCCCGCGTCGATGATCGTGTTCGATTCGGTGACAAAGGTGTACGAGCCCGACGTCACCGCCCTCCGCGATGTCTCCTTTGTAATCGACAAGGGTGAGTTCGTCTTCGTCGTCGGGGCGTCGGGATCGGGCAAGTCGACGATCATCCGCCTTCTGCTCAAGGAGCTCGAGCCCACGCGCGGACGAATCTTCGTCGGCGGCCGCGACCTAACGCGTCTGCGCCGGTCGAACGTTCCCAAGCTACGCCGCAACGTCGGTTGCGTCTTCCAGGACTTCAAGCTTTTGCCGACGCGCACAGCGGCGGAGAACGTCGCCTACGCGCTGAAGGTGCAGGGTGAGAGCGCCGCCAACATTCGCCGCAAAGTTCCCGAGGTCATGAACATGGTCGGGCTCGCGCACAAGATGAACTCACTTCCCGATGAGCTCTCCGGTGGCGAGCAGCAGCGCGTCTCCATCGCGCGCGCCTTCGTGAACCACCCGCCGCTTCTGGTCTGCGACGAGCCGACCGGGAACCTCGACCCCGACACCTCGGTCGGGATCATGCAGCTCCTCTACCGAATCAACCGCGCCGGCACGACAATCCTGATGGCGACGCACGATCGCGAGATGGTCGACAAGATGCGTCGCCGCGTGATCGCGCTCGAGAACGGCAACCTTCTGCGCGACGAACGCCGCGGAGGCTACGAGTCCTAGGCGGATGGAACGTTTCAAGCTTCTCTTCAGTGAATCGCTTCGCTCGCTCGGTGCAAACGCGTCGACCACGCTCGCGGCGACGGTCACCGTTCTGATCGGAATGTTCCTGCTCGGCCTCTTCATCGCGTTCGGTACGTGGGTCGTCTCCTGGAGCAACCACGTCAAGCGCGAGCTCGTCGTGCACGTCTACTACTGCACGAGTGACACCTGCGCGAAGGATGCCACCACCGCGCAGATGAACCACGTGGCAAACATCGCGTCCTCGAGCCCGCTGGTCAAGAGGATCGTGCCGGTCTCGAAGGAACAGGCACTCGCGCAGATGAAGAAGACGCACCCCGAAGAGGTCGGAGCGCTGCCGACGAACCCGTTCCCGAACGCGCTCACGGTCGTCCCGAAGCGTGGGGAGGACGTCGAGAAGGTCGCCTTGCTCTTCAAAGCCGATCCGGCCGTGGGGATCGACAAGATCGACTACGGCAAGAAGACGACACACCGTGTGCTCAAGCTCGCCCATGTGATCGAGATCTTCTTCATCATTGCGGTGGCCCTCCTGCTCCTCGCGTCGACCTTGCTGATCGCGAACACGATTCGCTTATCGATCTTTTCCCGCCGTCGGGAGATCGAGGTGATGAAGCTCGTCGGCGCCACCAACTGGTTCGTTCGCGGCCCGTTCATGCTCGAAGGCCTGTTGTGCGGCATCGCCGGCGCACTGGGCGCCGTGATCCTGCTCGTGATCGGCAAGGAGATCGCTCTTCCTTCGCTGCTCCACAGCGGACCGCTGAAGGCCGGTGACGACGTGAACGCGATCGCGTTCTCGCTGAACGCGCTGATCCTGCTCGGCACCGGGCTTCTGCTCGGCGCAGCCGGCTCCGGTTTGACCATCCGCCGGTTCCTCCGGGTCTAACTGAGCGACCTCTAACTGAGCAACGTACTAGTCGTCGAGGTCGACAAGCGCGGCAAGCTGCTGATCGGCGAGCCGTACTTCGTCCCGAACGTCCCGGTCACGATCGACCGCAAGGGCAGCGGGGACATCCGGCCCGGCGATCTGGTCGTCGTGCGCACCAACCGCGGCCGCGCGAAGCTCGAGCGCAAGCTCGGCAAGGCGAAGGACATCCAGGTCGTGCTCGAAGGGCTGCTTGTCCACGCAGGAGTTCGCACGGACTTCGAGCCCTACGAGGCGCCGCAGCCCGATCTCAGTGACCGCGTCGACCTGCGCGACCAGCTCTGCTTCACGATCGACCCGGAGACCGCAAAGGACTTCGACGACGCGATCGCGGTGCAGGCGGAGGGTGAAGGCTTTCGCTGGTGGGTGCACATCGCCGACGTCTCGGCGTACCTCCCGGCCGGAGTGCCGCTAGATCGCGGTGCAGCGGAACGTGCGTTTTCGACGTACGTTCCGGGCCGGGTCGCGCCGATGCTCCCGCCCGATCTTTCAGAGGATCGGTGCAGCCTGCGCCCGAACGAGGACCGGCTCTGCGTCACCGTCGAGATGCCGCCGAATGGGGAGCCGACCTTCTATCGCTCCATCATCCGGAGCAAGGCCCGGCTCACCTACGGGGAGGCCGAACGGCGTCAGGCCGAGCCTGCGGTCGTTGCTGCGCTCGAGCTCACCGACCGGCTGACGGCCGAGATGCGCGACCGGCGCTTCGCGCGCGGAGCACTGCGCATCGAGAGCCCGGAGATCAATTTCGAGCTCGACGGCAAGGGTGGCGTCGCACGTGCCTGGAAGGAGTCGGAGCCGACGGCGCACCGGCTGATCGAAGAGCTGATGATCGCCGCGAACGAGGCCGTCGCCGAGCTGCTGTCCTCGCGCAAGCGCCAAGCGCTCTACCGCGTGCACGAGCGTCCCGACCCGACCGCGATCGAGCTGCTGCTGACGAAGCTCGCCGACCTGGGGGTTCCGACGCCGCCCGCCCCTGAGCAGCTTTCGCCCGCGACGGCCGCGCAGGTGGCGGCGGACGTCAGTGAACGGGTCATGGACTACGTGCGGCGCTCCAGCCGTGGCGTCGAGGCATTTCCTTCGCTCGTCCTTCGCTCGCTGAAGCAGGCCCGCTACGACCCGGAGAACCTGGGGCACGCGGGCCTGGCGAGCCGGGCGTACTGCCACTTCACCTCGCCGATTCGCCGCTATCCCGACCTCGTCGTCCATCGTGCGCTCTTGAAGGAGCTCGGGCTCTCCGACGAGCCGCCACCCGCGGATCTGGAGAACATGGCAGAGCACACCTCGACGCAGGAACGCGCCGCGGCGCAGGTCGAATACCTGGCCGACGAGCTCTGCCTCGGCTGGCTCCTCGATGCGACGCTCTACGAGCGGGGCTGGGACGACCCGTTCGAGGGCGAGATCGTCGGGATGATCGCCTCAGGGCTCTTCATCCGTTTCGGAGACGTGTTCGAGGGCTACCTGCCGGCCCGCCGGCTCGCGGGCGACTACTTCGAGCTCAACGACCTGGGAACGGCCATGGCAGGACGCCGGGGTGGCCGCACCTACCGCCTCGGCGACCCGATCGAGGTGCTGGTTGAGAAGATCGAGAAGGCCGAGGGCAAGGTCGAGCTCTCAGAGGCGCGCCGCACTCGGACGTAGGGGACGCGTCGCCCTGCTAGCGCAGGATGACGAAGCTTCTGGTGCCGAGCAGGGTTCCGTAATTGGCGTCCTTGCGAGGCCCGACCCCGGGCCAGACGAACCACTCGTAGCGGCCGGGGCGGAGTGCGTACTTGCGCCCCCGGTACTTCCAGGCCTTCTTGAGAGAAAACGTCGGCTTCGTTGGCCACGCCGCAAAAATCCTGACGTTGTTGCGCAGGAGTTGCAGGTTGTAGTAGTCGGCCTCCGCATCCCGTGTCCAGACGAGTTTCGGTGGCTTCTTCAGCGTCGCCCCGTCTTTCGGGGAGCGCAACATGTTCCGATGTGGAACCGCGACGACCGCGACGCCGGCCGAACGATTCCCGGACGCATCGACGCACCTGATGACGTATCGGTATTCGATCCCGTTCTCGAGCCCCTGGTCCTCGTAGCGGCTCCCCTTTCCTGAGTAAACGACCTGTTCGCCGCTCCCGTCACTGTTCGACCGGCTCACGACGACGTGATCGCAGCCGGTCGGCGGCTGCCATGTGAGGGTGAGCGCGCCGTCGAGCACGGCAACCCCGACATTGTCGACGTTGGACGGAAGCGACGCGACGACGACCGGCGGCAGCGGAGGAGCATTGGCCTCGGGTGGCGGAAGAACGGTGAGCGGCACATCGCGTATCGTCCCGTTGCCGCTGAAATCGCGAGCGTAGAATCTGATGGTCGTCGTTCCCACGGGGAGGAGGGAATGGATATCGCTCCCGACGACGGGATGGGGGTCGACGATGTCGGTCGCGCGCGCGGCCTGGACGAACGCGACCACCCCCGGGTCGGAATCGCTTGCTCCGAGCGCGGATGACGCATAGACGCTGTGCGGACCCGGTGTGAGAAGCGTGGGAGCCGTTGTGTCGTGCACAGTCACCGTGAACGATGCCTGCCCCTCATGCCCCGCCAGATCGGTAGCCGTGCAGGTCACTGGCGTGTCGCCGAGCGGGAAGGTCGATCCGGGCACCGGGGTGCAGGTGACTGGGCGCGGGCCGTCGTTGTCGTCTGACGCAGTCGGCGGCGTGTAGTTCACCGCTGAGCCGTTCGGCCCGTTTGCCTCGACTCTTACTCCGGAAGGCACGTTCGCAAAGGACGGAGGGTTGTCGACCGGCGTGGTCGTCGTGACATCGGTCGTCGTTGCGTCCGTTGTCGTTGCGTCCGTTGTCGTTGCGTCCGTCGTCGTTGCGTCCGTCGTTGTCGTCGTCGTCGTGTCCGTGGAGGTTGAGTCGGTCTCGGCGAGCCAGACGTATCCCGCTCGGTCGAAGGAGCCGCTAGCCGACCAGCCCGCAGCCCCGAGCGCGAGGAAGAGGGCGCAGAAAAGCACTACACGCATCTAGGCCCGGGTCATGAGGTAGAGCATGAGGATAATCGCGAGGAGAGCCACCCCGATGAGCGTCATATCGACCTGTCGCTCCGATCTGAAAGTCGCGACCTGGTGCCATGGGAGTGCTCTCGCCGGAATCAAGGCGAACGAGAAGCAAGCCGTCGCGATCACCAAACCGAGGATGAGCACAAGGGAGCTGACGTCGAATGAGCTGGTGGACTTCGGGCCGCCTTGGTTGCGGAAACTGAGGGGCGCTCCGAGCCTCCGTTGCGGCGTCAACGTGACTGCGGGCGCCGCTTGCGGGTGTCGGGCCGCCGCTTTTCGATGGACTTTGTGGGCTCGGGTCTTGGCTTTCTTCGGTTGGACCTTGACCGGGTGCGACACAACGCTGGGCGCGGCGGCAGGAGTTGAGGCAACCGGCGAGACTTTGATTCGCGCGCGTGGCCTCTTTCGGGGCGTGCTTTTCAGGGTCGGCGAGTTCTGACGTGGAGGCTTCACCGCCTGCGGCGATGGATCAGGCGCCGGCACCGGCGCGGGCAGCGTCGGCGTCGACACGGTTGTCGGCGGAGGGTCGTCCGCGCGTCCAGCATTCGAGGTGGAAAGGGCGAACGCGCCGCCGGCAAGAAGCAGTGAGAGGAGAGGCAGCGCCGAGCGCCATCCCCAGAAAGGACACTTTAGTACTTGCAACCCTCCAAGTCCTCCCTTTCGAGACCCCAGAGCGACGATTGTAGTCGGAATCGGAGCCGCCTGAGAGGGCTCACAAGTCCGGGAGAAGGCCCAGGAAAGGCGGCCTTTTCACAGGCAGGCCGCACTCGGAGGTAGGGAAAACCGTAACGCTTTCGCCCGTCTTGTAGTCGAGACTCAGGACATGAAGAAGCGACTGTTCATCATCTTGCTCGTCATTGCAGCCCTGCTCCTCGCAGGCCTCGGAACGATCATCGGCACGGGCGGCGACTGATGCTGTCTCTCACAGTCGCTGCCCCGCTCGCCTTCCTGCCGATCGTCAGCCTCATGGCGACGCTCCGCTGGATGGCCGTCTCGACGACCCGGTAGCCCTACTTCTTTTTCTTCTTCGGCTTTGCCGGTTTCGGCGTCTTCGTGATCTGGAACGTGGCGGGTCCCATGAGGGGCCCGTACTTGACGTTCGCACGGGCGCCGTAGCCGGGCCAGACGTACCAGGTGTAGGTGCCCTTGGCGATCTTGTAGCTCTTGCCTTCCCACTTCCAAGGGTTCTTGAAGTTAAGAGACGGCCCGGTTGTCCAGGTGCTCAGGATCTTCCGCGGTTCCGCCGTGGTGCTCTGAAGGAGGAGCGTGCCCCCGAGGAAGAGCTGGAAGTTGTAGTACGACGCCTTCGGATCGCGGGCCCAGGCGAACCTCTTGGGGATCGTCGCGAGGCGGGCTCCGTCGGCGGGAGTCCGGAGTGGCTGGAAGTGCGGCGTGATGTTGATGCCGACTCCCTCGGACTTGTTGCCGTTCTTGTCGAGCGAATGCACGACGTAACGGTACGAGACGTCATTCGTCACGCCCTTGTCGACGTAGGAGGTGCCGGTGCCGTGGTAGACGACGGTGCCGGTTGCGTTGACGCTCGAGAAGGCGGCATTCGTTCCTCGCTCGATCTCGACGGCGGCAAAGTCCGAAACCTTGGGATTCGTCCACTTGAGAGTGGCACGCCGGTCGCCACCCTTGCCCACGAGTCCGGTGACGTTGGCAGGCGGAGTGTTTTCGGTAGGTGGAGGCAGCGCAGGCGGCGTCGTGCCGGGCGCCGGCTTCGGAAGAATCGTGAGCTTGGCTTGTGCTTTGGTCTTGTTCCCGCTCGCATCCGTTGCGGTGAAGTGCACCGTTGTCGTTCCGACCGGGAAGAAGCTCGGCGTGTCCGTCGCGAGCGTCGGATGCGGATCCGCGATGTCGCTGACGTGAGCCCCGAAGACGAACTTCTGGACGCTGTCGTCCGACGGGAAGGTGCCAGAGTTCTCAACCGCATACGCGCTGAAGTCACCGGGTGGATTCAGGGTCGGCGGGGTCGTGTCGACAACATGGATCTTGAACGTGGCAGTGCCTGTGTTGCCTCGCCCGTCCGACGCCGAGCAGGTCACGGTCGTGGTGCCGAGGGCAAAGGTGGAGTTTCGTGCCGGTGCGCAGGTGACCAGCCGCGGCTCTCCGAGGTCGACCGCCGTTGGCGGGACGAAGTCGACTATCGAGCCGGCAAAGCCGTTCGCTTCCACAGTCTTGTCAGCCGGGACATTGCTCAGGACCGGCGGTGTCGTATCGGCAACGGTGACCTTGAATGTCTTGCTCGCGCTGTTGGTGTGTGAGTCCGTCGCATTGCAGGTAACTGTCGTTTGCCCGATCGGGAAGGTCGTTCCCGAGGCCGGCGAACAACTCGAAGTCGAGACCGCGTCGTCGGGATCTGTCGCGCTGAACGCGTAGGTGACGGCCGCGCCATTTGGCCCAGTTGCCTCGGCGGTGATGTCGGCCGGCACCGTGATCACAGGCGGCGTGTGGTCCGCCACGATGACGTGGAACGTCGTCGAGGCCGAGTGACCGCTTGGGTCACTCGCCGAGCAGCTGACGAGCGTCGACCCGATCGGGAACGTTGAGCCCGAGGCAGGCGTGCAGTTGACCGCGACCACGCCGGCTACGGCATCCGTCGCAGTCGGGTTCGTGTACGTCACCACGGTGCCGCCGGGGGCCGCATTCGCATTCACATCTGGCGCTGGACCGAAGACCGGAGGCAAGCTGTCCTGGACCGTCACTTTGAACGACTTACTCGCGCTATTGCCTGCGCCATCCGTCGCCGTACAGACGACAGTCGTTTCACCGACAGCGAACGTCGACCCCGACCCGGGTACGCAGTTGACCGGTACCGATGCCCCGAGATCGGTCGCCGTCGGGGTGCTGAAGGTCACAGTCCGTCCGCTCGACGATGTCGCCTCCTGGGAAATGTCGCTCGGCACGTTGCTGATCACAGGATCAGTGGTGTCCTGGACCTTGACGTTGAACGACGCTGACGAGGTGTTCCCGTGCGTGTCGGTTGCCGAGCAAGTGACAGTGGTCGTCGTGATTCCGAAGGTCGACCCCGATGCGGGTGAGCACGTCACCCCGGCCGGCCCCGACACGGCGTCGCTTGCAGTCGGGTTGGTGAATGTCACTACGGCGCCCGAGCCCGACGTAGCCTCGGTCGTGACGTTGCCTGGGACGCCACTGATCACGGGTCCGATCGTGTCCACGACACTGACCGTGAACGACGCCGATGAGTCGTTGCCGTGCGAATCACTGGCGTTGCAGGTCACGGTGGTGTTACCGAGGCCAAATCCCGTTCCCGACGCGGGAGTGCAGCCGAAGCTCGCGACCGCGTCGTCCGGATCGCTCGCCGAGGCGGAATAGGTCACTGTGGCACCAGAGCCGCTGGTCGCCTCTACAGAGAAGTCTCCAGGCGTCGTGATAGTCGGGGCCGTGTTGTCGGGCGGAGGCGGCTGCGGAGTAACGGTAATCGTGAAACTTGCCGGGGTGGCGGTGTTGCCGGCGTCGTCAGTGGCTGTACAGGTCACTGTTGTGGTGGTGATTGGGAAGGTCTCTCCCGAGGCGTGGTCGCATCCGTGTGCTGCAAGGTCGCCATTGGGGTCGCTGAAGTCCACCGTGAATGTAACGACCGCCCCATCGCTGCTGGTGGCCTGCTTAGTGATGTCCGGAGGCACGGTGATCACCGGTGGGTCGCCGTCGAGCAGACGCAGACTGCGATCCGTCATCGCTGCCGCCAGCGGCGTCCCGCACAGGAGCACAAAGGCGCAGACCGCCACTAGCCATCTGACCCTCATCCTCGGAGACCCCCTCCTCAAGGGTTATGGCCCCCCGGTCAAGATCAAGGCAAAGGCGGTTGCAACCAGAAGCGCAAATCCGGCCAACGTCAAATCGAGCTGGCGGTCCGAGACGAACACTGCGACCGGGCGCCACGGAACGCGGTTCGCCGGTATCACGGCAATCGACAGGGACGCGATCGCGAACGACAGCGCGATCACGATGAATATGGACGCCAGTCCTCCCGATGCGGGTGACTTCGAGTGGAGCAGGTTGTTCGAGCCGATCGAGGCTCCCGAAACCTGCGGCGGGGTAGTGATCGTGGGAACGACGGGCTGCGGCTTCTTCGCCACGACCTTCTTTCGGTGCACCTTCTTCGGTTTTACGGGCTTGCGGACCGGCTTCTTGACGACCGGTTTCTGCACATGCACGACGTTCGGTTGGGGCGCGCTCGAGGGCGAAGGCGTGGGGGTGGGCGTCGGCCGCGGCTGCGATTTCGGTCGGGGCGCCGGCTTAGGCTTAGGCTTAGGCTTCGGCTTCGGCGGGGGCGCCGGATCCGGTGCCGGATCGGGTGCTGGGGCGGTTGTAGTGGTCGGGGGGTCGTCGGCGAGCGCGGCCGGCACAACGGCGGTGGCGAGCACTACCGCGCACAGCAAGAACAACGGCGCTCGGGCCGATCCCGCAATGAGGCGGCGCAATCCTGACAAGCCTTTTGCTCCTCGCTGTAGCTCCCCCGGTACCAGATGGATTGTAAGTCGGAAACGGCGCAAACCACAAGGGCCCCTACACTCTTTTGGGTGACAGATCGGGGCGAAAAGCTGATCGCCGACAACCGGCGGGCCCGGCACGACTACCACCTACTCGACCGGGTGGAGGCAGGCCTGGTCCTGACCGGGACCGAGGTCAAGTCGCTTCGAGACGGCCGGGCCTCCCTTCAACAGGCCTACGCGGACGTGCGGGACGGGGAAGCCTGGCTCGTGGGGGCCCACATCTCGGTCTACGACCAGGGCAACCTGGCCAACCACGATCCGGATCGCGATCGGAAGCTTCTGCTCCACAAGAAGGAGCTCGAGTCCCTCGCGGGCAAGGTCAGCCAGAAGGGCCTCACAGTCGTCCCGACGCGGCTCTACTTCAAGAATGGCCGCGCCAAAGTCGAACTTGCCCTGGCCCGCGGCAAGGAGGGTCGTGACAAGCGTCGCGACATCGCGAAGCGCGAAGCCGACCGTGACATGCAGCGGGCCCTCAAGTCCCGCAGATAGTGCGATTTGCATCGAACCGATCGACCGGTTCGTTGCGTACCCTTTCAAAAGCAGACAGAACGCACACCACAGGGGGTTTTCATGATGCGCGTTTTTGCAGGAGTCGCTGCGCTGCTGGTAGCTGCCGTCATCTCGGCGGGTGCGATCGCAGCCGATCGAGCTTTCCCGGAAGTCATTCAGCTTCCGAGGGGCTTCCAGCCGGAAGGGATCGAAGTCGGAAAGGGCACGACGTTCTACGTCGGGTCGGTCGCCAACGGTGCGATCTATCGCGGCAACCTCCGCACCGGCGCGGGCGCAATCTTTGTTCCGGGCGAAACCGGAAAGGCGGCCACCGGCATCGAGCTGGACAAGCAGAACAGATTGTGGGTGGCGGGCGCCGGAACGGGCAAGGGGTTGGTCTACAACGCGCGGACCGGAGCCCTTATCCGCACATACACATTTGCCACGGCGGACACGTTTATCAACGACGTGGTCGTGACGCGAACAGCTGCCGTGTTTACCGATTCGCGCAAGGCTGTCCTCTACAAAGTCCCGATCGGTGTCGGCGGATCGATCGGGTCGTCGGTACAGACGCTCACGCTCAGCGGCGCCTTCGCGCTCGCGAACGGCTTCAACCTCAACGGAATCGATGCGACCCCGAACGGCAA
>Ga0157380_10003231_pt1 | contig 11140 bp, 7 predicted proteins | sample S35metaG_FD_119757 | JGI IMG/M metagenome (GOLD analysis project Ga0157380, IMG submission 119757) | Switchgrass rhizosphere microbial communities from Kellogg Biological Station, Michigan, USA - S3-5 metaG | ecosystem: Host-associated > Plants > Roots > Rhizosphere > Soil | place: USA: Michigan...
GCCAGCAAGGTGCGCGCCACGACCGCAAGCGGGGTCGAGACCGGGGTCATGCATGCCTGCGGGCACGACGTGCATATGACCAGCTGGATCGGCATCGCCCGGCGGATGGCGGCGATGAAGAAGCAATGGTCCGGCACGCTCGTGATGATAGCCCAGCCGGCGGAAGAAATCGGCGCCGGCGCGAAGGCGATGCTCGACGATGGCCTTTACACGCGCTTTCCCAAGCCGTCGGCCGTGCTGGCCTTCCATGATGGGCCATTGCCCGCTGGCGTGATCGGCTACACCTCCGGCTATACCCTCGCAAATGTCGACTCAGTGGACATGCTCGTGCGAGGGCTCGGCGGCCATGGCGCCTATCCGCACATTACCAAGGATCCCGTCGTGCTGGCGGCACGGATCGTGGTGGCGCTGCAGACGATCGTCTCGCGCGAGGTCGATCCGGAAGACGCGGCGGTTGTTACAGTCGGCAGCATCCATGGCGGCACCAAGCACAATATCATTCCGGACGAGGTGAAGCTTCAGCTCACGGTACGAAGCTTCTCGCCTGAAACGCGCACGCGCATCCTGGATGCGATCACGCGCATCGCACGAGGGGAAGCGATCGCGGCGGGCATGCCGGAGGACCGCATGCCCGTCATCGCGATACAGGACCAATATACCCCGGCCACATTCAACAGCGAGCCGTTGACGAGCGACATCATGGCAACATTCCGTGAGCGCTTCGGCGCGGAACAGGTGCGGGCGGTGCCGCCCAGCATGGCCGGCGAAGATTTTTCGCAATATCGGCTTGCGGATCCCGATCATGTGCAAAGCCTGCTCTTCTGGGTGGGAGCCATCCGCCAGGACCAATGGGATGCCGCAAAAGGGGACACGACGAAGCTTCCGGGACTGCACAGCCCGTTCTGGGCGCCTGATGCGGAGAAGACGATATCAACCGGAATCGAAGCGATGACCACGGCAGCGCTTCACCTTCTTGCCAAGCGCTAAGCTCTGGTTCAGCTACTCCTGCGTTCCCGCCACTGAAGCGATTGCCTGCGAGAGCGTGCGCATGGTGTAGGGTTTGGTCACCACGGTCGCATCGCTGAACTCGTTTTCCAGCCCGACGCCGCCATAGCCGGTGGTGAAAATGAACGGCTTCCCGGCTTCGCGAAGCGCCTTGGCAACCGGAAGGCTCATCACGCCATTGAGGTTGATATCAACGAGCGCGAGATCAAAATCTTCAGTCAGTGCGCACTGCATGGCGTCATCGAATGTCGCGGCCTGGGCGACGACCTGGCAGCCGATCTCCTCAAGCATATCCTCGGCCGTCATAGCGATCACCACCTCATCCTCGATCAGGAGAATGCGCAGCTTTTCGCTCATTTGCAGGTCGCTCACTACCCCTCCGGCAAAGTCGCTGAAATGTGACAGATAAGTCCTTCGGCAGGAAACTCAACGTGGACCTTGCCGTTGAGGTCGCTGGAAAGCGCGCGCTCGATCATGCGCAAGCCAAAGCCCTGGCGCTCGGGAGGGCGTACTGCCGGGCCACCCGACTCGCGCCAAGTGAAATAAAAGGCGCCATCCTGGTTCCGGCTCCAACTGATCTCGACCCTTCCCTGGTGAACCGAGAGCGCGCCATATTTGGCTGCGTTGGTGCTGAGCTCGTGCAGCGCCATGCCGAGCGAGATCGCCGCCTGCGGCGCCAAGAAAACATTGCTTCCCTCGGCAGTGATGCGGCCCGCTGGATCCGCGTACGGCGCCGTCGCATCGGCAACCAGCGCGGCGACGGTCGCGCCCTCCCATTTTTCGCGGGTCAGCAGGTCATGACCGGCCGCGAGCATGCCCAACCGCGCCTGGAATATTTCCTGCCCCTCAGCGACGGTCCGGTTCTGCTTGAAACTTTGAATGGCGAGCCCCTGCACAAGCGCAAGGGTATTTTTCACACGGTGGTTGAGCTCGTTGATCAGCAGCTTCTGCTGCTCTTCAAAAGCGCGCTGATCGGTAACGTCGCGGGCGACAGCGTGCAGACCGATCGGATTGCCGTCCGCATCGATCGTGAGCGCTGAATTCACGTCCCACTGCCGCACACGGCCATGGGTTGTGTTCACCGAAACTTCGTATCGCGTCATGCCGCCTTGCTGAAGCTTCTGCTGAAGCATGGCGGACGTCTTCTGAAACTCGTCGGGCTCGATGAATTCACTGATGAATCGCCCAACGATCTGTTCGGCCGGCAAGCCGATCGCTTCGGCCGCGGCGGGGTTGCAGGCGGTGAGGCGCTGATCGAGGTCGGCGGTGAAGATGATGTCACGCGCCTGTTCGAAGATCAGCCGGTGGCGACGCTCGCTTTCGCGGAGCGCGATCGCGTTGCGGGCGCGCGTAAGCTCCTGCCAGGTCCGTTCGGAAATGCTCCGCAGCATGCTGACCTCGCCGGGCTGCCAATGCCGGGCCTTATGCTCTAGCGCGACCATGACCGATGCGCAGAGGCCGTTGCGGATGTTCGGCGCTGCCAACAGCGCCTGGGTTTCCATATCAGCGAACTGTTCGCGCCCGCCGAGCTTGAACCGCGGATCGGCATTGACGTCACTCACTGCTGCGATTTCACCATGGCGAAGCGATTCATGGACATCCTCGCCCAGCGTCGCCAGCGTAATCGTCCCAGCGATCGGCGGCATTGTTCCGCCCGCCCAGCAGGCGTCGATCCGCAGCATTTGTTGCTCGCGATCGACTTCGCCATAAAGAATGCGATCTACATCGAGATAGGAGCCGGCGATCTCAAGCGCCGCGGACAGTACCTCGCCCGGCGTTTCCAGCTGACGGAGCTGGTCCGACAGCGCCAGCATCAGCCGACTTCGCCGCTCCATCAATACGCGCTGGGTCGTTTCCTGGCCTTGGTTGAACACGCCTGCGACGGCACCGTCTTCGCCTGCGATCGGTGTGAGGCTATAATCCCAATAGGTTTCCTCTGGCACGCCGAAGCGCTTCATGGGCAGCATCTGATCGCGTGTCACCAAGCCGCGGCCGGTTGCGAACACGGCAGAAAGCTGCGGCTCGATCACATGCCAGATGTCGGACCATACCTCACGCGCGCATCTACCGAGCGCCCAAGGATGGCGCGGGCCCGGGACGCTGCTCCATGCGTCATTGTAAATAAGCCGCATGTCCTTCCCCCAGTAGATGGCGGTGGGGAAGGAGCTATTGAGGCAAATGCTCAGAGCCGAGCGTAGGGATTGCGGCCAGTGCGCGGGCGGCCCGAACGGCGTCGCCGCCCAATCGAATGATCGGATGCGTTGCGCCATTTCACTATCGTTGGAAAGAAGCGCCCTGAACTCAGGCATCGCTATAGCACGCCTATCCCCCAATTCGCCCAGCGACGCATGAGCGCGTTTATGCCCTGCCGTGCAAACACAGATATCAGGTTCCCTTGTATCTTCAAACTCTTGCCTCGTGCCAGTGCGAATTATGTATCGAACATGCCAGTTTCCCAGAAGGCGCTTGATCACATAGGCGGCTTCGTTCACTGTCGATCTGTAAAGGTTTGACAAAGATGAAACTGCTTGTCGGCGCTCCCATCAGAAAGCTTCGCCGTGCTCACGGGCTCACCCAGGCGGCCATGGCAGAGCGCCTTGAAATCTCGGCAAGCTATTTGAATCTGATAGAAAAAAACCAGCGTCCACTCACTGCTGCCGTGATGCTGCGGCTCGCTGAGCGCTTTGACTTCGACACACGCGTGCTCGCCGTTGCTGAACCGGGTGGCGGGGTGGACGCCCTGCGCCGGCGGTTGGCGGATCCGATGTTTGCTGATCTGGAGATCGATCGCGACGAACTGGCCGAATGGATGTCGGCCGCCCCAGGAGGCGCCGAGGCGTTTGCCCGCGCCTTTGATCGGCTGCATGAGGGCGGGGGCGCTGAACGCACCGAGGATACAGTCGACGTCGTCGTGGCCGCGCGGCGGGAGATTGAGCGCTGGCGCAATCATTTTGGCGACCTCGATGAGCAGGCCGAGGGGCTGGCCGATGAGCTGCGGCTCGGCGACGTCGATCTATATGGCGCGATCCTTGAGCGTTTGCGCGTGCGCTATCAGCTCACGGTCCGAATCCTCCCGGCGGACGTTCTGCCTGGAACTTTGCGGCGCCTGGACACGCACGCGCGGCAACTGCAGCTTTCCGAGATGCTCGATCCAGCGTCGCGTACCTTTCAGGCTGCGTTCCAGCTCGGCTTGCTGGAAGCCAAAAGCGAAATGGACGCGCTGGTTGCGGGTGCGAAATTGAGCGAGAGGCCCGCGCAGCGCTTGTTCCATCGCCACCTTGCCTCTTATTTCGCGGCGGCGCTGATGATGCCTTATGGGCGCTTCCTGCGGGCATGCAACCAGACCGGCTATGATTTCGAGCTGCTCCAGCGGCGATTCAACGCCGGCTTCGAGATGATCGCACACAGGCTTACCACGCTGCAGCGCGTGGGGGCACGCGGCCTCCCCTTTTTCATGCTGCGCACCGACAGGGCCGGGGTCATCTCCAAGCGCTACGCAGGGGCGTCCAATGCGCCGATGGTGGATGCGAGGGGTCGTTGCGCCTTATGGGGCCTGCATCATGCCTTCGATCGCCCAGGCGAGCTGGTTCGACAGCTGGCCGAGCTGGAAGATGGCAGCCGCTGGTTGACGCTGGCGCGCACGGTAAGGCCGCAACATCGATCCGTAGAAGGCATTACCGCGACCTTTTCAGTGGGGTTGGGGGTAGCCGCCGAGCATGCCTCCTCGCTGGCTGCAGCGCGGGGCATTGATCTCAAGGGAACAGCGGTTCCGATCGGCTTGGGTTGCCGGGAATGCCTGCGGCCGCAATGCCCCCAACGCGGCGCTCCGCCGAACGGCCGCCTGCTGCTCTTTAACGAGCGCGAGCGCGGGCTCAGCCCTTTTCTGTTCGCGGAGGATTGATGGCGCCGTTAATGAAGCGCCGGATGGCCCCGCTGCTTCAACTCGTCCACCAGCTTCTTCACATTCTGACTTGAGCCTTTCGGAAGGATCAGCACCGCGTCGCCCGTCGCGATCACGATCAGGTCATGTACGCCGACGGTCGCGATCGCCGGGCCGTCGCTGTGGATCAGGCAGCCACTGCTATCGATGGCGATAACATCGCCGCGATGGACATTCTCGCCGATTTCGTTGGCCGCCAAAGCGTAGAGCGCGTCCCAGCTTCCGACATCGGACCAGCCCATATCGATTGGAACGACGGCAACGCTCTGGGATTTTTCCATGATCGCATAGTCGATCGAGTTCGAAGGAGATTGAGCGAAGCTTTTGGGTTCCGGATGCAGACGCTTGCCGCGCTTGCCGGCCGCATCCATTGACTTGCGCACCGCAACCGCAATCTCGGGGGCGTTGTTGGCAAGGGCTGCCAGATAGGCGTCGGCTCGAAACAGGAAGATCCCGCCGTTCCAGGTATAATCGCCCGACGCGATGTAGCTTTCTGCGGTGGCGAGATCGGGCTTCTCGACAAACTGGCTGGCCTCGCGCACCCCGGGGGCAAGTTCCGCGCCCATCCGAATATAGCCATATCCCGTCTCCGGGCCTTCCGGTTTGATGCCGAAGGTGCAGAGCCAGCCGTCGTTCACGGTCGGAACGGCCGCGGCGACGCTCGAAAGAAATGCCTCAACGTCATTGATGACGTGATCGCTCGGCATCACGAGCAGAATGGCATCATCATCGATCTCAAGCGCCGTCAGCGCCGCGAGCGCGATCGCCGGCGCGGTGTTCCGTGCCGCAGGCTCAAGCACCAGCGTCGAATAGGCTATGTTGGCCTGCCGCAATTGTTCCTCGATCATTTCGGCGTGCGCGATATTGCCGACGATGATCGCTGGCTCGAAGCGTTCGGGATCGGCGCAGCGCAGCGCGGTCATCTGCAACATCGTGCGTTCGTCGGTGAGGCTCAGCAGCTGCTTGGGTTTGCTCGCACGCGACAGCGGCCACAGCCTGGTTCCCGACCCGCCCGACAAGATGACCGGAATGATACGACGCGGCATGAGTTTCTCCCCTTACCCTGGCGGGCTCTATCAGCTTCGAAGTTGCCGGAAAATGTCAACTATGCCGGCATTTGAATGAATTCAGAAAATATTCGTCAATTTGAGCGACAGTGAACGCCGGATTCCTTTACACTCGCAACGGAGCAGCGAGCGCACGTGATCAGGCTGTTCAAGCATTATATACCGCGCGCCGTTTTTTTGCTCGGTCTGCTCGATTTCGCGCTGCTGTTTATGGCAGCCGATCTGGGGTGGGTGATTCGTGTCTGGCAGCTGGGCAGCAAGGCAGGGCCAATCGATGACCGGGTGCCGCAGCTCCTGAGCTTTGCAATCGCGCTGCAATGCGCAATGATCGCGGTGGGCTGCTACAGCGGCGAGGCTCTGCAATCGATGCGGTTCGCGTTCGCCCGACTGCTGGTGGCAATCTCACTCGGCGTCATTTTCATCTCGATGATGTTCTTCTTGATTCCGGAGCTGACGCTGTGGCGCTCGAACACCGTCTACGGCATGGCGATTGCCATCACGCTCCTGTTTGCGGTCCGGCTGGTCTTTGGGCGATTGTTCGGCGGGGACGCATTCAAGCGGCGCGTATTGGTGCTGGGTGCCGGCCCGCGCGCCAATCGCATCTCCGTGCTCGCCCAGCGCCCCGGCGCGAGCTTCGTCGTCGTCGGACATGTGGCGATGGGGGATGTCGCACCAGTGGTGCAATCAGCGATCCCGCGCAGCGAGATCGCCAGCCTCGCCGATCATGTCGGCACATTGAAGGCCGATGAAGTCGTGCTCGCGCTGCAGGAACGCCGAAATGCGACGCCGGTGGCGGACCTGCTTCCCATTCGCACAATGGGCGTTCACGTCAACGAGATCTCGACCTTTCTCGAGCGCGAAACCGGGCGGGTCGACCTACGCAGCGTCAACCCATCCTGGCTGATCTTCTCGGACGGCTTCTCGTCCGGACGCCGACTTTCCACCTGGTCCAAGCGGCTGTTCGATATCCTGGCCAGTATCATCGTGCTGATCCCCGGATTGCCGATCATTGCGATCACAGCGCTGCTTGTAAAATTCGACAGCAGGGGCCCGGCCTTTTTTCGGCAGATCCGCGTCGGTCACTATGGCCAGCACTTCACCATCGTGAAGCTGCGCTCGATGAAGTTGGATGCCGAAGCGCCGGGCGAGGCGATCTGGGCAGAGAAAGACGATCCGCGCATCACTCGGCTGGGCCGGATCATCCGCAAGATCCGTGTCGATGAACTGCCGCAGGCCTGGATGGTGTTCAAGGGCGAGATGAGCTTTGTCGGCCCGCGCCCGGAACGGCCCGAGTTCGTTGCAGATCTGGCCACCAAGATGCCCTATTATGCGGAACGGCATGTGGTGAAGCCCGGCATCACCGGATGGGCGCAAATCAATTTTCCTTATGGCGCGAGCCTCGACGATGCCCGCCAGAAACTGGAATATGATCTCTATTACGCGAAAAATTACACGCCCTTCCTCGATATATTGATTCTGCTTCAGACGGTGCGCGTGCTGCTCTGGCCGGAAGGCGCGCGCTGATGCCGTCCTTCGCGCTGATCGGGAGCCTTGGCCATATCGTCAGTGCCTTTCTGTTCGCGGGCATTGCGACATGGGTGCTGTTCCGTGCTGCCGGCGGCATGCGGCGCCGCGGGCTGGCTGCGGCCTCGCTCGCGACGGTGCTTTGGTCAGCCAGTGTGCTGGGGCAGGGCGAGCCCAGCGTGCTCGCCTTCGTCTTCGAAAGCCTGCGTAATTTCACGTGGCTCTGCTTCATGCTGCTCCTCCTGGTGCATGAACGCAGGGCCGCCTGGCATCCGGCCATCATCGTGCTTTATGCCTTGCTGGGATCGATCATCCTGCTCGAAATTGCGGTCGATCTGATCACACCAGGCTTCGCCGGCAGCCCACGTATTCTCGAAGCCATCGCGTTCGTCTCGATCGTGCTCAGGATGACGGTCGCGATCGGCGCGCTGGTGCTGGTGCACAATCTCTACACGGCCGCAGCGCCCGAAGCACGCTGGGGCATTCGCCTGCCGATGGCTGCTCTCGCGGTCATGTGGGTTTTCGATCTCAATCTCTACACCATCGCCTATCTGACGCAGAATCCGGTGGACGTGCTGTTCTCGCTGCGCGGCATCCTGATGGTGCCGATCGCCGGCATGATGGTGCTGGGCAGCCGCCGCAATACGCAGTGGAAGATGCGGGTTTCGCGCGCTGTCACGTTCCAGTCGCTCTCGCTGCTCGCGATCGGCGGCTATCTGGTCGTGATGATGCTGGTCGTGCGGACGTTGAATCTCGCCGGCATTGCCAATGTCCAGCTTGCGCAGATCACCGTGATCATCGGCATGTCGGCGTTGGGCATCGGGCTGCTGCCATCGCAGCGGCTGCGCGCCTGGTTCAAGGTCAAGCTGGTCAAGCATTTCTTCCAGCATCGTTACGACTATCGCGTCGAATGGCTGCGCTTTACCGAAACGCTTGGCCGCCCTGACAAAAATGCCGCGCCACTCGACGAGCGCGTGATCAAGGCGATCGCGGACATCACTGAATCTCCGGGCGGCCTGCTGTTGTTGCCAGACGAAGCCGGCACGCTGACCGCGGCTGCGCGCTGGGGCTGGGCATCGCTGGACGTTCCGCCGCAGGCCGGCGATCGCACCTTTGCGGAACATTGCGAGCGCTCCGGACGCATCGTCGAGCTCGATGGCGTGCGGCAGGGAAAGGCGGAGCATGCCAGCGAGGCTGCGATCGTTCCCGGGTGGATGGTGGCAACGCCGCGCGTCTGGGCGGCGGTGCCGCTGATCCATTTCGAGCGGCTGGTCGGCATCGTGGTGCTGGAGCGCCCGCTGGTGGACCGGATGCTCGACTGGGAGGATTTTGATCTGCTGCGGCTCGCCGGCCGGCAGGTCGCAAGCTATCTTGCCGAAGCACGCGGGCAGGAGGAGTTGCTCGACGCGAAGCGGTTCGACGAGTTTAACCGCCGCTTCGCCTTCATCATGCACGATATCAAGAATCTGGTGAGCCAGCTGACGCTGGTCGCGCGCAACGCCGAGCGTCACGCCGACAATCCCCAATTCAGGGAGGACATGGTCGCCACGCTGAAGAATTCGGTGCTCAAGATGAACGATCTGCTGGCGCGGCTTTCCCAGCATAATCGCGGGCGCACCGACGAACCCCAGCCAGTGGCGGTGCGCGCGATTGCTGACGCGATAGCCGCGAACAAGCGGGGCGGGCATCCCATAGATGTCGAAGGCCGATCCGACGTTTTCGCACTTGCCGATCCGCTCCGGCTCGAACAGGCGATTGCGCATCTCGTCCAGAACGCGATCGACGCTAGCGCCGCCGATGTTCCGGTTGCGATCAGGATCGAACGGCGGGAGGGCGATGCTGTCCTCACGGTCAGTGATCGGGGCAAGGGCATGTCCGCCGAGTTCATCCGCAATCGCCTGTTCCGTCCCTTTGCTTCCACCAAGGAAAGCGGCTTCGGCATCGGCGCCTATGAGGCACGCACGCTGATCGCCGCGATGAATGGCCGGGTCGAGGTCGCCAGCCGCGAAGGGCAGGGAAGCCGCTTCAGCATCATATTGCCCGCGATCGCGGATGGGGCTGTGGCCGAAGGTTCGAGGAAGCTCGCATCATGAGCAACACACGTCCGATCCTGCTGATCGTCGAGGACGACGAAGGGCTGCAACGCCAGCTCCGCTGGGCCTATGATGATTATGAGGTGGTTTCGGCCGCTGATCGCGCCAGCGCGATCGACGCGCTGCGGCTGCATGAGCCGGCAGTCGTCACGCTGGATCTTGGCCTGCCGCCTGATGCCGACGGCACCAGTGAGGGGTTCGCGACGCTGGCAGACATCCTGGCGCTGAAACCCGACACCAAGGTTATCGTTGCCTCCGGCCATGGCGCCCGCGAAAGCGCACTGCGCGCGATCGCCGGCGGTGCTTACGACTTCTATCAGAAGCCAGTCGACATCGACGAGCTTGGCCTGATCGTCCAGCGGGCCTTTCACCTTCACGCGATCGAGAAGGAGAATGTGCATCTGGCCCAGAATGGCGGCGTGGCCCGCGATGCACTGGGTGGGGTCATCACCAATGCTCCCGAGATGCTCAAGGTGGCGCGCACGATCGAGCGGGTCGCACCGGCCGACGTTTCGGTGATGCTGCTGGGCGCAAGCGGCACCGGCAAGGAATTGCTTGCCCGGGGGCTGCATCGATCGAGCCCGCGCCGCAACGGCGCCTTCGTCGCGATCAACTGCGCGGCGATTCCCGAAAATCTGCTCGAAGCCGAGTTGTTCGGTTATGAAAAGGGCGCGTTCACAGGCGCGATCAAAACGACCGAGGGCAAGATCGAGCAAGCCGCCGGCGGCACGCTCTTTCTCGACGAAGTCGGCGACATTCCACTGCCCTTGCAGGTCAAGCTGCTGCGTTTCCTGCAGGAGCGGGTGATCGAACGTATCGGCGGACGCAAGGCGATCCCGATCGATACACGGGTGGTCTGCGCGACCCATCAGAATTTGGAAGCCATGATCGCTGACGGCCGTTTTCGCGACGACCTTTACTATCGCCTGGCCGAAATCGTCATCCGAATTCCGGCGCTGGCTGAGCGTCATGGCGATATCACGCTGCTCGCGCATCATTTCGCGCAGCGCTTTGCCGCCTCGCTGAATCCGCAGGTGAAGGGGCTTTCGCCCGATGCGCTTGCCGCGCTGAACGATTGGAAATGGCCGGGCAATGTTCGCGAGCTTGAAAACCGTATCAAGCGCGCGGTGATCATGGCTGATGGCCGGCTGATCACGGCCGCTGACCTCGATCTGGGAGAGGTGCAGGACGATGGCAGCTTCCTCAATCTGAAGGCCGCGCGCGAGGCTGCCGACCGCAAGGCAATCCGCCAGGCGCTGGCACGCACCGAAAACAATATTTCAAACACCGCCAAGCTGCTCGGCATCAGCCGTCCTACGCTGTATGACCTGATGAAGCAGTACGGATTGCAGCCTTGATCCTGCGGGCATTGCTGGTGGTTGGCTTTCTGCTGGGCGGCGCCGCGCCCGCCTCGGCCGATCGCCTGGCATCGATGCAGGATGTGGCGCGCGCGGATGCCGCATTTGCACGGGGCCAGCCGCGAACCGCGCGCGTGGAATTGATGAACGCGA
>Ga0157380_10003232_pt1 | contig 11140 bp, 9 predicted proteins | sample S35metaG_FD_119757 | JGI IMG/M metagenome (GOLD analysis project Ga0157380, IMG submission 119757) | Switchgrass rhizosphere microbial communities from Kellogg Biological Station, Michigan, USA - S3-5 metaG | ecosystem: Host-associated > Plants > Roots > Rhizosphere > Soil | place: USA: Michigan...
AAGCAATCGGAAGGTAATGAGTCGTTGCAACCGGTCGTAAACAGATCTAGCAATACAATGGCCTGGCCACCGCTGTTGCATCAGGTTGTTCGAACGGTTCGGTCCAGAAGCCTCGTTCAACGAGGACAGCACATCATGGTCGCGATCTCGGGCGGCCCCGATTCCGTTGCGCTGTTATCGATCCTGCATCATCTCCGCTCAAGTTGGGAGCTGACCCTATCAGCCGTTCATTGCAACTATGGACTGCGAGGGGCTGAGTCCGAGGGGGACCAAAAATTTGTGGAAGCCTTTTGCCAAGGGCTCGGAGTTCCTCTCCATGTGCGACGGGTTGGATTGCACACTAGTGGGTGCAAGGCATCCCTACAGGCTGAGGCCCGTGACCTCCGTTATCGAGTGATGCAGGACATTGCCGAGAAGTGTGGGGCGGACCGTATCGCCGTAGGCCATACGGCAGACGATCAGGCGGAGACGGTTTTGCTATGGATGCTTCGTGGTGCGGGACTAACCGGTCTTTCCGGTATGCCGGCGTTCCGCGAAAACAAGGTTATTCGGCCTTTGTACGACACCAAGCGGCAAGAAATCCTGACGTATCTTTGCACGGCTGGGTTGTCGTTTCGGGAGGACTCCAGCAATTTTCAGCCACATTACTTGCGGAACCGAGTGAGGAGAGAGGTTATTCCGATTTTGAATCGGCTGGTCCCTTCCAGCGTCGATGCGCTCTGCGAGCTTGCGGATATCTGCAGAGAAGATGATCGTTACTTGGATCAGCAGATTGACGCTCTGTCCTCTGCTGTCGTGACACGAGGATCTGCCGGAGGCTGGGCGATCGATCGCAGTTTTTTTCTGGAGCTTCCGCACGCCCTTCAACGGCGTTGCATCCGAAACCTCTTCCGGCAGAATGATGACCGATTTCGCTCACCCAGTCTCCGGACGGTTGATTGCGTTATTCGTCTGGCCGCAAAGGGGGGGGCTGGTTCAAATCTCGACGTGAAGGGGGGGCGCGTTGTCGTCGGTGATCGCCAACTACGGTTTGTTCCGCTTCAATCACGAGCGATTTCCCATGTGCGACAACCGTACGGCAGTTGTCAGGAAATTTTATCCGTACCAGGAGAGCTCATATGGTCTGGAACGGGTCAACGACTTCAGGTACAACAGCAGGCGCGTATCCGGATTTCTGCTCCCCTCGGAAAGGATCGGATTCTGGTGGATGCCGATCGGGTATCTCAGCCGCTGGTCGTACGGAACTGGTTGCCGGGAGACCGATTTCATCCCTCCGGTATGGGCGGCCATTCAAAGAAGCTCCAGGATTTTTTCACGGATTTGAAGATACCGCTTGCGGCCCGATCGCTCATTCCTCTGGTGGTGGCTCCCGAGGGAATCCTGTGGGTCGTCGGTCATCGGCAAGATGACCGCTGGGCACCCACTGCCTCTACGGAACGCTGTTTGGTGTTCACCTCTGATAACCTATCGTTAAGGGAAGGGACTGAGTAAGATGGAACGGATGTTCGGACGCCCGATCGTCACCCAAGAGCAAATGCGGAGCCGTATCCGCGAGCTGGGAAGACAGATCAGCGCCGACTATGCCGGCAAAGACCTCGTCCTCGTTGGAGTCTTGAAGGGGGCCTATGCGTTTTTTGCCGATTTGGCACGAGCGATCCGCATTCCAGTGCAGGTGGATTTCATTATCGTGACGAGCTACGGACCACAAGCGAAGACGTCCGGGAAGGTCAAGCTCGTGACCGAGCTGACCGAAACGATCAAGGATAGAGATGTGCTCCTGGTTGAGGACATCGTCGATTCGGGATTGACGGTTCAATATCTTACCAAGGCGTTGGCGAAGCAGAAACCGAGAAGCATCAAGGTCTGCACCTTGCTAAGTAAACCGGACCGCCGCGTCGTGAACGTGCCGGTGCAGTATATCGGGTTCAGAATTCCGAACCAGTACGTCGTGGGTTACGGACTCGATTATCAACAAAAGTACCGGAACCTTCCGTACCTCGCTGTCCTCGATCAGCTGAGTCAGCAAGAGGAGTAGAGCTTTCCAACGAGCTGTTGGCAATTCGCGCAAGGCTGTGTTAACATCACGTCGATTTATGAATACGTTGCATCCAACGTTGTCGCGAAGGAGAACTGGATGAATTCCCGGGTCAAGAACTTGCTCTTCTGGGTGGTGGTCGGCTTGTTCATGATTCTCCTGTTCAATCTGTTCAGTGTGCCGACTCATGCACCTGAAGAAGAAGTGATATTCAGCGATTTTATGGCCAAGCTCGACAAGGGCGATTTTGAAAAGGTTATCATCAAAGGCAATCACATCAGCGGGGTCCTGAAGGACAAGACTCGTATCCGCACCTATTCCGCCGATTACCCTGACCTCGTCAAAGTTCTTCGAGAAAAGGATGTTCAGATTGAGGTCAAGCCACCGGATGAGAGTCCATGGTACATCACCTTCCTCGTCACATGGGGACCGTTTATTCTGTTCCTCGGCCTTTGGTTTTTCCTGATGCGTCAAATGCAAATTGGGGGGAACAAGGCTTTATCCTTCGGAAAGAGTCGCGCCCGCATGTTGACGGAGGAACGAAAGAAGGTCACCTTCTCAGATGTGGCCGGTGTGGATGAGGCAAAAGAAGAAGTTCTTGAGATCATTGAGTTCCTGAAAGACCCGCGTAAATTTCAGAAACTCGGTGGACGCATACCGAAGGGTGTTCTCGTCGTCGGCCCTCCGGGAACAGGAAAGACCTTGCTCGCGAAGGCTATTGCCGGAGAAGCCGGGGTGCCGTTCTTCAGCATAAGCGGTTCTGACTTTGTAGAGATGTTTGTCGGTGTCGGTGCTTCGCGGGTCCGGGATTTGTTTGAGCAAGGGAAGAAACATGCCCCCTGCATTATTTTCATCGATGAAATTGATGCGGTCGGCCGCTTACGGGGCGCAGGTCTCGGCGGTGGCCATGACGAACGGGAGCAAACCCTCAATCAGTTGCTGGTGGAAATGGACGGCTTCGACACAACCGAGGGAGTCATTTTGGTCGCGGCGACCAATCGCCCCGATGTACTGGACCCGGCCTTGCTGAGACCTGGACGCTTTGATCGGCAGGTAGTGGTGAATCGCCCAGACCTCAAAGGCCGATCGGAAATTTTGAAAGTCCACACGAAAAAGGTTCCTGTCGCCGCGAATGTGGAGCTGGAGAAGATTGCCCGGGGAACGCCTGGGTTTTCAGGGGCTGATCTGGAAAACCTCGTGAATGAAGCGGCGCTGTGGGCGGCTCGTCAGAACAAGAAGGAAGTCGAAAACATCGACTTTGAGATGGCCAAGGATAAGGTCATGATGGGCGCCGAACGCAAGAGCATGATTCTCACCGACGAAGAAAAACGGATTACGGCATATCATGAAGCCGGTCACGCGTTGATGGCGAAGCTCCTGCCTGGAACGGATCCCGTGCATAAGGTGACGATCATTCCCAGAGGTCGGGCGCTGGGCGTGACGATGCAGCTGCCGACGGATGATCGGCACAATTACTCTAAAGAATTCCTCTACAATACCTTGGCCATTCTTATGGGGGGACGTGTTGCTGAAGAGCTGGTGTTCAAACATGTCACGACCGGTGCCGGTAACGATCTTGAACGTGCGACAGACCTTGCCCGCAAGATGGTGTGTGAATGGGGCATGAGCGAGAAGTTGGGGCCCTTGACCTTTGGGCAAAAGGAAGACTCGGTGTTTCTCGGACGAGACTTTGCCACGAAACGAGATGTCAGCGATCAAGTCGCGCTTGAAATCGACCAGGAGATCAAACGCTTCGTCACGGAAAATTATGAGCGTGCGAAACGCGTGCTGACTGAGCAAATGACGAGTCTGAAGGCTTTGGCGGAGGCACTGCTTGAAAAAGAAGTGCTCGACGCACCGGAAATTGATCAGATTCTGTTGCAATCCTCCTCTCAAACAGTTCCAGCCTAAACGGCATTATCCAACGGTTCCCGCGTAACATGGGAGCCGTTGTCGTTATATTACACAACCCATGGAAGTTATCGATGGGTCCCGTATGGTGTTGCTCTAAAATTGCAGGACCTGTGTTCGGATATCGCGCTTGTTGCTGAAAGTTGCTGGAATAAGTGAAACAGCTCTCGCCGCAGGCCACATCAGTGCGAAATTGGTTTTCAGCCAAAGGAGCTAAGATTCACTGCCATGCGCGCCCGCTTGTCATGGGTGTGGTGAATGTTACGACCGACTCGTTTTACGATGGCGGGCGGTATAGCCGGCCTGAAGGAGCGCTCAGTCACGCATTAGAGCTCATCGCACAAGGGGCCGACATCATCGACATCGGAGGGGAATCGACTCGGCCTGGCGCAAGCCAAGTCAGCGAGCAGGACGAACTGGCTCATGTCATCCCAGTAGTCGAAGGTCTGGCGAGTCAGGTGACAATTCCGATTTCAGTCGATACCACTAAGTCGCGAGTGGCTCAGCGCGCGTTAGATGCAGGAGCATCAATTATCAACGACGTGAGTGCGTTGCGGCATGATCCACAGATGGCCTCCGTGATTGCCGGGTCCGGCGCGGCCGTCGTCCTGATGCATATGCAGGGAACTCCCCAAACAATGCAAATAGCGCCGTATTACTCAGATGTAGTCGGGGAAGTGTCGCAATTCCTGGAAGAACGCATAGAGACTGCCCTTCACGCCGGCATTGCGCGAACGAACATCCTGCTTGATCCAGGGTTCGGTTTTGGTAAGCTGTTGCATCATAATCTTGATCTTCTGAGGCAGCTGCCGTCCTTGATGGCGCTGAACTGTCCTCTGCTCGTCGGCCTGTCTCGGAAAGGGTTTATAGGGCACATTGTTGAGAAATCCGTTGACCATCGAGAATGGGGAACGGCGGCGGCCGTTGCCCTGGCGGTCGATCGCGGCGCTCACATTGTGCGTGTCCATGATGTTGCCATGATGATTGACGTAGTCAAGATGGCTGCGGCGTTGAATCCACGCTGGTCATCTTGCGGACAGGAGCACGATGCGTAAATTATTCGGAACCGACGGCGTCCGAGGCGTCGCCAATCTCGATCCCATGACCAGTGAAATGGCGATGCAGCTCGGACGGGCCGCTGCACATATCTTTATGCGACGAGCGGGCCGCCATCAGATCGTCATCGGTAAAGACACCCGTATTTCCGGATACATGCTGGAATCTGCGTTGATGGCAGGCATTTGCTCGATGGGGGTGGATGTGCTGTTGGTGGGACCGATGCCGACACCGGCGATCTCGTTTTTGACCAGGAGCTTACGGGCGGATGCAGGGGTGGTTATTTCGGCGTCGCACAATCCTTACCAAGACAACGGGATCAAATTCTTTTCAAGCGACGGATTCAAGCTCCCGGACGAGGTGGAAGCTCGTATTGAAGAACTGATCGTATCGAATGAAATCAGCCACCTTCGACCGACGGCGGACCTCATCGGCAAAGCCTACCGCATCGACGATGCCGAAGGGCGCTATATCGAATTTGCAAAGCGGTCGTTGCCCAAGGACTTGGATTTTCAGGGGATCAAGCTCGTCGTAGATTGTGCGAATGGAGCGGCATACAAAGTGGCTCCGACGGTTCTCAGGGAATTGGGAGCTACGGTTGAAGTCATCGGCAATAAACCGGACGGGATGAATATCAATGCCGGGTGTGGCGCAGTCCATCCTGAACTGCTTCAGGAAGAAGTGCTCCGCCACAAAGCCGATCTCGGAATCGCCTTGGACGGCGACGCCGATCGAGCCGTCTTTGTTTGCGAACAGGGGAGGATCATCGATGGAGACCATGTGATGGCGGCCTTGGGCCTGGATCTTCATCGAAACGGGCTCCTCGCCAAGCAGACCTTGGTCGGAACCGTGATGAGCAACTTTGGACTGGAGCTGTCGATGTCGAAAGCGGGCGTCAAGTTGATTCGGACGCCGGTCGGCGATCGATACCTGCTCGAGCGAATGTTGGCGGAAGGTTATAACTTCGGAGGAGAGCAATCGGGACACTTCATATTTCTCGATCATAACACGACCGGAGACGGCCTCATCTCGGCTCTGCAGATATTGTCATTGGTGAAACGAAGCAAGAAGCCGTTATCCGAGTTGGCCAAGGCGATGACCGCCGTACCGCAAGTGTTGGTGAATGTGCAGGTCACGAAGAAGCCGCGATTGGAATCCATTCCCGACATTGATTGCGCCATACAGGAGAGCGATCGTCGCCTGAATGGGTGTGGGCGAGTCCTTATCAGATATTCCGGTACAGAGCCGCTGTTGCGGATCATGGTGGAAGGAGAACAATCTACCATGGTCAAGGAAGTCGCTGAGGATCTTGCCAGGGTCGTACGAAAACATATCGGCTGAGGATTCCCTCTTTCCCCGGTACATGAGGGAAGCTCATGCTCCCGTCCCTCACAGCAGCGTTTTTCCTCGGTCTTCTGTGTGGGGCAGAGCTCTCCTTTTTCCCGCTCTCCGTCATCGTTCTGTTGGCCGGCATCGCCGTTGGATTCAGCCTTCTCGAGCGAGTCGGTCATATCGACTCATCCTCCGTCCTGCTGCTGTATGTTAGCCTTCTCTCCGGAGTCGTTTATTGGAGCCTCACCACCCCAACGGCGAAGTCTCCCCAGATGTCACCACCTCTTCATGAGGCTGTTCAAACCTCAGTCGTCGGTCGGATTATAGCGCCCGTTCAGTGCAGCATGGGGCGTCAGACGATCTTGCTTCAGACAGACGGATCAGGTTCGGAATCGAGACACATCCGCCTTGTGTGGCGCGACCCGAGCATCACGCTTCATCACGGCGACCGTATTTCGTTTCGGGGAAAACTTCACCGTCCGCGAGGATCGTTGAATCCGGGTGGATTCGACTATGCTGCCTATATGGAGCGCCAGGGCATCGACTTTCTGACCACCGTGACCGGTGCTCAGGCGGTGACGTTGTTAGATGCAGAGACCCACATCGGATTGTGGAGGGTATGGAATCGCATCGATCACTGGAGGGCCACGATACGCGCAGCAGCCGTCAACACATTGGGCCAACCCACGCGAGGGCTGTTTCTCGGCATGATCATCGGTGAACGGGGCTATCTTGAACAAGAGCTCCAAGACTGGTTCATGGTGACCGGAACAGTTCATCTGCTTTCGATCTCCGGTTCACATCTCGGGCTCGTGGCCATCGTGGTCTTTTGGGTGGTGAAAAGACTCATTCTCGGGCTTCCCTCCATTCTTCTGTTGACGCTATCACGAATAGTCACGCCATCGAAGATTGCAATTCTGCTCGCCTGGCCCGCTGTCGCACTGTATGCGTTGCTTGCAGGAGCCGAGTTGGCGACCGTGCGTTCGCTCGTTATGATTACCCTGGCGATGATCGCAATGTGGTTAGGGCATGAACGCCATCTGGGTCATGCGATGGCTGTGGCCCTCCTGGCGATCCTCTGGCACGATCCTCGTGCCGTCTTTGACATTTCCTTTCAACTCTCCTTTCTGTCCGTGCTCGCGATGGTCAGGATGATCGTTATCACGGAATCATGGAACGCCGACGCTGCAGGGGCCGACAGTCAGTTGAGATACTGCTTCATGCGCCATGCGCTCGTAGCGCTGTCGATGAGCGGGGCAGTGACTGTGGCTACGTTGCCCATGGTTGCGTTCTATTTCAATCAGGTTCCGTGGATGGGAATCATCACCAACCTGATAGCCGTGCCGTTTACCGGGATCATCTTGGTCCCTTTGGGACTGCTTGCCGCCCTCTGGACGATTATGACGGGGGCCGAGTCGTTGATCTTCGGCTTCGCAATGGAGCAATTGTTCGGGTCAATGGTTCTTGGATTGCAGTGGTGTGCCCGTTTCCCAGGAGGGGAGTGGCATGTGGCGGCACCATCCATGCCGGCGATCGCGCTCTTTTACTCCGGGTTGCTTGTCACTAGCCTCCAGGCAATACCGTGGCGTGTCCGAGTCGCAGGTGCCGGTCTGACGATGGTGTTGATCGGTTGGTGGGTAATTCCACCCCTGTCACAAGCAGACGGCGATCGTTGGCGTGTAACATTCCTTGATGTCGGACAAGGAGATAGCGCCGTTGTCGAGTTGCCGGATGGTCAGACCGTTCTTATCGACGGCGGATCTCGATATGAGCGATTTGACATGGGGAGGAATGTGGTCGCGCCGTTTCTGTGGAACCGGAGGATCCACCATATTACCCATGTCATCGGAACACATCAGCAACTGGATCACGTCGGCGGGTTGATTTGGGTACTTCGGCATCTGTCGGTCGGACAGTACTGGAGTGGGGGGATAGAACGCTCTGAGAAATTCGTTGAAGATCTCAGAGCCACCCTTCGTGATCAGCATATCGATCAACGCACCGCTGCGCGCGGACAAGACCTGGTACAGACCGGTCAGTGCCGACTCAGCATTCTCAATCCGCCGAAAACATCAGTGGTCCGTGAGTCGACTCAGCCTCATACCGGGACGATATTGAACAATCTGTCCATCGTCTCGCGACTGCAATGTGGAGCCAATTCCATCCTTTTTGCAGCTGATATTGAAACTGCTGGATTGAGACAATTGAACGAGCAGGGGTACCAACCGGTGACTGTCTTGAAAGTACCGCATCACGGGGCGCGTAGCTCGCTGGATCCGGACTGGCTTGAGCGGCTCCACCCACAGTATGCGGTCGTCTCGGTCGGTGCGGCGAATCCTTATGGACATCCGGTTGAATCGGTACTGCAAACTTATCAAGACCAACACATTGCGGTCTTTCGTACGGACCGTGATGGAGCGATCTGGGTGACAGGACGGCTCTCGACATCCGAGTTCACAGTGCACCGCATGCGAGATCTTATTGTGCAACCGGTTGGCTTTCCGCATTGTATGTGGCGCTGTGAGCAACGGAATTGGCATCGACTCCTGCTCCAGTTCTCGTAAATCGGGACCTTGCGTTCCTGCCTTGTGTGACTCAATTCAACTGATTCGTGAAGGTTTTTCTCTGTTCCATCCTGTACAAGACCGGTTCAGAGTGACAGTTTTTGGCACTTTCAGGCAGGAATGCTGGAAGAGCACAGCAAAAGTGTCTGTATTTTCGCATCGTTAACGTGATGCTAGCAAGGCATAGCATGTGCACACGTGCCGAGTCAGTCTCGTACTTTGCCCAAAGAGAGTCGCGATCATGTCCAAGCTTGTTCGCATTGTTGTTCAACTTCCTGTCGAGTTGAAGGAGCAACTCGACGCCCTCAAGCGACAGGGATACACGACGAGTGGTTTTATCCGCGCCACGTTGGAACGGGAACTGACTAAGCTCAACCCACGCCAGGATTCTGTCGTCAGAAAGGTTGTGAATAAGTAAGGTCATGGTCCATCAAGAGGCACAGGAGTAAACACAAGGGTGGCACGGCTTTCTGACTTGATCCGAGAGCGGACGACTGATTCGCAGAGCGGGGGACCTTTGTCCGCGCCGGTGGGATCCCCATCTCCGAACACTGATCCCTCTTGGTGTGTCTCGACAAGACAGGAGCTCTGGAAGATCAGAGAGGCGGTTCGTGCGAGTGAGAGCCTGCAGCTTACAGGATGCACCGAGCTCTCCAGATGGTTGGTGCAGCTTCTTAATCACAGCGACGAACTCGTCAAGTGGGCCTTGGATGGTCAAACCGAGGACTATGTTCTAGACAATGCTCTCCATGTCGCAATCTTGGGAGCCAAAGTCGGGATGGGGCTGCATTACTCACAAGACGAATTGGAGCGGTTGGTCTTGGCAGCCCTGTTGCACGACATCGGTATGTGGACCCTTCCCGGCTCGCTCGTCGAGAAAAGAGCGGCATTATCTGAGGAAGAACGAGATATCCTTCGCATTCATCCTGAACGAGGCCGTCGGATTCTCGCCGGCCAGGGTAGTGTTTTTGAATGGGTCTCGACGATCAGTGCACAGGAACATGAACGGTGGGACGGCAGCGGATACCCATGTCGACTTAAAGACAAGCAGCTTGCCGAGCCGGCACAGATCATCGGAATGGTCGATGCGCTGGACGCGATGGTCACGATGAGACCCTATCGCAAGCGGCTCACTCCTCACCAGGCTCTTCGTGAACTACTGATCGGTGCAAAAGCGCACTTTCCCCATCGCGTGCTGAAAGCCTTGGGGGATCAAATTACCCTTTATCCGATCGGAACCAACGTGCGTCTCAATACCGGTGAGCTCGGAATGGTGACGAGGGTCAATTATCGTTATCCGCTCCGGCCTCGGGTGGCGATCTCTAAGCTCGGTGAAGCAAGCGAATTGGACCTGGCGCAAGTCATGTCAGCGCATATTGTGGAGGTCCTGCAAGCCGGGATAGTTTCGTAGGAGTTACTGTATGCGGCAGCTTCGAAGAGAATTAGTAGCGGTCGGTGTCTTGTTGGCCGAAATCGGTTTGCTGCTTCTGGCCGGTTGTCGAAACCCTGGACAATCGACCTTGCCTCCTTCTGCCGTGAGTTCCGCTCCGCACTCGCTCCCTCCAATACCGAAAGGTGATGTCTACGCCGACGAGACGGTCCCAACTGCGGAGACACCGATCGAGACCGGAGACACAGTGGAGGTCGTCATTCGTAGAGGAGCGGGGGAAGAAAAGTACAGCAGTCTGGTGCGAGAAAACGGGTCCGTGTCCGTGGGATTCATGGAGGTCGACGTTGGGGGGATCACTGTAGCTGAGGCCGAACGGCGCGTGCAAGAGGCGGCCAAGCCTTTCATGAGGGAGCCTCGTGCCCAGATCGCTCTGAAAAAGAAGCTCCTCAAGGTCAAACGAGTCTTTGTATTTGGAGACGTCAAAAAACCGGGAATGGTTCCCATGTCGAGAAACATGACGGTTTTGCAGGCGCTAGCCGCCGCAGACAACTTTCAAGGGACTGCGCTCTTGGAAGAAATCCGTGTGGTGCGAGGAGGAGACTTCGCCAAGCCGAAGATTGTGACGGCTGATTTGGCCCGCCTGTTCACGTATGGGGATCCATCACGAAATATCCCCCTGGAGGAAAATGACGTGATTTTTGTCCCTCGCGAGCATCTGGGAGATGCATCAGAAGCGGCGCAGAAGATTATGCCCATTCTTCAAGTTGCGATCATGCCGCTGTATCCGGCTTATCTGCTGCCGGCATTAACAGTTAGGCCATAGAGCGAAGGGGTAGAGACCGGTTACACATG
>Ga0157380_10003233_pt1 | contig 11140 bp, 5 predicted proteins | sample S35metaG_FD_119757 | JGI IMG/M metagenome (GOLD analysis project Ga0157380, IMG submission 119757) | Switchgrass rhizosphere microbial communities from Kellogg Biological Station, Michigan, USA - S3-5 metaG | ecosystem: Host-associated > Plants > Roots > Rhizosphere > Soil | place: USA: Michigan...
ACGCAATGTTGAATTCGGCTTTGCCGCTCGATGTGAGGCGGTGGCTTTGCCCCGCCGGAAGGGTGACTCTTAACATGGGCTCTGCCCCTGGTCCGGCCTTCGGCTCAGCAAGTATTAGGGCAAAGCCCGCACCGGCGGCACAGCCGCGAATCATCCAGCACTTATTACGGCGGGGCAAAGCCACCGCCTCACATCGGACGGCAAAGCCGTGAACACAACGGCAGACACTTTTTGTGCAAAGCCGACAAACGGAACGATCCACGAAATCACGCGAACTCTCTGCGATCTGACTTCTGGATTTTGATTTCAGATTTGAGATTCAATGGCGACCATGCAATTCGCAAAGACTGTCATCTTCATAAACTCCCTGATCCCGCTTTCCTTGCTCCTCTGGGATCTTTACTTCAAAAAAGTAGGCCCGAATCCGCTGGAGTTCATCACTCGAACCACGGGCATGTTGACGCTGGTCTTTCTTCTGCTAACCCTTTCGATCACGCCATTGCGCAAAATCTTTGGGCTTAATGCCCTTGTGAAAGCGCGCCGGATGATTGGCCTGTTCGCTTTCTTCTACGGAGCGCTGCACCTGCTGACCTATGTCTGGTTCGATCAATTCTTCAATCTGAGAAGCATTGTCAGTGATGTTACGCAACGGCGATTCATACTTGTCGGCATGACCGCATTCCTTTTGATGGTCCCACTGGCGATAACCTCAACAAACAAGATGGTGAAGCGGCTGGGCGGAAAAACGTGGGCGCGTCTGCACCGCCTAGTGTACGTTGCCGCGCTCCTGGGTGTATTGCATTTCTGGATGCTGGTGAAGTCAGACGTGCGACTACCGCTGACTTTTGGTTTTATCCTGGCGTTGTTACTCGCTCACCGGCTGGCTGTAAAGTACTTTCCTACGCAACCCCACCAAACGTCCAACACACTTTAGCTGTCATTCTGATGTTCGGTACACTTGAGTTTGTCGTGAGTTGCGATTGATTCAAGTTCGGTGGGTCGATAGTAGCGAAACGCGGTAGCCTCGGGTCCGAGTTACGATAAACGCGCTTAACAATGGACACGGACACGACGCTACCGCGTTTCGGTACTGACCTGTTCGCCACGTAATTGCGAGCTGCTGTTGATTTTGGTCTATTGTAATCTGTGAGTCTGGAGGAGCCTGAACGAACAATGCAATCAGTTGAGCGCTTTTCAAGTCGCGTAGAAAACTACGCCCGCTACCGGCCGGATTATCCATCGGCAATCGTTGATTTGCTGAGAGAAGAGTGTGGCCTGACTTCGGAGTCGATAATTGCAGACGTGGGCTCAGGCACCGGAAAGCTTTCCGAGCTATTCCTCAATAACGGAAACTTCGTCATTGGCGTTGAGCCGAATGCAGCTATGCGTCAGGCTGCTGAGTCGATTCTCGTCGACTGTAAAAACTTTCGAAGCATCGACGGCACTGCCGAATCCACGACGCTTGATAACCAGAGCGTCGATTTCGTCATCGCCGGTCAGGCATTTCATTGGTTCGACCGGCCCAGAGCAAAGGCAGAGTGCGCGCGTATTCTGAAACGCAACGGCTGGGTCGTCGTAATCTGGAATGAGCGACAGACGGACACAACGCCTTTCCTACAGGCTTATGAACAACTGCTCCTGACTTACGGCACTGATTACCAGGAAGTCAGACACGAAAACGCGGAACCGCTTGTTAAGGAATTCTTTACGCCGCGCAATCCAAGATTTGCACAATTCCCCAACCACCAGGAATTCGATTTCCAGGCGCTCCGCGGTCGTTTGCTTTCATCGTCCTACACACCTGAGGCCTCCAGTCCGAAGTTTCAACCGATGGTCGACGAGTTGGCATCAATCTTTGAAAAGTTTCAGAGCTCAGGCGTGGTCCGTTTCGAGTACGATACCCGAGTCTTCTACGAACGGTTGGATTAGGTGGGAGAGCCTTGCGAGAGCTTATTTAAGCGAGGCTATTGGGTTGCTCTGGTTTGAATCAGCGCGATCGCATGCGCGAGTTCCGCACGACTCAGCGAATTCTGCGGCTGGAATAATCCACCTGACGATAACAAACCTCTGGACACTGCTACCGATACATAACCTCTGAACTCAGCAGGCACACTGGACGCATCAAGAAACGACAGTGGCGCTAATGTCCCGGCTTCCGCTTCAGACCGCAGTCCCGCAGCCCGCACCAATGCGACCGCCGCGACTAACCGTGTGACGTTGTCATTCGGTCTGAACCTGCCGCCCGCGGGTGCGTCGATGAACAAAGGACCCGCAGGATTCGCCTGCGTACTCTCAACGAACGACATCGTCAGGTTGTCGCGCACATCTGAATAAGTCGCGACAGCCGGCAGATACTGTGGAATGCGCGCGCCAAGCACTAACGCTGTCGCTAGATCCGCGCGACTGACTGAGAAACCTGGACGGAACTTCGCTCCTACCGGCCACATTGCAAACGATCTAACGTTCTGCAGGATCTCGCTGCGCACGTTGGCATTCAGGCTCTGGATATCGTTCATTGGACCATAACGAGCCCGGCCAACTGTTAATACACCGCTAAACGCCTGTGACGTTCCCAACGGCAGCGAGTTCGTGACCTTCACGCGCCAGACTCCTGCTGAAGGCAGGCTCAAAGTCACTCGTTCTGACTTGCCCGTTAGGCCCGGCACATTGATCGCATTTGACTGAGCTGCAAGACTTCCGGACGGATCGTAGACGCAAAGCGCCAGATCGTTCAGACTCGTCAGTGGCCCCCAACCAATTTGGACTGAGGCTGCAACCGTGTCTGCAGGAACCTGAACGCTTGTTTCAAACGCATTGCCCGGCTGAACGATACCTGAAAAAGTTGTAAGCGGATCTGTTTCGAATCTTACCTGTCCGCCATCGATGGCGCCCCGCCAGTCGCCGATGTGGCGATTTGGAAATGCAGCCTGAAGAACGGCAGCGTGTGCGTTGAGCATGCCCGCCCCTACTTCATGCTGATAGTAAGGAGCCAAGGGCGTCGCGGTGGCTTGCAGAATATCGCGGACATCGGCCGGCGTAAGCGAAGGATTCACTTCCAACATTAAGGCGATCGTCCCTGCTACCTGTGGCGCCGAGAAACTCGTTCCGCTCGCGGTGGTGTAGAAAGGAAGCTCCGAAGAGTTGAGTCGTTGCGCATCTCCGTTCGCGATTCCCTGCGCGCCCGTGACGTTGACGACGCCCGAACCACGCAAACTCACGACCCCTACGCCTGGAGCAACCAATGTGGGCCGGAAGAGTGCGCTTCCGAAATCGCCTCGTGAAGAGAAGTTTGCCAAACGTCCTTTTGAATCAGTTGCTCCGACGCTGATGACCCATGGAGCAACCGAATAGGGATTCAACGTGTGTTGGCCCGGACCGGTATTGCCTGCCGAGAACACAACGTTAACGCCGTTATCTGTCAGGAGCTTGGTGGCGATGTTGACCGGATCGTTTACGTCGAAAACGACGTTCGCCGAGAAGCTGCAGTTAACCACGCGAACATTCAGATCAGATCTGTTAGCCAGTAAGTAGTCCAGTCCCTCAAGCACGTATAACAAAGTCAGGTCGCCCGCGCTGAGACCAACAATATTTGCCCCCGGAGCTACGCCGCTAAACTTGCCATTTGAAGCGGAACCGTTACCCCCAATCACACCAGCAACAAAGCTGCCATGCCCTTGCAGTAGATCGGTGTTCGGCAGATTTCCGGACGCAGTCGGATAGTTGAACCCAACATTCGCACTCAACGTGTCAGCAAACTTCACATTGTGCGAAACACGGCCGGCGAAATCCGGATGTGTCGAGTCAATTCCTGTATCGAGCACTGCAACAGTTACATTTCGGCCTGTTACAGCAAGACCCGAGTTGCGTGTTATCACGTCAGTGTCGTTCCATGCGCGGTCCACCCCAGTCTTCGCGCGAACTTCCGGCTCCGAAGTAAGGGTTAACGTGCGGTTTCCGTAGATAGAACGAACAGATTGGAATCGCGAAATCGCGATTAGCTGGTCGCGCGTTGCGGTGATCGTCACCATTGGTAACGTTCGAAAGCGCAAACCACCGACAATCCCAATTCCGTTCAACTGAGCCAGGTCTGATTCAGTCGGCAATTGATGGTAGACGACGACAGCGTTGAGATTGCTGTCGTCAGTCATGTTGTTCAGTGTAATCGCGAGTTCGGGATCGATACTCTGCAGACCGATTGCTGATGTCGGCGCCAGCGCCTCATTGAGTGCGCTAAGGCCTGTGTCGCGAATGCTGTCGGCGCCAGTGAAACTGATGCCCTCAGCGCCCGCGACAATCATCAAATCCGCGCCGACTAAAGTCAGACTGCCGGTGGGGATGTTGATCGGATGACCATCAGCCCCTGTGGCGGTGATGCCATCAGCGCTAGAAACAGTTACGCCATCAGCGCCTGTCGCAGTGATTCCGTCAGAGTGTGTAATCTGCCGCGAATCTGCACCCGTTGCGGTGATACCGTCAGCGCCCGTGGCAGTGATTCCGTCAGCACCCGTCGCGGTGATCCCTGTTGGAAAATAGAAATGAATTGAGTCGGCAGAATAAGTAGTGCCATCTGCGCCTGTGGCAGTGATGCCATCAGCACCCGTCGCAGTGATTCCGTCGGCATTGGCGATCGACAAAGAGTCGGCGCCCGTGGCGGTGATCCCATTGGCGCCCGTGTAAGTGTAACCATCAGCGCCCGTCGCAGTGATGCCATCGGCGCCCGTCGCTGTGATTCCGTCAGCGCCGGTTGCTGTAATGCCGTTTGGTCCAAACGTGACCAGACCGTCAGCGCCGGTCGCAGTGATTCCAGAAAGCTGTACGAACTGAACACCATCAGCACCTGTAGCAGTTATTCCGTTTGAGCGAGAGACAGTGAGGCCAGCGAACGCTTGAGTCGTGACCAGGAGAAGCGCCAGGCAAAGAGCGAGCAGACGTCGGACTTGAATGATTGACTTTGAATGCCTAATGCACGCGTTTAGCAAGCCATCACCTCAGTCGGGTATATCGGCGCAGTCATGCTAAAACAAAGGGGAGACACGCCTTGTGGGGGTTGGGTGTTAGGAGCCAATCTGAAAGAAGGGAGTACGATTGGCTTTCTTATTTGCTGGCGTCGCCTGCCGAATAAATGGCCCAGCTTCCGGGCTAACCATTTCAAAGGGATCATATTCTAGGGCGGGAGCGCTCGGGAGTTGTTGCGTTAGCCTTGCGATTTTCCCAAGAAACTATAAGAACCGGTCCAACTACTCCGACTTCAATAATTCCTGGTAAACCTTGCGGGTTTCGGCTCCCGGCTCGACACCCAGCTCTTGGTGCAACAAACGCTTCAATGTCTCGAACTGCTCTCGAGCTGCACCTCGGTTACCCATCTTCACGTGTGCCTTCATGATCAGGCAGTGAATGTCTTCCCTGAATGGATCTTCGTGCAGAATGCTCTGGGCCAACTGCAAAGATCGACTCCACTCGTTCTGTTTCTGAGCGACGTTTGCCAGCTCCTGAAGCAAGTGTAAGTACTGTTCTTTGTAATAGGTCCGCTGTTCATCCACCCACGGTTCGTAGCTTCCTTGCGCGAAATCTCCCCGGTAAAGTGCAATAGCCTGCTCGTAAGCCTGCACACATTCGTCAATTTTTCGGGCGCGTCGCGCGTTTTCGCCCTGATTCACAAGCTTGTCGAACTCCTCGATGTCGATTCGATACGAGAGTTCTGGATTCAACTGGTAGTCGCCATCTCGATAGATGATGAAGTTCTGTTTCAGTGGTTGATTACTGTTAAGAGCTTTGCGGATGTGCGAAACCGTGGGATGAAAATTACGCTCGACTACCTCCAGGTCGGTTTCACCCCAAAAGGTGTCGATGATTGTGTCCTTGGAAGCGCGGCGGTGCCGTCGGGACGCGATGAAGCACAAAATGTCGCGGCCACGACGCGTGGTCCATGCGTCAGGCGCCAGTGGTCGCGCGAACTCGCGAGAGATCTCGACCGGTCCCAGTAGATTTATCGTCAAGTCAGCAACAGGCTCAGCCTTTAACGCAATTTCCGGCGGTTGGACTTTGACGCGAGCTGCGTCTGAAGGGGCGCTTGCGAGTTGATTCCTTAAATCTGAGGGCAATAGTTCAGCCGCTTCTTCAGTTGCGAATAGCGGCACGTGCGCGACTAGCTGGCGTTTCAGCCAATACTCATAGTCGTAACGCACGGCGAGGTCTATTGCCCTGCGCAGATGCTCAAGCATCTGCGGCTCTTTCCCAAGCTTGAAGTTACACCAGGCTAAGGCAAGCGACGCCTGAGCTTCGTAGTAGTAGAGCGTGTGATCGTGGAAATACGTAAGGGCATTATCCAGAACGTCAGCGGCGGCGCTTTCTTCGCCCTGGGCGATCATGATGCGCGCTTTTGCTAATGAAGCAGTGTTGTAACCAAGCTCATTTTTCTCGGGCGGCCGTGCCAGGATCAGACGTTCAATCTGATTTCGAGCAGCAGTGAGATCCCCGACCAACAGACTCAACAACGCTTGTTCTTCAAGCAGTTCTGTTCGCGCCAGGTTTACTCCAGCCTCGTCATACGCGCGCGCGGCTCGCTGGTAGTATTCGTTTGCCTTATCGATCTCGCCGCGTTCCCTAAACAGATTTCCGTAAGTCTCAAACGCGTCACCCCTGGCTGCTACCAGGTTGAAAAGCTGACAACGTTCAATCGCCTCGTCCAGACTCTTTTCAGAGGCTGACAGATCACCGAGATACAGGTAGCAGTGGGCCATGTTTAGATGGGCCGTGGCTTCCTGTGGGAGCGGAGCCTGGTTTCCCTCGCGCAACATCCGACGAAGCCAGCGAAGTGCTTCACCAAAATCACCGCGCATCATTGCTGGTAAGCCAAGGTTGTGACTTATCAACCTCATGTACCGACCATCATTGCTGTCCTGGGCCAGTTGTAAGGCGCTGCGAAACTCGAGCTCTGCGGCCGTCCACTCACCCAACGCAACGAGACAAAGACCACGCGTGTTTGCGCATTTCACGCGCACCGCCGAACGTTCGTCTACCAGCTTCAACGCCCGATCCAGATAACTAAAAGCCAGCGTGTAATCGCCATCACGTCGAGCGAGTGTGGCCAGAGAATGCAGTGCTTCCGCTTCTCCTTCGCGATCATTGCACTGCTGAAGCAGCACCGCTGCGCGTCTGAACATTGTTTGCGCAGATTCATATTCCCCTCGCAACCGCGCCACTTCCGCGCGATGCGCAAGCACTCGTGGATGCTGCTCGATTACTGACGCCGGAAGTGAATCGGCCATCGAGGCGAGCGAGCTAAGCGCGCCCGATGAGATCCACTCGCCGCCCTTATCAGCTACCACCTCAGCTGCCTGCACGTAATCTTCAGCGGCAAGCAAATGCCTGACGCTCTGTTCCCAGAGCCCGCGACCAAGAAAATGGCTGGCGTAACGGTGATGTTCGGCAGAGACGCCTGCACGGCCAATTTCGCTCCGCAGACGTCGTCGTAGAAAACTCTGGAACAACGGATGTAGTCGATACTCCTCGCCCTGGCCATCGCTCGCGACCGTCAGAAAAAGATTTCGCTTTACGAGGCTCGGTAGTATGCGAGAGCAGTTCATACCTTTGAAGAGTGCTGCGCATGTATCGAGCTCTATCCGATCGAGTAATGCGATCCTCAATAACAGACTCGTTACCTGTTCAGATTCATCGGCAAATACCTCCTCTGCGAAATAATCGAATATGTCCCTTTCAGATTGCCTAAGGACTTCAATGAGGTCGGCTGGACCCGTAAGGCCACCGCGGTTAGTTATCGTCTTTTGGGCGACTTGTCTGACTAATTGAAGCGCGGTGATCCAGCCATGTGTGCGTTCACGATACTCGGCCAATTGCTGTGGGGTGAGTTCTAAATCGAATACCTGACGAAAGAGATGGCGAGTTTCTTCGTCAGTGAATAACAGGTCCGACCTTTCAATGAGGGACGTTGGAGACTGCGTTCGGAGCCGAGCCAGGGCGAGCGGCGGCATTTCACGGGAGACAATCACGATGTGCAGCACGTCTGGCAGATATGCAAGCAGTCTGTCCAGCATACCGTGTACGGGAGTTTCGGCTCCGAGGTGATGATAATCGTCTAAAACAACGATCAGCTTCTGTTCAACTAACTCCAGAACTTCATTGATCAGGACGTCGGCGGCGCGTTCAGGATTCTGGGCTAGCTCCCCTGCTGCTTCCTGTAAGTAGGCGAACATAGCCCTGCCGAATCCCGGTACCACCTGTTGAATTCCAAAAGTCAGGTAACCAAGGAAAACCGACGGATCGGCGTCGGTGTGATCTAACTGGTACCAAACGAATTGACGTTTATGCGTGCGAAGGAAGTCAGAGACGAAAGTCGTCTTTCCCGAGCCTGCATTTGCTGTAACGATCGACAACGGATTTTCGAGATTCGCAGTCAATCGTTCTGCGAGCCGAGGACGCGACAACAACTCAGGAACCGGCCTTGGTGGAAGGAGTTTCGTCCGTAAGTAGAATGTTGGCTGGGCTCCAGCTGATTCTTTAGTGACATCGAGCTGCGAGATTTTCGTCTGTTTACCCGGTCGGGTCCTCGGCATCAGCCTCTGCCTCTGGGCTCTGCGTTCGGGGGGTCGCAGATTAACACAGCGAAATGGCTTGATACCACTTTTGCCGAAGCCCGGAATGACGGCAGACTCAGATTCAATCTGTTGCTGTAGATCACCCATCGACATTTGTTAGGTAACCCTCACGGTGTCCGGAAACGCAATTCCGTGATCATGAGTCTCGGTGTAATGAAGAGTTGCAGCCAAACTCGCCAGTGCGGCGGCCCGGCCGTGCGAATGATCAAACGCGATGGCCGCCTGTTCGCGGGTCAAGTTGTAACTTGCGAATAGCTCGCTAGCCTCATTTCTTGTGAATCCCAACATATCGTCGTCAATCACTGACAACGTTTGCTTCGATCGCATTCGCCAGAGTGGAGCCGGCGGCATCGTCCGGCTGGTTATCAGCATGTGAACGTCCGCCGGTAATAACGGAAGTACGCGTTTAAAGAACGGCACCAGCCATTCCGCGTCGCAAACCAGATGGAGGTCTTCGATAACAATCATAAGCGGTGGACCCGGACTACGCTCGAGTTCATGAACAAACGCTTCGGCCAGCAGTATCACTTCGCCGTTCGACGCTCCGTTTCCGCGAGCGGTGTTCAAGACCGAGCGCAATGGGCCAGTCCCAAACCTGGCCCGGTGCCCCCTGATGCTCGCGATCAAATAATGAAGAAAGATTCGAAGTTCACTTTCGGGTGCGTCGACTTTGTACCAGGCGATGTACCGCCCGCACAGTTCTGCGAATTGCAGAGCCAGAGTTGTCTTTCCTGTGCCTGCTCGGCCGCTGATAACCGTTGAAGTGCCTAATTTGAAGCTCTGCCAAAGAGCGTCCAGGAGCCGCGGCCGGCAAATGCTGACGGGTGGAGAAGGTATGGTTATTTTTTCGAGTATTAGCTCGATTTTGCCGTTGACCGGCTCGTCAGCAGATTCAACCATGAGCATAAGCATCGGGATATTTCCTGTGTTTATGGGCGAGGACGTCTCTTTGCGCTGTGATCTGGTCTGAGATCGACAGAGGGCTCGACTTGGACGCGGTGTTCCTTTGAACTCCTCAAGGCGGACTTTATTGCGGCGGGGTTGAGAAATTCTTGAGGTTTTAAACAACGATGAGCAGCGACGGGAGCACGGGGCAGGAGCACGGCGCAGGAGCAGAAGCGTAGTTCCTGCTCTTTATTTCCTACTCCTGTCCGCTGCTCCTGCTCCTAGTCCTTCTTCGGCTTAGGCTTTTCGTCGTAGAACAGGATATTGAATAGCAGGATGAGTCCGGCGGCCGCGGCCAGCAGGAAGAAAATCATTGCCAGTCCCGGATAGCCCAGGATTTTGAAATTCGTCTCAACTCGCATCAGCATTGCCGCGCCGACGATCAGGGCGGCGACAACCAGTCCCATCGTAATCCGATTGGCTACCTTCTGAAGTCCATCCAGCACGACCTTTTCATCGATCGCATCGACCTTGATCTTCAGTTCGTTATTTCCGATTGCGTCGAGAATCCGATTCACGCGTATCGGGAGTTTTTCTGCAAACTCTTTAACTTCCACAACCCCAGTCAGCAGATTGCCCGGTGACATACTCTTGATGATATTGCGTTGAAGAATCTCAGTTGCGCGCTCGCGAATCACCGCATTGGGATCGAACGTGGGATCAAGCGTGAAGACAATACGGTCCAGGTTTAGCAACGCTTTCGCAACCATCGTAAACTCGGGTGGCATCCGGATCCAGCAATCAGCAGAGATCTTCGTTATCTCCAGAACCACCTGGCCCGCATTCAGTCGCGATAGACTAGCATCTCGATTCTCGGCAACGAGGTCAACCACGCGCCGCTTGTAGTTGACTCGATCAAACCTCTCCTTCGGTTCACCCATCTTGATCGCGGTTTCTGTGGCGTCTTCACCGCGTCCCTCACTGACCGCAAGCAGAAGCCGAAGCAAATTATCCTGAAAGCTTTTCGTAACGCGCCCGATCATCCCGAGGTCAAGCAGCGCGATGCGGTCGTCGTCGGTGAGAAAAACATTGCCGGGATGAGGATCAGCGTGAAAGAGACCGTCAACGAGCATCTGTTTCAGGTAGGCTCGAAACAATTCATCAGCGAGAACTGGGCCATCAATCTCGAGCAATCGCAATGGATTGAGCGAAGTGATCTTCTTTCCGTGGATCCGTTCCATCGTGATAACACGACTGGTGCAATAGTCGGTGATTGGTTCGGGGACGATGATGTTTTCAAACTCCGCGACAATCTCACCGATCGCAACCATGTTGTTCGCTTCAAGCGTGAAATCCAGCTCGTGAAGCAAACTCTTGCGGAGCTCTATGAGCATATTTCCAAACTCGTATCGCTTCCCTAATTCCGTATGGGCGTCGATGAACTGCGCCATTTCTGTGAGTGCTTCAACATCTTCGACGATTTGTTCCCGGATGTTTGGTCGTTGAACTTTTACGACGACGGCGCGTCCGTCGCGCATGTAAGCCTCATGAACCTGCGCCAATGAAGCAGCTGCAATTGGTGTAGGTGCAAAATCAGCGAACGCTTTCGACAGTCGAATGCCGAGCTCGCCTGAGACAAT
>Ga0157380_10003235_pt1 | contig 11138 bp, 7 predicted proteins | sample S35metaG_FD_119757 | JGI IMG/M metagenome (GOLD analysis project Ga0157380, IMG submission 119757) | Switchgrass rhizosphere microbial communities from Kellogg Biological Station, Michigan, USA - S3-5 metaG | ecosystem: Host-associated > Plants > Roots > Rhizosphere > Soil | place: USA: Michigan...
ACGAGACAGAAGAATTGAAAAAGTCGGAAGCCAACCTTCATACTATTTTTGATACTACCGATACAATCTATGTATTGATTGATAACAACTCGCGTGTTATCTCCTACAATCAGCGAGCCGTTGATTTTACTGCAAAGGAATTACATATGAACATGGCTGATATTAAGGATAATTTCATGAGTTATTTCTCGCCCGATCGGCAACCTGTATTATCTGATTGGCTGAAAACCGCCGGAACAGGCGATCATGTGATGTATGAACAATCCTATCCAAAACCCGGTGGGGGCCTTAATTGGTACTACGTAAGAATGTTTCCAATCAGTGGTACCAATAAAGAAGTATTTGGATTGATGCTGGCAGTTTCAGATATCACAGAGAAAAAATTATTGGAACAGGAAATCATCGACCAGGAAGTACAGGATCAGAAAAAGATAACAAGGGCCGTATTGCAGGCGCAGGAATCTGAACGAAATAAGATTGGTCAGGAATTACATGATAATGTGAATCAAATATTGGCTAGTACCAAACTATACCTGGGCTTGTTACTAACCGATCAACCAGATAATAAAGATTTGGTAAAACAATGTATCGAATTCGTGGAGGAAGCGATCTCGGAAATACGATCGCTGAGTAGCCAGGAAGTAACTCCGCTTAAAGAAATTGATCTAAAAGAACTGCTTCATTCGCTGATCGACCAACTTAATCATAGCTCGGGTATAGAAGCCAAATTTCTATATAATGTACCCCCTGAATTTCAAATTGAAGATGACCTCAAACTAAATGTTTACCGGATCATACAGGAACAGATCAATAATATGTTGAAACATGCTTCGGCCCATCATGCAACGATTTCTGTTGAAGGTGATAAAAAGCAACTTTACGTAAAGGTTATGGACGATGGAATTGGTTTTGATCCCCGCCACAACCGCAAAGGAATCGGTATTTCCAATATGATCAACCGGGTAAAATCTTATAACGGACAATTTATTATCGATAGCAGTCCGGGAAAGGGATGCAGGACGGAGATAAAGTTTCCTTACTGAGCGAGTCAGGAGTACGAATAAGGTTGCCAACCTTGTAAGTGCACAATAAATTTTAAGTTGCTTCTTGCAAGGTTGGCAACCTTAACGAAAAGCGAGCAACGATAAGCGGGCAACCCCTTCCCTACTGCCCCAGCCATTCTTTAAAACCATTTACCCTTTCGCGGCTAACAATCGTATCCGCATCAATTGAAATACAAAGTTCCAGTTTCAATCTTCCTCCCAGCCAAACATGCACATTTTTTATTGCTTCGATATTAACCAGAAGGTGACGGTTGATCCGGTAGAACTGCGTCGGTTGTAATTGCTCTTCCAATTGCGAAAGATTGTTCTCCAGTAAGTATTTATTCTTGTTGAAATCGACGGCATAGCAAAGTTTGCCGTCGGCAAAGCAATAAGCGGCTGCAGTTGTTTTTATATAACTGAGCTGTTGTCCCCTTTTTACGAGCAAGCGCTCTTTATACCGGGTGGCATTGAGCTCTTCCATTACTTTTACCATCTTCTCTGAAAAATCAAATTTTTTCTTTGAGTATAGCTTACGGTATTTTGTTACAGCTTGTTCCAGTTCCTTTTCGTCAATAGGTTTGAGAAGATAATCTATACTATTTACTTTAAAAGCCTTCAGGGTGTATTGATCGAAAGCGGTAGTGAAAATTACCGGAGCTGGTACTGTTACTTGCGAAAAAATATCAAAACTCAATCCATCGGCTAACTGAATGTCCATAAAAACCAGGTCGATTGATGGAGCGGATCGTAAATACTTCACACTCGATTCCACGCTGTCGAATCGCTGAACAATTTCAATTTCATCGTGAATAGATTTCAGCAATTTCGCAAGCCGGTTGGCAGCAGGAATTTCATCCTCTATTATTAATACTTCCATATCAATTTTCAATAAGGGGAATAGACACCGTGAAACTGTCTCCGCTCTCACTTACTTCTACTTTTTTATCACTCATCAGCTTATACCGGTTACGAAGATTATCCAGGCCTATACCTGTTGATTCAATTATCTGGTTCTTCTTTTGCAGGTTATTGCTAACTACCAATCTTCCGTTTTCGGCAAACACTTCAATCCTCAATGGCTTATCCGCCGAAACGATATTGTGCTTGATCGCGTTTTCCATTAATATCTGCAATGAAAGCGGTACAATCATTTTCATTAACTTTTCCGGTGGCACATTGATGGTAATTGAAAGATTATCGCCAAATCTTGTTTGAAGTAAAAATGCGTATGCCTTCAATACGTCCAGTTCATCTTTCAATAGTATCCGCTGATCGTCTTTTACATCGAGGATATGCCGGTAGACTTTTGAAAGCTGTTGAACAAAATCTACGGCTTGCTTTGGATTCTCCGGAATTACAGAACTGAGTGTATTCAGGTTATTAAAAAGAAAATGCGGATTCACTTGTGTTTTTAACGCTTGCAACTGAGCCTTCAGACTTTCTCTTTTAAGCATTTCCTTTTCTTCGATGGAGTTTTTCAGATCGTTCATGAAAAAAATGCTTTCATAAATAGCCACGACGGTAAGCGTACAAAAGAAAGCGGCGTTGTTTGAATTAATGATCACATCCATCAGGGTACGCCCCGGATAATTAGCTGAATCATCGAGCCCGCAATAGCTATGTAAAAAATAACCCAGCGTATTAGTAACGATCAGTGTATAGATCAGCATTACGACAGACTGAGCAATAAGCCTTCTTTTAACACTACTGAATTGCGGATAACGGTTGCGCGACCATATCATTATATAGCGACTGCCTATCCATAAGGTAGCGGTAATAATAAACGTAGTAACATATACACGGCCTGTAAAAAATGGCTCCCGTTGAAACCGCAATCCAAAAAAAACAACAGGAATAATAAATGCAGCCACCGGTATCATTACCAGCATAACCAGTCGGTCGTCAAATCCTATTTTGTTATTAGTGCGCCACATAAAGTAAAATTACCGAAATCAGAATGTAAGCTGGTAATTAACATTCGGGAAAAAGCCAATCTGGTCAATCTGGCTGGTTTTGCCCGTTTTTGGGTTCAGCGTACGGATATAAATATTCTTATTATTGGTCAGATTCTGAAAATCGATATAAAATTTCTGGGTTGTATTTTTACCATTCCGGTTGAAAGAAAGCTTCATATCCAATCGCCAGTACGGATCATTTTGCAAACTATAAGCTTCATTTTCTTTGAAAATAATATAACCTGCAGCCTCGGAAGCGTCTTTATCAAAAGGCGTATAACGCTGGCCACCTGCAACCGCCAGCTTGGTGTCTATACCGAAAGACAATTTCTCGTTTATTTTGAATTCTTTGCCCCCCAATACATTCACAGCGAAATTTCCGTTGAATGCTGTATTGCGCCAGATATTATCACTCCCTCTATATTTCGATTGAAATAACGAAGTGGTGACCAGGTAATAGAATCCCTTATTAAGAAAACGTTCAAGGGTTATCTCTAAACCATAATTATATCCTTTGCCATTGTTATCCAAATTTGTTTTATCGGGAAAATAAAAATCCGCGCCCGAATTCAACATACTGAATGAAGAAGCTGTTTTTTCTACCGCCGCATTATAAATATACTGCGCGTATATCTCTGTTTTAATGCGAACATGCCTCGATAAACTAAGGTCGTACCCAAGCACTGTATGTAAACTCTTTACAAAGTCCAGGTTTTTATTTGTCAGCTCTTTTGATCCGCTGCTGCTCTCTGTTTCATAAAAATAAACTTCTAAGGGTTGGGTCTGACTATGCAGTCCGGCACCGAAAGCAATGGACTGATTCTTTTTGAATTGGTAACGAATATTCCAGCGTGGCTCAAAGCTTTGTTTATTATTCAGAGTGAACAACTGGTAATAGATACCGAGATTAGTGGATAACTGATCATTGAACCGATGTCCCCAGTTAGCAAATGATTTCAGCAATACTGCCTTTTCATTACTATTCACAAATCGGGTGAGCACTGAATCTCCTTCCCGGATATAATCCTGGTTCAGATCGAGTTTACTGATATCGGCAACTATTCCGGTTGTTAACTGGTTTTTCGGATCAAATTTTTTATTGAATGTGTATCCCGCTGAGTACTTGATTTGTTTATTCTTCTTATCGTATGCTACCTGATCGGTTTTGCTGCTGTCAATAATTACTTCTTTATAATTTGCCTGAAATCCCGAAACTGCCAATGTAGCCTTGCCATATGCTGAAGGGCTGAAAAAATAACTATGTGTAAGTCCTGTTACTCCAGTATACGATTTAAAATTTCGGTCGCGCAGTGTTCCATCAGAGGATGCATATAAATTATCTTCTGTATCGGCGGGAAAATTGATATGACTTTCCCCTCCTAACCCAAACCAATCGAATGTTCCCGCTTTTTTGGTGGGCATATGTAATTTAAAATGCGCGTCCTGGTAATAGGGAGTGGCGGAACCGGTTCCCACATTAAGTCCAACGGCCTGAATAGCCGCAATCATAGAGTAACGATAGTTTACCAGGAAAGAGGATTTATTTTTTTTGCTCAAGGGACCTTCAGCACCAAATTCAAATCCATTAAAACCCATCTGACCAAGAAACTCATATTTCTCGTTATTGCCATTGCGCATCCGCAGATCAAATACTGCCGCAATCGCATTACCATATTGTGCAGGAAAAGCACTTGTTAAAAAATCGGAATTCTTTAGCGTATTCGTATTGATAATCGTAACTGGTCCGCCGGTAGACCCGAGTGTACTGAAGTGATTTGGATTGGGAATATCAATTCCATCCATTCTCCACAGAACGCCGGCCGGAGAATTGCCTCTCACGATAATATCATTTCTTGCATCATTAGCGCCGCTTACGCCTGCAAAATTCTGTGCCATTCTACTTGGATCATTTCTGGAGCCCGCATATCGTACCGCTTCCTCTACACTGAACTGCCTGGCACTTACAACTGCGGCTTCATTAATAGCACGGTTCTTTTGTCTGCCGGCTGTAATCACTACCTCATCCAATTTTTGAATTTTTTCTTTTAACCGCACTTCCAATACTACTTCGTGAGAAGAGGTAACTTCTATATTTTGTAGAACAACATCTTCGTATCCGATAAAACTTATCCGTAATGTTTGGCGGCCAATGGGTACATTTTTCAATTTGAAACTACCAGTTGTATCGGTCATACCCGCGATCAGCGGACGAGCATCTTCAATAGCAACGGTAACATTACCGAGCGGATGTCCCGATTGTTCATCTGTAACTATACCTTTTATTGTTTGAGTAAGATGAATCTGCTGGGCGGAACTAATAAATACAGTCAGCACCGCTATAGAAAAAAATAATATTCTTTTCATAGTATAAGAAATTCGAAAGATGATTAATTGCCGGGTTGGTTAGTAGCAAGAACCAGCGCATTTTTTGGCTGTTGATGATCGCCTTTCTGAGTCAAACGATTTTTTTCAATAGAAGCCGCGCAGGGGGCAAACGATTCTGCAACTACCGCCTCAAAATTTTTACGGGTTATCAGCTTCAATTGTTTACTGGCCGAAGTATAAATAAAATAATCGCCGGGTTTTCCCTCTGTACCATTACTGAATATGGCTTCGGATCCATTATAAGTGGGCTTACGGGAAGCATCGCTGGATTTTTGGAGAAGACATTGATCACCCTCACAGAGTAAACGGAAGAAATCACCTTTGATACAAATATAGCGGGTGCTGTCGATGGTTACCGAAAGAAGTCCATCCCCATCATAATTTTTTTTCTTTTTTCCATCTTCACTTAATAGTATCACCGACGAATTACCGGCGATATTCTCTTTTATATAGCCAGATAATTCAGTGTTATCAGCAAGTACCAGGCTTCCTTTTTTAAATCCCCTGGGAAGATTTTCCTGTGCTTGTGCTTGTACTAAAAAAAGACTAAGAAAAAGAATGGATAAGGTTTTGAAAGATTTCATAATTGCAGTGTTTAATGTGTTGGATAATGTCAACTTAATATTTACACTACAATTCTACTTTGTATACTGTGTCTGTGCAATCAAAAAGGAGTGAGTTGCAGAAATACCGGAGTGAGTTGGGGGATAATTACAAAGGGAAAAGCAAAGGGTTCCGAACCTTGGGAAGGTTCGGAACCCTTTGCGCAACCCTTTGTGCCTTTTAGAGGGTAGCCCCCGCCTGCGGCGGGCAGGCTCTACGGGGCATATTGCGTAGATTGCAAATCCAAAATTTGATTCGCTATTCGCTATTCGCTATTCGCTATTCGCTATTCGCTATTCGCTATTCGCTATTCGCTATTCGCTGTTCCCCTGCTCATCTGTTCGTCTGTTCATCTGTTCGTCTGTTCATCTGTTCGTCTGTTCATCTGCTCGCCATTCATTTTTCACCTTTCACGACTCCGCACCACTCCTACCATCCGATTCCATAATCCTCCCCATTATTTGAACTTCCACCCCAGAAACTTCCATGCTTCCAATCAAAATAAATAGCGTTGATCGGTCCGCTGGTTCGATCGTCAAAGGACAATGTATATCCCATCTTCTTTAATTCTTCTCTCACAGCTTCGGGTGTTTTGTTATGCAATAACAAACTTCCTGGTCTTGGTTTGCGATCGTCTAGTTTAGTACCCCCCAACGATAACCATAATTGATTGGTGTTGATATTAGCGGCTTCGCAAGCTTGTTGTACAGTCATTCCAAACTCAACAATGTTCAGGAAAAATTGAAGCAGGTTCTGATCCTGTGTATCGCCGCCCTGAACGGCAAAACTTGCGTATGGTTTTCCATCTTTCAATGCAAGTGTTGGTGTGAGTGTTACCCTGGGTCGCTTACCAGGTTCTACTACATTAAAGGGATTGAGTGTTGCATCCAACACAAAACTTTGCATACGCTGACTCATTCCTACTCCGGTTCTTCCGGCAATACAGGCTGGCAACCAACCGCCACTTGGAGTAATGGAAACCACCCAACCTTCTTTATCGGCTGCTTCTACAGATGTTGTACCACGCCAAAGACGATCCATATATTCTTCATCAATCGGCAGATTTGCTTTTTGTTTATCCAGCATACCACTTCTTGTATCGTGAGCTGGTAAAAAATTAGGATTGCGTTTATCTGTGGTGTCAATAAGGTAACCCCGTTGCTTTAGAACATCCAGGAAAGGATTTGATTTCCCTTCAAAGGGATACGGATCACCCGGACCTGCCATTGCATCATTCTTATCTGCACTGATCAGCTTGGCTCTTTGTTTTGCATATTCCTTACTTAGTAATCCTTTCATCGGTTGATTCGTCGCGAACCTTGGATCACCGTAATAAAAATCACGATCCGCGAAAGTCAGGTTCATTGCTTGATAGATAGTATGAATATATTTCGCGCTATTGTAACCCATTGCTTTCAGATCAAAATTCTCCAAAACATTTAATGCCTGTAATAAAACAGGACCCTGTGTCCATTGCTGAAGTTTATATACATCGATCCCTTTATAATTTACCTTCATTGGCTCTTCTTCTACCGGTTTCCATTTCGCGAGATCCTCGAGCGTAATCAATCCACCTTGTTCCTGGCAACCCCTAACAAATTCTTTCGCGATATCACCTTTATAAAAACGTTCATAAGCCGCCATGATCGCGTCTTTTCGACTCTTTCCCTTTTTCAATGCATCCTGCTCAGCATCCACCATTTTAGTCAGGGTTTCCAATAAATCTTTCTGAACGAAAATCTCACCAGGCTCTGGTGCTTCTCGTTTCTCGCCACTATGTGGTAAAAAAACTGCTTTGCTATAGGGCCATTCTTTGATACGGTTCTTACCTCTTTCCATCGCGTTTGCAGTTTGCGCTTCAATCGGATAACCTGCCGCTAATTGCATTGCGGGTGACAGTACTTCTTTTAAACTCATCGTTCCATATTGAGCCAGCATTAAACAAAGTCCACCAGGCGTTCCGGGTGTAGTTGCAGCCAGCGGACCATATTCAGGAGGGAAATTAAATCCCTTGCTTTTGAAGAAATCAGCAGTTGCACCTGTAGGTGCTACACCCATTGCATTTATTGCAATAACTTTTTTTGTTTTTGGATTGTAGATAAGCGCCTGCGTTTCTCCACCCCAACTCAATACATCCCACATTGTACAGGTTGCGGCAAGCATGGCACAGGCAGCGTCCACTGCATTGCCACCTTTTTGAAAAACCATAGATCCTGCAGTTGCAGCCAATGGTTTACCCGTTATTGCCATCCAGTTTTTTCCATGCAATGGAGGTTTCTGAGTAGGTTGAGAATAGGATAATAGAATAAATAGAATTGGGAACAGGGAAAGACAAATGCGTTTCATGAGCGATAGTTTTGTACTTAAAGATAGCAAGTCTCTGTTTTTCAAAATTAAATGCTGCGAATAAATCTTCTATGGTCTGGTCTTCGAGCATGAATTCTCTTAAAAATCGACTATTTCTCCTTTTTATTCACACCTAAAAACAAATTGCAAAGAATCAAGGGCTTGGCTCATTGTTTCGATAGATGGAGATATTTATTCGGTGAATCGTTTGTATGCTTCGTTTTTTATTCCAAACTTACTTAGTGAAAAACCTTAGGGAATTCGCTTAAAAGTCCATATCCATCGAAATGAACCTTCCGCTATTTATAACCTTTCCGAAAAGGTCACGTTATTAGTAGCGTGAAATGAAATCTAAAAAGTAGCCGAATGAGAACCGATCGTGCCCAAAATCCAATATCAAATGCCTTCTTATCCAAGGCTTTGACTACAATGATGCTGTTGATGATTTTATTCAACATTAATGCATCCGCCCAATGTATTGCCCCGACGATGAGTTTTAACAACCCCAAACTAATAAGTGGAAGAGCAGGTGCTGTAGGTGCTGTATATCTTTTCCCCACAGTTATTCCAGGCGTAGATTGCCATGCACAGGTTATGGAATTAGCGGGAGGTGCTACCATTACTGAGATTGACAATATTGACCAGGGATATTATGACGCATTTCAACCCTATGTATGGGCCGGCGGACGCGATACGTCCTATCTGGATTGGAAATTTACTTTTAAGAAAACAGGAACCAACATCGATACCACCCTTGCTTGCCTTGCGGTAACCGCCATTGATATAGATGGTAACAATTTAGATTTAAAAGAATTCGTAGAAGCAGCCACTCCAGGTAGTTTCGCTGTTGATCCTATGACTAATCTTTATATCAGCTTTAATGGAGTTCGTAGTAGAGCAGAGGGTCAAATTGCTACGATCCCACTTATTGATTCCAATCAGCGGCAAGCGATGTTCCAAATGAACTTCAAGAATATTAACTCTTTATTATACAAGAATGGTTCTATTTCTACCGGCGATGGTATGACGAGACATACCTGTATTTATTTCAAACCATTTTTTGCAAATTGGATAGTACTACTTCCTGTAAACGTATTATCATTCACCGCCCGTGAACAATCGAATGGGATAGAGTTGAAATGGTCGGCCACCAACGAACAAGATATTAAAAAATATACCGTTCAAAAAAGTGTGGACGGAAAAAAATGGAAGGATGTGCGTACAGTTACAGGTGCTGGCTCTGCCAATGTCAGTAATTACAATGTTACCGATCCGGAAAAAAATAATTTCTTAGTATACTACCGGTTAAAGCATTCCGATAACAGAGGATTGGGAACTTTTTCCAAAGTAATCACAATAGGTTCGACAAAAATAGCGGGTAAAGCTTTCTTACATAATACACTATTCAGTAATTCAATCAACTTGCAAATAAATGCACCGTCTGCTGATGTATACCTCATTGAAATCTACCATTCAACCGGACAAAAAATAATTCAGAAAAGAACTATTGTAAGAAGTGGGGTTAATAATACTGAACTGATATTACCTTTCAATCTTCCCGCAGGAATGTATTTACTCACCACGAAAGACAACGAAGGAAATTTATTATACCAATCAAAAATATTTAAGAATTAATTGTTCCCCTGACCACTACGCGTTAACCTTTTTTTACTTGCCCCCTTAACAAGATCCCCATCAGCAATGCCGGGGATTTTTGTTTATACACAAAAGATTTAATAGGATGAATGCAATCCAAAAACAATAATATTGTACAGTTAAAACAGACCTATGTCGTTGTACAGAATTTTATTAGCAGCTCTCCTTTATATCGTTTTGTTGGGACAGACACCTTTCACAGGTAATACCGGAACAACTATTTTGGGAGATTCAATTCATCCACTTGAGTTTGACTATCGATTGAGAATGGTCGTAAACCGGCTTCTCGACAGCAATGCTGTTCCTTCTTTTACTGAATCCTTTGTGCTGGCTGATGTAAATATTGATAAAAAAAACCCGCGAAGATTTTACAATTTCAGTGGTGATCTTTCCGGCCGGTATATTGAGGTATTATCATTAATGGATGACAGTAATTCAAAATTAAAACTGGGTGGTCTGGTAAAGAAAATAATCGGGTTTCAGCAACCTGATGGCCGGTTTGGTAACAAGGATCTGTCTTTTACAGAGCAAGAAATAAATGGGGAACATATGGCGCTGCTTTGGGGCAACGGAAGATTATTGGTTGGATTGATGCAGTATTACAAAATTTACCATGACGAATCTGCTCTTGCAGCAGCCCGTAAGCTGGGTGATTTTTTTATCGGCGCATATGCTGTGTGCTCGTCTCCAACTGTATTAAAGCGAATGGAGGGAGGTCAGGCGGTAGGAATCATTTGTTTTACCCAATATATTGAAGGATTGGTGCTGTTATCGGAATTTTCAAAAGATCCGAAGTATGCCGCTATTGCTGCTAAAACATATAAAATTCTTCCTGCCCGTGGCAAGCAGCATTCACATGGATATCTCAGCACGCTTCGCGGTATTTTAATGCTATATCAGTACGATCACCAGCAAGTGCACCTGGATTTTGTACGCGAACAGTACCGCGATTTGGTACACTCAGATGATTATACTGCATTCGGCAGCGTCAGGGAATATTTCGGTCATACAGATGTTGATCGGGATGAAGGTTGCTCCACAGCTGATTTTCTCCGGTTAAGTTTTGATTTGTACAAGCTGACAAAAAACCCTGATTATTTCAATAGAGGCGAATTCGCGCTTTTCAATGCTTTCTATTTCAACCAAT
>Ga0157380_10003236_pt1 | contig 11137 bp, 23 predicted proteins | sample S35metaG_FD_119757 | JGI IMG/M metagenome (GOLD analysis project Ga0157380, IMG submission 119757) | Switchgrass rhizosphere microbial communities from Kellogg Biological Station, Michigan, USA - S3-5 metaG | ecosystem: Host-associated > Plants > Roots > Rhizosphere > Soil | place: USA...
GCCCCGCCGCAGCGGTGCCCCGGGAACACCGACCCGCAACCCCGGCACACCTTCGGGTGACGCTGCGAACCGACCCGGAACCGGTAGTAGGCCAGGTAGTCGGCGTGCGCGAGGTGGCACGCCTCGCACGGGTCTTGGCCGTGGCGGCGGTGGGTGAGGTACCCGGCGTAGCTGCCGTGGTCCGTGTCGACGGTCATTCGTCACCCGCCCGAACGCGAACGAACCGGCCGCGCTCATCCCGGAAGTCGGCGTGCTTCAGTGAGTCGTCTCTGAGCCGGTGGCATCGCTTGCACCGTGCGTCGTAATCCTCGACCCGCACTGAGTAGGCGCAGCCGGTCTTGGCGCAGATCAGCTCATCGAGGGATCCGCCACGGTAGGACCACTCCTGCGCCTGAGTCCCGCAATCCACACACTGGAATGCGGAGGCTGAGCCACGTTCACGCGCGAGGCGTTTGTGCACAGCGTCGTAGCCCGGTTCCGCTAGGCGCTTCCGCCCACTCTTGCCGAAATAGGCAAGGGGATCGCCGTACTTCATGAACGCAACCGCATGGGGTGAGCAGTAGCCGTGCGCGTGATGCGCACGGCCGCAGCCTTCGACGAGGCAGCCCCATGCCTTACGGGTTGTTCCCTGTTCGTCTCGGGGCGTCACCCAGTAGGGATCGCCATGGTTGCGCCACCGCGTCCAGTGCATCGAGCAGAGTCCACGGCCAGCGGAGGGACGTTCGCAGCCGTCCATGTGACATGGTTCGCGACTCATGACACAGGCCCGAGCGGTCTGATCACAGCGACCATCCCGGGGGGTTGATCACCTCCGGCGTATCGCTTCTCCGCGTGGATGACGACAACTTGGGAGTCGTCCTGCCACACGCCGCCAGCGGTCAACCCGTCCCCGGCGGCTCTGACCAACTTATCCAGGTCTACCCGGGTCGTGTGGAATCGGGGCGCCGAGGGACGCAACCCCCGCGCGCCGTGGTGCGCCTTGGGCCGGGGAAGCCAGAACGTCACCAGCAGATCAACGGCTACCCCGCGAGGGATCGGCGCTGCCCCGGCACTTAGGACGTTCTGCGTTTCGGTGCGGACGGCTTCCCGCCACGGCCCGAGCGCCTTCGACACTTCGATCATCCGCCCGTTGCCGACTGACTTCTTCGACCCTTGCGGGGCGGGCAACCCGTTGACGGTGACGGTGATCACTTCACCACCCATTCGGTGACCTCACCCGCGCGGCGCAGAACATCGGCACGGTCCCACTCGTCCTCGAGGCGGGAGAGCGCCCGCAGCGCCGCGGCCTCGTCGGCGAACACGGCCAAGATGTGTTGCGTCTCCCATCCGGCGGTGAGGACGTACACGCGGGTCATTGGGGGCCCGCCTTCGCGATGGCCCCGTCGACAGCAGCGTCATACGCCTTCCAGATCCGTGGTAGCACCGGACTGTCCGGTGCCAGCCACGGGTTGAGCCGGACGAAGCGGGTGAACATTTCGACCGTCCCGGGTCGGACCCCCGACATCGGGGCTCGGCGCTTCCTGCGTGCGGCGATCCGCCGCAGGGGGGCGTTGTGTCGCTTCACCGGTCGGCCCCGTCGATCAGGTCGAGCACGTCCGACTTCCAGATCAAGCCGCTGCTGCCACCGTTCAAGGTGTCCACAGCGCGACGCAGAGCGGCGATCGCCGACCCTGCCGCCAACCTGATGAGGTCGCACTGGCACTCGACACCGACGTTCGTGAACGCCGGGCACAGCTCGTGGTGGCTCACAGCTCACCGCCGTCGTCATCGAACAGGGCCAGCACGTCGGCAATGGCGTACTCGTAAGCGTCCCGTCGTACTGGACTCTGGAACGGGTCGTTGCCCGGCAGCGCTTCCACCTTGGCGCGGAGATCGGCCATTTTGGCCTCAGCCTCGACACGGACCCCTGCGGCGGTTCGCGTGTAACTCCGCTCGTCAGCGCGGATCAGCGGCTCCACCGCGTCGACCACGGCGGCGATCAGATCGCGTCCCGGCGGGGCGGCGGCGAAAGCCCGCTTCCCAACCTCGATCAGCTCGCCGCGGGTCACAGGTCGTCGCCGTCGTCGTCGAACAGGCGGGCCGCATCCAGCCACGCCCGGTCCAGATCCGCCTCCAGCCGGCGCAACCCCCAACGGACCAGAATCCCGCCCAGGACCACCCACGCCGCCAACGCCAACACCGCCATCACAGCGGGCCGTCCTGCTCGTTCCACGGGTCACGCTGCGATGGGTGGTTCAGGTCGTCGCGGGCGCGGCGGCGCTGCTCCCACTGCCGGTCCGCCCTCGCGAACGCCACGAACACCACCAGGCCCAGCACGAGGGTGATCAGTGCCAGGGCGAACGCCAGACCGACCCACTCGAGGGTCGTCATGAGACACCCCTATGAACCTTGAACATGTGATGACGTCGGATCGCCAGGAGCACGTCCTTCACCGCTGCGCTATCCGGGTACTGCTTCCGTTTGGGTTCAAGCAGCCTCGCGCCGAGCACTGATGTCGTGTCGTGGACGACAAGTAGCGCGGGAACTGTGGCGCGCACCGCCAAGCTGCGCAGAATCCCGACCGGCTTTTGCCAGTGGGTCGCTGACTCGATCAGGTAGAGGGACTCATAGCAGCAAGCGCATGCACCCATCAGGTCCAGGTCGATCGCGGTGGCGTCCTCAGGCAGTGAGGTTCGGTGCCAGTCCTGCACGGTTCGATCTAGGTACAGGCCGGGGTTGGCGATGTGCAGCGGGCTCATGCCAACCTCCGCAGCGCGACGGCATGCGCATCGGGGTCAACCTCAGCGCCGATGCTGTGCCTGCCGATGTGGTTCGCCGCTAGGAGTGTGGTTCCAGCCCCAGCGAACGGGTCCGCGACTAGCTGCCCGGGTTCGGTGAACCGGCGCACAATCTCGGTGAAAGCGTTGTAGTCCTGCCCCCACTTGTGGTGGGTCTTGTCGTCACCCGCAGCGTTGAACATGTCGTGGAACCGTGGCCCACCGCCGTAGACGAGGAGCGGTTTCCAGTTGGTGACGCAGCGTCTGGTGTGCGATACGAAGGATGGACCTGGTGTCAGGTAGGCACCTGTCCATCGGTATGCGCGGCCACCGTCTAGGAGTCGGTACACATCCGGCAGGTACGTCTGCCCCATCAGGACAACCAAAACACCGTCAGGTTTGAGAACCTTGTCAGCCCACGCTGCGAGGTCCGGCAGCAGTTGAAGAAATTCGAATGGGTAGGGCGGGTCTGTGATGACCGCGTCGACCCCGCTGATGTCTGCGAGGACGTTCCTGAAGTCTCCTAGACGGAGGTCTACTGTCCATGATTGAAGCTGCGCGGCAGCTTCAGCTTTCACCTTCTCGTGTCGACGCTGCTCCGCATCCCGCCGGCGCATCACTTCGGATGCACGCTCAAGTGTTGACTTCCCCGCTGCGACCTCCGCGAAGAGGTCGGGTGCAGCGTCGGCGAGCTTCTTCGCCTTGTCCACACTCTTGCGAGACACGTTCACCGCGTCCGCCGCGCGTTTCCGCGTGCGCTTCTCATCAGAAACCGCGGGCAAATTTGCCCTAGGTTTCTCATCCCTTCGCGGGCGTCCGCCCTTGTCCTTTGGCTCAACCGCCAGCAGCTTCTCGACTTCTAGCGCGAGCACGGAACGTTGCCCTGTTGTGAGGTGGCGGCGGTGGATGTTCTGCGAGATGACGTACCCGACGGGTTCGGCGTCGACCGTCACGAACGTCGGCGGGACACCGGCCCGCTCGCACGCGGCCAAACGATTCCGCCCGTCGAGAAGCGCCCCGGACGCGTCGAGCGCAATCGGGTTGCGTAGGCCGTTCGTCTTGATGTCAGAGGCGAGTGCGTCAAGCTCGGTGCCGTCCAAGAGCGGGAACAGCGCGGCTGCGGGGTGGACCGCCAACACAGTCACGCGGCAACCTCCGGCAGGAACCGTGCCACGGGCACGCACAGGAACTCGGCGATCGCCACCAGCTCGTTGATCTCGAAGGGGGTCTCGCCGCTGAGCCGGCGGGATATGCCCGCCTGGCTGATGTTCAGGCGCTCAGCTAGTTGCGTCTGGGATATCCGTTGGCGGGCTAGTTCGGCTCGCACCTCAGCCGCCACCCGTTCATGTGGTTGCACCATGCGTAGACCCTTACGACTCGTGTAAGTCTTGTCAAGGGCGACATGCGAGGGCCGCTGAGTGTAAGGAACGGCCGCAGAGTGCTATACGCTTAGCGCATGAGTGCAGAGGTGATCAGACTCCCCAAGCGGCCCGGGGTCTATGGCCGGAAGGTCGCGGCGGAGATCCGCGCGGAGGCTGCGCGTAAACGGATCACGGGCGCGAGGCTGGCCGAGGCTCTCGATGTCAGCGGCGCGTCAATGAGCCGGCGCATGAACGGGCATTCGCCCATCTCGATTGATGAGCTGGCCGAGATCGCGGCCCTGCTGGATGTGCCGCTGTCGGATCTGCTCCCAACGTGGGCCCCGCGGGGATCGAACCCGCAACCTACGGTTTACGGGGTTCGGCACCTGGCGCTGGCCTCATGAGCCTGCCCACATGCCCTGGGCATGTGCATATCGGCTGGGTGTACATCGGCGGGTCCGGGCCTTCACTTTCAGAACCAGAACTGTCGGTCGCGATCTGCGACTTGCCGGCAGGGCACGACGATGACGACGAGGAGAACTGGGGGCGGCGGGCATGAGCTCCGTCGACTGCTCGACCGAGGTCTACCGCACCCCGGACGGCTGGTGGAACGCCGTCTGCTCATGCGGCTGGGGTGATGCCTTCACCCGCTACCAGATGGCTGGCGCTGCTGCCCGGGATCACAGTGAGGTTTGACACGCCGCGGTGACGGGAATCACGGGGGTATGACGAGGGATGCATGGCCGCGGCTGCTGGCGGCATACACGATGGAGCAACGGGCCCGGGGTATCCGCCCGGAGACGATCCGCACCCGCATGAGCTACCTGCGGCGGTTCTCCGCCGAGCATGACCCCGTGGTGACACGCGACACGGTCATTACATGGCTCGCGAACGACCGATGGGCCCCGGTCCTGCGTCGTCAGGTGGAGTCGTACCCGCCGGGGTTCCTGTTCCCGGGCAGGTTCAGCGGCCACCTTGACAGGAGCACGGTGGCCCGGTGGATGAAGGCCGCGTCCGGGTCGAGCCCGCACCCGTTCCGGCACAGGTTCGCGACGAGGGCCTACTCGGGGACGAAGAACCTGCGCGGGGTGCAGGAGGCGCTCGGGCATTCCAGTCCGGACACGACGAAGGTGTACATCCTGCTCGCCGACGATGCGCTGCTCGACGTGATGATGGCCGCGGCCTAGGCCCTGTATAGGAGTTGACATGTCCTCTCCATTCCTGTATCGTTCTATACATGAACGCAGAGGCCAGCACGCAGACCGCGCACGAGTTCTCCACCTCAGGTTGCCGCTACCAATGGCACGCCGATCACAACGAAACGGATTGCTGGGACGCATTCCTCCAGTGGAAGCCGGGTGGCTGGAGATGACCCCGCTGGAAGCGTGCGCCGAGGAGTACCGCGACGCGCGCGAGCGGCACCGGGAAGCCCGCGACACACTCCGCGCCGCGGTACGCGAAGCCCTCACCCAAGGCATGACCGAAGTCGAAGCAGCACGAATCGCAGGAGTGACCAGGATGACCATCCGCAGCTGGAGACGACCATGACAATCACAGCCCAACAACTGATCGACGGGGGGCAGCGATGACACCTGAGCAAGTCGCCGCCCACTTCCATGGCAAGTGCCAGCCCCAAGATCAGCGGTGGTGCAAGACCCACGAATCGCGGTGGATGGGCGAGCACTGCCGGGAGATGATCGACTGGATTGACCTCGCCGAACAGTCCGTTGAGGCGGCCATGAATGACCTACGCGCCAAGGTCGAGGCGCTGCCCACAGTGAAGGTGGACGGTTATCTGTACGTCGGGATGGTCTGGTATCAGGACGTCCTCGACCTGATCGACGGGGGCAACGATGGACAGGGATGAGTTGATCGAGGCAGGAACTGGCGGCACGTCCTCTAACTGATGACAGCCGCCTTGCAATACCTCGTGCCGAGCTTCACCGAGCCGATGCCACCCTCGCACCGCAGGTACCAGCGGCCGCCCTTGCCCTTCTCACCGCTCTCCCAGTGTGTGGCTGTGAGAAGGAACGTGTCAGGACTGCCCAGCGCCGCGCCCTTCGGCACCGCGTAATCCTGAAACGCCGTCTCGTCTCCATCGTCCCGGCGGTACTTCACTCGCAGTATCCCCATCGTGTCCGACCCCGACCATGTCAACTCGCAGTTGACGTAGAGCAGATGGAACTCCAGCCCACTGGTAGGCGGATCGTCCGCAACGAAGTCCAGCGACACGTAATCCTGGGCGTTGCTGATCGTCAGCGTGCCGCTTGGTTTGCCGCTATAGCTGGTCCACACGGTGGCATCGTCTCCTGACTGCGCCGGCGGTGCCTCCGGTTCGGTGTCGTCGGTGATGGTGCAGCTGCAGCCGGCGAACAGGTGCGCCGCCTGCTTCGGTCCCACCGAGGAAGCCTTGGCCGGGTCATTCCCGTACCCGTGCTGCTGCTGGCAGAGCCTGACCTCCTCGTCGGTCTGATCGAGATAGTTGCCACTGATCGCTAGCTCCTCCCCGTTCTGCAACGGGTGGCCGTTCAAGTGCAGCTGCAGCCGCTTCACGCTGTCGCTGGCCTGCTGCCCGTAGTGCAGCTTCGACAGGTAGACGGGGCCGTGGTCCGTCGCGCCCTCAATGTCGAAGCGCACCCCGTTGTAGGTGTCGGTCCAGACCCGTTTGCTCGAGGTGGCACCCCACCGTTCCGGGTAGGCCAGCGGCTCGATCCCTGTGCCGCCGGGGTCGTTGGTGGGGTCGGTGGTGACGATCTTCCCGTCGCCGTAGGACAGGGCTGCGTGTCCGTTGTTGCCGTATTTCCAGGCGATGAACGCCCCCCGCGGGATCGGGGTTGAGGTCCAGTACCTGCCCGACTCGATGATCTCGTTGTAGACGGCGTTGGCGTTCGGGGTGCCCCACGCCGGCGGGTTCGGCGGCGTCTGGTCCCCTCCCAGCGCCTGCCACGATTCCCGCGCGCACATGCCGGGTTCGCCGGGCGGATGGTCGAGCATCCATTGAAGTCTCTGCTCGATCCCGCGGGGCGCGTTCACTCGTCCTCCTCGTCCGGTCCGCGTCTGCGTTCGGCGTGCCGATCCGCCCACCGATCAACCGCCAGGGCCAACAGCCCGATCAGGCCGAGGATCCCGGCGAGGACGGCGATCCCGCCGAGCCACCACAGCAGCCCGGGCGGATTCACCGGTCACCGTGTGTGACAGCAAACACAGGTGGGTCCGCGTGTTTGTTAGCGGTCATGGCCGGTCCTCCAGGATCAGCACGATCCCGCCCCCGGCAGTGCCGGAGGCCAGCACGAACAGCATCTGCGCCCAGCCGATCAGCCCGGCCACGTACAGCCCGCAGCCGGCCGCGACCAGCAGCAGCGTGACCAGAATCAGCAGCCAGCCGGACACAGGCGCTACAGCGCCCCGACGAGGTAGATCAGAAGCCACACGGCGACGATGAACGCCACCAGGTAGAGCACCAGCCGCAACGGATCCATCAGTCCCTCCACGCTCGGTAGGCGATGCCGGACAGGGCCACCGCCAAGGCGACGGAGGCGACAACAAGGGCGGTGTGCGCGAGGCGGTGCGACGCGGGCGGGGTGGCCGGTTCCTCCGTGATGACGGTCACCGTCTCGGGTTCCCCGTCGGGGTCCCGCGCCTGCCCCGTAACCCTGGTCACGGTGACGGTGGTGGCTGAGGGTTGCCGCCGCAACGCGCGGCGGGCCGCGGCCAGGATCCCGGCGTCGGTCATGTCAGCCCCAGCATGGTGAGGATCAGCGGCGCATCCGGGCATCGGCGTTTGACCATCGCCGCGGCCGCGGCCCGCTGCCACTCCAACACCTCCGCCTCCGACGGCAACCCGAACAGCTCCTCGAAGCCGCGCAGCCGATCCCGGTACACGTTCACGGTGTCGTCCCGGTGACGGCGTAGAAGCGGATGCTGCGCCACACCCGGCCCGCCCCGCCGGAGTCACCGCAGAACCCGCCCTGCGTCCCGGTCACCCCAGAGTTACTGGTCGGCGCGGCCGCCCGGTAGCCGACATGCTGACCGTCGGCGAACACATCAGCGCGGGCACCACGCATCTCAAGGCGCATCGTGTGATCCCCGGCGTTAGCCCATCCGGCGGGGAAACCGTTGACCAGTGTCAGGGTGGCGTTGTTGGAGCCGTGATCGTCGGCGCCGCCGATCTGCCACTGGGTGACGGTCACCCCGGAGTAGTTCCACAGCTTCACCCCCGACGTCCCATTCCACCTCGCCACGATGCCGATGTAGTTGTCATCCCATGTGGTTCTCGGCGCGACCACCTCCACGCCGTAGTCAGCGGGAAGCGCGCTAGTGGTCGGGGTGAGGATCCGCCCGTAGAAGCCGTTGGCCAGGTAGGCGAGGTCCGCGCCGTTCGCCGAAGCGGTCGCCCCGGTGCCCGCCGCGTTCCAGCCATTACCAAGCGCGGCAAGGTTCGCCGCAGTCCGATTGAAGTCATCAACCCAGTTCAGGGCAGCGGGCCACACCTTCACCGCACCCGCATACACCCCTGTCACCGGCGTTGAGCCGCGGTACACGGCGGTGGCGGCGGAGAGCAGCGGGCTCATGCGATCGTCACAGTCCACCCGCGGCCGCGTAACGCGACCACATCCGGGTTACTCGCCCCGCCTGTGGGGGCGGCGTTCGGGTAGGAACCCCCGTTCAGCCCAAGATTGAGGACACCCCCGGTGCGGCCCCACCCGTTGACCGTGGACAGGATCAGATCAACCGTGGCCTGAGGCAACCCGCAGTTGTCCATCAAAATCTGGTCGAAGCGGCGCATCGTCGCCAAACCGGTGATGTTCGACCCGAGGTTGTTGTTCGCGGCGATGAACTGGCCGGGACTGTTCGTCGACGTGGTGTTGGTGAAGTCCAAACCTGTGTAGCTGTTGGAGTAGATGCGTGCATCCGCTGTTGCGGGCGGGGCGATGAACGTCCCCGTCTGGCCGTTGCCCCACGTCCAATGCTCGGAACATTCAGGCAAGTTCACCTGCTGCGGCATGTTCGTGATCGGCTGCTCCCGCACGCACAAGTGGTACAGGTGCGCCAGCGGCCCGGTCAGGGGCACGAAACTCACCCCACCTTGGAACGCCATGCGCAGATCCCGCAGGTTGGCGCGCACCGGGTTGAGGTCCAGCGTGTTGCCCTGCCAGTTGTTCTGCTCGAAGCACAACCGGATCAGGCTCGTGCAGCCGGTCAAGTCGGTTCCCGAGATCAGCGCGTAGGCGCATTCGATGAACTCCAACTTGGACAGGCCGGAGAAGTTCACCGTCCCGGTGAGCCGGTCAGCCCCGAGCGTCGGGTCTTCCGGGTTCCCCGCGGCCATGAAGTTCACCAGGTTGGTGAGCACCTGCAACCCGGTGACGGCGGTTACCCGCTGCGGTGGGTGGTTGTAGGCGGCCGCCCCGCCGGTCACCGCCCCGCCGCTGGCGCCGGGTAGATAGTTCCCGGTGTCGTGGGACACGTCGTAGCCAACGTTGAGGGTGAGCACATCTTGGGGGCGGGTGCAGTGCATCCGGATCGTGCGGGTCCCGGCCGTGCCGAAGTCGATCGTCGGCGTCGGCCCGGTGCCGACGACAGCCGATGTGATGTCGTTCACCCATTCGATCTCGTTCGGGGAGTCGGTGGCCTGCCACAGTTTCGGGGCGAACGTGGCCCCCTTCGTGGTGAAGATCACCGGCGCTGGCGGTTCCGTCCCACCCCCGCCGCTGCCGCTGCCGGCGGCGATCGGATACCAGGCGGTGCCGTCCGAGACTTGCAGCGCGTACGCGTCCGGGTCGTCGGTCACAACCCACTGGCTGTACGCGGTGGGGCTCGGGGCGTCGAGGAGCGGCCCGACATACACCGCACCCCCGCCGCCGCCGATCCGGTAATAGAGGCCCGCCGAATCGCGGGAGTAAGCGGGCCGGAACGGCGCCGCGTCAGGTGTGATGCTCATGTCAGGGTCCTGTGATGCAGTAGAGGAGTTAGTCTTTCTTGGTGGACCCCGCCGCCCGACAAAGACGCTTCGTATCGACGTTCTGGGGCAGCGCGGACCGCACCGGTGATTGCTGGCTGTGGACCAAGAGCCGTCGTCGGGGCTATGGGCAAGTGACTCGGGACAGGAAGAACGTCCTGACTCATCGAGTGGCATGGGAACTGACGAATGGTCCAATCCCAGAAGGGATGCTCGTCTGTCACACCTGCGATGTCCGTCACTGCGTCAACCCGGCCCATCTGTTTCTGGGAACCCATCTCGACAACAAGGCGGACTGTGTCGCCAAAGGCAGGCACGCCACCCACAACAAGCCGTCGCTCAGCATCAACCCCGGCCAGGTGCGGCAACGCATCGCCAACGGCGAACGCCAACGGGCCGTCGCCGCCGACCTCGGCATCTCCCAGAGTTCGGTCTCGCACATCGTGAATCGCCAAGGTCATTGGAATCACGGGCCTGTAATAACGTAAAGCGTGTTGGGGTCCTTGGTGCCGATGGCGTCATAGGCAGCCTGCCCCCCGGACCACAAACCCCAATACGTGCCGGTGTGCAGATGGCCCGTGGCCGCCTTGCCATCCAACGCGGCCTGTAAACCGGTCACCGCGCCGACCGGATGCGCATCCGCGGTGGAACGCCCAGTCAGATCGTTATGAACCGTGACCCCGCCGCCCGCCGGGGTCTCCCACGCCGTCTCGTAGTCGACCGAGCTGGTCTTCGTCAGCACCTGCCCGTCGGTCCCGCCCGCGGGCAGACCCGGAACGTCACCGCCGGACGCGACGAAGTACAGCGTCGTCACCGACCCGGCGGCCGGTCGTGTCCCCGAAGATTCCAGCAGGGACACGGTGAAGGTGCGGTACACCCCCGAGTCGGCGTGCCCGCCGATCTGCCACACCGCCCGGCCTTGCGCCGACTGCATGATGATCTGATCCCCGACCTGCGCCACGTCCAGGCCGGCATGCCGACCCAACCCGTCCCGATCCACCTCATGCACCCACAGCACAGTGGTCGCGGCGTAGGTGGTGCCGTTCATCCGCATGTTGCCC
>Ga0157380_10003238_pt1 | contig 11134 bp, 8 predicted proteins | sample S35metaG_FD_119757 | JGI IMG/M metagenome (GOLD analysis project Ga0157380, IMG submission 119757) | Switchgrass rhizosphere microbial communities from Kellogg Biological Station, Michigan, USA - S3-5 metaG | ecosystem: Host-associated > Plants > Roots > Rhizosphere > Soil | place: USA: Michigan...
AACTCCGTGGCGCTCAAACGAAGTGAGTCTTTGCAATCTCAACTCAAAGAGCTGCTGGTCCTCACAGCGAATACGTACTTCATCCCGATTACCCGATATGACATTTAGCCACCAGCTTTTCCTGTCCATGCCGCGTCGTACGATGGTCCTCACGGTCGCGGAGCTGATCGGGAGCCGTAGCACGGCTTGCGAGAGTCTGGTACCGATCCACTCGTCGTAATTGTCGAGCGCGAAGGCGGTCTCTATCTGCTTCTCCGGTTGCTCGGGCCAATGCTTCTCGATCAGTTCGCGCCCCAATGCACCGCCTTCGATCAACGCGCCGAGCGTTCTCCATGCTCCAAGCCGCCCTTGAACGAGACCTTCATCCAGTACTTCGCGAAATACGCTATCGATGGCCGATGTATGTGCGGCGGCCAGCCGGTCATGCACGTCGCTCGGAGGCAGCTCGATCAGCTCCAACGCGGCCCGCGCGAGCAGGCGCGCGTGGATCGGCTTGGGCATGACCGCGGCGTCTTCGAGTAAATCGAGCGCGAGGCGGGAGCCGGCGCGGATCTCTCGCGCTGACGGGTCGCTCTCGCTGTTCATTTCGGTGCAGATCGTGTGGATCGTGTCGATCAGGCTCTCTGTTTCGGCGAAGCAATGTCCAGCGGCGAAGATGAAGACGTTACGCCAGCTCGACGCTGGAGCGATCGTTCGAAGCCGCTGTTGAATGACCTCAGTTTTCCCGTCCATCAACGCTTCGGCGGCCATGAACTCCTGCAGCGAGCGGATCTCGAATCCGACCGAATCGACGTCGAGCCCCACGATGAAGACAAGGCGTGTCGCCGCGGCCTCGATGATCTCCTTCACCAGTCGCTCGAGTGCGGACCCTTCGTGGCCCTGGGCCGTGAGACGTGAGCGGACGATTTGCTCGAATTGCGCTTCGGTTAGTCGCGCATCGGTCTGGCCTGATGAGCTGGACAGGATCTGCAGCTCGAGTCCGGTACGGTAGTGAATCGCGTTGATATCGCTCTGATACGTGCCGAGGAGCTCGGACGGACTGCGCTCCCGCTCGCGGCGATAGATGGCGCCGTAGTACTCGCGGAAGAGCCGCCACCGATCCTGCGGCGGGCTTCCGACCTGCTCAACGAGCGTCGTCATGATCGTGACTTGAAGCGGCGTGCGCATCAGGCGCGCGGTCGCTTCGGACTCCGCTGCTGTTTCGAGCCGCCCGACGACTTCGTTGGTGCGATCCGAATCGATGCCGTGCCGCATCTCGACGAGGCGCTTGCCGTAGCTGATTGCGCGCTCCTGGGACAGTGGAACGAGCCAGCGATGCGCGTAGTAGGACGATGAAAAGTCGTCCTGGTAATCCTGCGGACGCGTGGTCGCGACCATCAGTACGTCAGCATTCAGTTGCGCCGCTTCCATCCAGAACTCTTCGATCGCCTGCAAAAGGTTGTCGCGGTTGCTCGACGAAGGAACTTCATCGAGCCCGTCGAGAACGATCAGCCACGGATATGCGCGCAGCCATTCGCGGAAGTCGTCGGCACTCAAATCCCGCGACGTCCGCTGGCGGATCCGCTCCACGATGTACGTGAACAGCGTCAGCTCATTGTTGCGCCTGCTCAACTCCACGGCGAAAAGGCGCAGCACGATGTGCACCGGGAACCGCCGCGCTTTCGGCGGTTCCAGTTGCTCGCGCTTGCTGATCTCCAGCATCTCGTCCAGCGCGTCGAGCACTTCTTCCGAGAGCAGGTTCCGCTGGCGGTCTTTGAGGATCGCCGCTCGAAACATCTGACATGCGAACTGGCCGACCGTCGTCTTTCCCTGGCCCGGTCCGCCGACGAGCAAGAAGCGGGAAACGCGCTCTCGTGCGGTCTCCGGATCAAGCTGGCGGAGCGTCGCGCGATCGAGACGTTCACGCGCCGCGTCGATCAGCGTAGCAACGACTCCCGTCAGCGGTTGCAACGTTTCATCCGGCGGATCGGGAAGTCGCTTCTCAGAGAGCGGCAGGTCGACAAATACGCGAGAGAGAAGAATCTGCTTCGTGCTCGTCTGATCGAGATCCGCGAACTTCGCCGCATTCAACTCGCGGGCGAGGTAGCTGGTCATCACTTCGGAGAAATCAGGACGCGACACGCCAAGGCGTTTGATCACTTCGGCTAGAACGTCGCCCGGTGTGATGTACGGAGTGAACGTGTGGCGGATCGACTCCTCGGCATCGAGGTACGTGCTGATCTGATCGAAATCCCAGATCGCCCAGCCGCGAAGCGGGACTTTTTTTTTGTACTTCCTGAAGACCGCGGCGATCAAATCCTTGCCGCCGGTGTCCTGCTGGGGCGAGAGCACGACGTTCGTGGCGAAGATGTAGTAATCGGGAACGCGCCGCCCGCCCTTCCGCTCCACGTACTTATCGAGCTCTCCGCGGAGCTGCGCGATCGCCCAGTCCTTGTCGGTCTTGTTGTCTGTGAGCCGCTGCCGGAACTTCGCTTGGGCCACGATGTAGCCGTTCCACTGGTCGGCAGCGGAGGGATAGTTGACGCGGCCTTCGTACGTCGCTTCGCGCCCGCCATCCGGGCCCGCGCCGAAGATCATCGCGCCGCTGCCGAGAATCCTGACGATCAACGCCTGCACGAGATTCTCGAACGAACCGGACGAAAGACCTGTCAGGTCATAGTTGCCCATCGATATCTCCGGAGAACTACTGAGCTGCCGAATTATGGCAGAGTAGCCTGTCGCGAATTCTCATCGCCGGACGGCTCGTCTCGATCGCGCCTGCATGACGAACACGCTGGCAAGACGAACCGTCCTGACCAACTACCTCCTCGTACTGCTACGTGGCGACGGGATAGCTGTGATCCCGGCATACGTTGTGCTCCACCTCCTCGCATGACGAATGACGACCTCCTCGAGCTCGAACGCGAGTACTGGCAGGCGATCAAGGACAAAGATCCCGATGCGGTGAAGCGTCTGAGTGACGAGGTCTGCATCGTCACCGGCGCGCAGGGGGTCGGGAAAATCGACCGCGGCGCGCTCGCCGGGATGATCAAGAGCGCGCCGTACACGTTGAACTCCTTCGATCTCGGAAAGGACGCGGAGGTGCGGCTCGTGACCGACGACGTCGTGGTCATCGCCTACAAGGTGCACGAGGAGCTGACCGTCGATGGCAAGCCGGTGACGCTCGATGCGGCCGACTCGTCGGTCTGGGTCCGCCGCGAGGGGCGGTGGGTGTGCGCGCTGCACACGGAGTCGATCCTCGGCGATCCCTACGGGCGCGACCGGCGGGCCTGAACGACCAGCTTCTCGTCCGTCGCCTTGAACGCTCCGCGCGCGAAATTGCCCCACATTTCGACGTCCTCGAAGCCGCATTGGCGCAGCATCAGCTCGAGCTCGAAACGGAAAATATGGCGCAGCTCTTTTTCCCACTCGCGGCGAACGAGCGTGCCGTCGGCGCGGATCTCGTCGTAATAGCCGAAGAGCCGTTGCCGCTGATCGGCTTCGAGCGGGCCATTGAAGCTGAACCGGCTGTAGCGCGTACCGCGCGTGATGTGTTGCCGCGTGTACATGAGCAGCGGGCGCAATGACGCGCTGCGCGGGGCGAGCAGGGCATTGGGGAGATCGACGCCGAATACGCCGCCCGGCATGAGGGCATTGAACGCGTTCTGGAAGACCTGCAGTTGCGCGGCGAAGGTGGGGACCGCGGAGATGCTGTTGAACGGAAGGATCACTAAGCCGAACTCTTCGCGGAATTGAATGTTCGTGATGTCGGCCTGAACGAGAGTCAGGCGGTCGCCGAGGTCGCCGAGCTTCGCGCGGAATTGGCGGAGCATGCAGGGGGAGGCGTCGACGGCGGTGACGGTGTGGCCGTCGGCCAGGAGAGGGAGGGCGATGCGGCCGGTGCCGCAGCAGAGCACGAGGATCGGGTTGCTCGCTTCCGCGGCGGTCTTGCGATAGTGCGCGATGTCGTCCGCCAGGCCGATGCGGCGGGCATTGGCGTCGAGATTCGGGCCGTCCACCGGCGTGTCGCTGTCATAGAAATCGCAGCTCGGATCGTCGTCGCCCCAGAGATGCATCGTGCGTGGCTCGTAATAGCAGAACGGCGGCCCCGAGGCCGCCGTTCCGCGTTTCACTGGTCAATGTCCGTTACCTTGACCGTCTTCCTCATCATCGTCTTCGTCATCATCTTCATCATCGTCTTCGTCGTCGCAGCCTTCGGTCGATCCCGGCGGCTCCGTCTCGTCGTCGTCATCGTTGGCGGCGAGATAAAACGGGATCAACTCCGGATCGATCTGTGAGCTGCCTTCGTATTCGTTGATCATCTTCGCTCCTCCTTCAATCCTTTCGTCGTTGCGTTGATGGGTTGCTGAGATCGCGCTGCTTCGTATTCGCGATTGCGATAGCCGATGGCCGTGAGCCGTTGAATCAATGGTTGGGCGCTTTCACCGCGGCCGAGCTGCAGAAGCACGCGTGCATGCGTGTCGGCGATTCGCGGATCGGTGGAGCGTGCCTGCAGCGGCACGAGAATGTCGAGCGCATCCTCCCAGGCGACCGTGGCGCCGGCGAAATCTCCCCGCGCTTTTCGCGCTTCGCCCTGCACGAGGAGCGCTTCGCAGAGGATCTTCTGCGCCGGCAGCTCCAGTCTCGACGGCTGGAACGCCTGCACCACGAGATCGACCTGCCCCGATGCCGCGGCGGTGTGATGAGCGGCGAGCAGTGAGCGCGCCAGCTCGATGCGGCTCAGCGCCAGCTCGCGGTCGATGATCAGCGTCCGCTGTCCGTGCCCGAACATCCCGTTCAGGATGTCGACCGCGCGCTCGTGATGGCGCAGCGCCGCGGCGATGTCGCCGCGCATGCGCGCCGTCGTGCCGTTCAGGCGATGAGCGATGGCCAGATGCTGCTGCCACTCCAGGTTCGCCGGGTCGTGCGTTGTGAGCTGCTCGCTCTCCGCGAGGTAGCCGGCGGCGTAGCGCGCTGTCGAATCGAGATCGCCGCGGGCCAGCGTCACGGTGGCCATCTCGCGATACCAGGCCGCCGATTTTTCGAGCACCGTCTTGTCGCCCGGACGGCGCGCACCGACGGTGTCGAGGATCCGCCGCAGCTCGGCGAAGCGGTCGAGCGATTCATCGAAGCGTCCGAGCTTGAAGAACGCGAGGCCGAGTTTCTGGTAGGAGATGGTGAGGTCGAGCTGCGTCTCGTCGCTGTCCCTGATCCGCAGCGCGCGCCGCTTCATGCCGGCGGCGATCTCGTTCTCACGGAGCGCGGCTTCGATGTCTTCCGTCCGGTCGAGCATCGAGGCGAGCGTGCCGTGCGCCGACGCATCGAGCATCAGGTAACGGACCTCGTTCGGTTTGCGGCGCACGAGCTCCGCGGTGTAGTGCGAGAACGCGCGTCCTTCCTCCATCGCCTCGACGGTATTGCCGTTCCGGAGGAGGGCGTAATTCAGTTTGCTGTGTGCTTCGGCGCCGCTGAGGAGAAGCATCTCGTCATCGGGACGGCGCCGGACCACGCCGTCGATCGTGCGCACGGCGTGGCGAAGCGTCTTCAGCGATGCCTCGACGTTCACCCGCTTGAATTGCGTTTCTCCGAGCTGCGACAGCGCAGTGACGTTCATCGCCACTTCGCGCGGCGAGACCTGGTCCTGCTGAAACGATGCGAAGTACTGCAGCGCCTTCGCATCGACGGCGTCGAGGATGTCGAGCCGCCCCACCGACTCGAGCCGCGGATGGAGATCCTCGATCAACAACGCCACGAGCTCGTTCGCCTTCGCCCGCCGCGCCTCGGCCTCGGCCCTTGCCATGACCGCCGCGCTGCGCGCGTGGCGGAGGTCGATCGTGTAGCGCGTGACGGCGACGACGCAGATCGCGAGGATCGCTGCGGCCGCGGCGATGCGAATCCGCCGCACCCGTCTGCGCGAGAGGTAGTCGAGCTTCGCCAGGACGGTGGCCACGGTGGGACGTTCGCTGGGCGCGACGCGCAGCAGCGAGCCGACCAGCGCGCGGACGTCGCGATCGCGATCGCCGAACATCTTCAGCAGCAGGAACCCGAAGGAGTACATGTCCGACGCGGTCGTCGGCTCCTCGTCGCGCAGCTCTTCCGGACTGCGGACCAGCGCCAGCGTCGCGGGACTGTCGAGACTCGTGCTGGTGGAGCGGAAGTCGACGACCTTGATCTCGCTCTTCCCCACCACCACGCTGTCGAGCGACAGCGGACCGTGCAGGATGCCGTTGCGGTGCGTGACCGCGAGCGCGCTCGCCACCGCGATTGCCACGCGCACCTTCTCCGCGAAGGTCATCCCGTCGGCGAGCGCGTCGGAGAGCTTCTTCCCGTCGGTGCATTCGAGCGTGAAGATGTCGTGTCCATCGCGCTCGCTGTAGTCGTGGATGCGGACGAGGTTGGGGTGATCGATCTGCGCCATGACGCGCGCCTCGTCGATCAATCGCTTGCGGGTGTCGGCGGTGTCGAAGGCGTGGGAGGCGAGCTTCTTGACGATGACGCGACGGCGCAGCAGGTCGTCGACGCCGACAAACACCTGCCCTCGCCGGCCCTCACTGATGAGGGTGACGGGGCGAACTCGGACCGCAAGGTCGCGTTGCGCCACCGAACTCCTTCCTTTTTGGGAACCCTGGCTAGTATGGCACATGCCGTTTCGCCCGGCGCAGCTCGATCGACAGCGTTTCGGAATCGTTCGAATCGCCGCCGGCGCGTTCGAAGATCTGGCCGCGCTCGACCTGCCGGAGACTCTTTCCGCGCTTGCGTTGTTGCGGTCCGCGGAGGAGCGCGTGGCGGCGTTGGCGGAGCAGTTGCGGGACGAAGCATTCGCCGCGATTCGCGGATGTGATGACGCGCAGTTGCGCCGGCAATTGCTCGCCGCGAAGCGCGATCTGTTCAACAAGCGGCGGATCGATGCGACGTCGCTCGCGTTGCCGCATGCGCGTGAATACGACGATGCGCTGGCGGAGCGCGATGCGTTGCACGAGCGCTTCGTGCAGACGTTCGAGCGCGAGGTCGCGGCGGCGCGCTAGAAGCTGCACACGCTCGCGCGCTCGGAGGCGTTGCAGCGGCCGCTCGCGCTCTCCAGTCTCACGTTGCTCGCGGAGATCCGGAAGGGGATCACGCCGCGAACGGAGCGCGCGCTGATGAAGTACGTCGGACGGATGCACGCGAAGACGTCGCCGTTCAGCACGTTCTGCCACGTCGCGCCGGCGACGTTCGCGCCGCTGGCGCACGGCGTGATGTCCGCGCGGCTCGGCGCGGCGACCGTCACGCGGCAGGCGAACCGGGTGGCGGCGGTCCGCGAGGAGGAGCGCTACTTCGAGGATTCGGTGCTCGACGGAGAAGTCGTTTGCGACGAGCAGGCGATCGATGCACTGACCGACACGCTGGCGAGCTACGTTCGCGCGCTCTCATTCTCCGATCCGGCGATCGCGCGCAGGCGGGAGTTGCGGCGATGGTTCGGCGCGCGCGAGGTGATGCCGTTGAGCGAAATCCTCGGGCAGTGGCCCTCCGCGCCGGACGACGATGTGAAGCGCTGGACGAATGAACTGGCCTCGCGGCTGGAGGTTACGGGCGATTGCATTCAGATCGATCGTCAACATGTTGACCGTGGCGGCGAGCCGCCGCAGTCCTTTGCCGCGATGCTGCAGTTCATCGATGGTGGTGCTGTGCTGAACGGGCTCGGCCCCGGCTACGGCAAGCAGGTCAGCCGGTTCCTCGCGCTCCTTCCGCCAGAGCTGCTGGAGGAGCAGCGCACGGTCAACCGCCGCGCGGCGGGAAGCTCGCGTCTCGTCGAGGTGAACGACGGCTCGCTGCTGAACATGAACATCCATCCGCAACTCGTCGACGGCGAGATCGGCGAGAGCGACGTGCGCGATCTCGTGGTGAAGGTCGGCGACGACGACACGCTCTGGCTCTGGCACGTCCCCGCCAATCAGCGCCTCGAAGTCCTCGACCTCGGGTTGCAGGACCCGGCCACGCGCTCGCCGCTGCATCGCTTCCTCAACACGGTCTTCTCGCCGGCGCGCGAGATCATCCGCAGGCCGATGCTCAAGGCCGCGCTCCTGGCGTCGGGCCGGACGATCGCGCGGCCTCGGGTCGTCTACGACCGCCGCCTCGTCATCCGCCGCAAGACGTGGGAGGTGCCGAAGGCGATGTTGCCGCTGCGCGCGCGAGGGGAGAGCGACGCGGCATTCTTCCGGCGCGTCGACGCCTGGCGCGAATCGCTCGGCATGCCGGCGTACGTCTTCGTGAAGATCCGCCGCGCGGCGAAGCGCGACGACCGCAAGCCGCAGTTCATCTCCTTCCTCAGCTGGCATTCCGTCGCGCTGCTGGAGAAGCTCTTCGATCGCGTCGTCGACATCCTCAGAGTGCAGGAGATGCTTCCCGGGCCGGACGACATGCTCGAATGGAACGGCCGCCGCCACGCCGTCGAATTCATCGTGCATTGGAACAGGCGCGAGTGATGTGGCACTCGTACTACCTCTTCCGTCCGCGTCCGCACGAGCGTTTTCTCGTCGATGAGCTGAAGCCGTTCATCGACTCGCTTCGCCCCGACGCGTTCTTCTTCATCCGCTACAACGTGCCGTCCGATCACATTCGCCTGCGGCTGAAATCGGACCGGCACGCTCGTGTTCTCGAGGTGTTCCCCGACGCGCAGATCGTCGAGTACGTCCCCGAGGTCGAGCGCTACGTGCACATGGAGATCGCGGAACGGCAGTTCGAGCTCTCGTCGCGTGCGGTGCTCGAGGCGATGAGCCGTCCCGGCTGGTCGTACGACGTTGCGCTGAGCGTCGCCATGCGGATGCACGTCGATCTCGCCGAGGCCTTCGCGTTGGATGCGCGATCGTTTTTCAGGAAGACGACGAAGCGGTTTCTGCGGGTGCCCGACGCGCCACGCGATCCCGAGGCCGAGGCGCGCAGGCTCGCCGAATTCGATGAACGTCCGCTCGAGGTTGCGCCGCGCGATCTCCGCTGGCTGGAGGCGATGCGCGGGATCGCGCGCGACTTCGGCAACACGGAGCTGAACGCGATCCAGGGCCTCATGCACATGACGAACAACCGCCTCGGCATCCGCTACTTCGACGAGGCGTTCATCGCCCGGAAGATCGTCCGTGCGCAGGAGTAGAATCGATCGCGTTCCCAGCAATCGGTGACCCATGATCGGCGAACGAACATTCACCGAAGTCGCGCAAGGTATTTTCGCGGGCCCGCTCTTCACGCCGCGCGAGACCGAGATGATCCTTGCCGTCGCCGAGCGCGGACGCTGGCGCAAGGGGCGCGTCTGGGCGAAAGAAGGGCACATCGTCCGCCGCGACCTGCGCACCGCGGGCGTGCAATACGAGCGCGATCATCCGCAGCTCGGCGCGTTGATCCGCCGCCGCATCCTCGGCGCGACGCGGTCGTTCAGCACGCGGCTCGCGCCGAACGTGACCACGCTCGACGGACTGCAGGTCATCCGCTACAGGCCGGGCGGTTTCTACAGCGCGCACCAGGACAACCCGGGTGGTGAACGGAACAACGGACGCGAGATCACCGTCGTCGTCTATCTCAACGACGGCTTCGCCGGCGGCACGACGTCGTTCTCGCAACTCGACTACGCGTTCACGCCGCGCACCGGCTACGTCCTGCTCTTCCCCTCGATCTACAAACACAAAGGCGAGGCGGTGAGCGAGGGGACGAAGTACATCATCGCGGGGTGGTACGTGAGCCCGTTGCCGGGACGGACAGGAGTGTCTGTGCTACAGCCTCCAGCCCTTGCGCCAGATCAGCCCTGATGTCGTCGAGGTCTTCGCACCCGACCGACAGGCGCACCAGTCCCGGCGTGACTCCGTCGCCGCCGCTCTTGTGCGTCATTGACGCCGGATGCTCGATCAGCGACTCGACGCCGCCGAGGGATACGGCGAGCGTGATGAGGCGGACGTTGTTCATCAGGATGCGTCCCGCGTCGACGCCGCCGCGCAGCTCGAACGCGATCACCGAGCCCGGCCCCGACATCTGCTGCAGCGCCAGCTCGTATTGCGGATGCGACGGCAGGCCGGGATAGCGCACCCACGCCACCTCGGGATGCGTCTCCAGCCATTGCGCGATCTCCATGGCGTTCGCCTGCGCGCGCTCCACGCGCATGCCGAGTGTTCGGATGCCGCGCAGGACGAGCCAGGCCTGATGCGGATCGATCGTCAGGCCGTACGTGATCGCCGTGTCGCGCAGCACGCGCAGCATCGCCGGATCGGACGCGATCACCGCGCCGGCGACGACGTCGCTGTGTCCGTTGAGCGACTTGGTCATGGAGTGCAGCACGACGTCGGCGCCGAGCTCGAGCGGCCGCTGCAGATGCGGTCCGGCGAACGTGTTGTCGACGACGAGCGGAATCCCCGCCGAGTGCGCGATCGCCGCGATGGCGGTGATGTCGGCGAGATCGAGGTTCGGATTCGCCGGCGTCTCGATGTAGATCAGGCGCGTCTCGGGACGCACCGCGCGTTTCAGTTCGGAGACGTCGGTCGCCGCGACGAACGTCGACGTCACGCCGAAGCGCGAGAGGCGGTCGGTGATCATGTGCGCCGTCGAGCCGTAGAGCGGGCGCGTGCCGATGACGTGATCGCCGTTGCGCAGCAGCGCGAGCAGCACGGTCGAGACCGCGGCCATGCCGGTGGCGGTGGCGACGGCGCCGCAGCCGTTCTCCAGCGAGGCGACCGCTTCCTCCAGCGCGTCGCTCGTCGGATTGCCGAGGCGCGTGTAGATCGGACCGTTCGACCGGCCGGCGAAACGCTCCGCTCCCTCTTCCGCGGAAGGGAAGGCGAACGTCGAGGTCTGGTAGATCGGCACCGACACCGCGCCGCGATGTGCGGCGGGATCGAGCCCGGCGTGGATTGCTTTGGTGTGTTTCATGGCCCAAGAGTCAACGCGCGGGGTCCGGCGCGGGTGTGATGGCGAGCACCGGGTCGTGTGAGCGCCGCGATCACGGTCGCGCCGCCAACTCATCGACGCTCCGCCGCAGCGCCGCGATCTCCTCGCGCAGCGCTCCGATCTCGTTCGTCTCCTCCGCCACCTCGTTCTCCAGAAACCAGGAAGCGAAGAATCCGGACAACGTTCCGAACAATCCCACGCCGGCGCACATGAGGATAACGGCGATCAACCGTCCCTCCGACGTCACGGGGAA
>Ga0157380_10003240_pt1 | contig 11133 bp, 6 predicted proteins | sample S35metaG_FD_119757 | JGI IMG/M metagenome (GOLD analysis project Ga0157380, IMG submission 119757) | Switchgrass rhizosphere microbial communities from Kellogg Biological Station, Michigan, USA - S3-5 metaG | ecosystem: Host-associated > Plants > Roots > Rhizosphere > Soil | place: USA: Michigan...
AGCACGACCTTTTTGTATTCCCTGGTCCACAGGAAGATTTTCAATAGCGTATTCAAGGTCAGCTACTATTTTGGGCCAGATGTCTTCATCGTTCGGTAATCGGAAGTCGACGGTTTTTTCGTCGACAAAAGCAACGCGTCCCCAGATCTTTTTCGCTTCAAAATGAAAGTATGCTCTGAGAAATCTTGCTTCGCCTTCAAACGATAACTTCTTGTCGGAAGTAATTTCAGAACCACGAACTCCGTTGATGGCGTCGTTCGAACGCGCAATTCCTTCGTACAGCGCGATCCACTTGTCATTGATGTGCGGGATGCCTGAACCAGACCACTTATACTGTTCGATAAGATTGATCTCACCTTGATCGCCAAAGCCTCCGCCTTTTGCAGCATCACCTGATGAAATGTCCCCCCAAATCCAGTTGCTTACACCAGTTCCCCACGGTGCAGCCACGCCCCATCCAAACCAGCCATCGATGGCAGAATAGGCCGAAACGATCAGTCCTGTTACAGCGTCTTCGCTGGTTAAGCCTTCGAAGGCAACGGCGCCTTGGGGCAGCACGTTTAATTGATCCTCGCAGGATTCAGCGATTATCAACGAGGTGGCTATCGTAAATACTATTATATATTTTTTCATTTTAGCAATTGTTTATATCGTTCCGTAAAGATTAAAATGAAGCAGTTAACCCAACGCTAATGGTGCGCGGGATGGGATAGGCACCGCGGTCTACGCCCAACCCTCTGTTTCCCTTTGGATCGGTGAAGTTTTGTAAGTTCACTTCAGGATCAAGGCCACTGTATTTCGTAGCCGTAAATACATTTTGTCCCTGAACATAAACTTTAGCTGAGGAAAGTGTTTTTCCCAACCATGCCTTCGGAAAATTGTAAGTCAGCTGAACGTTCCGAAGGCGCATGAACGATCCATCTTCAATGTAATACGTCGATTCCTGCGATTCCCTTACGATTGTGTTGCTGTTCAATTCAGGCACGTTCGTATTGGTGTTTTCGGGCGTCCAGGCATTAAGCAACCTGGTGCTACGATTTCCATCCATTTTCCAGAAGTCAGTGAAATAACGGGTGGCATTAAATATTTCATTTCCTTGAACACCAGTTCCCGTTAAAGTCAATTCGAAATTTTTGTAGGCAAGGTTGATATTAATGCCATACATAAAATCTGGATGTGGACTTCCAATGATCGTGCGGTCAAGGTCATTTATGACCTGATCATTGTTAACATCCCGGAAACGAAAGGTTCCAGGTCTTGCGCCATCCTGATTTACATTTTCAAGGTAGCTGTCTACTTCGTCCTGACTATTGAAAATGCCATCAATGACAAATCCATAGAAGCTGGAAATAGCTTCGCCTTCTCTGGTGATCGTCATTTGCTGTAGATCAAAGGCGCGTGCTCCATAGAAGGGCGCGCTGTTTAACTTGATAACCTTGTTTTTATAGGTAGAAAAATTTACCCCTATCGAATAACGGAAATCCTTAGAACGATCGCTGGAATAATCAAGGCCCAATTCGATACCTTTATTTTCAACATCGCCAACATTCAAGAAAGCATTGGCAGCAGCACCGCCGGCAGCAGGCTGAACAATATCAACCAACATATCCTTGGTTTGTTTCTTATACCATTCGAAACTGAATGACAACCTATTTAAGATTTCAGCATCTAATCCAACGTTAATTGTTTCCGTTGTTTCCCACGTTACGTCGGGATTGCCACGTTTTGTCTTATCAAAGCCAGGCGTTACCACATTGTTTACGCCGTCAAGGGAGTAACTTGCATAGTTCACGTCAGCTGAGAAGAATGTATTCGCGGCATTTGGATCAGGGATATCTTGATTTCCTACTTGTCCCCATCCCGCGCGAAGTTTAAGCGAGTTTAAGGCTGAAACGCCTTCTAAAAATGATTCTTCGCTGATTACCCAGCCCACACTAGCAGCGGGGAAAACTCCCCAACGGTTCTCTTCTGGAAATCTTGATGATCCATCTCTTCTCAAGGTGAAACTTGCCAGATACCTGTCCGATAACGAGTAGTCTATCTTGCCGAAATAGCTCATCAAACTATTCTGGGCGCCAATTCCATTATTGGTTTGTGCGCCAATGCCTGTTGATAGATACCGTTCATTTACGTTTACATCAGAAATATAATTTTGACGAGTGCCTGCAGATTGGCGATATACGTTATTGATATATTCGGTTCCGATAAAGGCCTCGAAGGTGTGATTGCCGATATCTTTACCGTAGCTCAAAGTATTGGTCCAGATGACTGCCGAATTGAACGAATTGAATTCTGTAAAAGAATTGGTTTGCGCAGATTGATAATCGCCGGGATTGTATGGTGTGAATGATGTACCGTTGTTGGATGTATAATCAATACCAATCAGCGATTTGGCACGTAGTCCTTTCGCTAGATCAACTTCTAAAAATGCGTTGCCAAACGTTCTGAATATGCGCGATTTGTTTTCGGCGGCACGGGTCAATTCTGCTACGGGATTTCGGGCATCGCCGATAGCCACTTGCTGATTACCGGCAAAATTTCCTCCTTCGTCATAGACTGGTATAATTCCAGGTATGCGGTACAATTGCGCAAGTACGCCATTTTCGAATTGATTTTGCAGGCCAACGCCTTCGGTATACGTCACGTTTAGGTTCTGGCCGATGTGAAGCCAATCCTTGGCGTGCCCAACGGAATTGATTCTAGCTGAATAGCGCTTGAAATTTGTATGAATGGCGACACCCTCCTGATCAAAGTATTCAGCGCCGATGTAGTAGGTTCCTTTTTCACTTCCGCCGGAATAATTGACATTTACATTGGTGAAGTTAGCTTCATGAAAAGCCTCGTTGAACCAATCTGTCCCTTCTTTATTGGCTCTCATCAATTGAAAGACCCCGTCTCCTCCGACAGGATCATTATCATCGCTATTATCATACTGGTTAACATTAGCAATCACGTTGCCATTCAGGTCAACAATGTTTTCGCCCTGCTGAAATCCGATAGGGTTGATGAAGTCAGGCAGTACCGCATTGTTTGGATCGTTTCCGTAAGCATTGTGGGCAAATGTTCCCGTCCCATTGACCTGGCGAATACGATGTGCATCAGCCAGTTGCTGAGGCGTCATTAAGTCAGGGTAGCGGCTTTTATTCATGCTTTGTATGCCTCGGTTAATAGTAACATTGAGCGCTGATGCTCCAGCACTTCCTTTCTTAGTCGTAACGACGATAACGCCATTTGCTGCACGGCTTCCATAAATAGATGCAGCTGACGCGTCTTTCAACACAGTGATGCTTTCAATGTCAGACGGGCTAAGGCTGGTGAGATTTCCTTTTGTAGGAATTCCGTCAATAACATATAGTGGATCGTTATTATTTGTTGTTCCAAATCCGCGTATCCGCACCATCGTATTGCCGCCGGGAACACCTTCTGATGAAATGTATACACCCGATACTTTACCTTGCAGCGCGCGGTCCAAGCTCACTTGCGGGACTTCTGTCAATTCCTTGCCGGTGACGGATGAAACCGCGCCAGTGATCGACCGCTTTGACTGCGTCGAATAACCCGTTACAACAACCTCGTTAAGTGTTGAAGAATTGGGCACCAGCGATACCGATATTGGTGATGCATCATTCACGGTGACCTCATACAGGTCGTATCCCACAAAACTAAATGCGAGGGTGGATCCCTTTTCCGCGGTGAGGGTGAATTTCCCGTTGGAGTCGGTAGCAGTTCCCCGCGTCGTGCCCTTTACCAGGATACTGACGCCCGGCAGAGGATCGTTTTTTTCGTCGGAGACACTTCCGGCAACTGTTATTTCTTCAGGGCCCTGGTCAGCAAACAGTTCAGCTGGATAGCATTGAAGTAGCAACCCCAATGCCAGCAACTTAAACATACCAAGTAAGCGTAGATTTTTTATTTTCATATAATATGGGTTTGGATGTTACGGCTTTAATGTGTTGATGTGTTGATGTCTGCCTGCTTCGCCTTTGCGTAGCCGCTTCGGCAGAGCACGCCCGGCAAGGCAGGTTCGACGTGTTGGTGTTTGTGGTAGTATAGTTTCATAGGCGTTTTGTTTTCGTTCTACTCATGGTTTGACTTCATAAAATCTGATGGCTGTTCCGCCTCCCGGAGCTAGCTTTAGGGTTATCGTTGTGGAAGAATTTGCATCAATGGTTTTAATTTCAATAGGTAGTGGATTCGTTATCATGTCTGCGTCCTTACCGTCTTGATAAATTTCAGCTTTGTATTTTTTTTGAGGATCTAGAAAATTGAGCTTCACGTCTAGGGACCGACCTTGTTCATTCGTTATGCTTCCTAAATACCATTCGTTTGAATTTCTGTCCTTGCGTATGGTGGTTATGTACTGACCGATTTTTCCGTTCAGGATCTTTGTTTCTTCCCAGTCCGTAGGAACATCTTCAATGAATTTGAATGCGGGGTTTCCTTCGTAGTTCTCTGGGAGGTCCGCTGCCATGTGCATCGGGCTGTAGATCACCACGTACAAGGCAAGTTGTTTGGCAAGCGTTGTGTGAACGCGGAACGCGCCCGTGTTCTTGAACATGATGTCAAAAATTCCGGGGGTATAATCAATGGGACCGGCAAGCCCACGAGTAAAGGGAAGAATGGTTGTGTGTGATGGAGGATTGCCGTCACTCCATGCTTCGTATTCTGTTCCACGGACGCCTTCACGAGTCATCATGTTCGGATATGTGCGTCGAAGGCCCGTATCTTTGACAGGCTCGTGAACATCCAGCATCACTTTGTATCGCGCTGCGGTCTCCATCACTTTGTGGTAATGACGAACCATGAATTGATTCTGGTGACGCTCACCGCTGGGCAATTTGTTTACATAGCCTGTCTTGAGGCGTTGTATCCCGTAGTATTGGCACTGCTTGAAGGCATCTTCCAATTGGTTTTCATAATTTTTAACATTACCTCCGGTTTCATGGTGAGCAATCAACCCGATGTTTTTTGACTTGGCATACTTGCTGAGTTCCTCAAGATCAAAATCCGGGTAAGGTTTTGTAAAGCTGAAGTTTCCCGAAACGGTCCAGTCACTTTCCCAGCCTTCATTCCATCCTTCCGCCAGGACCGCAGAAAGGTTGTGTTTGCTGGCGAAGTCAATTAAGCTTTTTACATTTTCAGTAGTCGCACCGTGGTTTGGGCCACCTTCCCAAGTGTTCTTGCCCATGTGCATACCCCACCAAATGCCGTTGTACTTGCCGGGTTTGATCCACGAGACATCTCCCAGTTTGTTTGGTTCATTGAGATTGAGGATCAAATAGGAAGTAATTAAATCTCCCGGCTTGTCCGCAATTTGTACGGTCCGCCAGGGCGTTTTCATAGGAGCCTTCGTTTCTACGCGATCGCCATTAGACCACGGGACTAGATCGCATTTCAAACTGAAGTCAGGCTGAAGTCTCAAAGCCATGCCGGCGTAGTCGACCAATGCTGCTTCATGAATAGTTACAAAAAGTTTATTATCTGACTCTAATGTGATCGGCGTGGAAACTTTTTCCCTGATTTCACTGAGCTTGGTGTTTCTATACAGGTATTCAGAATCCATTTCTGTCCCGTAGGCTGGAATCCACCATGAAGAAAAATCCTGATTAAGTGAGAATTCGGTCAGCTCGTCCAGGATTATAAAATCCTTTAGATTTGGTTGTTCAGGTACTTCATAGCGAAAGCCAATACCGTCGTCGTACACCCTGAACATTATGGTTAGCTTCCGTTTTAACCCGGTCGCTTCTTCAAGGTTGATGGTGATGCCGTTGTAGTGGTTTCGAATATTTTTTGCCTCACCCCAGGGTTGGATCCAGGTTTCATCAGCATTGGATTTCGTGAAAGAAGCAATCTTAAAATCGTGATCGAGGGCTGGTGTCTCCTTCAGTATAAAACCTAACCGAGAATCTTTTACGAGGATTTTATTGAGGTATTGAATCCTGTAATACGGCGCACCGTCTTTAATCAGGAACTGAATTTTAACCTTTCGATTTGGCGATTCAACGTCGATCAGCTTGTCCTTCGATTTGCCAAACAAAACCTGAAACGAAATGAACAGAAAAACGATTAACGTGGTAAAAAAACGCGTCATAGTGTTTAGTGTGGATAAGATTTGTTGCTGCTTTAAATAGCGATGAGAGGATTGCTATCGTTTGCATGACAAAGCACGGCGGCTGCGGGGAGATGGTGAATTATCCCACTAAAAATGTAAAGAAAAGTAGTGTTGTATAAACGACATTTTATTATCAGTCAACGACTTAGATAAAATGCGACCCGGGAAAAATATAAACAAATTATGGATTTTATTGGCGGTACAACTGTGATCAAAAATTTTGAAAGCACCAACAATCACATAAGTGTATTCTACACACTTTGGATGTTATCACATAAATAAAGTTGACGAGTGCCTTCCTATCAGTTATCCTTTGATTTCATTTTCCTCGCCTTCGCCAATGTCCTCGTCGTTTTTCTTTTCGACCAGTTCAATCCTGGTTTCTTTATGTATGAATGATTCGCGAAAGTTGACGCCAAAAATTCCTATTCCGAAAGACGCCAGGATGATGAATATGGAAATAATCAGGATACGTCCTAATTTTTTTAACAACTGCATGAGTATATAATTTAGGGGGAAGCGCGTATTAAAAACGCGCGAAAATTTAAATGGCCGATGGATTGGCCGGACTGATTATCCCCTAAGGAGGTAGCTGTCGCTCAAATTTGAATTGCCAAGGATGAAGGAGAGTAGTTCAATTTTTAATTTATCTGCGAACCCCGCTGGTTTTCGATTTTCAGAAAATTCAGTCTTGACTTTTCCCTCATACGAAATGAGCCGTCTAATAATCTCTTGACTGGAAAGAAAAAAAAGAATCCGCCAAACCTTTTTGATAAGTGTATATCTGACAATGCGCCTTGCCGATGAAGACGGCCTCGAAATCAATTCTGTTGAAGCAGATTGTCGCTCCTGGTTATGATTGAGCGAAGGCGGGGAAATAAAAGCCAGCAAGAGTGTAAGGCTCAACAACGCAACGGAGCATATTCCTTTATTCTTGGCGGCTGGAGTCTTTATCATCCTCTAAAATAATCAGAGTGCGTGTATTTCCATTACTTTTTTCTCAAACTCTTCATTGGGAACAACCGATTTACCCTTGATCCTGGCCTTATAATTATAAATCGTGTTGATGGAATAATCCAGGATCTTTGCAATTTTATCGGTGTCGTGTATGCCCATTCTGATGAGGGCGAAAATCCGCAGCTCGGTGTTCAACAGTTGTCCTTCCTTTAATACAATGCGATCTTCTTCTTTAAAATACGAATTGAAGATCACTACGAAATCTGGAAAAAGCTTTAGAAATACTTTGTCAAAGCTGTGATACAATTCTTCACGCTCTTTCTTTGGGTTGATGTTGTTGACAATAAACTTAATATCATCTAGTTTTTTGGTCAGCAGTTTCATTTCCACTGACTTTTTGAAAGCTTCAATCTTACCTAAGTACTCGGAGTTGATATTGAAATAATACCCAATATATTCCTCTTTAATTTTGTTAGCCTCCTGCAACGCGCGTTCGGCGATTTTGCGTTTATTGAGTTGCTTAAAAATGATGACAGCAAACACCAGCACCAAGATCGAAAGTGTGGTGATAATGCTGGAGTAAATCAACCACAGCTTACGTTGCTCTTCCACATTATTAACCTTCGCGGACGCAATGATTGGCAAAATGGACCCAACCTGAACTTTGCGCTGCCGCGCTCCATAGTATATGGCGTCCTCCATGGCGTGTTGAATGTAGGTGTATGCGTTTCGAATATCGCCATTATTATAGAGTAGCTCTGCAAGCGATGACATTGCCGCAGTTTCTTTGGTGGCCGATTTTATGTCGGCAATGGCCGCTTGCGCCAGCAGCACAATAGCTTTGTCAGTTTCATCTCTCGAAATATAATAATAACTCAAGGTCGAGGCCGTAACAGCGATTTCATGTGGTGATAAATTGTACTTCGTTAGCAGTGTATTAAGGTCAGCCAGAGCATCCTGATTATTTTCATTCTTAAGGTTCTTGAGGCCGGTGAAGTATAAGTAGTTGTAGGAATTTGGTTTAGACAAGGATCTTGCCGAATCAATATATTGAGTTCCAAGTTTATTATACCGCGGCGTATAGTATCGATCTTTATCAAAATCACCCAGATCGTAGTAGGCTCTTGCGAACACAAAAAAGTAATCCATCTTTATAGTATCGGGCATCCCGGAAACACTGAGGTTGCTTAATGAGTCCAGGGTTTCTTTAAACATTCCCGAGGAAAGAAGTACAAAGCCAAGTTGAGTTTTCGAATAAGCGATTTTCACTGGATCATTAAGACGATAAGCCAGTTGCTGCATTTTGGCAATGTTGCTAAAGGCAGAATCATAAATGAAGGTTTTGTATTCGTTGGAAAGGTTTTGCAGGATCTTGAATATTCCTTCATCATTCAAATTTCTATCATTTAATTCTTGGTGAAGCAGGTGAAGGCGTTCAAGCTTGGCGTTTACGTACTCTTGTTTGCGCGCAAGCGTTTGATTTAGCTGAGTAAATAGGCTGTCAGCCCTTGTCTTTGCCAGTCCAGGAATAACGATGATTTGAATTAGTAATGCCGCGAAGTAGAACTTACTCATGAGAATCTTAACCGCGGAAATTAGATAAAATCTGCGAGATGGGCCAAATCAATGGTGTAGTATATATTTAACCGACTCTTTTTGATTTTTATTGATACTCAAATAATTAGATGCTGTTGAAATTGAATTCTCGAAAAGAAATCAGGCGCGCATAACTTGTTATGCGCGCCTGATTTGCCCTTTTGCTCAGACGAGAGGATATTAAACGACGGCCACCTTAGCGTTAAATATAGCGGCAAACTCCTTTGCAAAATCTTCAAGCTTTGTGTTTCCAAATTGTGGTTTGTTCTTTCTCGCATGGGCTTGCATATAGCCTTCCCGTATCGCCTTGCCTAAGGCTGTATAGTTTTCTGAGTGGCTCTCTGAAAGTCCTGCTTGAAGAAAACCTTGTTTCTGTTCGTCATCGGTAAATACAATCCATGGTAAATCTTTCCCGATGATGCTGCCGATAGCCTGCGCAACATCTTTACCAGATCGTTCATCGCTGATGATATAGCGAACTGAAGTGCCAGAGAAGTTTAGGTTCAGTAGTTCTTCCGCTGCAACCCCCGCAATATCTCGTGTATGTGTGAGAAATATTTTTTCACCTTCGCCAAAATTAGCGCCCATAATACTGCCTTGCTTGATCATTCCAATTTGTGCCAGAAAATTTGAAAAGAAATAGGAGGGGCGGAGATGCCTGATATTTAGGCCGGCGATTGCGTTCAGAAGTTTTTCAAAGTTATGCAACCCATCAACTGGTCCCACACCGTTGCCGACATCGGCGCCCATGCTACTTAAATTGACAACATATTTTATGTCGCTGGATTGAATTGCCTCCGCATAACTTTCAGCGACATGATTCATCGATTCTATCCAATTTGTTGTTTGCCATATCGGAGGAATCATCGTGTAGACGACGTCTGCGCCCTTGAACACTCTTTTTAGAAAATCAACGTCGCCAACACTACCCACGTGAGCAGTGGCTCCAAGGTCTTTGATCTCGGCCGTTCGACTGGAATTGCTTGTAATGACGCGTACGTTCTTTCCTGCTTTTACCAATTCGCTAATGACAGGCTTGCTGATGTTGCCGATCGATCCTGTAATCACATAAGTTTTCATATTTTTTTGATCTAATTAAGTTGCTATTTTAGGCTATTAGTTCGTTATTTGATAGTAGTTATAATAATGTGATATAGTTATAAAAAACATACTAAAGCTGATAATCAATAAGTTATGGAGAAGGTTAACGGGTGGAATGTTGAGAATTGTCCGGTCACGGCCACGATGGGTGTGATTGGAGGCAAATGGAAAATCCTAATAATTTTTATGATCTATAATGAGATCAATCGGTTTGGCAAGATGGGTATGGTATTAAAGGATATCAGCAAGCAGATGCTAACGACCCAGCTACGGGAACTTGAAAATGATGGGATAATCAGAAGGGTAATTTACCCCGAGATACCACCGCGAGTGGAATATTTTCTAACGGAAAAGGGAAACTCGTTACTTCCAATAATCGATTCAATGAAGGATTGGGGAGATAAGTATTTAATCCCTGAGCATCTGCAACGGGGGGCGACCACTGCTCGGTAATGCCGATGGTTCATTTTTTTTGTCACAAAAAAATTTTTTTGCGTGCCCTATTGCACGTTTAAAAATATAACCTACTTTTGTCTATAGATTTTATAGACTTTAAGAAATCAATACCACCAGTTGATTTTATAAAGAAGGGATGAGCATGCGCTTAAACCTTCGTGGCAGCCTGTGCCCACCACATGCGGGTTTTCCACAATCTGAGAATTCGGAAATAAAATTAAATGGTGATGAAAACAGCTAATCAATTCAATCTCAGTTTCAAAGAGCGTATATCCTTACGTTATTTTATTCCTTGTTGTTGTTGATAAATATTTGAGTAGACACCTGAATTCATAGGTAGTCTGAACTTTCTTGGTATGTATGCTTGCATTCAGCGGCAGCTGTCCAGGACCATCCTATTGTATTTTCTATAAAATTAGAAATCAACTTAAACTAAGTCATTAGAGAGTCATGAAAAAGTTTTTACTGATAAGTAAATTGATGTTGTTAATTGCAAGTACTTCCCTGGCTCAGACGGTCAAAGGAATAATCAAAGATGATGCAGGGCAACCGTTAGTAGGAGCCACCATTGCCGTTAAAGGAGCCCAGGTATATGCCGTCACGGATATTCAGGGACAATTCAACATCAATATTAAAAAAGAATTACCTGTATTGTTGCAGGTTAATTCCGTCGGCTTCAAACGGCAGGAGATTGAAGTTTACGAAATCACCGAAGAAATGCTTGAAATAGTTTTGCAAAACGATAACGTTTTGAATGAGATTGTCGTGGTAGGATATGGCGAGCAAAAGAAAGTTGATCTCGTCGGATCCGTGACTAAGGTGGATCCATCAAATGTTAAAACAATACCAGAATCAACTTTCGATACGCAGATTCAAGGCAATGTCGCGGGCGTTCAGATCAATGGAGGTAC
>Ga0157380_10003242_pt1 | contig 11133 bp, 5 predicted proteins | sample S35metaG_FD_119757 | JGI IMG/M metagenome (GOLD analysis project Ga0157380, IMG submission 119757) | Switchgrass rhizosphere microbial communities from Kellogg Biological Station, Michigan, USA - S3-5 metaG | ecosystem: Host-associated > Plants > Roots > Rhizosphere > Soil | place: USA: Michigan...
ACTGCTGGGAAGGTCGTGAAAAATATGGGCATTGCTCATGATCAGATCTATGACTACATCAAGTCAAAATTCCCTGACCAGCCTATCGGAATTTCGCATAACGCAACGGTGTTCTCAGCAGAAAATTTACTTGGCTGGTTTCCGGCCCGGCTATCGGATTGGTGGTTTATGGAGTACGTTCCAAGCCATTTTGAAAAAGTAGATTTTTTTGGCATGAGTTACTATGGAAGGATACCACACGATCCTCTGCCTATTACTTATTTAGAAACGCCCGAAAAAATGAAAGCATTGGGCAGACGCCACGATGATATCTGGGAGTACCATCCGGAAGGGCTTCGGACCTGCCTGGACCGGTATTGGGCTAAGTATAAAAAGCCAATAATTATTACTGAAAATGGCGTGTGCGACGAGAGCGATTTTCTCAGACTTCAAGCGATCCAGGATTATGCTTATATTGTTCACAAGGCAATCAAGGATGGCATTGACATTCGGGGTTATTACTTCTGGAGTACCTGGGATAATTTTGAATGGCACCTGGGACCTGACATGCGCTTCGGTTTATATGAGTGCGATTTCGAGACGATGCATAGGATGAGAAGACCAAGCGGCGCCTTATATGCTTCGCTGGCCTATTCGAGAAAAATAACCATAGCAAACCCTGAAAAGGAAGCCTTTGCTTAATGGTCCTCGTGCCGGCACAAGGAAATGTGCAAAGGCGACAAAACTTCAGTTGTGAGATGAATTATAAAGTCAGAATCTAAAACACTACCCGATGAAAAAATTTCTACTTTTAGTTTCAGTCATATTCTTTTGGAGTTCCGTTGATGGGCAGCCCAAAAAAGAAATACTATACGTAGGAACATATTCTGTTCGGGGAAGCCAGGGCATCTACGCCTACACCTTTAACAGAGCCAAGCAAACTTTAACCCTCCTTCAGGCCATTCCAAGTTTGGAGAGTCCCTCATTTATCGCCATACACCCAACTCAGAAATATTTGTACTCGGTTAATAGGGGAAAGGCGGATATCGCTGATCAAGGTGGTTCGGTTAGTGCTTATGGCATAGACCCTGCAACTGGGAGGCTAAGCGGTCTAAACAACAAGTCATCCTATGGCGATGGACCTTGCTATGTAGAAGTCGATAAAACAGGTAAATATGTTTTCATCTCACACTATGGCGAAGGAAATCTCACTGTACTTTCCTTGTTCAAAGAGGGGCTGCTTGGAAGCGTTTCCGACGCAAAAAAATACACAGGTAGCAGCGTTAACCCCGAAAGACAGACAAGCCCGCACATTCATTCTACCGTGATTTCCCCGGATAACAAATTCGTATACGTGATGGACCTTGGAACCGACAAAATTTATATCTATGAATTCAATTCGGATGAAGGGACAGTTCGTCCCGCTGCAACTCCGGAGATCAGCGTAATTCCCGGCGGTGGTCCCCGCCACCTTACCCTCCATCCATCCGGAAATTTTGCCTATCTGGTCGAAGAGTTAACGTCAACGGTAGGGGTATTCTCAGTGGACAAGACCAGCGGCGCGTTAACAGTTTTACAAGATTCCGTAAAGTCACTCCCAGAAAATTATGCAGAAAAAAATACCAGCGCAGATATTCACACCGATATATCCGGAAAATATCTGTACATGTCTAACCGGGGGGCAGACGTCCTGAGCATCTATACAATCGGGGAAGATGGCAAGATTACATTAATTGGTCATCAAAGTACTGGCGGGAAAGTGCCGAGAAACTTTTTGGTGGATCCGAAGGGGCAATATTTGTTTGCCGCCAATCAGGATTCTGACACCATCAATATTTTCAAAATCAATGCTAAAACCGGTAAGCTCACGGAAGTAGGTAAACCTGTTAAGGTACCTTCACCGGTTTGTTTAAAGTTGGTGAGTTTGAATTAAAATCTGCCTAACGAGGTTGTTTCGTAGTCACCAAATGTCGCTACTTTTCTCGCCTCCTTTTTTTTCGCTTCCCATATCAAAGCATAGGTGCTTGTCCGGGCAGGAAGGGCAAAAGTCAATTCTAATTGAAAAATGGCAACATTTCCGTCCTTGACATTCACATGTGTTGGCCATAATTTTATGGACCATTGACCCAAGGAGGGAAATGACGCGGACAGATCATAGTCATCGGGCCCGGAAAGTGTTAAGGATTTTTATCTGACCAAATGTTAACATCCAAATTGCATCAAAACAAATTCATCTTATTTATAGGTTGCTTGATATTGCTATTGTACTCACCGGCGGTAGCACAGGAAAAAAATCTAAAATTCGAGCACCTTGGTATCCGCGAAGGCCTATCGCATAGCAACGTACGTGGTATACTTCAGGATCACGAGGGATTTATGTGGTTCTCCACGCACGATGGGCTAAATAAATATGATGGTTATAAATTCACGGTCTATAAAAATTTACCCAACGATGGGAACAGTCTAAGTCATAATAATCTATGGCGAATTATCGAAGATAGGCGCGGCAATATCTGGATTGCGACCTGGGGCGGTGGCTTGAATATGTTTGATCGCGAAACAGAACATTTTATCCACTACCGGCATGATCCCAATAATCCCAGTTCATTATCAGATGATTTTATCTACACCCTGTTGGAAGATGACTCCGGAAATATCTGGATTGGAACAAATAACGGCGGCCTAAACGTGCTGGACGTTAATACCAAACAAATCGTGCGCTTCACTTATGATAAAAACAATCCAAACGGAATTAGCGATAACGAAATCCGCGACATTTACGAAGATCAACAAAAAAACATTTGGATAGCGACAGGAAACGGCGGCCTGAATTTATTTAACAGAAATGACAAAACATTTAAATCGTTTAAACACAATTCCGCTGACGCAAGCTCTATTTCAAGCAATAATGTCCGCACGATAACACAAAGTAAAGAAGGTACATTTTGGATCGGTACCTACGGCGGCGGCGTCGATTTATTTTTACCTGACCTTGGAGAATTCAAGCACTACAAACATGATCCAAAAAATCCCAACAGCTTATCTCATAATTCCATTCAAGACATTCGTTTGGGACCAAAAGGGAATTTATGGATAGCCACAGAAAATGGCGGACTAAGTGTTTACAATCCTAATACCAATACTTTTAGCAACTATCAACATGATGATATTGACCGTGGAAGTATTAACGATAACTCGCTCTATATTTTATTCGATGATAGAGAAGGAAACATGTGGATCGGTACTTTTAATGACGGAGTCAATTTCGTTAAAACCGATAACAAGTTTACACATTACCGTCATAACTCCTCCCCTAACAGTCTTAGCAACAACCTTGTGCTTGCCATCTACGAAGACGTGAACGAGAATTTGTGGATTGGCACTGATGGAGGAGGATTGAATAAACTGGAAAGAAAAGACGGAAAGTTCACGCACTATCGCCATGATCCCAATCAATCAAATTCGATCGGAGGCGATTACGTCCTAACTGTGACGGAAGATCGCCGTGGCAATATTTGGATTGGAACGTGGGGAAATGGCTTAACTATTTTTGATCGCAAAAATAATATCTATAAACATTTCAAAGCGACACCGGCCAACGTCCCTGGGCTGAGCAATAACAACGTCTGGAAAATATTTGAAGACAGTGATGAGAAAATTTGGATCGGCACCTATGGTGGCGGTGTTAACGTTTACGATCCTGATTCGGGAAATTTCACGCGATATTTATCAGCGTCCGATGATCCGGAAAGTCTTAGCCTGAATAATGTTTACTACATTATGGAAGACAGCCGGGGATACATCTGGGTGGCAACCGACGGTGGTGGTATAAATCGTTTTGACAAGAAAACGAAAAAATTCAAACGTTACGTGCATGATCAGACGAAAAACAGTCTAAGTCACAACCGTGTGATCAGCATTCATGAAGATCAAGACCGGAACCTATGGATAGGCACAAACCATGGGCTAAATCACTTCGATGTTAACCGGGAGTTATTCACCACTTATGAAATAAAAGATGGTCTTCCGGCGGATGCCATCTTGGGTATTTTGCAGGACGGCGAAGGATTTTTATGGATCAGCACTAACAAGGGCGTTTCAAAATTCGATCCGGCTACCAAACGCGTTCAAAATTTTACAACAGCCGATGGGCTGCAACCGGGGGACCTTAGTCAGGCTTTTTGCAAAAGCAAAACAGGAGCCATGTACTTTGGTGGCAAAAGCGGATTTAGTGAGTTTTTTCCTGATAGCATTGTATCCTATCCTTATGAGCCACCTTTAGTTTTTACTGGATTCGATATTTTTAATAAGCCAGTCTTTACGTCATCTGATCAAAAGATCAAATCCATTCTTTCAAAACCAATTTCCCAGACGAAAGAAATAGATCTCTCTTATCAGCATTCCGTGTTTTCCATTCAGTTCGCATCGCTGAATTATGCTAATCCTCAGCACAGAGAATATGCGTACATGCTGGAAGGTTTTGACAAGGACTGGAATGTAGGTGACCTCCATACCGCTACTTATACTAACCTTGACGCAGGCGTATATACTTTTAAAGTGAAAGGCCTCAACAATGAAGGCAAATGGTCGGATAAAATAACTGCGCTTACGATAAACATCGCACCGCCTTTTTGGAAAACATGGTGGTTTAGAATTCTTGTGGTCTCTAGCATCGTTGGTGGAATCGGTTATGTATACAAGGCTCGGGTTGAGACGATGGAAAAACAAAAAGATGAATTAGAGGGACAGGTTAAGTTACGGACCGAAGAAGTAATTCGTCAAAAAGAAACCCTGCAGAAACAATCGGAAGATGTCCAGGTTTTAAATCAGCAGCTTCGGGCACAAACGGATTTTTTGCAAGGTATAAATATTGAGCTTGAGCGGCAGAAAGAGGAAGCTGAAAAAGCGCGACAGGAAGCTGAGCGGGCAAATCAGGCAAAAAGTATTTTTCTTGCTACCATGAGCCATGAAATTCGCACTCCGATGAATGGTGTTATTGGAATGGCTTCCCTCCTGCGGGAAACGGAGCTGAATCCTGAGCAAGAAACTTATGCTGAAACCATTCGAAGTTCCAGCGAGAGTTTGCTTTCAATCATCAACGATATCCTGGACTTTTCTAAAATCGAATCTGGTAAAATGGAGCTCGACGTTGACGATATTGATTTGCGTTTGAGCATTGAAGAGGTTCTTGATCTTTTCGCAACAAGGGCTGCTTCAATCGGAGTGGACTTGTTGTATCAAATCGATCACGACGTTCCTTCTATGATCCTTGGCGATGGGCTTCGGATAAAACAAGTGCTTATTAACCTGGTGGGCAATGGCATAAAATTTACGAAAGAGGGCGAAGTCTTCGTTGGCGTGCGAGTTAAGGAACATAATCAGGACCGATACGAACTCGAATTTCAAATCCGCGACACCGGTATTGGAATTCCCGCCGATAAAATCGATAGAATTTTCAAAGCCTTTTCACAAGTGGATTCGTCAACTACCCGAAAATATGGTGGTACCGGCCTTGGCTTGGTCATTTGTGAAAAACTTGTGACGCTGATGGGAGGATCAATTTCTGTTCAGAGCGTTCCTGATTCAGGCACTACATTTATTTTTACCATTGAGACGAAAGCAAGTAAAAATTCTGTCATCAACTACATTCATTTCAACGCCGATGGACTCCACGGTAAGAAGGTTCTGATCGTCGATGATAATCAAACGAATTGCAACATCTTAAAATCGCAACTGACTGATTGGAATTTTGCTCCTACGTTGGCTTCATCAGCACAAGACGCTCTAAAACTTTTATCGGCTGATACAGGTTTTGAACTTGTGATCACCGATATGCAAATGCCGGATATGGATGGTGTAGCGCTTGCGTTAGCCATTCGAAAAGTAAATCCCGCGCTTCAAATAATACTGTTAAGTTCAATAGGGCACGATCAACGAAAACAATATGATCACCTCTTTTCGCACATCCTGACAAAGCCCGTAAAGCAAAAAGTTCTGTCAAATGCCATAACGAGAGCGTTGCGAAAACTTGGAAAGCCCGCTACACCGTTGGAAGCACCTGTTACAAAACTTTCCCATGAGTTCGCTACACGCTATCCGCTCCAAATCTTGATCGCAGAAGACAACCCTGTAAATCAAACGCTCGCGGTACGAATGTTAAAAAAACTTGGTTACGATCCGACTTTGTCTGAAAATGGAATTCTCGCGCTGGAAGAAACCCAACGCATACCATACGACCTAATATTAATGGATATACAAATGCCCGAAATGGATGGCCTCGAGGCTACACGCCTCATCAGAAAGGGTAATATTAGACAACCCATTATCATTGCTATGACGGCAAATGTTCTGCCTGAGGACAAGGAATCCTGCTTCAACGCGGGAATGGACGATTATATCAGTAAACCGATTCCCGTTAGCGAGTTGGTGAAAATTCTGGAGAAATGGGCCTTGTTTCTGCAAAACAAAAAGACGCAGGTGCTTTAGCGCAGACGAAAACGAACCCCGGGCTCAAAATGCTTGGCTATTATTTTCTCTGAATAAAAAGCAAATCAGTTCCGTGCAATATCTCCCACCTAAAAGCAATGTTTTTACCTGCGAAGGTTTGTTACCTTCATGAAAACTCGCTCGAAATGCGAGTTTACTAAACCTAATAACCTAAGCCATGAAATTCATCAGATTCATTTTGTTGGCTATTACGTTAAACGTTGCTACGGTAACCTGGGCACAAAAAATCGGATTGCTCATGGATAGTTACGTGATCGATCGTTGGTATATAGATCAAAAACTTTTCACTGATCGAATAAAAGATCTGGGAGGAGAATGTATAGTTGAAATGCCTTTCGGAGATCCTGACGAGCAAGTAAAGCTCGGCAAAAAATTAATTGCCAGTAAGGTTGATGTCCTGGTAATTGTTCCGACTGACCGGATAAAAGCAGCAACAATTGTACAGGCTGCAAAAGAAGCCAATATTCCGGTGATAGCGTACGACAGGATGATAGATACCAACGACCTGACGCTTTATGTTTCATACAACAATCTGAATGTTGGAAAATTGCAGGCACAATATGCGGTCAATAAAATGCCGCGAGGTAATTACCTGTTAATGAATGGACCTGAATCTGATATGAATGCCATTTCATTCAGAGAGGGCCAGCGACTTGTTTTACAGCCCTACATTAAAGATGGAAAGATAAAAATCATTGGTGACTATGTTTTGGGAAGTTGGAGTGAGCTCGAATCCTTAATGAAGATGGACGAATTTTTAACCTCCCATTCTGAAAAACCCGATGTAATTATTGCTGCAAATGACGCGCTAGCCACTGGCACTATTCAATCATTGCCGAAAGAGCTGCAGGGAAAAGTGGTGGTCACCGGGCAAGACGCCGAGAAAACATCTCTAAAACACATCATAGCCGGAACTCAAACAATGACCGTCTATAAACCAATAAAAGCCTTAGCGCATCAAGCGGCAGAATCAGCAATGAAAATTGCAAAAAATGAAAAGGTCTCTTCTATAAAAACAAAAATTGGAAGCCACGAAGTGAACGCCATTTTGTTAGAACCATTAGTTGTTGATAAAAACAATTATAAAGAAACAGTAGTTAAGGACGGCCACGTTAATTTATCAGAAGTACTGGAAAAAAATTAAATCGGATTTCACCTACTTGGTTGAAACAATGGTCGTCGTGTGGAAGCGCGACGACCATTTCTGTTTGGAAATATTGGATAGCTTTATTTTTATAGATCTGTTACATTTGAGCAACCCTTGTCATGAAAAAAGTACTTTTGCCGATCTTATTGTTTTCAGCCATGTCAGGTTGCAAACACGAACGTGAATTGAATCAGGATGAGTTACAAATTCCTTCCGCGGGATACTCAACTCCCGAAAATTATAGTGGCATGAAAATGGTGTGGCGCGATGAATTCGAAGGAGACAACCTAAATCTTTCAGATTGGAAACATGAGATCGGAGGAAATGGATGGGGCAACAACGAATTAGAATACTATCAGGAAAAAAACACCACGGTGCGTGACGGATACCTGATCATTACGGCTAAACAAGAAAATGTTGGCGGAAAGAACTATACCTCTTCCCGAATCATAACGCTAGGAAAAAAAGAATTCCAATATGGCCGCGTTGACATCCGTGCTCTTATGCCCAAGGGTCAGGGAATTTGGCCAGCACTATGGATGCTTGGTAGCAATGTTTCAACTGTAGGCTGGCCCGCATGCGGAGAAATCGACATAATGGAAATGATCGGTGGCCCTGGAAAAGACAACACAGTTCATGGCACGGCACATTGGGATCACGCGGGGGGCCATGCTTCCTATGGAGGAAAACTTTCCTTAGACCCTCCCAAAATCTTGGCAGATGAGTTTCATGTTTTTTCAATTTTATGGACTCCAACAGCAATTACCTGGTACATTGATGATGTACAGTTTGAAGTGATCGACACAACTCCATCCGAACTGAGCGAACTCCAAAATAAGTTTTACTTTATTTTCAATGTAGCGGTGGGTGGCAACTGGCCCGGCAATCCTGATGCGACAACGACATTTCCACAGCGAATGGTGGTTGATTATATCCGTGTATTTCAGAATAACTAATTCGAGTTATTTCCTTTCCGGGTCAACGCTTTAGAAAATTTGTAAATGGGGTAACCAAACTCGCGTGTTTCTCCACTGAGCACAAATCCATTTCGATTCATTCGTTCGACGAAAGGCTCATACTGCAGCACGTAGTGACCACATTTTTTGGATCCGCATTTTTTTAATTCACCATTGTAAACGAACTCATCTCGAATGTAAATGCTTCCGTCGGTCTTTAGGTTCCGATACAAATCAGTAAGAATTGAATCGGGTTGGTCGATTACATGCATGGTGGCGTTGCTGAAGATCACATCAAAGGTATTTTCCGGCAAATTTGTTCGGCTTGGCGTTCCGATGATATAGTGAAAAGAATTGGTGGTTTGAATTGAGCTTCCTTTAAGTTTGGAATAATAACGTAATACTTTATTCAGGTTACGCTTGTTGAGGCAATGCTGATCAATATCATTAAGGTAGAAAGTAACGCTGTCCAGAAAGACAGCCATTGCAGCATCATAATATCCGCTTGACGCCCCGATGTCTGCGAATACGACACCGGATTTTAATCCTAAAAATTCGTTCTGCCTCTTGAAGACCTGAATTGATTCCTTATCCAAAACCGGGCCGCAAGGATACGGTCGGAAAATGGAGGAGCAACTAACGCATAAAAAAGCAACCAGGATAGTAAAAATCGCTTTCATGCCACAATAAACGAATATGTACTAGATTTCGTATTCAGATATGACTTAATAGTACGCCTGGGCCGTTTTAATTCGCTGACGGAACAGTAAAATAGAATACCGAGCCTTTACCCTCTTCACTCTCCACCCAAAGTCGTCCGCCATTTTTTTCAACGAAGTCCTTACATAAAATAAGTCCTAGACCAGTACCTTTTTCATCGGCCGTACCTTTTGTCGTATGCTTGGCATCGATTCGAAAAAGCTTATCGATTACGTCGCGGCTCATACCCACACCCGTGTCGGCAATGGAAACCAGAACATGATCTTCCTTTTGCTTTGCAGCCAGTTTTATTAGACCCCCTTCCGGTGTAAATTTTATAGAATTAGAAATCAAGTTACGAACAACTGTGCTGAGGGATTGCCGATGTGCGACTACCCGCACCGATGCATGCGAGTCATCGAGGATACGAATTTTTTTATTTTGCGCCTGGGTACCGAGCAATCCTTTGTTCTCCTTTATCAATGCATTTAAGTCAAAGTCCTCTGGTGTAAACTCAATATTGCCGGTCTGTGATCTTGACCATTCGAGTAAATTATTTAGCAACGCCAGGAGGTTTTTTAAAGACTTGTCAAAATCCTTGGCAAGCATTTGAATTTCTTCTTTGCTTAGGCTGTCGGTGTGATTGATCAGGAGGCCGGAAAAGGATGTGAGGGAGTTGAGAGGTCCCTTCAAGTCGTGACCAATAATTGAAAAAAACTTATCCTTAGTAGCATTGAGCGCCTGAAGCTGTGTGTTCTGCTCATTTACTTTTTCATTTATCTCCTGCAATTTATTGTGGGCTCGCTGTTTCACCTTGTATAAATTAAGAATCAGGGCTACGATTACTAAACCGAAGCCAAGCAGACTTATCAGTAGATTTCTAAGATTTTTTTGCGCCGTCAGCTGCCGTTCACGTCGACCGCGCTCCTCTTCAAGAACTTCGATTTGAGATTCTTTCGTATCAATGACATAGCGGCTTTGAGATTCCAGCAGACGCTGATCATTTTTTTGATTCTGAACGAAGTCACTTACAACAACAAATCGTTCCCTGTTTTTTAATGCTTCATCGAACTCACCAAGTGCCTTGTAACACAGGCTCAAATAATCATAACTTTTTTGTTGCTGCTCAAGGCTTTGAGATTTTAGCGCCGACTGCAAACCGGAATTCAAGTTAGCGATCGCTTCGTTAAATTTTTTCTCCTGATAATACAGGAACCCGATGTTGTTAAAGGTTTCAGCCATACCGTTTTCGTCGTTGAGGCTTTGGCGAATTTTTAAAGCCAGCCTGTGGTTGGCCAATGCTCTACCGTCATTTTTCATCCGGCGGTATAACTCGCCAATTTCGTTGAGAGAAACTGATTCCTTGGCTTTGTCCTTTAGCGACCGGCGTATAGCAAGAGCGCGACGATGGGTTTGCAGGGCGCGATTGTAAATTCCCTGTGTGCTGTAAATATGAGCTATATTGAATAATGCCTGAGCCTCCGCTTTTGGATTCTCAATCACATCTTTTTTCTGTAATACCTGTTCATAGTCCTTAAATGCATCTAACATCTTCCCCTCGGAAGCTTTGATTTCCCCCAATTCATTCAAGATCAGCACCTCAACAAATGGGTTTTTCAAGCTAGCATTAAATTCCAACGCCTGCTCTAACAATTGTTGGCTTTTGTTATAATTTCCAACTTCTTCAAAGACCTGGGCCATCGCCAGGTAAGTAAAGACGCGTTGTTCTTGTAAATCCAGGGAATCTTCAATGGCTAGGCAACGGATCAGAAAATCCATAGCCACCTCGTAGTCGTTCGTGCGGGTCAAGTGAATAAGCGCAAGTTCCTTTAATGACTTAGCTTG
>Ga0157380_10003243_pt1 | contig 11132 bp, 9 predicted proteins | sample S35metaG_FD_119757 | JGI IMG/M metagenome (GOLD analysis project Ga0157380, IMG submission 119757) | Switchgrass rhizosphere microbial communities from Kellogg Biological Station, Michigan, USA - S3-5 metaG | ecosystem: Host-associated > Plants > Roots > Rhizosphere > Soil | place: USA: Michigan...
AGCGCCGCGAGCCCGCCGCGGATCGCTTCGAGATCGGCAGGAGAGAGCAGCCCTGCCTCGGCGAGCATCTCGGCGTGCGCGATCGAGGCGCGCGCGTCGTAGGCGACCAGCCGGTCGTCGAGGGCGTGGTCCTCGCCCGCGGTGAAGGCGAGCACGCGCGCATCCAGCGGCGCGCCCTTGTCCCAGAGCCGGCTCATGCGGCGATCGCCGCGCGGCCGCGGTTCGCGAGCAGGCGGTGCAGCACGGCGCGTTGCACGACCAGGCGGTTGTGCGCCTGCGGCAGCACGGCGCTGCGCGCCCCGTCGAGGAGCTCGTCCGCGACCGCGACATTCCGGCGCACCGGCAGGCAGTGCATGAGCCGGCAACCGGGCCGCGCGCGTGCGAACCAGGATTCCTTCAGCATCCAGTCACCGAGCGAGGCGCGGAGCCGGGCGTCGGCCGCGGCATCGCCGTAATGGTCGGTCGAGCCCCATTCCTTGGCGTACACGACGTGCGCGCCGGCGAGGGCGGCCTCGCGGTCGTCGGTCTCGACCACGCTGCCGCCGGTTGCCGCGGCGGCCGCGCGGGCCTTCCTCATGATCGGCTCGGGCAGGGCATAGCCCTCGGGCCGCAGCACGACGACTTCCATGCCGCGCAGCGCCGCCATGTGCGCGGCGGCGGCCGGTACGGCGAGCGGGAGTGCGCGGGGGTGGTTCGCCCAGGACAGCACGAACTTGCCGCGCCGCGGCACGCCGAGGTCGTCGAGCGTCTTCCAGTCCGCGAGCGCCTGGCAAGGATGGTTCATCGCGGACTCGAGGTTGACGAGCGGCTTGTCGCAGAGCGCCGCGATCTTCGTGAACATCGGCTCCGCGAGGTCGGTGGCGAGGTCGCGGCCCTCCGCGAAAGCGCGGACGGCGAGGGCGTCGCAGTACGAGGCGAGCACGGGAATCCCCTCGCGGATGTGCTCGGCGGCCTTGCCGTTCATCACGACGCCATCGGCCGTCTCCAGCTCCCAGCTCCCGTTGCCCGGCGTGATCACGAACGAGTGGCCACCGAGCTCGGCCATCGCCACCTGCATGGAGGCGAGGGTGCGCAGCGAGGGATTGAAGAACACGAGGCCGAGCGTGCGGCCGGCGAGGGCTGCCGGCTCGGGCTTGTCGTTCAGGCGCGCGGCGAGCGCGAGCATGTCGACGACCGCGTCGTGGCTGAAGTCCGCGAGGTCGAGGAAGCCTTTCATGGGTTCGCGCGGCTCCAGAAGAGGCCGGGCAGGGCGAGCATCTTCGAGAACCCGCGCGCGTCGTCCGGCGTCCATTCGCCCGCCGCCTCGCCGTAGACGCCCCGGCTCGCCTTCATGAGCGAGTGGGGGGACTCGACGCCTTCCACGAAGGCGGAGCCGGGGCGAAGCAGCACGGTGACGGTCCCGGTCACGCGCGCCTGCGAGGAAGCGAACAGCGCCTCGATGTCGCGGCAGACGGGATCGAGGTTCTGTCCCTCGTGCACGAGGTCTCCGTAGGCCGAGGCGACGAGGTCCTTGACGCGCTGCTGGCGCGCGCCGAGCACGAGCTTCTCGAGCTCGCGGTGCGCCTCGATGAGGACCGCGGCCGCCGGTGCCTCGAAGGCGACGCGGCCCTTGGTGCCGATGATCGTGTCGCCAAGGTGGATGCCGCGGCCGATCCCGAACGGGCCCGCCGCCGCCTCGACGGCTTCGATGAGCGCGACCGGATCGAGCGCCACGCCGTCGAGCGCGACCGGCACGCCGTGCTCGAACGCGATCGTGATCCGCTGCGGCGCGCGCGGCGAGTCGAAGGCGTGGGGGGAGAGCACCCAGGCCGACTCGGGAATGCTGCCGGCGGAAGTGAGCGTTTCGCGCCCGCCGATCGTGACGCCCCAGAGGCCGCGGTTTGTCGAGTAGGTTGCGCCTTGCGAAGGCACCGGAAGCCGCTTCGCCTCCAGGTACGCGAGCTGCTCGGGGCGCTTGAACGCGCGGTCGCGCACCGGCGCGAGGATCTCGATGCCGGGCGCGAGCGTCCGGAGCGCCACTTCGAAGCGGACCTGGTCGTTGCCCGCGGCGGTGCAGCCGTGCGCGATCGTGTCGCTGCCGAGCTCCATCGCCTTGGCGGCAACCACCTGTGCCTGGACCGTGCGCTCGGCGCCGACACAGAGCGGGTAGAGCTGGCCGCGGCGCACGTTACCGACCAGCAGCCACTTCAGCACGCGCTCGAAGTACGCCCGTCGGGCGTCGACGAGATGGTGCGCAGTGGCCCCGAGCGCGAGGGCGCGGGCCTCGAGCGCGGCGGCCGCCGCGGCGTCGATGCCGCCCGTGTTGACCGTGACCGTGACCACCGGCCGGCCGTAAGTCTCCGCGAGCCACGGCACGCAGAAGGACGTGTCGAGGCCGCCGGAGAAAGCAAGGAGGATGGGCGCGCCTGCGCCCGCCATAGATGCCGACATGGGGACCTCAGGCTCGGAGCTTGTCGTGCAGGCGGACGAGCAGGCGGCGCTGCGTCGCGGCGCCCGCCGTCGCGACGAAGATCGTGTCGTCGCCAGACAGCGTGCCGACAACCTCCGGCCAGTCGGCCCGGTCGAGGACGATGGCGACGCTCTGCGCCGCGCCCGCAGTCGTACGGATGACGGTGAGGTTGGGTCCGGCGGTCTTGATGCTGCGCACGAAGCGCGCGACCGTCGCGAAATCATCGAGCGCCGGCGCATCGTCCGGCAAGACGTAGCGGTCGCCGCGCTTCGCGACTCCGAGCTCGCGCAGGTCGCGGCTCACGCTCGACTGGGTTGCGGGGTAGCCCGCCTTGCCGAGCAGGCGCACGAGGTCCTCCTGCCGCCCGATCGGGGAGCCGGTGATTATGCGACGGAGCGTTTCGCGGCGGGCATGCATAAAGTTGCGGACAGGATGCATAAGTATGCAATCGCCGTCAAGCAGGATCCGCCGGCCCTCGCGGGCCGGGGCGCGACCGAGGGGATCAGGGCAACAGGTCCCGGAGCCGGAACCAGGTCATCGCCATCACGAGCGTCGGGCGGCGGAACAGCTTTCCGCCCGGGAAATCGTGGTGCTTGATGCGGGCCATGACGTCGAAGCGCTCGGCCTGGCCGGCGATCGCCTCGGCGGCGATGCGCCCGGCGATCGTGGTCGCGACCATGCCGTGGCCGGAATAGCCCTGCAGGTAATACACGTTCGGCTCGAGCCGCCCGAAGTTCGGCAGGCGGCTCATCGTGATGTCGATCATCCCGCCCCACGCGTATGCGATCTCGACGTCCGCGAGCTGCGGGAAGACGTTCAGCATGCGCTGCCGCGTGGCCCGGGCCGTGCCGAGCGGGTCGACGCCGGAATAGCTGACGCGCCCGCCGAACAGCATCCGGTAGTCGGCGGAAAGACGGTAGTAGTCGATGATCCAGTTGAGGTCGGCGACCGCGATGTTGTCGCGGAGCAGTGCCTTCGCGCGTGCCTCGCCGAGCGGCTCGCTGGCGACGATGTAGGAGGCGACGCCGATCAGCTTGCGCGCCAGCCGCTCGGACAGGTCGACGTGGCCGACGTTCGCGCAGAGCGCGAGGAACCTCGCGCGCACGCTCCCTTTCGCCGTCTTCACGGTGACCGTCGCGCCGTACGTGATGCCGGTGACCTCGCTGTGCTCGAAGATGCGCGCGCCGGCCGCGATCGCCGCCCGGCCGACGCCGAGCGTGTAGCGCAGCGGATGCAGGTGGCCCGCACCGGCGTCGTACAGCCCGGCGATGTAGCGCTTGCTCGCAATCCAGGACTCGGTCTCCTCGCGCTCCATGAAGCGGAGCTTGCGGTAGCCGAAGTCGCCCTCCTGCTCGCGCTGCCAGTCGAGCAGCTCCTGGCGCTGGCGCGGCTTCAGCGCGGTGTGCACGTGCCCCCAGGCGAGGTCGCAGTCGATGCGGTGCTTCTCGACCAGCTCGCGCGTGAGTTCGATGCCTTCGATGCCGAAGTCCCAGACGCGTTTGGCATCCGCCTTGCCGAGCTGCGCGGCGACCTTGTCCATGCCGCCGGCCCAGCCGGGGATGATCTGGCCGCCCGAACGGCCCGAGGCGCCGTAGCCGATGCGCTCGGCCTCCAGCACGACCACCTTGTAGCCGCGTTCGGCCAGGTGAAGGGCCGTCGAGCAGCCCGAGAGGCCGGCGCCGACCACGCAGACGTCAGCGTCGATGTCGCCCTCGAGCGCGGGCAGCGGCGCCTCGCGCCGCGCGGTCGCCTCGTACCAGCTGTCGGCAGGCTTGGGGCTCACACCTGCTCCAGGTACCAGGCGAAGTCGAGCGCGGTGAGGCGCGAGTTCAGGTCCTGCATCTCGCCGCGTCGCGTGAGCTCGTACAGCGTCACGAAGCGCTCGCCGAAATACTCGCGCAGGAAGGCGCTCGCGCCGAAGCGCGTGAGCGCGGTCGGCCAGTCCGCCGGCAGGCGCGGCGCGGTGAGTCGCTGCGTGTAGGCGTTGCCGGTGAGCGGGGCGGGCGGGGTGAGCTTCTCCTCGATGCCGTGCAGCATGCCGGCGAGCACCGCCGCCATGACCAGGTAGGGATTCGCGTCGGCGCCGGCGACGCGGTGCTCGAGTCGGCGGTCGACGGGGCCGGAGACCGGCACGCGCACCGCGACCCCGCGGTTGTTGTAACCCCAGGTCGCATTCATCGGCACGTAGAGCTCGGGCCTGAGGCGCCGGTAGCTGTTGGCATTCGGCGCGAAGATCGCCATCCCGTCGGCCATGGTGTCGAGCAGGCCCGCCGCCGCCTGCTTGAGGAGGTCGTTGCCGAGCACGTCGTCGTCGGCGAAGACGTTGCGGCCGGCGCGGTCGAGCACGCTCACGTGCAGGTGCATGCCGCTGCCCGGCGCGTCGGCGTAGGGCTTCGCCATGAAGGTCGCCTCGACGCCGTTGCGGTGCGCGACGCCCTTGACGATGCGCTTGAAACGGATCGCCTGGTCGCAGGCCTCGAGCGCGTCGGCGACGTGACGCAGGTTCACTTCCCACTGGTTGGGCCCGCATTCCGCGAGGGCGGCGCCAGTCGGCACGCCCTGCGCCTCGCAGGCCGCCTTGATCTCCGACAGGATGTCCGAGACCGACTCGAGGTCGGCCATCGAGTTCACCTGGGTGCGCGTCTCGCGCCGGCCCGTGTAGCGCGAGCGCGGCGGCTGGGCATGGCCCGCGGGCGTGCGCTCGACGTCCACGAGGTAGAACTCGAGCTCGACGGCAACCACCGGCTGCCAGCCGCGCGCGGCGTAGCGGTCGAGCACGGCGCCGAGCGCATGCCGCGGGTCGCCGTAGAACGGGCCGCCGTCGTGGTCGAGCATCTGCACCTGGAGCTGCGCAACGCTCGGTCCCATCCAGGGGGAGGGGACGAGCGTCTTCGGGATCGGCATGCAGGCGCGGTCGGCGTCGCCCTCGTCAAATCCGAGGCCGGTGGTCTGGATCGTGCCGCCGAGCACGTCGAGCGCGAACATCGAGCCCGGCAGGAACATGCCGCGCTGGTAGATGCCGGGCAGGTCCGAGGTGTCCACGCGCTTGCCGCGCAGCACGCCGCAGAGATCGGGCAACAGGAGGTCGACCACGCGCACCGCGGGGCGGGCGGCGAGGAAGGCCTCGGCATTCGCAAAATCGTCCCGCACGACGGCCATTCTTCACCTGGCGTTTAAGATCTTGTATCGCGTGCCGGAAAGGGCCGCGAGGCAGGATACCCAGCCCCTTGGGGCCCCGGCAAGGTTCGTGCGATGCAACATAATTCGGCCAAAATGGCCCCTTGCGGCCTGACAGAATGGGCCTGGGCCCAGGTTTCCCCCGGGGCGCCGGGACCCCTGGGTGTGAGACAATGCGGCCGTTGAACAGGCTCCCATACCGGGGGCCGTTCAAAATAATTAACAGATGCACATGCGCAAGCCGATCATCGGAATTCCGGCCGATCGCCGACTTTTGAACTCGCACTGGTTCCACTGCGTGGGCGAGAAGTACATCAATGCCGTGGTCCAGGCGGCGGAAGCCGTGCCGGTGCTGGTCCCGGCGCTGGGAGACCGGTACCTGCGGGAGTGGCTCGCGGCCTTCGACGGCATCCTGTTCACCGGCAGCCCCTCGAACGTGGAGCCCCAGCGCTATCTCGGCCCGCAGGCGGCGCCGGGCACCTGGCACGACCCGGAGCGGGATGCCACGACGCTGCCGATGATCAACGGCGCCGTCGATGCCGGCCTGCCGATCCTCGGGATCTGCCGCGGCTTCCAGGAGATCAACGTCGCCCTGGGCGGCTCCCTGACCCAGAAGCTCCAGGACATCCCCGGTAACCTCGACCACCGCGAGGACAAGGACCTGCCGATGGAAGAGCAGTACGAGCCCGCACACGAGATTTCGCTGGTCGAGGGCGGCCTCCTGCACAAGATCGCGGGCAGCAAGACGCTGAAGGTCAATTCGCTGCACTCGCAGGGCTTCGAGCGCCTCGCGCCGCGGCTGGTCGCCGAGGCGACGGCGCCGGACGGAGTCATCGAGGCGTTCCGCATCGACGGCGCGAAGACCTTTGCGCTCGCGGTGCAGTGGCATCCGGAATGGAAAGTGATGGAAAACCCGTTCTCGCGCGCGCTGTTCGCGGCCTTCGGCCGGGCGGGGCGTGAGCACGCAAGCAGGCGGACCCGATGAGCGTCATCCAGAAGTTCCTGAAGGACCACAGCATCACCGAGGTCGAGGCGCTCGTCCCGGACATGGCGGGCGTGCCGCGCGGCAAGGTCATGCCGGCGGACAAGTACGCGGAAGACGAGGGCATGCGCCTGCCGGAATCGATCTTCCTGCAGACGGTGACGGGCGAGTACCCGTCCGACGACAGCTCGATCCATCCGTCCGAGATCGACATCGTGCTGACCGGCGACCCGAAGACGATCCGCGCCGTGCCCTGGGCCGCCGAGCCGACGGCGCAGGTCATCCACGACTGCTACTACGACGACGGCCGGCCTGTGCCGATGGCGCCGCGCTACGTGCTGCGCCGCGTGCTCGACCTGTACGCGGCGAAGGGCTGGCGACCCGTGGTGGCACCCGAGCTCGAATTCTTCCTGGTCGAGCCGAACACCGACCCGGACTATCCGCTGAAGCCCCCGATCGGCCGCTCGGGCCGCGCGGAGATCGGCCGGCAGGCCTACAGCATCGCGGCGGTCAACGAGTTCGACCCGCTGTTCGACGACATGTACGCCTTCTGCGAGGCGCAGGACCTCGACATCGACACGCTGATCCACGAGGAAGGCGCGGCGCAGATGGAGATCAACCTCAACCACGGCGACGCGCTCGACCTCGCCGACCAGGCGTTCCTGTTCAAGCGCACCGCGCGCGAGGCGGCGCTGCGCCACAAGATGTACGCGACCTTCATGGCCAAGCCGCTCGCCGGCGAGCCGGGGAGCGCGATGCACATCCACCAGAGCATCGTCGACGCGAAGACCGGCGAGAACATCTTCAGCGACGCGGAAGGCAAGCCCTCGGCGCTGTTCGACTCGTTCATCGCGGGACTGCAGAAGTACCTGCCCTCCGCGATGTCGCTGTTCGGGCCGAATGTCAACAGCTACCGGCGCATCACGCGCTACAACTCGGCCCCGATCAACGTGCAGTGGGGCTTCGACAACCGCACCGCGGGCCTGCGCGTGCCGACGTCCGATGCGCAGGCCCGGCGCGTCGAGAACCGCCTCGGCGGCGCCGACGCGAACCCGTACCTGGCGATCGGCGCGTCGCTCGCCTGCGGCTACCTCGGCATGATCGAGGGACTCAAGCCGACCGCGCCGATCACGGGCTCGGCCTACGACCTGCCGTTCTCGCTGCCGCGTACGCTCGCCGATGCGCTCGCGCTGCTGCAAGCCAACAAGACGCTGGTCGAAGTGTTCGGGGAACGCTTCGTTGCGGCATACTGCGCAGTGAAGGAAAACGAGTACGAGACTTTCTCGCGGGTGATCAGCTCGTGGGAACGGGAACACCTGCTGCTGAACGTCTGACTCCGGGGGACCTGCCATGAGCGCGAAGCCGAAGATCACCGCACGGGGGACACGCGACTGGCAGGAACTCGACTCCCGCCATTACATGCATCCGTTCACGGACTTCCGCGCACTCGCCGCGGAGGGTGCGCGGATCATCACGCGCGCCGAGGGCGTGCACCTCTACGATTCCGAGGGCCAGAAGATCCTGGACGCGATGTCCGGGCTCTGGTGCGTGAACATCGGCTACGGCCGCCACGAGCTCGCTGACGTCGCCGCGCGCCAGATGCGCGAGCTGCCGTACTACAACAGCTTCTTCAAGAGCTCGCACACGCCCGCGATCGAGCTGGCGCAGCTGCTCGACGAGCTGACGCCGCCACAGTTCCACCGCGTGTTCTTCACGCAGTCGGGCTCCGAGGCGAACGACACGATCCTGCGCATGGCGCGCCGCTACTGGGAGCTGCTCGGCCAGCCGAAGCGCAACGTCGTCATCAGCCGCCAGAACGCCTACCACGGCAGCACGGTGGCGGCAGCGAGCCTCGGCGGCATGGCCTTCATGCACGCGCAGGGCGGCCTGCCGATCCCGGACATCGTGCACATCGAGCAGCCGTACTGGTACGAGAACGGCATCGACGTCTCGCCGGAGGAATACGGCCTGCGCGCCGCGCGGCGGCTCGCGGAGAAGATCGAGGAGCTCGGCCCGGAACGCGTCGCCGCCTTCATCGGCGAGCCGGTGCAGGGCGCGGGCGGCGTGATCGTGCCGCCGTCGACGTACTGGCCGGAGATCCAGCGCATCTGCCGCGAGTACGGGATCCTGCTGATCGCCGACGAGGTGATCTGCGGCTTCGGCCGCACCGGGCAGTGGTTCGGCAGCGATTACTACGGCATCGAGCCGGACTTCATGACGATCGCGAAGGGCCTGACTTCGGGCTACCAGCCGCTCGGCGGCGCGATGGTTTCGGACAAGGTGGCGGACGTCCTGATCGAGAAGGGCGGCGAGTTCGCGCACGGCTTCACCTGGTCCGGGCACCCCGTGTGCTGCGCAGTCGCGATCGAGAACCTCAACATCATGCGCCGCGAGAAGATCGTCGAGCGCGCGCGCGAGGAGATCGCCCCGTACTTCCAGAAGCGCATCCGCGAGCTGGCGGAGCACAGGCTGGTCGGCGAAGTGCGCGGCATCGGCATGCTGGGCGCGATCGAGCTGGTCGCGCACAAGGGCAGCCGGACGTTCTTCCGCGACCGCGGGGCGGTCGGGCTCGTGTGCCGCGACCACTGCTTCAAGAACGGCCTCATCATGCGCGCGGTGCGGGACACCATGATCATGGCGCCGCCGCTCGTCATGACGAAGGAAAACGTGGACGAGCTGGTCACGAAGGCGAGGCTCTGCATCGACCTGACGGCCCGCGACATCGGCGCCGGCTGAGGAAGGGGAACAGGATGCGCACGATTCGACTCTGGCCCGCCGCCGTGCTCGCGGCGCTCGCCGCCTGCGGCGGCAAGCAGGAAGCCGGCACGGCCGCGGGTACCGCGGCGCCGGAGGACAAGCAGGTCAACGTCCTCAACTGGTCGGACTACATCGCCGAGACGACGGTCGAGGACTTCACCAAGGCGACCGGCATCAAGGTCACTTACGACGTGTTCGACTCGAACGAGGTGCTTGAGACCAAGCTGCTCTCGGGCCGCTCGGGCTATGACGTCGTGGTGCCGACCGCGCCCTTCCTCGAGCGCCAGATCAAGGCCGGCGTGTTCCTGCCCCTCGACAAGACGAAGCTTCCGAACCTCAAGAACATGGACCCGGAGCTGATGCAGCGCGTCGCCGCGCACGACCCGGGCAACCAGTACTCGCTGATCTACCTCTGGGGCACGATCGGCCTCGGCTACAACCCGGAGATGGTGAAGAAAGCCCTCGGCACCGACACGATCGACAGCTGGGCGATCCTGCTCGACCCCGCGAACGCGAAGAAGCTTGCCAAGTGCGGCATCGCGATCCTCGATGCCCCGACCGACGTGTTCGGCTCCGTGGCGATCTACCTCGGCCTCGACCCGAACAGCGAGAAACCCGAGGACCTCAAGGCGGTCGAAGCGGCGCTGTCGGGCATCCGGCCGTACGTGCGCTACTTCCATTCCTCGCAGTACATCAACGACCTGTCCTCCGGCGAGATCTGCCTCGCGCTCGGGTGGAGCGGCGACGTGCTGCAGGCCCGCGACCGCGGCGCGGCCGCCGCCAAGCCGGTGACCGTCCGCTACGCGATCCCCAAGGAAGGCGCGATCAATTACTTCGACATGCTGGCGATTCCCGCGGACGCGCCGCACCCCGACAACGCGCACGCGTTCCTGAATTTCCTGATGGACCCCGAGGTGATCGCCAAGGTCACCGACAAGGTGCGCTTCGCGAACGGCAACTCGGCCTCGCTGCCCTTCGTGGACGAGGCCATCCGCAACGACCCGAACATCTACCCGAGCGCGGAGGTGCGATCGCGCCTGCACCCGGACCTCGTCGAGTCGCAGGAATTCAGCCGCGAGCTCAACCGCGCCTGGACGCGCATCCGCAGCGGCCAGTAGCGGGTGGGCCCCAGAACCCTGGAAGGGTTCACTTTGGCGGCGGCGCTGGCCGCGGCCAGTTGCGGGGGCAAGGCTGGCGATCCGGCGGTTGCACCGGTCGAGGAAGAGAAGGTCGTCCACGTCTACAACTGGATCGACTTCATCGGCAAGACGACCATCTCGGACTTCGAGGCCGCGACCGGCATCCGGGTCGTCTACGACACTTTCGATGCCAATGAGACGCTCGAGACGAAGCTGCTGACCGGCCATTCAGGCTATGACGTGGTGTTCCCGAGCTCGACCTACATGGGGCGCGTGGCCGACGCCGGCGCGCTGATGAAGCTCGACAAGTCGCGACTCCCTGCGTATTCGAGCCTCGACCCCGAGATCCTGCGGCAGATCGCGCTGAACGACCCCGGAAACGAGCATGCGATTGCCTATACCTGGGGCACGACGGGCATCGCCTGGGTGCCGGACCTAGTCCGCAAGGCGCTGGGCACGGCCACCATCGACAGCTGGAGCGCGGTCTTCGATCCCGCCGTCGCGCAGAAACTCGCCCGATGCGGCATCACCATGCTGGATTCCAGGGACGACGTGTTCGAGGCGGCGGAAATCTACCTCGGCACGGACCCTGGAAACGAGGACCTCCAGGAGCTCGCAGCGGCGGAAG
>Ga0157380_10003245_pt1 | contig 11131 bp, 12 predicted proteins | sample S35metaG_FD_119757 | JGI IMG/M metagenome (GOLD analysis project Ga0157380, IMG submission 119757) | Switchgrass rhizosphere microbial communities from Kellogg Biological Station, Michigan, USA - S3-5 metaG | ecosystem: Host-associated > Plants > Roots > Rhizosphere > Soil | place: USA...
CGACACTAAAGACATAAAGATCTCCAGAATCGAACTGGTCCCATAATAGGAACTAAACTCGACGTCCGTAAGAGACCCTGGCCAGCAGACTGTTTTTATGCACAGTGGTCCGCCAAGAGCTAGCCGCCCTCGGCTCAGCCGACGTTGGGAATGTGGGGGACTTGCAGCGGCAGCTACGGTGAGCCTCCAGCGCTGCCACGAGGGGGTCGGCGGGTCGAGCGTTCTATTGCTCGACGTGACGCGGTGAAGAGCGAACCTCACATTCGTCTTGGCCGCGAGAAACTGCGACCCCGACCTCAGCGCCAGCGTTCTTGTTTTGGTGCAGTGACGGACATGCAGAAAGCATCTTGGGTAAAAGCAGTACCGCTGATGACCGATCCGAAAAACGATACTCTCGTCCTTCGAATCGAACAGCTCGCAGGAGCTGGCAAATACGAGGGGTTCAACGCCATCGCAGGAGCGTTACTCAAGGATAAGGAATTCGAGGAGTCAGAGATCGACGCCATCAGGCGCGATGGCGAGTTCAGAAATCGAATCACAGACACCTGTCAGGAAGCGTGGGCGCGCAGACACGCCAGGGCAGCGCGCTAGAACCCCGGCTCCGATCGACGCGGCGCTAGTCGTTCGCTGCTTCAGCCCGCGGCTAAAAATTCAGCTCGCGCTTTCACCAGCTCGCGATGCGCTTTCGCTTCTTTGTCGACCAACTCTCGGGAAGCTCGGTCGAATAGCGAGGTCGCAAGGCTAACGTACTGTTACGTAACCGTCACGATCTCGGCCAACTGGACATGGCACACTGCCGATGTCGCACACGATGCCCTTCACGGAGCCACGACAATGGATGTCTTATTGGCAATGCAGGTGGCCGACTTTGCTTCCGGCGAAACCATAACAACCGCCATCGCGATTCTGGGTGCGCTTGGGGGGCGGTTAGTCGGCTGGCAACCAGAGCTCAACGGCGCGCCAATCAAGGCCAAGTTCAAAGTAGAACCTGAAACCGAGCTAGAGCGGTTCGTCACGGGCGCGCTCAAGATACCCGGCGTCTCGCTAGCGAAACGTCCTTCAGCTTGATCAGACGCACCCGCGAATCTGTACTGTGCGTCTTTGATGTCGCTCTTTTTCGAACGACTAGCGGAAGGCCTGTGATTGTAACCGCTTGACCCGCCTAGCAGATTCTAGGCGGACCAAGTGGTTAGTCTGGTGCCGGCGGCCGGATTTGAACTGGCGACCCCCCGCTTACGAAGCGGATGCTCTACCAACTGAGCTACGCCGGCAATAATCGGAGGCGCATATTGTGCCTGAGGCCGATACCTAGCGCACGCGGACGGAACGCCAACGATCTCGCGATCGTCAGCCGGCGTGGCGCACTTTGACGACAACGTCCACGCCGGCATGTTCAGTGCCCGGCGGCAACGCAGTGTCCACCGTCAACATGACCGCCTCGAGCGGGATGTCTGTGAGCTCGCCCGTGTCGACGTTGTAAAAGTGATGGTGCGCGCCCGTCGAAGAGTCGTAGAACTGGCGCGTGGGATCCACGTCGACCGTTCGCAGCAAGCCGCGTTCGCAGAACAGGTTCAGCGTGTTGTAGACAGTCGCCTTCGAGATGCGCAGACCGTTCGCGCGAATCGACGCGATGATTTGCTCGGCCGACAGATGCTGCGGCCGCGCCAAAGTCAGCAGCGCAATATCGACGCGCTGCGCGGTCGGTAACACATCGTGGCTGGTCAGCAGCGCGGCAACCTGATCGCGTGTCATAGCTCGATACCATACAAATCAGCGACTTGGGGAGTATACCCGCGACGCGGCGTCGATATCAAAGCGCGCTCAAAACTACCCGATCTCGGCAGTTTCCGCTGTCGACCGCCCGCGCCCCCGCGCCGTAGCGTCCCCTCGAGCACCACGGAGGGCCGCCATGCCACGAACGTCCGGTTTCACGCTATGGGAACTGTTGTGCACGCTCGGCGTGGCCGCTGTCACGCTTGGTGCCGGCATTCCGACCTTTCGCTCGTTTCTGCTCGATGGCCGCCTCACGGCCGATGTGAATGCCTGGGTGCTTGCCGTTCAGCTCGCGCGCAGCGAGGCCGCGAAACGCGGCCGCCCGGTCATGGTCTGCCAGACCGCTGATGGCTCGCGCTGCGTTACCCGTGGAGCGGGAGCGCCCCTGGCCGGTTGGATGGTATTCGTCAACCTCGACGACGAGTACCCCCCGCGCCGCTCGCCGGCCGAGCCACTCCTTTATATGCATACGCCGGAGCTCGAAGGGACAATCGTCGGCAACCGGCCGTATTACGAGTTCCGTCCCGGCCGGCGCAGCACCAACGGCACGACCGTGTTTTGCGACGTCCGGGGCACGGCCGCGGCGCGGGCGGTCGTCGTGAGCTATACCGGCCGGCCTCGAGTCGCGACGCGGGACGCCGACGGCCGCCCCCTGCGCTGCGCGGGATTGACATAACCGGCCCCGGCCAGAAACCGCTCATCCGACGGCCGCTGCCGGTCGTCGGGCCAACCGCCGGGGGCCGCCGGCGCCTCCGTATAGTCCGCGGCCATGGAAACGCGTCAGCACGGATTTACGCTCTGGGAGCTCATGATGACCCTGCTCGTGGCGGGCATCCTGCTCGGCGTCGGCATACCGAACGTCAGGGAGTTTCAGCGCAACGGGGCCATGACGGCCGCGGCGAATGATTTCGTGACCGGCGTATTGATGGCGCGAACGGAAGCCGTGAAACGGCAGGCCCCCGTGACCATCTGCTTGAGCGACAACCCCACGGACCCGAACCCGACTTGCGCACCGGACGCGGTAGCGGATTCCACGCGCGGGTTCATCGTCTGGGTCGACGAGAACGACAACTTCGACGGCAACGGAGCGCGCATTCTGACCGATGGCTCCGACGGCGATGCTGTCGTCGATATGGGCGAGCTCGTGCTCATGCAGAGCGCGGCACCGGGCGGCACAGTCCGGATCTCCGCGAACTGCGGTCACGTGTCGTTCGCACCGAACGGTTTCACGCGAGCCGTTCCGGGCGAGTGCGCTCCGAACCCTCGCTCTCTGCTCTTCTGCGACGATCGCGGCCTCCGCATCGCAGCCGGGTCGCTCTCGAGCGCGCGAGTCGTCCGCGTCGACCTACCGGGACGCGGCCAAGTGCTGCAAGAGCTCGCCGCCATCACGGCCGAGATCGCTGGGCCATTGGCCGGCGTTGCGCCCACATGTCCTTGAAGATTCGCCAGGAACCTACGATGAACACGTCGTTGAGACATCAACACGCCGGCTTCGGACTCGTCGAAGCGCTCGTCTCGCTCGTCGTGATATCGGTCGGCATGATCGGTATCGCCGCTCTCTATGGGCAAGGGCTTCGTGCGAGCGGCTCAGCCCTTTACCGCACGATCGCCGTGAACCTCGCTGCCGACATGGCCGATCGAATCCGCGTCAACCGCCGCGGTGACTCGAGCTTTGGCCTCGCCGGGGCGAATGGCAACTGTGACCCCGGCGGCAACACCGACTGCACAGTGGCGGCGATGGCTCGGCACGATGTGTTCACATGGCAAGCGCAGGTCGCGGCACAGCTGCCGGCCGGTGTCGGCGTCGTCCAGTACGGGGGCACGACGCCTCCCACTTACACGATCCAAGTCACTTGGACGGAAACCGCCGTCGGCGCCGTCACACACCAGACCACTGTGCGCGTTCCCAACATGTAGGCGAACCATGAAAGCACATAAACAATATGGCATGACGCTGATCGAGCTGATGGTGGCACTCGCCATCGGCGCATTCCTCATGATCGGCGCTATTACCGTGTTCATGCAGAGCCGCACGACCTTCCGCGTAACCGAGTCGCTCTCTCGGCTGCAAGAAAATGCGCGCTTCGCGCTCCAAGTTCTCGAGCCCGAGATCCGGATGGCGCACTACTGGGGCCTCACGCCGACAACCACCAACGTCGGTAACCGGGCGCGGCCAACGGCTGCCAACGGCCCGGGGCCCGATGGCTGCGGTAACAATTGGACGATCAATCTCGACCAAGCGGTCGAGGGCAGCAATAACAACTACCCGTTCGCTTGCGCAGGCTTCGGCACCGTCGAGGCCAACGCCGACACGCTTACCGTGCGCCGCGCGAGCGAAGATTTCGAGACGCCCCCGCTAACCGGCGGCGCCACGATGCGCATCCAGAGCATTCGCGGCACGGGTGACTCGCAGATCTTCGTGGGCACCGCAATTCCCGGGGGCTTCAACGTCCTGACGAGTGAGACCCACCGCTTGATCGTGAACGGCTTCTATGTGAGCCGCGACTCCACGCTCGGCGTGGGCATTCCGTCGCTGCGCGTGCACACGCTGCAAACCGACGGCACCCTCGCAGATCAGGAAGTCATTCCCGGCGTCGAGGATCTCCAGGTGCAGTTCGGCGTCGACACGGACGCGGTTAACACAGACGACCGCGGCTCGATCGACCGCTACGTCAACACCAACGACGCGATGATCAGTCCGACGAACGCGGGCTTCAACCCGACCGCCGAGATACTCGCGGTGCGCATTTGGGTTCGCGTCCGAGCCGAGCGCCTCGAGAACGGCTTCACGGACACGACGAACTATGTCTACGCCGACCAGAACGTCGGGCCGTTCAATGACGGTTTCCGCCGGCTCGTCGTGTCGAAGACGATCTATCTGCGCAACGCTCGTCCGGCGTCATGAGGATTACAACAATGAATACACGCCCTGTTTTTCCAACGCACTCAGCCGTTCCGCGCCACCGCCAGACGGGCGCCACGCTCGTCGTGGGCCTCGTTCTGCTGCTCGTGCTGACGGTCGTCGGGGTGTCCGGCATGAACACCGCCACGATGGAAATCACGATGGCGGCGAACACTCAGTTCCAGCAGGACGCGTTTCAGCTAGCGGAGGACGGTATCGACATCGCGATAGCGACCAAGAGCTATTCAACCAACCCTGCGGACCCGCGCAATACGGTCGACTGGCTCGGCACCCCCGATTTCGACCGCCGCGCCGTGACCGCGTACCTCGAGGACCGGAACACGGCAGCGCCCGGCAGCAGCGCCGGCGAGATCGACGCATTCCACTTCGACATCGTGTCGGTTGGCCGAGGGCCGCGCAACGCAACGTCGACGCACAACCAAAGTTTCTACGTCGTCGGACGCGCCCAGTAGCACGTCCCGGAGAAAGCACATGATGCGCAAAGTACTCGTCACGATCTCACTCTTGCTGCTGATCGACACCGCGGCAGCCCTTCGCGTCATCGAGCAAGTCGAACGCGCGGTGGAGCTGACGCTCGGCGAGCTCTCGCTACCGAGCGCCGAGGGGGGAACGATCACCTTCAGCGAATGCCCGACCTGCGGCGTCAGCACGCACCGGCTCACGGACACCACGGTGTTCCAGGCGAACCGGCAAATCGTGCCGTTCGTAGAGTTCATGCGCATCGTCGAACTGATCGCCGACAAACCGAACGGCGAGGACCAGGCAGTTGCGGTCGTGTTCATCGACATCGAAACGGGCCGCATCACACGAATCGAAGTCCGCGAGTAGACGCAGCGAGTTTTATTGGGCATCGCAGCGCCAGGATGGCGCCCGGCAAACCTGAGGGATATCGACATGATTCTCAGCAAATCACGGATGAGTTGGCTCGGCCTGGGCGCGCTGTGGGCGCTCACCTCGGGGCTGCCCGCAGTAGCTGACGATACAGAGCTCTTCATCGGCAACAGCTTGGGCTCGCAGGCGCAGCCGAACATTCTGTTCATCATCGACAACTCCGGCAGCATGGGCTCGCGCGTGGCGACGCAGGACAGCTACAACGGCAATACGACGTACCCCACGGTTAGCGGCTGCGACGCCACGCGCGTCTACTGGCTCAGGGGCACCGGTCTGCCGCCCACGTGCGACACCAACAACTACTTCAACCTCAACGTGCTGACCTGCCAAAGAGCGCTCACTGCGTTCGCCACGGCGGGCTACTACACGGATAACATGGCGCAGTGGGATCCGACCAACAACGGCGGCGGCCGGCGGTGGGAAGCCATCGCGGCGGCGCAAAAAACCCGCTATGTCGAATGCCAGGACGACCACGGCGTTCACGGCAACGGCGATCCCTTGAAGCTGTATGCGCGGGCACAAAACACTGCGCTCGAACCGTGGGGCACGGTCTTGCAGCAGGTCGCCTGGGGCGCTTCGCCGGCGGACGAAATCTACACGCTCTATAGCGGCAACTATTTGAATTGGGCGAACGGCCCGACCGGCTTCAAAACACGCCTCGAGATCGTACAAGACGTCGCCACCGACCTGCTCGATAGCATCAACAACGTCAACGTCGGCCTCGCCTACTTCAATCGCAACACCGACACCTCGAACGACGGTGGGCGCATCGCCTACGCGATCGAAGACATCGAGACGGCACGTGGCCCGATCCAAGCGACGATCAACAGCCTGGTTCCGGACGGCAACACGCCGTTGTCCGAGACCTTGTATGAAGCCGCGCAATACTTCACGGGCGGCAGAGTGACCTACGGCACCGCCAGCGTGGCCGCGGCCCGTGAGCCCGGCGATTCGTCGCTGTACCACTCGCCGATCGACTACAACTGCCAAAAGAACTTCATCGTCTATCTGACGGACGGCGAGCCCACTCGCGACGATGCGGCCGATAGTGCCATCATCAACATGACGGATTTTCCGGACCCCAACGCCGATCCGGCGCGCGGGAGCCGGAGGTTCAGTGATCTCGTCGGTGCGACCTGCGACGCGGAGACCTACCCCGCGGGTTTCAACCCGTCGGGCGGCGAGTGTCTCGACGATCTCGCCGAGTTCCTCGCCGAAGGCGACATGTCGCCGCTCGACGGCGAGCAGAAGATCGCGACTTATACGGTCGGGTTCACCATCGACTTGCCAGTGCTCGCAGACACGGCCGAGCGCGGCGATGGACGGTATTACACGGCGGACGACACGGCGACGTTGGCGAACGCGCTCACCAGCATCGTGACGACGATTCTCTCCGAGGACACGACGTTCACGGCGCCCACGGTGGCCGTCAACGCATTCAACCGCACGCAAAACTTGAGCGACCTGTTCATCAGCGTTTTCCGTCCGTCGGGCCGCACGCATTGGCCGGGCAACCTCAAGAAGTACCGACTTCGCGCGAGCGACGCGACGATCATGGACGCACGCAATCCCTCCCAGCCGGCAGTCGACCCCGCGACCGGCTTCTTTTATCCGGATGCGCAGAGTTTTTGGTCTGCCACGGTCGACGGGCGTACCGTCGACGCGGGCGGCGCAGCCTCATTGATCCCTGCGGACCCGAATCGTCGGGTGTACACATACCTAGGCAGCAGCAGCGCGCTGACGCACACCAGCAACCGCGTTAATACGACCAATCTGACGGACGCTTTGCTGGAAATCGACCCCGGCGATCCGTCGCTCAGCAACGTCGTCGCCTTCATCAACAACGTCGACGTACCCGATACGAATCGCAACAACCGCATAGACGACGCGCGCAATCAGATGGGCGACCCGCTGCATTCGCAGCCGGTATCGGTCATTTACGGGCCCGGCCTGCGGCAAGGCCTCGTGTTCATGGCCACGAACGATGGTCTATTGCACGCGATCGACCTCGAAAGCGGCATCGAGCGCTGGGCATTCATACCGCCGGAGTTCCTGCCGGAACAGGTCGATCTCTATAGGGATGAATCGTTGGCATCGAAGCAGTACGGCATCGACAGCGATCTACGGATTCAGATGGTCGCCGACAACGATGGCGTCATCGAAACCGGCGAATCCGTCTACTTGTTCTTCGGAATGGGCCGTGGCGGCGACTTTTACTACGCGCTCGACGTCAGTGTGCCGGACGCGCCGACGCTGAAGTGGCGCATCGACGGTACGACGTTGACCAACGTTGGCCAGACTTGGTCGCCCCCGACGCCCACCAAAGTCAACATCAATGGCGTCGAGCATTTGGCGGTCGTGATGGGCGGCGGCTACGAAGCGGACCAGGACAGTGCCAACCTCACGACGGACACTATCGGCAACTCGATCTACATCGTCGACTCCGAGACCGGCGCCCTGCTGTGGCATGGCGGCCGCCCGGGCAGGGACGAAACCTTCGCCGTTTCCGGGCGAGCGATGGACTATTCGATTCCGGCTCGTATCCGCGTTATCGACATCGACGGCGACGGGCTCGCCGATCGGATGTACGCCGGCGACATGGGCGGCCAGGTGTGGCGCTTCGACATCAATAATGGCGCGGCGGTCGGCGATCTCGTCTCGGGTGGCGTCATTGCACAGCTCGGCGGGGCGCCCTCCGCTACCCCGGCTCCGGAAGACATTCGGCGGTTCTACAACGCGCCGGACGTCGCGTTCATCAACACGCCGTACGGCAACTTCATCCACGTCGGCATCGGCTCCGGCCACCGCGGCCATCCCTTGAGCCTTTCAGTCGAGGACGCGTTCTATGCGATCCGCGACTACGCCATGGGTCCGATGACGCAGCTCCAATACGACTCGCGACCGATCATCGAGCACGACGACCTCGTCGCGGTGACGAGCGCCACTGCAAGCGTGCCGTACGGCAACGCCGGCTGGCGCATCGACCTCAACATCGGCGGTTGGAACGGCGAAAAGGTTCTCGCGGAGACCCGCACGTTCGCGAACCAGGTAATCTTCTCGACCTTCCAGCCGAGTGAGAACCTCCTGAGCTGCGAGCCTCAGCCGGGCATCAACCGCACGTATGCCATGGCGGTGTACAACGGCGCACCGGTGCTGAACCTCGACGAGTCGGCCGATGCGACCACGCTGACGATGGACGATCTGTTCGTCGAGGCAGAGGGCGGCATCTTGTCGTCGGCTCAAGCCTTGTTCGTCGATAGCGACTCGGACGCTGACGGCATCCCCGACGTCGAGGACGACAGCGACGGCGACGGCGTGTCCGACGCCAACGACGACGACGACGACGGCAACGGCACTGCCGACGAAATGGACGACCTCGATAGCGACGGCATCCCCAACTATATGGACGCCGACGACGACGGCGACGGCATGATGGACAACGTCGACAACGACGACCGACGCGCGAACGCCAACGCCGACCCGGATGGCGATGGCATCATCAACTCGATCGACACGGACGACGACGGCGACGGCATCGAGGACATCGACGACGACGACGACGACGTGGTCTGCGTGGCGCTGCGCTGCTTCTCTGGAGTCCTCCAGAACGATCCGATTCGCACGCTCTGGTCGCAAGAGAACCTGGACTGACGCTGCCCCGGCCCGGCTCGCAGGAGCCGGGCTGGAGTCGCACGGAGTCGGCACTTAGGGAAGCTTTACCGCTATGAACACACTCAGAACGCATCGAGTCGCAGCCCGCCGCAACATGCTCGGCGTAACGCTACTCGAGCTCATGGCTGTAATCATGATCATCGGGATCCTCGCGATGATCGCCATTCCGAGCTACCGGCAGTACGTCATGCGAGCCCAACGCGCCGAAGCCAAGAACGCGCTGCTGCAGCTCCAGACGAACCAGGAGCGCTACTACCTCCAGAACCGCACCTACGGCACCATGGCCCAGCTCATAGCGGCCAACTTGGGCACGGCCACGAGCGAGCGAGGCACCTACACGTTGACCATCGGTCCTGGCCCGAACGCAACGACGTTCACGGCGACGGCGACGCCCACGCCGGGCGCGGTAGTCGATATGACGACAGACGTACAGTGCACGACGTTCTCGATCACGGCGCAAGGTGTTCGCACGGCCACGGGCACCACCGCGGCCACCTGCTGGTAGTTACTTCTTCTTGGCTCGCGCCCGGTCGAGCTCGCGCAGGTTGTCAAGAATAATGAGGGCCGCACCGATCGAGATCGCGGAGTCCGCGACGTTGAACGCCGGGAAGTAGTGCTCTTCGTAGTGCACGCGAATGAAATCGATCACGTAGCCGAGCAGCACGCGGTCGATGACGTTGCCAAGCGCACCACCGAGAATCAGCGATAGCCCTGCCGCAAGCAACGCCTGACCCTTGGCCGGCAGGCGCCGCAGCCACACCAGAATACCGGCGCTGACGGCTACGCCGAGCGCAATGAACACCCACCGCTGCCAACCGCCGGCCCCGCTCAAGAAGCTGAAGGCCGCGCCTTCGTTGTGCAGCCGCATCAGCTCGAGCACCGGAAGAAGCACGATTCGATCGAATTCTTCGAATCGTTCGACTACCAACGCCTTCGTCCACTGGTCGAGCACCATGACGGCTACGCCCAGCCAGAGCCAGTTCGACGCGCCCGAATGCAGCGAAAACCAGCGCCGCTCGGTCATGCCGCCCCAGGCTCCCGTGCCAACGTGATGACCCACTGCACGTCGCCGAGCTCCTGCTTGGCGACGAACTCGCCCGCCGCGGGTTTGCGCCACGCACTCGCAAGCGTCTCGCTCATGAGGTACCCGCGGTGCTCCTCGAGCGCAGCTTGCACCGCGGCATCGCCTTCGACGAACAACACGATTCGATCGGCGACCTCGAGACCGGCTTGCTTGCGCGCGTCCTGCACGGCGCGCACGAGCTCACGCGCGACGCCTTCCCGACGCAGCGCATCGTCGAGGGTCGTGTCGAGCCCGACGAGATAGCCGTTCTCTTCAGCGCAAGCGAAGCCCTCGGCCGCGGAACTCTCCACCAACAGGTCGACCGGCTCGATGGCGAGCTGCTGGCCGCCGACGACGAACGTCTGCGGCTCGCCGCGTGCGACGGCAGCGGCAATTGCGGCGCCATCGGCCTTCGCCAAGTAGTCGCGGATGGCAGGTATCAGCTTGCCGTAGCGCTTGCCGATGACGGGTAGATTCGGCTTGATGCGATAGGTGACGAGCGCCGCGTCGCGGGCGATGAGCTCGACGCGCTTCACGTTGAGCTCGTCCAAGATCTGTTCCTCGTGGCGGCGCACTGCCGCCTCGGCCGCCGCGTCCGGCACACGAATCAACAATCGCTTCAGCGGCTGTCGCACCTTGAGCTTCGAGGAGTTGCGCGCTGCTCGTCCGAGCCCTACCACGCGCTGCACGACGGCGGTCTCGTCGAGCAGGTCTCGATCGAGCCGCCGCGCGTCGCTTTCCGGCCATTCCGTCATGTGCACGCTGACGGGAGCTTCCGGCGCGATCGCACGAACGAGATTCTGATGGAC
>Ga0157380_10003246_pt1 | contig 11131 bp, 10 predicted proteins | sample S35metaG_FD_119757 | JGI IMG/M metagenome (GOLD analysis project Ga0157380, IMG submission 119757) | Switchgrass rhizosphere microbial communities from Kellogg Biological Station, Michigan, USA - S3-5 metaG | ecosystem: Host-associated > Plants > Roots > Rhizosphere > Soil | place: USA...
CCGAGCTGGCGAAGTAGGCGAAGAATCCGGGGTGGTTCCAGTGGGTCAGCGCCGGTACCAGCACCCGCTCGACGTCGGCGAAGACGACCTCGAAGGGTTCGCCGCGCTCGGGCGCCTGTCGCGGCAGCGCACGCCGCACGTCGCCCGGCGCCACGCGCGACAGTACCGGGTACCGTTCGACCTGCTCGAGGTACGTGGACATCCAGTCCACGAGCGCGTGGGCCTGGTGCCGGAACTCCGCGGGATCCATCCCCTACTTGTGCGCGTTGATGTATTCGGTGACGAACGCGATCATCGCCGGCTCGCGCAGGCCGATCGCCTCCGCCTCCGCCCGCGCCTGTTCGACGGTCCACTTGTCCTGCAGCACGCGCTTGATCATCCACATGCCGCCGACGCGATTGGCCGAGCCGCAGTGGACGAAGACCGGCTGGTTCTTCGGGTCGGCGACGGCGCCGAGAAAGCTCGACACCGCAGCGGCATCGGGCATCGCGCTGTTGAACGGGAGGTGGAAGTACTTGAGGCCGGCGCTCTGCGCCGCGGCGCGGCCGGCTTCGATGTCGGCACCGGGCTCGGTTGCGGTGCGCAGGTTGATGACCGACACGTAGCCTTCGGCCTTGAGTGCCTTCATGGCCGAGGGGTCGGTGGCTCCGGCGCACCCGACGGTGGCATCCACCTTCGAGTAGTTGCGGACGCCGGCGAGTTCGGCTTTGCGAACCTGGGCAGCCAGGGGGACGGCGATGGTGGCCGCAAGTGTGAGGGACAGGAATGCGCGCAGGGTCATGGTGCGTCTCCTGCGCGCATTGTACTTACAAGGGCGCGGCTTCAGCCGCGCCCGGCCAGGCCGGCCTGAAGGCCCGCCCTACGCCAGGTAAGGCCTCTAGCGTTCGACCGTCACGGTCACGGGGCTCTCGATCCGCACCGTCACCGGCGAACCCGAAGGCAGCGTCGCGGCGTTGCGGCCCCCCGCGGCCGTCGCCGCGGTGCCCGCGCCGGCGCCGATCGATCCACCGATCGCCGCGCCCTTCGCGCCGCCGAGGATGCCGCCGATGATGGCGCCGCCAATCGCGCCGCCGCCGATCTTGGCCGCGTTCTCGTTGCGCACTGAATCGCCTTCACGATAAATCGCCTCGGTCTCGATGGGCACGCGGGTGCCGTCGGCGAGCACGATCGACGTGAACCGGACGCCCAGCCGCGCCCGCTCGCGGAGGCGCGCGCCGCGCTCCACGAGCGTCACCTCGCCGCGCGCCTTCGCGCCGGCCGGAATGGCGACGTGGTCGCCCACGCGCACGTCGCGCGTCACGCTCGCAACGACTTCGTCTTCGACACGGGCCGTCTCGCTCGACACCGTGTTCTCGAGCTGCAGGCCGATCACCGACTGAGCGGGAAGCTCGAGATCCTCGAAGCGCGGCTGCGGTGTTGCCGGCGGCGCTTCGGCGACGCGGGGCAACTCGATCGGCGCGGGCACGAGCGGCGGCGGGGCCACGGCGACGGGCGCCGGCGCGGCAGCAGCGACGGGCGCCGGTGCGGCAGCCGGCTGAGACCGGGGCGCCGGCGCCCTGCGCGCTACGGGGGCGGGGCGCGCCGCGGGCGCGGGTGCCTCGGGCGTCGCTGTTGGGGAAGGAGGCGTCACCACTCCTTCCGATTCCTCGACAACGGGAGCGCTGACAGCCGCCGGCGGCGTTGATGTCTTGCCGGCCCTGGTCGTCACCAGCGCTCCGGCTGCCCCGGCGACCAGGCTGGCGCCAACGAGGATTCCGACGGTGGTGCTGGTGAGATTCATCTCCGGTGCTCCCTTTGGACCCTCTGTCGAGCAAGGGTCGTGCCCGGGCGGGCCGTGGGGATTATGCCCAAGATCGAGGCTTGTGCGCTGCGCAAGCGTCCTGTTCGCCGGGCGGTGTCCTGCGCCAGGGGGACGGCCAAACCGCGGGCGGCGGTCAGCCGGCGAACTTGTAGCCGAGTCCGTGCACGGTCAGGATGAGCTGGGGGTGCCTGGGGTTGTCCTCGATCTTCTGACGGAGCCAGGCGATGTGAACGTCCACGGTGCGGGTGGACGGCATCGCGTTGTAGCCCCACACCTCGTTCAGGAGTTCGTCGCGCGACAGCGCCGCGCCGCGGTGCTCGATGAAGTAGCGCAGCAGCTTGAACTCGCGCGCCGAGAGCTCCACCGGCACGCCGCTCTTGGTGACCTCGGCGCGGCGGAAGTCGATGGCGATGTCGCCGAAGCGGTGCGAGTCGCCTGGCGTCCCCGTGGCGGCGGTGGAGGCGCTGCGGCGCAGCAGCGCCTCGATGCGAGCCAGGAGCTCGGCCATCTCGAACGGCTTGACCAGGTAATCGTCGGCGCCCAGCTTCAAGCCAACCACGCGATCCACGACCTGGCCCCGCGCGGTGAGCATGAGGATGGGCGTCTGGACGCCTTTCTGGCGCACCGCCCGGCAGATGTCGAAGCCGTTGCCGCCGGGGAGCATGACGTCGAGCAGGATCACGTCGAAGCCGCCGCTCGACGCCTTGGCGAGCCCCGACGCGGCGTCGCTGGCGCTGTCCACGTCGAAGCCTTCGGCCGACAGGCGATCGGTGAGCGTCATCACGAGTCCGGGCTCGTCTTCGACGAGAAGCAGTCTGCGCGCCACTGTCTGGTCCAGAATCCTGGGGCGCTGTGTCAGGAATGGGCCGCGACGCTGGCTCCGCTCGCGACCGGGCTCGGCCGCGATTGCGGTGGCGCCACCGGCAGTGTGAGCGTGAATGTGGTGCCTGCATTCGGCCTGCTGCTGACGGCCACGCGGCCGCCGTGGGCGACCACGATGCGCTTGACGAGCGACAGGCCGAGACCGTTGCCGTGAATCTGTCCGGCCACCGCGTCCGAGCCGCGGTAGAAGGGCTCGAAGATGTGCGGCAGATCGGCCGGCGGAATGCCCGCGCCGTGATCGCTCACGGTGATGCAGATCTCGCGACGACGGGCCTGCCCCCGCTCGGCGCGCACCCCCACCCAGCGATCGGCGCCGCCATACTTGACCGCATTGGCCAGCAGGTTCTGCACCGCCGAGCGCAGCGCGCCGGCGTCGCCGAGGACGTTCGGCAGGTCCGGCGCGATGTCGCGCTGCACGGTGAGCCCGCCGTCGCCGGCCGCGGCAATGGCGGTGTCCACGGCCGCGTTGACGATCTCGGCCGGTGACACGGGTGCGGGGCTGCCGAGACCGGCGCCCGACTCGAGCCCTGCGTACTGCAGCACGCTCTCGATCATCTCGCCGAGACGTCGAGCCTCCGACTCGATCACCGTGCCATAGCGTTTGACGCGTTCGGTGTTGCCGACGACCCCGTGCGACAGATTCTCCGCGGCAGACCGGATGACCGCGACCGGCGTGCGCAGTTCGTGGGTGACGCCGGCGACGAACTCCATCTGCTGGTCGGCCAGGCGGTGCGCGCGGCGCGAGGCCGCGGCGAGCAGCGCGACGCTGACGCTGAGCAGAAGCAGCATGCCGAAGCTGATCGCCAGGTTGCGCCGCCGCGCGCTCGCGACCGCGGTCTCGAGCGAACCGCTGGCGTGCTGCACGATCAGCCGCCAGCGCCCGAGCTCTTCGTTGCGCGGGGGGAGATCGGCACGCCCCAGCCGCCGCTCCTCGATCGGGCCCTCCGGCGCGCCGAGACGGACGCCGCCCCCGCTCCCACCCCCGCGGCCGAAAAAGAGCCGCCCGCCGGCCCGCGCGCCGAAGAAGACTTCGCTCGCGTCGGCACCGGCCGGGTCCGCCGGGGCGTCGGGATCCGAGCGGTACAGCACGCGCGAGGGATCGCTCACCGAAACCACCGCCACGCGATAACTGTCGCCGTCCTGATGTATGAAATAACGCCGTGCCAGCGCCGGCAGGATCTCCTCCCGCATGTAGCGCAGATCGAGCTGCAGGATGGTGAAGCCGAAGACCGGGGTGATCGAGGCCGTGCGCGACCCCGAGCCGCCGCTGGGGCCGATCAAGTTGCGGAGCGGGCTGATGACCAGCGACTCCTCTTCGGTGAGCGCGAGACGGCGGTCGATCGGTTGGCCGGTGTTGAAGTCGCGCAACTGACGTTCGAACTCGGGACGCCAGCGGGCGACCGCCTCCGGCCACGCGGCCGGCTCGAACGCGTGGGGCTCCGGGTTGAACCTCCGGATCCGGAGGTCCGGACCCTCCGCATCGACGATGAAGATGTCTGAGACGAGGCGCGGGTGCTCCGAGGTATCCACCCATGCCTCGTACCGGTCGGTGTATTGCTCCGAGGCCCCGTCCCGGGCGGTAACCGGGCCCACTTGCAGGCTGAGCACGGCGCGTCCGACCTCGACGTCGAACGCCTCGCGGAACTGCAGTGCCGCGTTGCGAAGATTGCGCTGCATACGCTCGCGCTCGGCATCGCTCACCTGGCCGACCCACTGATACTGAAGAAGGGCGAGGGCAGGCAACAGCACCAGCAGCGCACCGGTGAGCAGAGTGAGGCCCGAAGGGCGGGGCAGCTTCACGCGGTCGAGTGTAACACGGACAAAAATCCCGTAAGTGATTGATTCCTAGGCTTTTACATTCTTAACAAATTCTTTGCCGGTGCTTAACCCGCGAGTGGCAGCCGACCTTCGATAATGAAGATTATGAAACGCTCGATTGCCGCCGCCCTCGCGGCGCTCGTTCTCGGAGCCTGCCTCGTCGCCGCGCCGCAGGCGCAGGAGGCGGCGGATGCCCCGAAGGGCGCCGCGCTCCTCGCCGAAGCCCGCAAGGCGATTGGTGGTGACGACAAGCTCCGGGCGGTGAAGACGCTGCAGTCGAAGGGCGTCTACAAGCGCACCGCCGGCAACAACACTCAGGAAGGCGACGTCGAGATCCTGATCGAACTGCCGTCCAAGTACCGGCGCAACGAGTTGAGCGGGGTCGCGGGCGGGCCTATCCAGGAACGCGTCGAGGTGCTCAACGGCGCCGACGTGTGGGACATCAATGCCACGGGCTTTGGTGGCGGGTTCGGCGGCTTCGGCGGACGCCGTGGCGGCGGTGACTTCGGCGGCCGCGGCGGCCAGGGCGGTCAACCCGGTCAACCCGGTCAGCCCGGTCAGGGTGCGCAAGCGGGCCAGCCGGGACAGGGTCGTGGCAACATCGACCCGGAGCGGCTGAAGGAACTGCAGCGGCGCCAGCGCCAGACCGAGCTCGCGCGGCTTTCGCTCATGTGGCTGCTCACGACCGACGCACCGGTCGTCTGGGTGGGCACGGCGGAGTCGCCCGAAGGTAACGCTGACGTCCTGGAGGTGCGGCCCGCCGAGGGGCAGGCCACGAGGCTCTTCCTCGATCAGGCGACGCACCTGCCGCTGATGATGACGACCACGGCCGGTTTTGGCCGTGGCGGGGGCGGCCGGCGTGGCCTGGGCCCCGACGCGGCCGTGCCACAGGTCGGCACGCCGACGCCGAACGACGGGCCCCGCCGCGGCGGAACCGCCGGTCAACCGATCACGATCGAAACCCACCTGTCCGAATACAAAGCGGTGAACGGCATCAAGCTGCCGCATCTCATCACGCGCGGCGTCAACGGCCAGACCAACGAGGAATGGGAAATCAAGAGCTTCAAGGTGAATCCCAGCCTCAAGGCGAACACGTTCACCAAATGAAACCAGCCCTCTTCCTCGTTCTCGGCCTGCTGGCCGCAGCGCCCGTTCTCGCTCAGAACGCCAACCAGGCGCAACTGCGTCTCGTCGTCGTCGATCAGACCGGCGCCGGCATTCCTTCGGCCACCGTCGTCGTCACGCCCGCGTCGGGAGAACCGATCACCGTGATGTCGGACGAGCGCGGTCTGGCCACCGTGCCGCCCATCGCCACGGGCACCGTGAAAGTGCACGTCGAGTTTCCGGGCTTCGAAGCGTCGGATTCCACGCTCACGCTGCGCCGGGGTGCCACCAACCAGACCATCACCCTCGGCATCGCCGGCGTGCAGGAAGAAGTGGTCGTGAACGACACCGCCGGCCTGCTCGACGACCGGAGCGGCAACGCGCAGACGACGACGCTCGAGCAGTCGGAGATCGACGCGCTGCCCGACGATCCCGACGAGCTCGCCGAAGTGCTGCAGCAGATGACCGGCGGCTCGGGAGCGACCTTCCAGGTGAACGGCTTCCGCGGCGGCCGCCTGCCGTCGCGCGACGAGATCCGCCAGATCCGCTTCCGCACCAACTCGTTCGCCGCCGACAACCACGACGCGGGCCGCACGCAGATCGAGATCATCACCCGCCCCAACGTGCGTGAATGGAGCGGCAACGCCAACCTGGGTCTGCGTGGCGACGTGCTGAACGCGCGCAACGCCTTTGCCCAGACGGAGACGCCCGAGCAGTTCCGGCGCTTCAACACCAGCCTGCGCGGCCCGATCGTGGCCGGGAAGACGTCGATCCGCTTCGGTCTCGACGGGAACCGGGCCTACGACTCGCCGCCGATTTACGCGGTGAACGAGGACGGCACCCAGTTTCACGGCGTCGTCTACCGGCCCTCCGAGTCCACCAACGCCACGATCGGCATCGAGCACGCGCTGACGAAGAACCAGACGCTGCGGATGGAGTACCGCCGCAACCACTACAACGCGGAGAACCAGGGCGTCGGCGATTTCACGATGCCCGAGCGGGCCGTCGAGCGCACGACCAACGAGCATCAGGCCCGCGTCCAGGTCCAGGGCCTGATCGGCAAAACGACGCTGCACGAACTGCGCGTGCAGTTCAACCGGCAGGAAAACGAAGCGGCGTCGGTGTCGGACCTGCCGTCGATCAACGTGCTCGACGCCTTCAACCGCGGCGGCGCCGGCGTGAACAATCACGGCTACTCGCGCACGATCGAAGTGGCCGACAACGTGGACTTCAACCTCGGGCGCAAGCACGCCATGCGCGTCGGCGCGATGGTCGAGGGGGGAGTGAACCGGAACTTCGACGCCCGTAACGCGGCCGGCACCTTCACGTTCAGCAGCCTCGAAGCGTTCAACGCCGGTCTTCCGCTGCAGTTCACGCAGCGCAACGGCCAGGTGAACACGTCGTTCACGCACTACGAGCTGGGCTTCTACTGGCAGGACGACATTCGCGTGAGCCGCAACCTCTCCTTCAGCGTCGGCGTGCGGCAGGAGATGCAGTCGCTCATCGACGACAAGCTCAACGTGATGCCCCGCCTGGGCTTTTCGTGGAACGCTCCGGCCAAGCTGACGGTCCGCGGCGGCTACGGCACCTTCTACGACTGGTACGACACCGGTCTCTACGATCAGACGCTGCGCGTGAACGGCGTCTCGCAGCGTGACCTGCTCATTCTCAACCCCGGCTATCCCAATCCGTTCGTCGGCGGCAACGACAGCGTGATCCTGCCGGGCGGCCGCGTGCAGTCGGCGCCGGATCTGCAGATGCCGTACGTGCACCAGGCCTCGATCGGAGTGGAGCGGGCGCTCACCACGAACCTGCAGGCGCAGGTGTCCTATCAGTTGCTGCGCGGACGCCGCCTGATGCGGTCGGTGAACATCAACGCGCCCGGCGCCGATGGCGTGCGCCCGGAACCGAACATCGGCACCGTGACGCAGTTCGAATCGACCGGGCGCTCGGAGAGCGATCGGCTGACCTTCAATCTGAACTACCGCGTGCCGAACCGCCGCATCTTCATGGGCGGCAACTACACGCTCGGCCAGGTGAAGAACCACGCCGACAGCGCCACCACGCTGCCGGCGAACAGCCTCGATCCCGACGCCGAGTGGGGGCCGTCGTTCCAGGATGTGCGCCACCGCATGAACGCGATGGTCAACCTGCCGTTCTTCGTCGGCACGCGCGTCAATGCCAATGTCAACGCGCAGACGGCCACGCCGTTCACGATCACGACCGGCATCGACGGCAATCTCGATGGCGTCGTCAACGATCGGCCCGACGGCGTCGGGCGCAACACGGCGCGCGGCACCGCGCGCGTGGACGTGAGCCTGCGCGTGAGCCGCACCTTCTCGTTCGGCCAGCGGGGAGGCACGGGCGGCGGCGGGCGCGCCGGCAACGGCGGTCCCGGCGCGGGCGGATTCCCGGCCGGCGCGGCGCCGCAGTTCGGGCAGGGCGGCGCTCCCGGTGGTCCTGGAGGGGGCGGCCGTGGGAATCCGTTCAACGACAACGGACGGTTCGGCGCCGAGGTCTGGATCAGCGCCAACAACCTCCTGAACCGCGTGAACTATCTCAACTACGTCGGGAACCAACTCTCGCCCTATTACCTGCAGCCCACGTCGGCGGCGCAGGCGCGGCGCATCGAAGTGGGGATGAACTTCCGCTTCTAGCGGGATTAGCGTGACCCGAGACGCGGGTCACGCGCAGTGTGTGGCAAACCGGCTCGAAACCGGTTCGCCAGCAACTTCGCATACAATTTTCCTTCGTGAACGTGACGGTCGTCGGCGCAGGCATCATTGGCTGCGCCGCCGCATACGAGCTCGCGCGCCGCGGGGCGCGGGTTCGCGTGGTGGACCCACGGCCGCCCGGGCAAGGTGCCACTCGCGCGTCCGCCGGCATGCTCGCCCCCTACATCGAGGGGCACGTCTCCTCCCTTCTCCAGCTTGGCGTCCGGAGCCTCGCGCTCTACGACGAGTTCATCGAGCGGGTAAGCGCCGAGTCGGGCACTGGCATCGAGTACGAGCGCTGCGGCACGCTGCAGGTGGCGGCGGCCGGCGCCGAGGCGGTCCGTCTGGCGGCTCTGGCGCGCGAGCTCGCCGATGCGGGCGTGGTGCACCGCATGTTCGACTCGGAGGAGGCGCGCCGGCTCGAACCGCAGCTGGCGCACGTGCACCGCGCCCTCCTCATCCCGTCGCACGGTTACGTGCTGGCGGCGGCGCTCGTCGAATCGCTCGTGGCCGCGGCGACGAAGCGTGGCGTGGTATTCGAGACTGCCACCGTCACCCAGGTGGACAGCACCGCCTCGGGCACCTGCGTCCTCACCTCGAACGGTCGTCTCGAAGGCGATGCCGCGGTACTGGCGGCCGGGAGCTGGTCACCGCTGATCGCGGTGCGCGCCGGCCTCCAGGCCGCCCCGGCCCAGGTCGCGAGGCCCGCGGTGCGGCCCCTGCGCGGACAGCTCCTCCAGCTCGAAGTGGAGGAGCCGATTGCGCGGCACGTCGTGTGGGCGCCTGGCTGCTACCTGGTGCCCCTCCGTGACGGCTCGGTGCTCGTGGGCGCCACGGTCGAGAACGCCGGCTTCGACGAACGGCCTACCGCCGGGGGCGTGCGCGGCCTGCTCAACGCGGCCACGACCTGGTTTCCGGCCCTCGAGAACGCCGTGTTCCGCGGCGTGCGCGTCGGCCTCCGCCCCGGCACCGACGACGAGCTGCCGATCGTCGGGCCCTCCGCCACCATGCCACGGGTGTTCCATGCCACCGGCCACTTCCGCAGCGGCGTGCTGCTGGCGCCGCTCACGGCCTCGCTCGTGGCCGACCTGGTCGTGGACGGGCGCGAAGGACCGGGCATGGAGTTGATGCGCCCGGCCCGAGTAGGCTTGTGAGGCCGTCCGCATCGCATCATGCGCCTCAAGAAACTCTATAGCTCGCGGGAGGTCGCGTCGCTGACCGGGCTGTCGGCGCGCCAGCTCCAGTGGTGGGACTCGAAGCGTCTCTTCACGTCGGCCGTCGCGTCGCAGCGGACTGAAGCGGGCGGCTACACCGAACGCCGCTACACGCCGCTCGACGTCCTGGAGCTGCAGGCGCTGGCCGACCTGCGGCAGCGCGGGTTTTCGATTCCCCGCCTGCGCCACCTGCTCGACACGCTGCGAGACGTCTTCCACATCCGCCTCTACGAGGCGATCGGCGACGGCGGACCGATGACGCTGTTCGTCGGCGGCGATCAGATCTTCGCGCGGGCGCAGGACGGCCGGCTGATCAACCTCGACGATCCGACGCAGCCGCTGCTGATGGTGGGGGAGGAATTGCCCTTGCGGCCGGTGACGGCCAGGGAGCGCCGGCGCAAGCCGCCGGCGCGGCGGTTAGCCGCGCGGCCGCCCGCCCGAAAGGCGGGCAACTAGACACTGCTCGCTACTTACTCGATCGGGAAAACCTTCGCGAGGTCGTCGGCCGGACGGGCAATGACGTGAACGCCGACCAGCTCGCCCACGCGGCGGGCCGCGGCGGCCCCAGCGTCGGTGGCAGCCTTCACCGACCCGACATCGCCGCGGATGATCGCGGTGACCAGCCCGGCATCCACCTTCTGCCAGCTCACGAGAACCACGTTGGCCGTCTTGAGCATGGCGTCGGCCGCCTCGATCATGCCGACCAGGCCGCGCGTCTCGATCATGCCGAGGGCGTCGCCGACGGGAGGTTTATCGTTCGCCACTGGTAAGGCGGGATTCTACCACCTCTACCAACCCTGACGGGCACGCAGCGCGGTGATGTGCGCCACGTGGTGGCGCGAGTGCCAGCCGTAGTTCTGCGTGTGCTCGTCGAGAGTGAAGACGCGCCCGTGCTCCGGGTGCACGAAGGTGCGGCCGTAGTCGGCGTCCGACATGCCCGCGTACACCGCGACCCAGCGGCGGTGCAGGCCGTCGAGCAGGTTCAGCGAGAGCTCGATCGGCAGCCGGGTGTCGGCGAGCAGCGCCCAGGCGTTCTCGTCGTACGGCTTGATCGTCGGGTGGTCTTCCGTGAGCGCGAGCTTCACGCGGATGAAGCCGTTCATGTGGCTGTCGGCGACGTGATGCACCAGCTGGCGCACGGTCCAGCCGCCGGGGCGATAGGGCGTGTCGAGCTGACGATCGTCGAGGCCGGCGACCGCGGCGCGAATCTCGTGTGGCAAGGCGGCGATGTCGGCGATGTCCGCCGCCCGGCGTGCCGCGGAGGGTGGCACCGTGGTGAAACGTCCCAGCGGATATCTCAAGTCGTCCGTGGTGAGGTCTGCCATGAAGGTCTTGTACATCGGAATCCGGCGGTGATCTCACACAGTAAAATCATGGATTACATGCGCGTGGTGATCGCCGACGAGCCGCTGGTGGAACGTGTGCTCGACGACACGTACCCGATATGGCACGAGGGGCTCTCCCGCGAGGCCTATTCGAAGTGGAGCCGGGGCCAGCTGCGCACGCCGTGGGGCCGGGAGCACCTGCAGCGGTTCGTCCTGCTCGACGAGCGGGACGCGCACGTGGCGTCGCTCAAGCGCTATCGCTATCCGGTCCAC
>Ga0157380_10003247_pt1 | contig 11130 bp, 12 predicted proteins | sample S35metaG_FD_119757 | JGI IMG/M metagenome (GOLD analysis project Ga0157380, IMG submission 119757) | Switchgrass rhizosphere microbial communities from Kellogg Biological Station, Michigan, USA - S3-5 metaG | ecosystem: Host-associated > Plants > Roots > Rhizosphere > Soil | place: USA...
CAGCTTGTCTTCGGCGACGCCGAAGCGCGTCCGTATCTCGTCGCGGACCATCTTCGAGTTGCAGATCACCGCCGACAGCCATGGACTGGCGAACAGCTTGCGCTCCATGCCGAGCAGGTAGTGATGATGCGGATTGGCGAGCACGCGCCAGCGCTCGAGCACGGACGCGCCGCGCAGCCGCTCTTCGAGCCACACCGCGTGCACGCCGTCGCCGGCGCGATACACGTCGCAGCAGGTGAGCCGCTCGTGCGATTGCACGAGGTCGAGCTTGGCTTTCCCCACGGCGCGGCACACGCCGCGGGTGAAGCTCCAGTCGCGCCACAAGCCGCCGACGAAGAAGGGGTCGATGATGTGCGGCTCGATCAGCGCGAGCTTGGTCTGCGGCCATTCGCGCGTGTACAGCGTGATCGCGACATCGCGCTCGAGCAGCGCTTCCAGCGCGCCCTCGACGAAGCGCTCGGCGCCGCCGTACGGCGTGTAGCGCTGGCGGATCAGCGCGAGGCGCATCAGCGGGTCTCGGTCAGCAGCGCAGCCAGCGCTGCGTGCACGCGGTCCACTGGCAGCGTGGTCAGGCATTCGGAGACCTTGCCGCCGCCGCAACCGTCCTGCCCGCACGGCCGGCACGGGTGCTCGGTCGACGTGACGACGCGCGCCGGGACGCGCCACGGCCCCCATTCGATGTCGCCGGAGGGTCCGAACAGCGCTACCGTGGGCGTTCCCATCGCCGCCGCGATGTGCATCGGTGCCGAATCGACACCCACGAACGCGCGCGCGCGGGCAACGACGGCGGCCAGTTCCGGCAGCGTCAGCGTGCCCGTGAGGTCGATGATCGACGCGCGCGTTTCCGCGCGCACGGCGGCCAGTGTCGCGTCGACGAGCGCGCGCTCGCGCGCATCGGGCGCCCCGGTGACGACAAGTCGGTGACCTTCGGCAGCGAGCCGGTCGAACAGCGCCGCGGTGCTGGCGGCCGGCCAGCACTTGAACAGCCAGCGCGAGCCCGGATGCGCGACGAGGAATCCCCGCCGCGACAGCCGGTGCTGGTCGAGCAGCGCATCGGCCGCAGCGTCCGCGGCGGCCCCGGGGACCAGCACCAGCGCCTTGTCGGAGGGCTCCGGATAGATACCGATCCGCCGCAGCGCGTCGAGGTTGGTCTCGACCGTGTGCCGCGGCGTCGCGCGCGGCAGCTTGTAGAAGTGCGTGAAAGATCTCCGCCACAGCCAGGCCTTGTCGCCCCGGGCCGCGCGCTCGCGGGTCACTGCATAGCGCGGCCGCAGCAGCCTCGACAGCGTCAATCCGCGCGGATGCTCGGTCAGGTGCAACAAGAGATCGTAGCGGCGCGCCTTCAACGCGCCCAATAGCGCTCGCTCTTCGCGCAGCTGCGCAATCCATCCGCGCGTCTTCCCGCCGCGGTCGATCGTGTGCAACTGCGCGATCGCCGGATGATTGGCGAGCATCGGCGCCGTTTCGCGATAGACGAGCGCATCGATTTCGGCGTGCGGCGCCGCGCGCTTCAGCGTGGAGAACACCGGTGACGTCAGCAGCACGTCGCCATGATGCCGCAGCTTGGTCACGAGCACTCGGTGGACCTCGGCCAGCGGCACGGGATCCTGAAGCGGGCTCGTCATGGTCGGAAACGATAGCAAAATTCGCCGGGTCGCGCCCGATTTCCGCCGATCGACGTCAGCGCTCACTCGTGCGCAAATCGCGCACGGGGGCCGCGCCGGGTTCGGGTACAATCATTTGCCTCCCTCTGCCGCCGCCTGCTCCGCCACCCATGCCGCTCGATGCCGTCTCCGCCGAACTCAAGGCGCAGATCCTCGCCGAGGCGCTGCCTTACATCCAGCGCTTCCACGACAAGACGATCGTCGTCAAGTACGGGGGCAACGCGATGACCGAAGCGTCGCTGAAGGCCGGTTTCGCGCGCGACGTCGTGATGCTGAAGCTGGTGGGCATGAATCCGGTGATCGTCCACGGCGGCGGTCCGCAGATCGGCGACCTGCTGAAGAAGATGGGTATCTCCAGCGAATTCCGGCAAGGCATGCGCGTCACCGACGAGAGCGTCATGAATGTCGTCGAAATGGTGCTCGGCGAGCTCAACCAGGAAATCGTCGGGCTCATCAATCAGCACGGAGGCAAGGCGGTCGGGCTGACCGGCCAGGACGGCAAGTTCATCCAGGCGCGCAAGATGCTGCTGAAAGGCGAGCAGGACGGCGCGCCGGTCGACATCGGCTACGTGGGCGAGATCGAGCGCATCGACGCCGAGATCATCCAGCTGCTTGATTCCCGTGACTTCATCCCGGTCGTCGCACCCATCGGCGTCGGCGCCGACGGCGAGGCGTACAACATCAACGCGGACCTCGTCGCCGGTAAGCTTGCCGAGACGCTGCTCGCGGAGAAGCTGGTGCTGATGACCAACACGACCGGCGTGCTCGACAAGCACGGCACACTGCTGACCGGGCTCACCGCCAGCCAGATCGAGGCGCTGTTCGCCGACGGCACGATCCACGGCGGCATGCTGCCCAAGATCGGGTCCGCGCTCGACGCCGTCAAGCGCGGCGTCAAGAGCTCGCACATCATCGACGGGCGCGTCGATCACGCGCTGCTGCTCGAAGTCCTCACCAACGAAGGCGTCGGCACGATGATCCGCGCCGATGCCGAACCTGCCGGCGCTCGCGGCTGAGCCGGGATCCGAATGGCGACCAAGCCCGGCGAACGCCGCCTGCAGATCCTGCAGACATTGGCCACGATGCTCGAGAACCCGCGCGGCGACAAGGTCACGACCGCCGCGCTGGCCGCCAAGCTCGGCGTGTCCGAGGCGGCGCTGTACCGCCACTTCGCGAGCAAGGCGCAGATGTTCGAAGGGCTGATCGAATTCGTCGAAACGACGCTGTTCACGCTGGTCAACAAGATCCAGTCGGAAACGGCGGACGGCGTCGCGCAGGCCGAGCAGATCGTCGCGATGCTGCTCGGTTTCGCGGAAAAGAATCCCGGGATGACGCGGGTATTGATCGGCGACGCGCTGGTCAACGAAGACGAGCGGCTGCAGGTGCGGATGAATCAGCTGTACGACCGGCTGGAAGCCGCGCTGAAGCAGTCGCTGCGCACCGCGCAGATGGGCAACGCGTGGCACGGCGACCCCGGCTCGGATGCCGCGGCGCTCGAAGCTTATGTCGTAGGCCGCTGGACGCTGTTCGCGAAGAGCGGGTTCAAGCGGATGCCGCAGGCGGGGTGGGAACTGGAGCGCAAATTCCTGTTCGATTGACGGCGAGTGTCGCTCGCCAACCTGGATCGGGGTTAGGGGCTAGGGATTAGGGACTAGGGATTAGGTTGCCACTGCGTACGTCCTGCAGATCCCGCACGGACAACCTCGATTTGCGATCCGGATTGTCTCTGAGCCAGAGTTGGGCAAGCTAACCCCTAACCCCTAGTCCCTAGCCCCGCGAAAACAGCCATAGGCTGTTTTCGCTACGCCGCCCTCGTCGTCGACGGCGCAATGACGCACCCCGCGATCATCCACTCGCCATCCGGCTGCCGCTCCATCGTGTAGAGCGCGACGAGCACCGTGTTGTCGGGGAGGATCAGCCGCAGCGGCTGGATGACGTTGCCGTCGATCACCGCGCCTTCGAGGAATTCGACGTAACGCGCATCGAGCAGCGCCGCATAGCCGCTGCGCACCATCGCGAGGAAGGTCGCCGGCGTGCCGAACTGCAGGCGAATGCCCGGCGCCGCGAACGAAAACGCGCGCTCGGCGTTGCCGGCAAGCAACGCGTCGCGTTGTGCGGCGATCACGCGTTTCACTTCGGGCCACTCGACGATGAATCGCGTCGACTCGGCCGCCGGCGGCGCCTGCGCGCGGGCGACGCACGTTGCCGCCAGCAAGGCCAAAATCGCGGCGCGACGTGAAATCATCGGCCGCACACCGGGCAGCCGGGATCGCGCGGCACGGTGACTTCGCGCCACTGCATCGCCAGCGCGTCGAGCAAGAGAAGCCGTCCGGCCAGCGAGCGGCCGACGCCGGCCAGCAGCTTCAGCGCCTCCGCCGCCTGCGCGGCGCCGACGATTCCCACCAGCGGCGCGAACACCCCCATCGTTGCGCAACGGACTTCGTCGATTTCGTCGCCTTCGCCGAACAGGCAGTGGTAGCACGGCGACGCCGGATCGCGCGGGTCGAACACGGCGATCTGTCCGTCGAAGCGGATCGCGGCGCCGGAAACCAGGGGCACGCTCGCCGCGACGCATGCGCGATTGACCGCGTGCCGTGTCGCGAAGTTATCGCTGCAGTCGAGGACGACGCTGGCCTGCGCGACGAGTGCGCGCAGATCGTCGCCGCCGACCCGCTGCTCGACCGCCTCGATTGCGATTTCCGGATTGACTGCGGCGAGCCGGGTTGCCGCAGCGGCGACCTTCGGCCGGCCGATGTCCGATGTTGCGTAAAGGATTTGCCGCTGCAGGTTGGTGAGGTCGACGTGATCGGCATCGCACAGCGTCAGCGTGCCGACGCCGGCGGCGGCCAGGAATTGCGCGGCCGGCGCCCCCAATCCGCCGACACCGATCACCAGTGCGCGGGCAGTCGCGAACTTTGCCTGCGCATCCGGACCGAGCTCGGTCAACAGGATGTGGCGGCTGTAGCGGAGGAGTTGGGCGTCGTCCACGGGAAGGCGAGGGGGTTAGGGACTAGGGGTTAAGGGCTAGTGTGCCTGCGGTCTAAAGTCGGTGCGAAGCAAACGCCGCCAAGGCACAAGCTTGCGCTAGTGCACGCTAACCCCTGAACCCTAACCCCTAATCCCTCGCCGGTCCGGAAAGCAAAACGCCCGGCGTGCCGGGCGTTTTGCGTGGCGAGCGGGCGAGGCGTTAAGGCTTCGCCTGCGCCGACAGTGCCTTCGCCGAAGCGATCACCGGCTCACCCTTCAGCTGGTTCATCGCCTGCTTGAGCTGGAAATCGTCGGGCAGCGCACCGAACTCGAAGCGCGGCGGCAGCGTGTCCACCTGGACCTTTTCCGACTTCTCCGGCGCCGGGGACGGCTTGGCAGTCGCGCTCTGCGGCGTCGTGCCGGCGGCCTTGCCCGTATCGAGATGGTGCTCGAGGTTCGCTTCGCGGATCCGGTTCGGCGAGTCGCGGCCGTCGTCGACGGCGACGTCGGGTTCGATGCCCTTGGCCTGGATCGAGCGGCCCGACGGCGTGTAGTAGCGCGCCGTCGTCAGCTTGAGGCCCGTGTTGTTGCCGAGCGGCAGGATCGTCTGCACCGAGCCCTTGCCGAACGTCTGGCTACCCATCACCGTCGCGCGCTTGTGATCCTGCAGCGCGCCGGCGACGATTTCCGATGCCGACGCCGTGCCGCCGTCGACCAGCACCACCATCGGCACCTTCTTGACGCCCGGCGGCAGGTCGCGGAACACGTCTTCACCGCGGCGCTGGTAGTTGTCCTTGCTCGCCGTCAGCCGCATCCGCGCATCCGGCGTACGCCCGTCGGTGTAGGTGACCAGCGAGTCCTTGGGCAGGAAGGCCGCGGAGACGGCGACCGCCTGGTTAAGCAAGCCGCCCGGGTCGCTGCGAACGTCCAGCACCAGACCCTTCAACTCACCCTGCTTGTAGAAGTCCTTCAGCGCCTTCGCGAGGTCGTCGCCGGTGCGCTCCTGGAAATTGCGAATGCGTACCCAGCCGTAACCCGGCTCCAGCATCTTGGCACGCACGCTCTTGACGTTGATTTCCTCGCGCGTGAGGCTGAACGTCAGCGGGGCATCGACGTCCTTGCGCACGACGGTCAGCACGACCGACGTACCCGGCTTGCCGCGCATCTTCTCGACCGCCTTCGACAGCGGCATGCCGCGCGTCGCCGTATCGTCGATCTTGACGATCAGGTCGCCGGTCTTGATCCCGGCGCGGAATGCCGGCGTGTCCTCGATGGGCGACACGACACGGACAATCCCGTCTTCGACGCCGACCTCGATGCCGAGGCCGCCGAACTTGCCCTGCGTCGAAACCTGCAGTTCCTTGTACGAATCGGCGTCGAGGAAATCGGAGTGCGGGTCGAGGCCGCGCACCATTCCGTTGATCGCCTCGCGGATCAGCTTCTCATCCGAAACCGGCTCGACATAGTCGCTCTTGATCTTGCCGAAGACTGCCGACAGCAGCTGCAGGTCTTCGTAAGGAATGGGTAGCTTGGCGTCGCGCTGGGCGATCGCCGAGAAATTCAGACTCAACAACACGCCGAGCACCGTGCCCAGCCCGATCAGCCCAGCCTTCTTCCATCCGTTGCCCATCGCCTCGCCTCTGTATTGTGCCGCGATCCCGGTGATCCACCGGTCGATGAAACTCATTGTACGCCGGACCCGCTCCCGGTCACGCGCCGGAATCGGCCGTTTGTCGAGGCGATATTGCTCCCAAGGTACGTTGGGACGGTCACAACGGACGCAAGTTCCCGGCGCGGCGCGGAAGTTGTAACGGCGGGTGCCTTCGGCGGGGGTTAGGCGGCGTTTTTGCGCCAAAACTCAAATTTTTTGCGGATAAGTGCCAAAGTGAATGCTCACTTACAGCACTGGGCGGACACAGATCCTCCGGGTCAGCCCAGTGTGACCAGCGATTTTCCGGTCATTTCAGGAGGCTGCGGGACGCCCATCAATCGCAGAAGCGTCGGGGCGATGTCCTGCAGCGCGCCCCCCTCGGCAACCGTCGCCGGCCGGCCGACGTAGACGAACGGGACCAGATTCAGCGTATGCGCCGTATGCGGCTGCCGGGTGGCGGGGTCGTACATCATCTCCGCGTTGCCGTGGTCGGCGGTGATGACGACTTCGCCGCCTGTCTTGCGCGCCGCGTCGACGACGCGGCCGACGCACGCGTCGAGTGTTTCCACCGCGCGGACGGCGGCATCGAAGTTGCCGGTATGGCCGACCATGTCGCTGTTGGCGTAATTGCAGACGATCGCGTCGTACTTGCCCGATGCGATGGCCGCCACCAGCTTGTCGGTGACCTCGACCGCGCTCATTTCGGGCTTGAGATCGTACGTCGCGACCTTGGGGGACGGCACGAGGATGCGGTCCTCGCCGGGGTAGACCGCCTCGCTGCCGCCGTTGAAGAAATAGGTGACGTGCGCGTACTTCTCGGTCTCCGCGATCCGCAGTTGCGACAACCCGAGGCGCGCCAGCACTTCGCCGAAGCTGTTGTCGATCGTCTGCGGCGCGAACGCCACCGGCAACGCGGCGAACTCGTCGCCGTAGCTCGTCAGGCAGACGTAGGACGCGAGTTTTGGCGTGCGGCGGCGGGGAAACCCCGCGAACGACGGATCGGTGAGTGCGCGCGTGAGTTCGCGCGCCCGGTCGGCGCGAAAATTCATGAACACGACCACATCGCCGTCGGCGATCGTCGCCGGGTGGCCGGACGCGTCGACAATCGCCGTCGGCTTGACGAATTCGTCGGTCTCGTCGCGCGCGTAGGCCGCGGCAAGCCCTTCGCTCGCGGATTTCGCCGTGTACGGCGCGTGGCCGTCGACGAGAAGGTCGTACGCCTGGACAACGCGCTCCCACCGCTGGTCCCGGTCCATCGCGTAGTAACGGCCGCAGAGCGAGGCGATCCGCGCGCCCGGCGCGCCGGCACACACGCGGTCGAGGAATGCGAGCGACGCCTGTGCGCTCTTCGGCGGCGTGTCGCGGCCATCGAGGAACGCGTGGACGTAAACGCGTGGCGCGCCCTCGCGCACCGCGAGTTCGATCATCGCCGCCAGTTGGCGCTCGTGGCTGTGCACGCCGCCCGGCGAGGCAAGTCCCAGCACGTGAACGGCGCCGCCGGTCGCGCGGGCTGCGGCGACGGCGCCGGTGAACACCGGGTTTTGCGCGAACTCGCCGGTGGCGATTGCGTGATCGATGCGCGTGAAGTCCTGGTAAACGACGCGTCCCGCCCCGATGTTGAGGTGGCCTACCTCGGAATTCCCCATCTGGCCGTCGGGCAGGCCGACATGCATTTCGGACGCGTCGTTCGTCGCGTGCGGCGCTCCGGCGAGCAGTTGACGCCAGCGCGGCATGTCGGCCCGCGAAATTGCGTTGTCGGGTGCATCGGGCCGCTCGCCGAAGCCGTCGAGAATCAGCAGGATGACGGGCCTGACAGCGGGCGTGACGGCGGGAGCGGGCATGCGCGGGTCCTCTAGGGCGGGCGAACCCGCGGCTTGCGCTATCATTTTACCTTTTGCGGGAAATCCCCAACGATGTCGTTCATCCAGAACAACTGGGCGCTGATTCTCGTCTGCGTCCTGTCCGGCGGCATGCTGCTATGGCCGTTGATCCAGAAGCGGATGTCGCCGATGAAGGAGGTCGGCACGCTGAACGTGACGCACCTCATCAACACCAAGGACGCCGTGCTGCTCGACGTACGCGAGCCGAAGGAATTCACCGGCGGGCGCCTTCCGAACGCCATCCACATTCCGTTGTCGGAGCTCGATGGCCGCGTGTCCGAGCTCTCCAAGATGACGAAGCGTCCGGTCGTCGCCTATTGCTCGCGCGGCCAGCGCAGCCGGATGGCCGGCGGCGCGCTGACGAAGGCGGGATTCACCGACCTCTATCACTTGCATGGCGGCATCAAGGCCTGGAAGGATGCCGGCCTGCCGCTGGAGAAATAAGCGATGACCGACGCCGAAAACAAGCCGCCGGTGCTGATGTACTCGACCGCCGTCTGCCCGTACTGCGTGCAGGCCGAGCGGCTGTTGACCGCCAAAGGGGTGACCGCCATTTCCAAGGTCCGCGTCGACCTCGAGCCGGCGAAGCGCGACGAGATGGTGCAGAAGTCCGGCCGGCGTACCGTCCCGCAGATCTGGATCGGCGAACGCCACGTCGGCGGCTACGACGACCTCGTCGCGCTCGATCGCGCGGGTGAGCTCGATCCGCTGCTGGCCGGCCGTCCTCGCTGAGAGCCGCGGCGGGGCGCTCGGCTCGGGTAGAATTACAGGTTTGATCGCCCGCCAAGGAATTCCAGCATGGCCGAAACCCTAGTCCCGCCGACGCCCAGCGTCCCGCCCGGCAGCGTGCAGCTGTCGATCGACCGAATCTACGTCAAGGATCTGTCTCTCGAGAATCCGGGCGCTCCGCAGTCGTTCCAGATGAACGAGCCGCCGCAAGTCGAGCTCGGGCTGCGCACGCGCTCCGAGGCGATCGACCAGAACATCTACGAGTGCGTGCTGACGCTCTCGGTGACCGCGCGGTCCGCCGACCGCACGGTGTTCCTGGTCGAGGCCGCGCAGGCGGGAATCTTCACGATCCGCGGCGCCGCCGACGACCAGTTGCAGATGATCCTGGCGACGCACTGCCCGAACCTGCTGTTCCCGTACGTTCGCGAAACGATCGCCAGCGCCACGATGCGGATGGGTTTCCCGCCCGTCCACCTTGCGCCGATCAACTTCGACATGTTGTACGCGCAGCAGGTGGCGCAGCAGACGCCGAACGCCCCAGCCCCCGCCACGGTCAGCTGATCGCGTGACGAACCGCTGCCGCGCGCTCGCGTACGCCGCGTCGCTCGCGGCGGCGTGGGCCGTCGCCGCCTTCGGCGCCGAATACCGGTCCACCGCCGATGCGCCGACGACGCTGTACGACGCTCCGTCGGCGAAGGCCAAACCGCAATTTGTTTACGGCCGCGACGTCCCGCTGGAAGTCATCGTCGGCGTCGAAGGCTGGACCAAGGTGCGCGACGCCGGCGGCACGATCGGCTGGATCGCCAACCGCTCGCTGGCCGACAAGCGCGCGCTGCTGATCCGCGTGCAGCTCGCCGACGTGCGTGCCAGTCCCGACGACGCCTCACCCGTCGTATTCCGCGCCGAGCAGAACGTGCTGCTCGAACTCGCGGAGCCCGCACTGTCGGCGGCGTCCACGGCGACTCCGGGCTGGGTGAAGGTCCGTCATCGCGACGGGCAGGTCGGTTTCGTGCGCATCGCCCAGGTCTTCGGGCTGTAGGTCACCGCGCCGATGGCGACGCACGTCGCGGTCTTCGGTGCCGGCGCGTGGGGAACGGCATTCGCCGTCCATCTTTGCACACGCGCGCACGCGACGCCGCGCGTCACGCTGTGGGCTCGCGCAACCGACCAGGCGGCGGCGCTCGCGCGGGCACGTGAAAATGTGCGTTACCTGCCCGGCGTCGAGCTTCCGCCAGGCGTATCCGTCACCGCCGATCTGGCAACGGCGGTCCGCGCCGACGTTCTCGTCGCCGCGACCCCCGTCGCGGCGCTCTCCGAGCTCGCAGCGGCACTGTTGCGCGCCGGCGCAACGTCGCCACTGATCTCGCTGGCGAAGGGACTGGTCGCATCCGACGTAGCGCCCGCCGGCTTCGTGCTCGCGCACCAGGCGATCGGTGCACGCTGGCCGGCGCCTGTCGGCGTCGTGTCGGGGCCGAGCTTCGCCGAAGAAGTCGCGCGCGGCTTGCCGACCGCACTCACCGTTGCGGCGACCGACAACGCGCTGGCGCGCGAGATCGCGGCGCTGGTGCGCGGCGACACGGTGCGCGCGTACGAGACCGACGACATCGCCGGTGTCGAGACCGGCGGCGCCGTCAAGAACGTGCTTGCGATCGCCGCTGGCGCCAGCGACGGGCTCTCGTTCGGAAACAACGCGCGCGCAGCGTTGATCACCCGCGGGCTCGCAGAAACCGGACGCTTGTCGGAGGCGCTCGGTGGGCGGCGTGACACGCTGATGGGCCTCGCCGGACTCGGCGACCTCGTGTTGACCTGCACCGGCGACTTGTCGCGCAATCGCCGCGTCGGGCTCGAGCTTGCGAAAGGCCGCAAGTTGCCGGCGATCCTTGCCGACCTCGGTCACGTCGCCGAGGGCGTGCCGGCGGCGGCGGCGACGCGCGCGCTCGCGAAGTACCACGGCATCGAGATGCCGATCAGCGAGGCGGTGTGCCGCGTGCTGTACGACGACGTGCCGGTGCGTGTCGCCGTCGAGGCGCTGCTGCGGCGCGAGCCGCGGAGGGAACAAAGCTAGGGACTAGGGACTAGAGACTAGGGGCTAGGGGCTAGCACTGGGGGCTAGGGACTAGCCGGATCCTGCCGTCGCTCGATATCGTGACTCGCATCCCGGTTCGCAACGAGGCAAAGTCCGCAGCGTCGAGCGCGACGACTGGGAATGACTTGCCGTACATGACGTCCGCAACGATCG
>Ga0157380_10003249_pt1 | contig 11127 bp, 10 predicted proteins | sample S35metaG_FD_119757 | JGI IMG/M metagenome (GOLD analysis project Ga0157380, IMG submission 119757) | Switchgrass rhizosphere microbial communities from Kellogg Biological Station, Michigan, USA - S3-5 metaG | ecosystem: Host-associated > Plants > Roots > Rhizosphere > Soil | place: USA...
AAGCGGCCCTCGAGGATCCCGTCGCGCCAGGCGTCATAGATCTGGCGGTGGAGCGGGACGGGCGGGCGGCGGTTGACGACGATGGGTGTGCGCATCGAATGCTCTTGATCCGCCGTAAAGTGGACTGCTCGAATATACGTGAAGTGGCCCTTCTCGTCAGGCCATACCGGTCTATCGTGAAGCCATGACCGACGACTCCGCCGCCACGCTGCCTGTCACCGCCCACACTCGCCTCCGCCGCTCGGCCGAGCGTGGCGTGTTCGACCGGGCCGCGATCTACCGCATCCTCGACGACGCCTTCGTCTGTCACCTGGCGTTTGCCGTGGAGGGGCAGCCGTTCGCCATCCCCACCGGCTATGCCCGCCTCGGCGACGCGCTGTACGTGCACGGATCGGCCGCCAGCCGCATGGTGCGCCACCTGTCGGCTGGCCTCGAGGTGTGCTGCACCGTCACCCTGATCGACGGGCTGGTGCTCGCGCGCTCGGCGTTCCATCACTCCGTGAACTACCGCTCCGTCGTCGTGCTCGGCACCGCCAGGCTGGTGGAGGACCGCGCTGAAAAACTGGCGGCGCTGCGCGGCTTCACCGACCACGTCGTGCCGGGGCGCTGGGCGGAACTGCGGCCGATTGCCGACCAGGAACTGAAGGGGACCGCGGTGCTGGCGCTGCCCATCGAAGAGGCGTCGGCCAAGGTGCGCACCGGACCGCCGAGGGACGACGAGGCCGACCTCTCCTGGCCCGTGTGGGCGGGAGTCGTGCCGCTCGTCACGACCGTCGGCCAGCTCGTACCAGACCCGCATGTGATGCCGGGCATCGCCGTGTTCGACCCCAATCGCCTGAAGCGGCCCGGCCGCATCGACTGAGGGGAGCCGCGGGCCACACCTGCATGAAGCTCTTGCCGATGCGGGCGCGCATCGGCGGCATGTCGACCGTGAGCGGCAGCGCCAGGCGGCCCCTGAGGAAGGTTCGGGCGGTGCGCCGCCCACACCGGCGAGGCGGCGCCCCCGCCGCTACAATGGCGCGTGCCCTCCGAGCCGGCCTGGCCGCGCCCCGTGGCCACGTCGGGCGACGCGTGGATCTGGCTCACGGATCTCGACGCCGCGGCCGATGACGACCCTGGCGCGCCGCTCGCGCTGCTGTCCGACGACGAGCAGGTCCGGGCCGGGCGGTTTGTCTTCGACGTGCACCGGAACCGGTTCGTGGCCTGCCGCGCGGCGCTGCGCACCCTGCTGGCCGGCCGCCTCGGGTGCTCGCCCCGGGACGTACGGTTCGCCTATGGCCCGGCGGGCAAGCCGTCGCTCGCCGGAGGCGCCGGCCTGCGCTTCAACGTCTCTCACTCGGATCGCTTCGCCCTCCTGGGTCTGGCCGAGGGCGCCGAACTTGGCGTGGACATCGAGCGCATCCGCACCCTCCGCGACCTGGATCTGGTGGCGGACCGGGTCTTCTCGGCGGCCGAGCGCGAATCGCTGCGCGGCGTGGCACCTGACCGCAAGGCGGAGGCCTTTTTCGCCGGCTGGACGCGCAAGGAGGCCTACATCAAAGCCCGCGGCGAAGGCATCGGGCTCCTGGCCGCGGTCGAGGTGGCCCTGGCCCCGGGAGATCCACCCCGGCTGATCTCCGTCGCAGGGCAGCCCGCCGAGCCGGATCGGTGGTCGATTGAGGCGTTCGCCCCGCTCCCGGGCCTGGCTGCCGCCGTCTGCATCGAGGGCCGCGGGCGGCGCTGGACCCCCCTGTAACCTTTTCGCCCAGCTTCGGTTCTCCTCTCCGAGCGACCGTGACAGACGAGTGGTTGATGCGGGCCGTCCGGGACGGCGACCTGACCCGGCTGGGGGTGCTGTTCGAGCGGCACCACCGGGCCCTCTTCGACTTCCTCTACCGGATGACCGGCGACCGGGGGGCGGCCGAGGACCTGGTGCAGGACGTGTTCGTGCGCATGCTGCGCTACCGGAGCACCTACCGCGACGACGGCAAGTTCGAGACCTGGATGTTCCGGATTGCCCGTAACGCCCGTGCCGACCACTTCCGCAAGCAAGGCGCCGCCGTCTACGTGCCCGAGGACGGGATGGATTGGGCGAGCGAGGCGCCGGGTCCGGCCCACCTGTTCGAGCGCGCCCGCGACATGGTGCGGCTGAAGCGGGCCCTCGAGGAGCTGCGCGAAGACCGGCGCGAACTGATCGTGCTGGTGCGCTACCAGGGGATGACCCACGAACAGGTGGGCGGAATTCTCGGCGTCGATGCCGGCACCGTGAAAGTGCGCTTCCACCGCGCGATCAAGGAGCTCCGTGACGCGTTCGCACGCGTCGGGGAGGGAGAGTGACCATGCACTGCGACGATCTCGGTCCGCGAACGCTCGAATACCTGGCGGGGACGCTGCCGGATGACGAGCTGGCGGCGATCCGCGCCCACCTGACCCAGTGCGCGACGTGCCGCGACGAAATGGATGCGACCGCCGAGCTCTGGGGCGAGCTCGGGGAAGTGCCGGCGCCACGAGCGGAGTCGGCGCGGATGCGCGCCCGTTTCGACGCGGCGCTGCAGGGCTACATCGACGGCCAGAGCGAGCCCGTCGCGCGCGCGGTGACGGCGCGCCCGGCGGTCTGGCGGCTCCAGCCCTGGGTGCAGCTGGCGGGGGCGGCCGCCGTCCTCGTCGTCGGTGTCGCGCTCGGCCGATCGCTGACGCAGCCGCCGACAGTGAGCCCCGAGATCGCGGAGCTGCGTCAGGAGCTGCGCGACACCCGGCAGATGGTGACGCTGTCGCTGCTGACGCAGCAGTCGGCGAGTGAGCGGCTCAAGGGCGTCACCTGGAGCAGCCAGATCGAGCAGCCGGGTCGCGAGGTGGTGAGCGCGCTGATCGAGACGCTGCGCCACGATTCCAACGTGAACGTCCGGCTGGCGAGCGTGGACGCCTTGCGGCGATTCGGCGGGCGTGAGACCGTGCGCCGCGACGTCGTGGCGGCGCTGCCGCAGCAGGAGTCGCCGCTGGTGCAGATCGCGCTCATCGACTTTCTGCTCGAAGCGCAGGGGCCGGACGCTGCCATGACGCTGCGGCGGATCGCCGAGGACATGATGTTCGACAAGGCCGTCCGGGCGCGGGCGGAGCGCGGGCTGCGCCAGGTGGGGCTGTGACGCCGCGCCGGCGCTCGTGGGCGCCGCGGCTGGCGATGGCGGGCGCGATGTGCGCGGCGGCCGGCTGCGTGGCCGGCTCGGCGCAGGGGCTCGTGCGCGACGAGCGCACCGAGAGCCGGCAGCTACGCTTCGACGGCGCCGGTCCGCACACGCTCGACGCGCGAACGTTCAGCGGGTCGATCCGGGTGACGGGGGACGGAGGCACCGACGTGCGGGTCCGGGCGGTGACGGCCATCGAGGCCGAGACGGCCGAGGTGCTCCAGGCGGCGAAGCGCAACATCCTGCTCGAGGGTCTCGAACAGGGCGCCACCGTGGCGCTGACGGTACGCGACAGCGGGCGGGCGCCGTGTGGCGAGTCCGGTTCCTGGCGCGATCCGGCCTGGTGGGACCGGCGGCGCTACAGCGCGGCCGTCACCCTCACCGTGCAGGTGCCGCGCGACGTTCGTGTCAGGCTCTGTGCCGTCAACGGCGAGGAACTGGTGGTGAGCGGCGTCGACGGCGACTTCGACGTCAGCAACGTCAACGGGAAGGTCCGCCTCGACGGCATGCGCGGATCCGGCCGCGCCACCACCGTCAACGGCAGTGTCGAGGCGGCCTTCGCCGCCGCGCCGCGCGACGAGTCGTTGTTCAAGACCGTCAACGGCGGGATCGCGGTGACGTTTCCGCGCGATCTGGCCGCCGACCTGCGGCTGAAGACGTTCAACGGCGAGGTCTACACCGACTTCGGCACCACGGCGCTGCCGGTCGCGCCGGAGCCGGCGCGCCGTTCCGGGGCGCCGAAATACGTTTACAAGAAGCGAGGCTTCACGAACGTGCGCGTCGGCGCTGGTGGTCCCGCGTTGACGTTCGACACGCTCAACGGCGACGTGCGCATCCTGCGCGCGGGACGCTGAGGGAGAGAGAACCATGAAGGGCGTACCCCGTGTGCTCGTCTGTGTGATCGCGCTGGCGCTTGCCGGCGCCGCATCCGGACCGCTGCTGTTGGCGCAGAACGACGCGGAGCAGATCGTGCCGTTCAGCGATCCGTCGCGGCCGGGAAAAATCGAGGTCCAGCTGCTCTCGGGCGGAATCACCGTTCGGGGCGAGGCCCGCAAGGACGTGGCGATCGTGATGCGGCAGCGGCCCGAGAGGCCCTCGACCGCGTTGCCGGCGCCGCCGGCGGGACTGCGCCGGCTGCAGCAGGTGGCGGGCTTCGAGGTGAGCGAGGAGCGCAACGAGATCAAGATCGAGGGTTCGTCGTTCCGCCGCAGCGGTTCGCTCGAGCTACGGGTGCCGCTCCGCACCAACCTCGAGCTCGGCTCGGTGAACGAGGGCACGATCACGGTGGAGAACGTCGAAGGGGAGATCGAGATCGAGAACGTCAACGGACCGGTGGTGCTGACCAACGTGGCCGGATCGGTCGTCGCCAATTCGGTCAACGGCGGGGTGACGGCGCGGCTCACGCGGGTGATGGCCGACAAGGCGATGGCGTTCACCTCGCTCAACGGACCGGTGGACGTGACGCTGCCGCCGACGATCAAGGCCACCCTCAAGATGCGCAGCGATCAGGGCGACGTCTTCACCGACTTCGACGTGCAGCTGCGGCCGGCGCCGGCGGACTCGAACACCGGAGCGCGGAAAGGCGGCCGGTATCGCGTCGAAGTGAACCGCGCCATCTACGGCGCCGTCAACGGCGGCGGTCCCGAGATCGAGCTGCGGACCTTCAACGGCTCGGTGTTCCTGCGTAAAGGCGCACAGTAGCGGCCGCCGCTCCGCCGGCCCGGACGCCCGGTCCCCCTCGCGTATCATGGGGCGGTGGGGGACCCAGGGATGAGCACACTGAAGATGCCGCTGGCCGCGGCGGTGGCCGTCTGCGCAGCCGTGGCGGTGGCGGGGGCGCAGGCCCCGGCCGCGCCGGCGCGCGTGACCGACGGCGCGACCTTCGCCGCCAGCGGCGCCGTGGTGCGCCCGGCCGATTACCGCGAGTGGGTGTACGTCACGAGCGGCCTTGGCATGTCCTACGCGCCCGAGGCGCAGCAGCTGACCGCGCCACCGCCGGGATCGACGGCGCGGCCGCCCGTGTTCGACAACGTCTTCGTCAACCGCCAGTCCTATCGCGCCTTCCTGCAGTCGGGCCGCTGGCCCGACGGCACCATGTTCATCCTCGAACTGCGCCGCGGCGAGCGTCACGTGTCGATCGACACCGGGGGGCAGACGCAGGGCGCCGTGCTCGGCATCGAGGCGGCGGTCAAGGACTCCGCGCGCTATGCCGCCACCGGCGGCTGGGCCTATCTCGGCTTCGGCGGCGCGAACGGCCTCGCGGAGTCGGCGATGCCGAACCCGCCGACGGCCTCGTGCTACGCCTGCCATCGCGAGCACACCGCGGTCGAGAACACGTTCGTCCAGTTCTATCCGACGCTGCTCGACGTGGCGCGCCGGTTCGGCACGGTCAAATCCACCTACGACCCCACCCGGCGGGTCGAAAGCCGCTGAGCCCGGTCGCGTGAGCGCAACGGCGAAACAGGCGGTGGCGGCCCTCGCCGCTGGCAGTGTGGTGCTCGCTGTGCTGGCGGTGTCCTGGCCGTCGAGCGCGCAGACCGAAGACCGGCTCCTGGCGCGCGTGAAGCAGGAGCAGGGCGCCTACCTCGCCACGCTGCGCGATCTCGTGGCGATCGAATCAGGCAGCCGCGACGTCGAGGGGCTGGAGCGGATCGCGGCCCTCATCGCCACCCGTCTGCGGGCAATGGGCGGCGAGGTGGAGATCGTCTCGCCGCCGGCCGGCTTCACCCGGCTCGAGGACACGCCGGCGCAGCCGGGCCGGACGGTCGTGGGGCGCTTCCGCGGCACCGGCACCGCCCGCATCCTGCTGCTCGCGCACATGGACACGGTGTACGAGCGCGGCACCTCGGCGCGCCAGCCGTTCCGCGTCGAGGGCGATCGCGCCTACGGCCTCGGCATCGCCGACGACAAGAGCGGCGTGGCCCTCGCGATGCACGTAGTGGCGGTGCTGCGCGCGCTCGACCTCCACGACTACGGCCTGCTCACGCTGGCGATCAACGGCGACGAGGAGATCAGCTCGCCGGGATCGCGGAGCCTGGTCACCCGGCTGGGCAGCGAACACGACGCGGTGTTCTCCTGCGAGGGGTCAGACGCATCCGACAGCCTGCGTCTCGCCACCTCTGGCAACGGCGCGGCGATTCTGCGCGTGAAGGGGCGATCGTCACACGCCGGCAGTGCGCCGGGCGACGGACGTAACGCGCTCTACGAGCTGTCGCACCAGATCCTGCAGATGCGCGACCTCTCCGACCCCGAGACCGGCGCCACCCTGAACTGGACCGTGGCCCGCGCCGGCTCGGCGCGCAACATCATCCCGGCCGTGGCCGAGGCCACCGCCGACGCGCGGGTGCTGCGGGTGCGCGACTGGGACGCGCTGGAAGCGCGCCTGCGCGAGCGCATCAAAAACCGGCTGATCGCTGATACCCAGGTGAGCGTGGTGCTCGAGCGGCGGCGCCCGCCGCTGGAAGCGTCGCCCGTGTCGCGGGCGATGGCGGCGCACGCGGCGCGCGTGTACGCCACGCTCGGCCGCCGCCTGCGGGTGCTCGACCGGTCTGAAGGGGGCGGCACCGACGCGGCCTTTGCCGCGCTCAAGACGGCGGCGCCCGTGGTGGAGGGGTTCGGTCCCATTGGGGCCGGCGCGCACTCCGACGAGCGGGAGTCGATCGATCTCCGCAGCGTCGAGCCGCGGATGTTTCTGCTGGCGCGAATGATCGTGGACGTGGCGCAGGCGAAGACCGGCACGCAGTAGATGTCTTTCGTAGGGGCCGCCTTCAGGCGGCCCGCGTGGGCCGGCTAAAGCCGGCCCCCACGTCGGCGGTTAGATTGCTACCCGCCCCGAGCTGTCGCCGAACGCCTGCGTCGGCACGTCGAGCATGTCGAGCATCGACAGCAGCAGATTGGCCATCGGCGTGTCCTTCGGGTTGGTGATGTGGCGGCCGCCCTTGAGCTTTCCGGACGCGCCTCCCGCCAGCAGGATCGGCAGATCGGTGTGGTTGTGGGAGTTGCCGTCGCTCATCCCGCTGCCGTAGAGCACCATCGAGTGGTCGAGCAGCGTCCCGTCGCCGTCGGGCGTCGCCTTCAGCTTCTCGAGGAAGCGCGCGAACAGCTTCACGTGGTACTGATTGAGCTGCGTGAACCGGTCCTTGTTCTCCTGCACGTTCGAATGGTGTGACAGGGTGTGGAACGGGTCGCGCACGCCGCTCTTCGGGTAGACCTGCCCGCTCAGCTCCTTGCACATCAGGAACGTGGACACGCGGGTGATCTCCGCCTGCCACGCCAGCACCTGCAGGTCGTACATCAGCGAGATGTGCTCGTCGACGTCCTTGGGCACCCCGGTCGGCGCCGCCGGGATGTCGAGATCGTCGGACAGCTGCTGCCCGGCCTTCTGCACCCGCCGCTCGATCTCACGCACGTCCTCGAGATACTGGTCGAGGCGCGAGCGGTCGGCCGCCGGCAGCTTTTTCTGCAGCGACGCCGCTTCGCCCAGCACCGAATCGAGCAGGCTCACCGACTGGGCGCGCCGCGCCTTGCGCTCCGCGTCGGTGCTGCCGTCGCCGAACAGCCGCTCGAAGACGACCTGCGGGTTGTTCTGCATCGGCAGCGGCGCCGACGCGCCCTGCCAGGAGATGGTGTCGCGGTAGGAGCAGCTGAGGCCGTCGCCGCAATTCAGGCTCGGCTCCTCGATCATCAGCTCGAGCGACGGCAGCGGCGTGTCCTGCGAGATCTTGCGCGCGGCCACCTGATCGATCGTGATCCCGAGATGCGCCTTGGCGCCAGGCTTGGCGAACGCGCCGCTCAGGAACGCCGCGGCCGACCGGTTGTGATTGGCGGTCGCGCCGCTGCCGTACGCCATCGCGTGCCGCAGGCTGGTGACGACGTTGACCTGGTCGTAGAACGGCTTGATCGGCTGCAGGATCTCGCTGAGCTCGTAGCCGGCGCCCGCCGTGGCCGGCGTCCACCGGTTCATGATCGCGCCGTGCGGGAAGTAGATGGCGCCGAGCCGCGTCCGCGCGCCACCGGCCGCGGTCTGGCCGAGCGCGGTCGCGGCGGGCAGCATCGAGTCGAGCAGCGGCAGCGCGAGCGACACACCTACGCCGCGCAGGAACGTCCGGCGCGAGAGGTGGGACCGGGTCAGAAAGGCCATGTGTTCATTCTCCTACGGTTCCGGTCTGCGACTTCCTGGTGCGCAGCCGGAACAAGGGGCTTTCGACGACACCCTGCACGAGCGACGAGAACCGCTGGTCGTTGCGCCCCGCGGCGCGCACGATCTGGCGCACCGTGGACATGTCCTGGGCGTGCAGCGGCCGCCCCAGCGCATAGATCAAGAGCTTCTCCGTGGCCACGGTCATGAAGGCCTCGGAACGGTCCAGCACCGCCATGCGCAGGTCGGCGGCGCCCTTGAGCGGCGTGCCGTCGGCCAGCTGACCCGTGGAGTCGATCGGGAACGAGCCCTCACGATCGCGCCACGCGCCGACGAGGTCGAAGTTCTCGAGCGCGAACCCCATCGGGTCCATGATCTTGTGGCACGACGCGCACACCGGGTTGGCGCGGTGCATCTCGAGGCGCTTACGGAGCGTGGTCGGCTTGGCCGCCTTCGGGTCTTCGTCGAGGTTCACCTCGACGCCCGGCGGCGGCTGCGGCGGCGGCGTGCCGAGCAGGTTTTCGAGCACCCACTTGCCGCGCGACACCGGCGAGGTGCGGGTGGCGATCGAGGTGACCGTCAGCATGCTGCCATGTCCGAGCAGCCCACGGCGCGGGCTGTCGGGCGGCAGCGTGACGCGGCGGAAGTAGCTGCCGTAGACGTTCGGGATGCCGTAGTGCCGGGCGAGCCGCTCGTCCACGAACGTGTAGTCGGCGTCGAGCAGGGTCGTGAGCGGCCGGTCGTCGCGCACGATGCTGTCGAAGAGAAGCTCGGTTTCGCGGCGGAACGCCTGGCGCAGGTTGTCGTCGAAGCTCCGGGCCTCCGACTGCACGTTGGCGAGATCGCGCAGGTAGAGCCACTGCCCGGCAAAGTTGCGGACGAGCGCATCGGACCTGGGGTCCTTGATCATCCGCGCCACTTGCTGCGCGAGCACGGTGCGGTTCGAAAGGCGGCCGCGTTCGGCCAGGTCGAGCAGCTGATCGTCGGGAATCGAGCTCCAGAGAAAGAACGACAGCCGTGACGCGAGGGCGAGGTCGCTGATGGCGTAGGTACGTCCCGTGGCCGGCGCCGCGGGCTCCTGCTCGGTCCGGAACACGAACTTGGGCGCGACCAGGATGCGTGCGAGCGCGCGCTGGATGCCGGTGTCGAAGTCGCCGGCCGCGCGCCCTTCGCGATAGAACGCCATCAGTGTGTCCAGGTCGGCCGCCGACGGCGGCTGGCGAAACGCGCGCCGCGCCAGGGTCGAGACGATGCGCCGCGCGCAGGGGGTCTCTTCATTCGGGGCGGCCGGACGGCACACGAACACCTTCTGCTGGCTCGGCGTCGTGCCGGTGCCGGTCGGGTTGAACGGGCCGGTGATGGTCACGGTCTGGACACCGCCCGGAGGCGTGAACGCCGAGTCCACGCGGAAGTCCGAGAAACCCTCGTCCACGCCGGCGCCGCGCTGCCGATCGACGAGGGCGAGCCCGATAGCGTGCGGTCCGGCGCTGACGGTCTGGCGGAAGCTGCGTGGGGTCCGTACCGTGATCGGCTCGCCGTCGATCGTGACGTCGAGCGCGGACCCGCCGAGACCGCCGCCACCGCCGGCGCCGCCGACCGAGAACTCGTATTCGGCATCGAGCGGGAACAGGTGGTTGACGAGCAGGCCGCCGCGCGTGCCGAGCGGCAGCCCTTCGATGTGCTTGTCGTGCTTCTGCTGGCCGGGCGCCGAGTAAGTGACCTGCGACGGTGCCACGGATCGATCGCCCACTGCCTGGCGGCTGATCTTCATCGCCGCCGCGACGTAGCCCTGCACGAGCGACGGCGACACCGTGAGCGCTTCGGCGAGGTTGTCGAAGCCTTCGTTGGAGTCGTCGGACGGCAGCAGCGCCTTGACGTCCACGTCGACGGCCAGCAGATCGCGGATCGCGTTGGCATACTCCGTCCGGTTCAGGCGGTGCAGCGCCGGCGCGTCGGGGTGCGCGTCGGGCGGGTTGGCGCGATCGAGCCGCGCCTCGAGCCCGGCGGCGAATGCGTCGAGCACGGTCCTCTCGGGGCGTGGCATGCCGCTCGGCGGCATCATGCCCGTCTTGATCTTGCGGACCACCTTCTCCCAGACCTCGGGATCGCTGGCGACGTGATCCACACCGGCCGGATCGAGCACGAACCCGGCGACCTTGACGCGCTCGTTGTGGCAGGTGGCGCAGTACTGCTTGACGAGGCCCGGATCGGCCACGGGCAGTGACGCCGGGGGCGGCGTGGCGGCGGCGCGCGCGGCGACGGGAGGGGATACACGCGCGGGGGGCGGCGCCGGAGGTGCCGGGCGAGACGACGGCGCCGTGCCGCCCGACTGGGCGGATGCGGCGGCCAGAGCGACCAGCCAGAGCGCGACGACAGGCAGCAGTCTCATTTGTGGGTCGTCGCGGTCGCCGGGCCGCCGGTCAACTGTTTGAGCAGGGCGATCGAGCTGGGCTTGGGCCGCGCCGGGTGGGTGGCGAGAAACACCCCTTCCGCCCACGTCAACGGGGTGCGCCCTTCCTTGTCCTTCACGTCGAGCCGCGCGCCCTTGCTGGCGAGGAACCGGAGAATGTCGTCGGAGCCGCGGTTGGCGGCGCCGTGCGCCGCGGTGAGCCCCATCGAGTTGATCGCGTTGACGTCGAGGCCGAGGTCGACGCAGAGCTGCACCGCCTCGAGCAGCGCCGTGGCGCCCTCGTCAGCCGTTTGATCGACCACCCAGTTCACGCCCGCCGCGGCCATCAGCGCGGTAGTCCCGCCAAAGGTCGGGATCTTCGGGTCGGCGCCGCGCGCCAGCAGCCGCTTCATCACCGTCACGTCGCCAGCCAGCGCCGC
>Ga0157380_10003252_pt1 | contig 11123 bp, 9 predicted proteins | sample S35metaG_FD_119757 | JGI IMG/M metagenome (GOLD analysis project Ga0157380, IMG submission 119757) | Switchgrass rhizosphere microbial communities from Kellogg Biological Station, Michigan, USA - S3-5 metaG | ecosystem: Host-associated > Plants > Roots > Rhizosphere > Soil | place: USA: Michigan...
CGATCGTCAGCATATTGACCATGTGCGTGGCGGCGTCGATGGCGGAGATCGCGTCCGCCTACCCCACCGCGGGCGGCCTCTATTTCTGGGCCCGGACGATGGGCGGGTGGCGGTGGGGCTGGGTGACGGCGTGGCTGAACATGATCGGGCAGGTGGCGATCACGGCGGGGATCAACGTCGCGGCGGCGATCTACCTCATCGGCGCGGTGACGCACACGGCGACGTCGTGGTGGGTGCAGATCGGCGTGATGGTGCTGATCATGATCCCGCAAGTGATCATCAATCTCTCCGGCGTGCGCCTCACCGCGCGCCTCAATGACCTCAGCGTCTGGTGGCACATCGGCGGCGTGCTGCTGATCGTCATCGCACTCGCCGCCTTCGGCCGCCATCACAACTCGCTCTCCTTTCTCTTCTCGTTTCAACCGACAGCGAATCTGCTGGAGACGTCGAAGACGATGGCGATCGGCGATCGCGGATTTCCGTCGCCGCTTTTCCGTCTCGTGCCGGGACTGAGCGCGCTCTACGCGAGCGCGCCGGTGCTGCTGCTCTTCGTCCTCTCCCTCCTCCAGGCGCAGTGGACGTACACCGGTTACGACGCCTCGGCGCACATGGCCGAGGAGACCAAGATGGCGCGGATGAACAGCGCGTGGGGGATCGTGCTGTCGGTCGGCGTCTCCGCGGTCGCCGGCTACCTGATGCTGATGGTGCTGACGTGGTGCATCCCGCACGGCGACGTCGCGGCGACGGCGAACGATCCGTACCCGGTGCTCTACGTCATCTCGAACAATCTGCCGCCGCTGCTGGCCAACGCGATCGCCATCGTCATCGGCGTCGCCATGTGGCTCTGCGGCGTGGCGTCGGTCACGTCGATGGGACGGATGTGGTATGCATTCGCGCGCGACGACGGCATGCCCGGCTCGCCCTCGCTGAAGCGCGTGAGCGGCAAACATCAGATCCCGCACGTGGCGATCCTGGTGACGTCGGCGCTGTCGGTGCTGATCTGCGTCTACGCCGCCGCGTGGTTCGTCGTGACGTCGATCAGCACGATCTGCCTCTACCTCGCGTACGGCATCCCGATCCTGCTCAAGCTGCGCCACGGACTGAAAGCGAACGCGCCCTGGAACCTCGGGCGCTTCTCGAAGTTCATCAACGTGATCGCCATCATCTGGATCGCGATCATCACCGTCGTCTTCATGCTGCCGCCGAACGAGCTGGTGTTGTGGACGATGCTCGCGATCGGCGTGCTGCTCGCCGTTGCCGCGTGGAGGTCTCGATGAAGTACTACTCGCTCGCCTCGCTTCAGCTGACGGACGACAAGTGGGTGGCCGATTACGTTCGCGACGTCACGCCGATGGTGGAGCGGGCGGGCGGCCAGTTCCTCTCCCGCACGCCGCGCATCGAGCGGCTCGAAGGCGAGGGCGCCACGCCGCATGTGCTCGTGCTGATCGAGTGGCCGTCGCGCGAGGCGGCCGAGGCGTTTTATCGGAGCGAGGAGTACGAGCCGTACATCCGCAGCCGCGTCGAGAGCTCGCGCAGCGAGGTGTTTCTGTTTCCGGGACACGACGTCATGAAGGTGGCGCGGATTCGGGATTGACTACTTCGCGCGGCGCGGTACTCCTCGGTGAGCAACGCGGACATCTTCTCGGCCACGGCGGAACTGATCCGCTGATTGATCGACACACCCTCGCGCGCGGCGTCAAGACGCGCACGCCCAGTTCTCGGGCTTTGTGAAAATCGCGGACGTTGTGAGTGACGATCGCATTGCAGAGCGCCGACGCGAGCTCGAGCACCATGTCGTCGCCCGGATCGCCGAGGAAAGGCCGCCAGAGATAGAAGATCTGCCGTTGTGGACGATGCTCGCGATCGGCGTGCTGCTCGCGATCGCGGCGTGGAGGTCGCGATGAAGACCTTGGACTGCGGCGGCCATGCCGCCGCCCTCGGCACGTGCGATCAGGGCGGCGGCATGGCCGCCGCAGTCCGAGGTTAATCCGGCAACCAGCAGCTCACCACCGTCCCCCCGCCCTCCCTTCTCCCGATCCGCAGGTGCCCGCCGTGGGCATCGACGATCTCGTTGCAGAGGGGGAGGCCGAGGCCGGAGCCGCCGGGGCGGGTGGACCAGAACGGGAGTAGCGCGCGGGTGATGGTCTCCTCGGTCATCCCTTCGCCGCGATCCGAGACGGTCAGCACGCTGCCGCCCGCGCGGCGTTGCACGCTGACCTCGGCTTCGCTGCCGGCGTCGGCGGCGTTCTTCACCAGGTTGATCACGACCTGCTCGATCTGCGTGCGGTCGATGACGCCGCCGTGCTCGGGGAGGGGCGGCGCGATTTGGAACGGGACGATGCGCTGCACCGATTCGAGCAGCTCGCGCCACGCGACCTGCTCGCGGCGCGGCTTCGGCAGGCGCGCGAACTGCGAGTAACCGTCGAGGAAGCGCTGCAGGTAATCGAGACGCTCCTCGACCGCGGCGTTGATCTCGTCGAGGCGATGCAGTTGCTCCGGGCGATCGCGCAAGGCACGCGCGGAGTGAAACAGCGAGCGGATCGGCGCGAAGGAGTTGTTCAGCTCATGATTCAACACGCGGATCGCGCGCTTCCAGACCTCGACCTCCTGCCGCCGCAGCTCGGGCGTGAGGCGGTTCGCGATGCAGAGCACGTGCGACCGGCCGTTGAGATAGAACGTGCGGCGCGACAGGTGCCACGTCTCCGTGCCGCTGGTGAAGAGCGAATCGCGATCGGAGGTGAACGACTCGCGCAGTTGCGGCGCGGCGCGGAGGATGTCGTCGAAGAGGCGTCCTTCGATGCGATCGCCGGGCGTGAAGACTTCGCGCGCCGCGCGGTTCGCGTAGACGACCCGGCCGCCGGCGTCGGTGAGGACGATGGCCAGCGGCGTGGTCTGCAGGACGGTCTCGAACAGCAGCTCGCGCTGCAGCGATTCATTGCGCTGCGCGCGCAGCACGTCGCCGATCTCGTTGTACATCGTCACCAGCGACGCGATCTCTTTTCCGCCGGTGACGCGAAGACGGAGGCTGAAATCGCCGTCGGCGAATCCGCGCACGCCGTCGTTGAGGGCGTCGAGCGATTTCTTCATGCGGCGCAGCGGCGCGCGGGCGATGATCCAGGTGAGGAGAATGATGAGGACGACGGCGGCGCTGACGGCGAAGGTCATTCCTTCGGCCGGCGCTCGAGGGTGATGCCGAGGCGTTCCATCTTGCGGTAGAGCGCCTGGCGCGAGATGCCGAGGGACTTGGCGACGGTGGAGACGCTGCCACCCGACTCGAGGAGCAGACGCTCGAGCTCCGCTCTCTCAAGTTCGACAGGCGAGGGCGCCTGTCGCTCCACCAGGGTTTCGAAGCCGAGATCGGCGGGGGTGATGACTTCGCCCGACGCGGTGACGACGCCGCGCTGCACGCGGTTCTGCAGCTCTCGCACGTTGCCCGGCCAGTCGTACGCGACGAGCGTGCTGCATGCCTCCTCGCTGAAGCGCTCGGCGCGCGAGCGGCTGTTGCGCAGCGCGCTGGCGAGGAAGGCGCGGGCCAGCGGGATGATGTCCTCGCGCCGCTCACGCAGTGCGGGGACGCGAATGTCGATCACGTTCAAACGGAACAGCAGGTCCTGGCGAAACGCGCCGTTGCGCAGGTCGGCGTTCGTGGCGCACAGGAGGCGGACGTCGGCGCGCCGCGTCTCGCTCGACCCGAGGCGCTCGAACTCGCCGTTCTGCAGGACGCGCAACAACTTCATCTGGCCTGCCGATGAGAGATTGCCGATCTCGTCGAGGAACAACGTGCCACCGTTCGCCGACTCGAAGCGTCCGACGCGCAACCGGTTCGCGCCGGTGAACGCGCCCGCCTCGGCGCCGAACAATTCGCTCTCCAGCAATTGATCGGGCAGCGCGCCGGCGTTCACTTTCACGAACGGCGCTTTCTTCCTTCGCGAGTTCGCCTGGATGATCTCCGCGACCTTCTCTTTTCCCGCGCCGTTCGGTCCGGTGATCAGCACCGGCACGTCGGCGCCGGCGACCTGCAACGCGAGCGTGACCACGCGATGCATGGCCGAGCTTTCGTAGACGATGCCGCAGAGATCGAACGTCTGCGCCAGCGCCGCGCGCGATCCGCGCCGTTCGCGCTCGCCGCGCCGCGTCTCGAGCAATTGCGTGACGATCGTCAGCAGCTTCTCGTCATTCCACGGCTTGGCGAGGTAGTCGGTCGCTCCTTCCTTCACCAGTTGCACCGCGGACTCGAGCGACGTCCACGCCGTGAGCAACACGACCGGGATGCCGGGCGCGATCTGGCGCAGGCGGCGGAAGAGCGCCATCCCTTCATCGCCCGATGTCGCGCCGGGGGTGAAGTTCATGTCCTGCAGGACGACGTCGACTTCGCCGCGGCCGACGGCGCGCAGCGCTTCATCGGCGTTCGACGCGGCGAAGGCGTCGATGCCGTGAATGTCGAACAGCAGCAGCAGCGCCCGCGCGACGGCCGGCTGGTCCTCGACGACGAGCACCGAACCGTGACGGGTTAGAGAACCCGTCCTACGTGATTCCGGCTGCTGCATCGGCTGCACCGTCATACCGTTCGCGTGGCGATCACCGGCGACACCGCGGCCGCCCGCATCGCCGGAGCGAGCGTGGCCACCACGCCCTGCGTCCAGAGCAGCACCACGCCCGCGACCACGTAACGCCAGTCGAGCTTGACGCCCGAGGTGTTCGTGACGAGGAGGTAGTTCAGTCCATAGGCGAGGGCGATGCCGAGGAGCAATCCGGAATTCGTGATGATCCAATTCTCCATCAGGAAGTAACGGATGATGGCAGGCTTTGTTGCGCCGAGGGCGCGGCGCGTTCCGATCTGGCGGGTGCGCTCCGTGACCGCGAACGACGTCAGGCCGACGATGCCAAGGCCGGTGACGACGACGATCAGGAAGATGACCATCCCCATCGCCGCGATGACGATCTGGTTCTGCCGGAAGTACCTGCTCTTCACCTCGGGGATCGTCTGCAGATCGACGTTGCGGCCTTCATTCGTCGCGATGAGACGCTTCTCGATCATCGGGGCGACCTGCTTCAGCATCCCCGGCTCCACGCGCACCAGAAAGCGCGCGCCGTTGCGCGACACATGTCCCGCGAAGATCGCGCAATACTCGTGAATCGGCCAGCCGTACGGGTTGTAGAAGGGATCGAACACGCCGACGACGGAGATCGGGCCGGTGCCGTTCGTGAGCTGCTGGCCGACCGCGCTCTTGTCCTTGAACAGCAGCTTCTCCAGGTCGCGCGAGATGATGACCGTGCCGGTGGTGGAGTTCGGATCGTCGTCGACGTCGCCGTCGCGCAGGTCGCGGCCGGAGACGATCTTCACGCCGAGCGTCTGCACGAAGCCGGGCGTCGCGGCGTACTGCTGCGTGCGATAGGGGCTGCCGTCGCCGCCGATGACGTTCACTTCGCCCGAGCTGCCGCCGCCCTGCCACGGCAGGAAGTTCGTGTTGACCACGGCCTTGACGCCGGGGATGCCGCGCAGTGCGCGCAGATCGGATTCGGCCGAGGCGATGCGGTACTCGAGCTGGTCGAACTCGGGTGCGAAATTGCGGCTGCGGACGAAGAGCAGATTGTCGTCGTCGAAGCCCGACGCTTTGTTCATCTGCTTCCGTTCCTCGACGATCATGTTGACCGCGTTCGTCACCACCGCGAGGGTGACGGCGATCTGCAGCACGATGAGGATGAAGCGCGTCTTGTTGCGGAGGAGGGCGCGGGTGATGGGACCGATTTCCATGATGTCATCCCTTCAGTTGCACGGCCGGTTGCACGGTGCAGATGCGCCACGCCGGATAGATGCCGGCGAGCAGTCCTGCGACGAGCGACAGGAACACTGCCGCGCCGATCATCTCCAGATCGAGTGAGAAGCGCGCGCTGTCGGCGATCAGCTTGCCGATGAAGCGCAGCGTGCCGATCGACAGCAGCATCCCGACCACGCCACCCGCGATGCCGACCAGCTCACACTCGATGACGTGCTGCATGAAGATGTCGATGCGTCTCGCTCCGAGCGCGCGCCGCACCGAGACCTCCGGCGCGCGCGCCAGGAACTTGCCGAGCAGCAGACCGGTGAGATTCATCGAGCAGATGGCGAGGAAGAGGATCGACATCACCGCCATCGCCGTCAGCTGCGGCCGCACGATGCCGTATTCGGCCATCATCTGGCGCATGGAGCGGATCGGATTGAGCAACGGACGCTGGAAGCGGCCGCTCTTCTTCTGCTGCCGGACGTAGTCATCGACGTAGCGCTGATACGCGGCGAGGTCGCCCGGCGTGCGCAGCTCGACCCAGAACTGGACGAAATCGATCTCGGAAGCGAGGAACTGTTCGAAGGTCGCGAGGTTGACCGATTGCCAGCCGTCCGAGTTGCCGAAGGAGCGGAGCTGCATCTTCGGCGCGTGACTGAACGGGATGTAGAACGGCTCCGGCTCCGCCACGAAGTTCCCCACCATGTCGTACATGCGGATGAACGGGCGCCACGGCGCGAGCACGCCGATGATCGTGAAGTCGCGGTCCGCGAGGCGGATGTGCTTGCCCACGCTGTTCGCGCCGCCGAAGAGCTTCTGGTTCGTCGCGTCGTCGATCACCACGACCTGTTCCGCGTTCGCGTCCGCGCGCTTGTCCCAGCCGCGGCCGTACTGGAACGGCACGTCGAACATCGGGAAGAAGTCGCTGAAGCAGAGCCGGAGCGGACTGGTGTACGGGCGACTGACCTTGCGGTCGGGAAACACGACGATGCTGGAAACGTAGTCCGCGGTCTGCCGCACCGGGATGTTCGAGCGCATCAGCTCCACCGCATCGCGATAGGTGATCTGCGGCGGAACCGGCGCCGCAAGCTGCGTCAGGCCGCCGCCGCCGTTGCCGGTCGGATACGGACGCGCCGGATCCCAGTTGTCCATGCGGACGTAGAACAAGCGCTGGCTGTGACCGGGCAGCGGATCGCGCGCGAACATGTGGCGCACGGTGGTGAAGGTGGTCGAGGCCCAGATGCCGAGGGCGATGCCGGCGACGATCACGGCAGCGAGCAGCGGATGGCGTCGCAGGCTGCGGAGGGCGATCTGCGTGTTGTAGGTGAGCATGGCTTACCCCTTCGCGGCGACGATTGCGGGCGGGCGCTCGACGTCGACGACCTTGCCGTCGAGCAGGTGGATCTCGCGCGACGCGCGCGCGGCGCACTCGGGCGAGTGCGTGACCATCACGATCGTCGTTCCCTGCTTGTTGATGTCGTCGAGCAGATCCATGATCTCGCGCGCCATGAGCGAGTCGAGGTTTCCAGTCGGCTCGTCGGCGAGGATCAGCTTCGGCTCCGCCGCGAGCACGCGCGCGATCGCCACGCGCTGCTGCTGGCCGCCCGACATCTGCGACGGCAGATGGTGCATGCGCGACGTGAGACCGACCAGGCCGACCGCCTTCTCGATGCGCTGCTTGCGCTCGGAAGCGCCGAGGCCGCGGTAGCGGAGCGGGACGTCGACGTTGTCGAAGACGTCGAGGTCGGGGATCAGATTGAAGCTCTGAAAGATGAAGCCGACGTTCCGGTTGCGGATGGCCGACATCTCCGAGTCGCTCAACTTGCTGACGTCTTTTCCATTCAGGCGATACGTGCCGCCGTCGAAGACGTCGAGCAGTCCGGCGATGTTGAGGAACGTCGTCTTGCCGGAGCCCGACGGTCCCATGACGGAGACGAACTCGCCCGCGCCGACGTTCAGCGAGAGTCCCTCCAGCGCGTGCGTCTCGACGAGATCGGTGCGGTAGACCTTGCGGATGCTGCTCATTTCAAGCATGCGTGTTGTCCTCTCTTTTCAGTGAAGGATGATGGCGCGAGCGTTGCCGAACGCGGAGGTGTCGGAGACGATGATCCGTTCGCCTTCCTGCAGCCCGCTCACGATTTCGATTTCCGAGACGCTGACGGCACCCGATTCGATGGTGCGGCGCGTGGCGCTGTTGCCGTCGACGACGTACGCGCTCCGTCCGCCGCCGCTTTCGAAGAACGCGCCGCGCGGAAGCTTCAGCACGTTGTGCTTCGACTCGAACACCAGCCGCGTCGTGACGCGCTGGTTCTGCTTCATGCCCGCCGGCCATCCGCGATCGGGCACGGCGCGCGCGGTGATCTGGTTGCCGGTCACTTCGGGCGAGACCGCGGTGACGTGACCCTGCTGCTCCTCCGCGCCGTACGTGATCGACACCGGCGTCCCGATCTGCACATCAGCCGCGTAGTCCTCGGGGATCTGCAGCTCGAGCTCGAGCGAGGAGAGATTGACGATGCTGATCACCGGCGCGTTGGCGACGACGGAGTCGCGGTCGTTGACCGGCAGCGCCGCGATCATGCCGTCGAACGGCGCGCGGATGGTGAGGTCGTCGAAACGTTTCTGCAGCTCTGCCGCGACCGATTGCTGCCGCTCCACCTGCAGCGAACGCGCGCGGACGTTGAACGATGACGACTCGTCGCTCAGCGTGATCTCGCGCGTCGCCTGCGCGACCTGGAGCTCGGCGAGATGGAGCTCGTCCTGCGCGCGCTCGAAGTCGCCGCGATTGAGCAGCCCTTCCTTGTGCAGCGTCTCCGCGCGCACCAGCGCGCGCTTCGCCGCCTCGAGCCGCGTGCGCGCGATGTCCGCTTCCTGGCGCAGCCGCGCCGCGGACTGGCGTCCCGCGATCTTCTCGCGCTCCGTGTCGGACTGCAGCGAGAGCAGCTGCGCCTTCGCCTGCTCCAGCGCGCTGCGTACCTCGGGGCTGTCGATGACGGCGAGGGTCTCGCCCCTACGCACCACCTGTCCCGCCTTCGCGGTCATCGAGACGGTGCCCTGTGCCGGCGCGACGAGCGTCGGATGCAGCGCCGCGACGACGCGCCCCTGCACGGAGACGTCGCGCCGCAGATCGCCGCGCGTGACGGCGGCGATGCTCATCGTGGTGGTGTCGACGGAACGATCCGCGTTCGACCAGCGGCGGATGGAGGGGAAGAGGACCGCGGCGAGGATGGCCAGGGCGATGGTCCCGCCGAGGAGGACGGCGCGGTTCCGCGTGAGCCCTTTCGGCGCCGCGACCGTGCGGTCCATCGAGGAAGAGTTTTCGATCATGTGGCAGCCCCAGGGGGCAACGGGGATGCCATATGAGACGGTGTTGAATTGATTGAGGTTAGGTGATTTGGAGGGTGTCCGCCGGGAGCGCCGGCGGACAGTTGTCCGCGGACAGGTGTCCGTTGCGTGCGCGCTTACCGCCGCCGGCGATGCTCGCGCCGGTCGGCCTTCATCTGCTCGAACTGCGCTTTCTGCTCGTCGGTCAGGATCGCCTTCAGCTTCTGATCCTGCTCTTCGCGCAGCTGCTTCATCTGCTCGTGAAACGACCGCTGAAGCTCCACCCACTGTTGCCTCTGCTCGGGCGTCAGGTTGAGCCGCTCCGCCGGTCCGGCGAAGGCGAGCGTCGCGCTGAACGCGACGGCGACGATGGCGATGATCACTTTCTTCATTGCTGGCTGCCTCCTTGTCGAGCATCAGACGACTGGCAGCCCGATTGCGATTACACCTGCCAGCAGTCCAATAGCTAACACGGAGAAAAACATGAAAAACCTCAGCAGAATGGCCGTAAAAGTGGCAGGAACGAGCGCGCTGGCGATCCTGCTCACCGCGTCCGCGTTCGCGGACTCCCGTCCTCAGGATGGGTCATGGCGCAACAACCGAGGCGAGAGCCGTGGCGACAATCGCGGCGACAATCGCGACAACCGCGGTTACAACAACGAAAACGATTCGCGGCGTCATGACAACCGCATCAGCGAGTCGGGAAAGATCCGCAGCTTCAAGCAGGAGCGCGACGGTTACCGCGTCTATCTCGATCGCGGGAACTACTCGTACTGGGTGCCGCAGTCGCACCTGCGCGGACACCGCCTCAGCGTCGGCCTGTCGATCCGCCTCGGCGGCATCTTCGACAACGGCTACGTCACGGTCGACGACCTCGGCTGGCCGGATGAAGGGGGCTACTACAACGACGGCGGCTATCGCTACGGCGACTCCGTGCGCGGTGTCGTCGATCGCGTCGACTTCCGGCGCGGCACCGTCAACCTCCGCTCCGATCGCGGCTACATCACGGTCGACATGCGGTCGCTCAATCGCCGCTACAGCCGCCTCGGCATCGACGATCTCCGCCGCGGCGATCGCGTCACGCTCTCAGGCAACTGGGTGCGCGGCGGTCTGTTCGACGCGCGGAAGATCGATTCGATCGGGACGCGGTAAGACCAGACAGCGGACGGCGGACAGCGGACAGCAGAATCATGGGCTGTCCGCTGATCCCCATCCCTCGTGGAGCGACAGGCGCCCTCGCCTGTCGAGTCTTCGGCGGGCGAGGCGCCCGCCGCTCCACGAAGGCTGCTGTCCGCTGTCCGCTGTCTGCTGTCTGCTGTCCCTTACAATCCCACGGTGCCCTACCACTGGAACGCCTATGCAATCCCGTGGGCCGTCGTCGGCATCTCGCTCTTCCTCCTCGCGGCGGTGATTTACACGCGGCAGCGGGCGTCCAGGGTGGGCGTCCTCTTCTCCGTGATGATCGTGCTGGTCGGCGTGTGGTTCGCCGCCTTCACGTTCATGCTCGCCGCGACCGACGCCGACGTCGCGAAAGTCTGGGCGCGCATCGCGATCACCGGCGTCTGCTTCCTCCCCGCGGCGATCTACGACTTCACCGCCACCGCGCTCCGCCTCTATTCGGCGCGCATGCGCGTCATCCGCTCGCTCTGGATCGCGTCGATCGTCTTCGCTCTCATCACCATCTTCAGCGACGGCATCGTCCGCACGATGGAGCCGCATGCGTGGGGGTGGTATCCGCGGATGGGATCCCTCGCGGCGCCGTTCCTCATCTTCTTTCTCGGTGCGCTCGGAGCGCACGTCATCGAAGGAATCCTGGAGTACCGCCGCACGCGCGATACAAAACGCCGCCAGCGCGTGGCGCGGATGCTCATCAGCTTCGCCGTGGTCTACGTCGGCGCCGTCGACTTCCTGCCGATGCTCGGCGTGCACATGCGGCCGATCGGCTTCATCCCGGTGCTCGCCTTCATCGCCAGCGCCTGGACGACGATCCAGCGCCATCGCCTGCAGCACATCACCGCCGCGCGCGCCGCGCGCGAGATC
>Ga0157380_10003253_pt1 | contig 11122 bp, 11 predicted proteins | sample S35metaG_FD_119757 | JGI IMG/M metagenome (GOLD analysis project Ga0157380, IMG submission 119757) | Switchgrass rhizosphere microbial communities from Kellogg Biological Station, Michigan, USA - S3-5 metaG | ecosystem: Host-associated > Plants > Roots > Rhizosphere > Soil | place: USA...
CTTTTGACGATAAAAGTCGTCGTCATAGCGGACTAAAAGCGCCTTAAATGTTGTATTCGCCCAAGAAGTCATATCGTCGAAGGCACCGTCGCGCGGAGCGCGGCTGGCCGAGAACTCTGGGAATGGTGGCCGCGGTCGCGGCGCTCTTCGCATTCGGAGGCCTGCCTGTTCTCCGGCCTTCGCCACCAGCCCTGGAGTCTCAGGCCACGCTTGAGCGCTCCAGCGAGGTAGCTGCGAACGCAACAGGCATCGATGCCGTATCGCTGCCGACTCGCCCCAACTACAACTATTCAGTCATTCCGGGTGGTGCCCGAAACGCGCAGGAGTTGGCGCGCGCCATTCAGACCGACGAAGTGGTCGCGGACCACTACCGCGACCTGGACCCGTCGACCATGCACCCTCAGACAGTGCCGGTTGAACGGCTGGCGCATGTGTCGTATCGCATCAACGATCGCGTGTTCTGGACGAAGAAGCCGGTGCGGATCTATGAAGGCGAGACCATCCTGACCAACGGCGAAACGGAAATCCGCGCGCGCTGTGGCAACGCCATTTCCATGGCGCCCCTGCTGCCGACGTCCGACGACGAGCCGGAGTCGACTGAGTTTGACGCCTTGAAGGACTCCGGTCCAAGGCTGCTCGCGTTTGATTTGCCTGCTGCCGGCGTGCCATCAGCGCTGGCCCAGCCCATCGGCGATCTCGGCGGCGACGGACTGGCGCTGGCTCCCCTGGTTCCGGGGTTCGGTATCGGCGCCGGAGGATATGCCTCGGGGGCGAATCACGGTCAAGCGAACGAGGCAATTCCTGAAGACGCACTGCAGGATATCGTCACGGCACCATCGAGCTTCTGCACGCCTACAAGCGGAGTGAATGCGGCGACCATGAACTTGCATGGCGAACGCGCGGGCACCCTGGCTGAGGGCGATCCTTGTGCGGTCGATCTTTTCGATCTCGACTCTGAACTCGATTCCTCCGAACTCGGTCCGTCTGAACCCGGCCTTTATGGATTCGATCCGTCTGGATTCGATCCGACTGGATTCGATCCGTCTGGGTTTGATCCATCTGAACTCGGTCCGCTTGTGCTGCAGCCCCTGCTCGGCCCCGAGCTCGATCCGACTACGTTCGCTGCGACTAACACGACTCCTGTTCCGGAACCGGCGACGCTCGTGCTGCTCGGGAGCGGCATCGCTGGTCTTCTCGCGCGGCATCGGCGCCAGAAGTCGAAGTAAGCGGTGAAGGTGTAGCTCGAGGAGTTTCCCCTCGGGTAGGTCCGTCGCGCCTTGGCTCACAGGCAGGCCGCCTGGCCCAGCATGCTAAGGTTCATCGATGATTCGTTTCTCGCGCGCAATCGCCGCGCTTTGCCTGCTCTTGTCGGCCTCACCCGTGATGGCCGCGGAACTGCCGGTCCTTTTCATCCACGGCTTCTGCTCATCCGCCGAGACCTGGGACGAGACGCTCCCTCAGCTTTCGACTCGCCGCTACGGCTACGACGCACCGCGGCTCTACGAGAACAGCAATGGGAAAGCGGCCGCGAGGACTCTGGTGACGGCGAGTTCCAGGACGTTTCGGATTGACTTCTCCGACCTCAATGGAGGCTTCGACCTGCTCGCTGTCGCCAACGTGCCCACCGATCGGAAGGCCGGCGAGCTCAAGGTCGTCATCGACGCCATCAAGCAATTCACCGGCGCGCCAGGAGTCATCCTGGTAGCGCACAGCCTGGGCGGCCTCGCAGCACGGTCCTACATGCAGGGCACCGGGCACGATCGCAACGGCATCCCGATCGACTACGGCCGTGATGTGGCGGCGCTCGTCATGATCGACACGCCGAACCAGGGAAGCCGATTGGCATTCGTGTCCGGCTTTCCACAGCGGGACGAATGCATCCTGGCCGACACCGTCAACCTGCGCGAGCTGCAGCCCACCTCCGGCTTCTTGAGAGAGCTGAACCGGCGGGCGTGGCCGGCCTGGGCGCCCGTACACTCGATCATCTCCAGTAATGTGGGCACCGATAGTGACGATGTGGTCAACACCACGAGCCAGGACCTGGCGGCGCTCCAGCAGTACGCATTGCTAGCGGAGGTCCGGCGGTGGGTTCAGACGTTCGAACGGAACGGCGTCCTCCACCTGCGCGTCCACAACGAGCCGATGACCGTCTCGCTGTTCACCGGCATCATCGACGACATCGACGGCAAGTAGCTTGCTGGTCTCCGCTCACGGCGCTTCAGCGTACGCCGCGCGGGCCATTGCGCCGGCGTTGCTGGCATTCCCAAACTCCGGATACTGCGGGGCGATCTCCGCAACCACCGCCGCGACGGCATCCTCGATCGACTTGCCTTCGCGCTTCAAGCCGCCGACCCGTGCTTGCACGGCCTGAATAAACTCGCGGTCGCGCGCAACAAGCGTCGCGTCACCAAGCTTGCCGTGGCTCGGAACGACGTGAAGTGGTTTGAGGGCCGTCAATTCATCGAGGACCGACAGCCACGTCTTGAGACTTGAATTGTTCTGCGCCGCGAGGAATCGCTGGCTCATCACCACGTCGCCAGTGAACAGCACGCGATCCTCTTCGACAAACACCAGGGTATCGCCGCGCGTATGCATCGCCGCCGGTCCCCGCCACATCAGCCGGACGTGCACGCCGCCAAGATCGAGGCGATGCTCGCGATCGAACAGCATGTCCGGCGTGGGGTACAGCACCCCGCTCAAGAGCTCCTTGTTGAGGGCCGATCGGCTGGCGAAGGTGTCCTGAATGCTCTTGCCGAGCTCGGTCATGTCTTGCTGCTGCATGCGGGTCATCACCAGTTTCGCGCCGGCGAAGGCGCCGGCTCCCAGCGAGTGCTCCGGGTGATAGTGCGTTGTCACCACGAAGACGTCGGCATTGCGGCTCACCTTCTTCATCTCGCGGACGATGACCTCGCCATTTCGAGGACCGAGTCCGGTGTCCACCACCAGCGTGGCCTTGGTACCGACGATGATGCCGACGTTTGGGACCAGGCCGACGTTGAAATCGGGGATAGCCCACACGTGATCGGTGAGCTTGACGGTGGCGTTCTCGCGGATCAGCGGTGGTGGCGGCGGCGTGGTCGCGCCAGCCGGTGTCTGCCCGGCAACAGACACGGCCGCACCGAGCACTACACAAGCGATGCAGAGTACCGTCGACGGCGTGGTGCGCATGTGCGCGATTCTACTCCGCCCGCAGCGCGACCACCGGATCAACGAACGCCGCCCGCATCGCTGGAGCGGCGCAGGCGATGAACGCGATCACGCCGAGCAGAAGCGTGGCGAGCGCGAACGTCGGCGCATCGTGGCTGCCGACGCCGTAAAGCAATCCAGCGATCAGGCGGGTGGCGGCGTAGGCGGCGACGAGGCCGCCCGCGATCCCGGCCAGCACGCTCTTCATTCCCTGCGAGACGATCATGCGCACCACTCTCGCCCGCTCCGCGCCGAGCGCCAGCCGGATGCCAATCTCCTGCGTGCGCTCCGCCACCGAATACGCGACGACGCCGTAGACGCCGAGCGCGGCCAGCACCATCGCGACGAGCGCGAACGTGCCCAGCAGCAACAGGTTGAAACGTCGCGGCGCGATCGACTCCGCGAGCGCCGCCTCCATCGTCTGCACGTCATAGAAGGATTGCGTGGGATCAATCGTCGACAACTGCTTGCGAATACCCGGCGCCATGGCGACGGGATCACCGTCGACACGCATCAGCAGGGTCACTCCGAACAGCGACACGTCGGTGTGATGGAAAAACACTTCGGGCTTCGTATCTGCGTCGATCTCCGCGTATTTCAGATCGGATACCACGCCGACGATCGTGGCGTAGCGGTCCGGGCCAATCCAAGGCGCCCGGATACGTTGGCCAAGTGGATCCACACCGGAATAATCACGTCGTGCCAGTGCCTGGTTGATGAGGACCGACCCTGACGGTTCGACCTCCTCGAACCAGCGGCCGCTCGCCAGCGACATGCCAATCAGCCGTGGGAAGCCCGCCGAGATCGAGCTCACCGGCGCCGCGTGCGACTCGCGATCCTCTTGCGGGATTGGGTCCCCTTCCCTGATCACCAACATCGTCGAATCGCGGCCCGTGCTGATCGCCGCGTCGCGGATGCCAGGAAGGCCCTGCGCTTTCGCAAGGATCGATGCCGCGAGATCGTGGCGAGCCTGCTGCTCGCGGTATTGCGGCCCGCGAAAATCTATCCGCATGGTGAGGACCTTGCCGGGCGCAAAACCTTGCGGATACGTCGTCATCTGCCAGACGCTCTTGAACATCAGCCCGGCGCCGGCGAGCAGCACAATCGTCAACGCCACCTGCAGCGTGACCATCGCGCGGCCACTGGCCAGCACGCGACGCGACGCCGACACGCTCCGGCCTCCGTCCTTCAGAGTCTCTTGCACGTTCGTCGAGCAGAGGGCGATCGCCGGCCCGACGCCGAACAACAACGCCGTCCCGATCGAAATCGCCGCGGCCACGGCCATCACGCCGACATCGAGCGTCGTCTCGGTCAGCCTGGGCACCGCAGTCGCGTTCAACCCGACAATCACGTCGACCAGCCATCGCGCCAGCAATACGCCGCCGATGCCGCCGAGCACCGCATAGCCCATGCTTTCCGCGAGCAACTGCCTGACGACACGCAACGGACCGCTGCCAACCGACATCCGCAACGCAATCTCCTTGCGCCGCTCGGACGCCCGCGACAGCAACAGGTTCGCGACATTCGCGCACGTGATCAGCAGCACGACGAGGGCGGCCGCCAGCAGCACGCCGAGTGCGCGACGCGAGGGCCCGACGATCCGGTCGCGCATGGGTACCACGACCGCCGTTGACGTGCCGAACCCCGTGGGATGTTGCCGCTGCTCGCGCGCGTGGAAGGCCTCGATCTCGGCGCGCGCCTGCTCGATCGACACGCCTTCCTTGAGCTCGCCGAACGCCTGGTAGAGGCGGACCTGCGTCGTCGGTCCAATCACTTTCGGCGGCGGCTGCAAGGTCATCATCCGGTACGCCGCGGCGTCGACGCGCTCCCTGACCATCGACCAGTCATGCTCGATCAACTGCGGCTCATAGTCCTCAGGCAGTACCGCCCCGATGGTCAACTGCCGGCCATCAACGGACACCGCGCGGCCAATGAGGTTCGGATCCGCGTGAAACTGATCGCGAAAAACACGATGGGTCAGGACGAGAACCTGCGTGTCCTGGCCCTCCGGCAGCGCGCCAAGAAACGGCTGCGCCCCCGTTACCTGCCAGAATCCGTCCGACGCAGACACGATGCGGATCCTCGCCGCTTCCCCGTCAGCGACCAGCGTTGAATCCGAGTAGTCGTAGGCGATCATGTGCCGCAATGTCGTCGCCTGCGAGTGCCAGTTCGCGAAGTCGATCGAGTTCATGACCTGGTGGGCCGGATCCTTTCCCTGCGTCGTCAGCCAGAGCATCCGATCCGGATGCGGATACGTCAACGGCTTGAGCAGCACGGTGTTCACCACGCTGTAGATCGCGGTGGTGAGTCCGATACCCAGCGTCAGCGTAACGACGATCGCGAGCGAAAAGGCGGGACTGCGCCGCACTTGCCGTGCCGCGTCGCGTGCATCCTGCCGCAGCCGATCGAGCCAGCCGGGGATCCACACACCGCGAACGTCCTCTTTGACCCGCGTCACGTTGCCGAACTTGCGGACGGCCGCGGCGCGCGCCTCGTCCGGCGACATGCCGCGCGCGAGGTTGTCCTCGGTTTCGCGTTCGATGTGATCGCGAATCTCGCGATCGAGGTCGTCCAGGTCGGGGCGGCGGCGAATCATGAGGACCTCACCGTGCTGGTGCGAAGAATGCGCGCGATGGCTCCGGCCATCCTGTCCCACTTGCCGGTTTCCACCGTCAGCTGCTTCCGGCCCTTCGCGGTCAGCCGGTAGAACTTGGCGCGGCGGTTATTCTCGGAAGTGCCCTCGTCGGCGGCGATCAAGCCGCGCTTGATCAGGCGGTGCAGCGCCGGATAGAGCGAGCCCTGCTCGACCGTCAGCACGTCTTCCGACGAGCGCTCGATGGTCTTGGCGATGGCATGACCGTGGGCCGGACCCGGCTGCAGGGTCCGCAGGATCAACAGGTCGAGCGTGCCTTGCAGCAGCTCAATGCGCGCCTCTCTAGTAGACATTCTAGGCGAACGTTACGCCCGCTCACCTAGGATGTCAAGGTGAAGGCCTGTCTCGCCGGAGCCGCTTGGCCGCGAAGGCGGAGCCGGCGGCCCGCTACGGGCAGGGCGAGGTCTTCAACTGCAGCGCCGGCTGGGATCCCTGTCCCGAATACAGAGTCGCCGTGTTGCCGAGCGTATCGGTCACCGTCAGCTTCACGGAAATCGGCACCACCGCGGCCCCGGAGGACGAGGACGCGCAGGACTCGGTCAGCAGATAGGTGGGCAACGCGCCACTCTGCGTCCTGGACTTCGTCCCGCCATACGTGTAATCCACTTGCCAGTCGTAGCTCGCAATGGACGCAGGCAGCCCGGTGGCCACCGCCGTCAACGTGCACACGGAACTCGTGGTCTTGATCTGGCACTCGGTCGTCGGATTCGAGGACACGGCCGGATCGAAGAACTGGAAGCCGAGGTTATACGACAGCCCGTTCTGTCTGACTTCGAAGAACACCGCGCCCCCCGGATAATTCACGCGCACGGTTCCCGATCGCGAACCGCCGCTATTGGGCGCCACGAGGAACGACACCCTCGAGCGATCGCCGCCGGCAATCGGAGCCGTCAACGCGACCCACGGCGCTTCACTCACGGCCAGCCACTCGCACGTCCCGGACGTTCGAACCAACTCCACGCTGAATGCGCCGCCACCCGACGGGGTCGAGACGGTGGCCGGAGAGACGTAGTAGCCGCACGTCACAAGGCACGTCGCGGGCGCCGGGGCGCCGTCAACCTGGGTCAAGGTCTTCTGCACGGCGCTTGCGTGATCGCAGCCGCTGGTGCGATAGCGAAGGTACTCGGAGATCCAAATCCCGGCGCCTTCGGCATCAACCGCCGATTGCGCGCTGCGACCCATCGCCTGGTACTTACTCCCCAGCTGGCGGCGGAAGTCCACGGAATCTTCGCGTGAGGGGTAGATCGCCGTCTCCGGGAAATATCGAACCGCGCACACCTGCGGCGGCGCGGCGCCGTCGACCTGCGCCAGCGCGTTGCGTGTCGCCGTATCGTGATCACATCCGTTGACGCGGTAGCGGTGGTACTCCTGGATCCAGGCGACCTCGCCGTCCTGATCAACGTAAGTCTGCGCGGGTGTCCGCCCCTTACTCGCATACTTGGACTCGAGCTGCGCGCGGAAATCGAGCGTGTCGTTGCGTTGCGGATAATTGACGACGGTCGTGTGCGAGACGCCGGCGGCTCCCGGCTCGGGCAAGGTGATCGCGCTCGGAGCGGTGGGAATCACGCTCGTTGGTGATTCCTGGTTCTTGGAACAGCTCGCGGCCACCAGGACGGCGCCAATGATCAGGAGTTTTCGCAACCTCATGCCAGACCTCGCGAAGATCGTAATGCTACGGATCAGGGCAGGAAACTGGAAGAACTTACAGGGACACTCCGGCCGGACGGAGATCAGGTGATTCGAAGCTTGCGCAGCAGGCGGACGATCCTCGCTCGCAGGCGATCGTCGGCCCACTCGCGCGCGTCCTCGCGCTTGTCGGGCTGCTCCGGGTGATCGCTAATCTGTCCGAACATCAACAACCGTGTGGCCTCGAGCAGCCCGTCTGTGCCGAACGGTTTCTCGATGAACGACTCGCCATCGCCGAGCTCCGTCAGATCCTTGAACAACCTGTCGGCGAAGCCGGTGACGTAGAGGACGCGAGTGTTCGGGAATCGTCGGCGCGTGATTGTCGCCAGCTCGCGTCCGTTGATGCCAGGCATCATCAAATCGGTGACCAGGAGATCGACGCCGGGATAGCCGGGCGCATTGATCTTCCGCGCGGCATCGTCGCCCGAGCCGGCGGAGTCAATCTCGTAATTGTCGGTCGCAAGAATGCGCGTGACGAGCTTCAGGACCGGCAACTCGTCGTCGACCACGAGCAGACGCCTACGGACCTCGAGCGGCGGCCGCGTCAACGCCCTGCGGGTTGAATCGCCGGGGCGATGGATCAGCGGGACGTTAGGCAACGGTTGCGAGTCCGGTCCGGACGACATTCGATGGCTCATTCTAACGTCGCTGTCCAGACCCCGAAATGACACAGGCGACGCGGAGGACATTCGCCTCTCGCGCCGCCTGTTTTTTCTGCGCAGAAGTGTGCGGTAAGTCGTCAGCGCTTGCGAGATTCGTAGATTGTCGCCGCGCCGCCGCCGACGGCCGCACCGATGAGCGCGCCCTTCTTGCCGCCGATCAGGCCGCCGATGCCCGCGCCGGCGCCGGTGCTGCCGCCGATCACCATCGCAGTCTTACCCCATGAACGCTCGGATTCGCGCTCCGATGAGACGACGCGCGTGCGGGACGGCTGGGTCACCGTGCTGGTGCGCGTGACCGGGCGCCTCACGATGTCGTCACGGTAGACCGGCTGCTGATACACCGGCTGCGCGTACCCTTGCGGCGCATAAGCGCTGCTGCGAGTGATGCAGGCCATGTCGGTGACTTCGCGCCCATTGACGAACGCGCGACGCAACACCGCCTCTTCGTAAGGCTGGCACTGCATTGTGGCGCCGTTATTAAACGGAGCCGTATTCGCCACCGTCATCGCATACGCGCCGCTGGCGTTCGGATCCGGTCCATAGGCCGGAGCCGGAGACGGGCGCATGACTGCGGCCGCGCCAAGTGCCACCGTGCCTGCCACCAATCCGCCGAGTGCCGATCCCACAACAGTGTTCATCATGTCCGGAACCTCCATCCCTGACCCCTGATTCATCAAGGTGCGTGCCATCAATTTCGGCCGGAAATCGCACTCATTCGGGGACGATTAGAGACAAAGGCGAGGGTGGCGCGCGCCGAACGAGGACACCTCGACCGTCACTGCGTGTGTGAAAGGCCCGAGAATTCGTGCTCCGTCCTGATCGTGTAGGGAGCGCCGAAGCCCGTGCGATACGGCTCGATCTTGGTAAACGCACCGGACATCGTCGTTACGCCGGCATTGGTCGTGCTCGACCAGTTGAAGACACGCAGCTCGTCGCCGCTTGGTTTGTTCGCCGTCGCCTCGAGCACCAACGGCCCTGCAACGCGCACGATGCCGCTGACGGGATACATGAGATCGCCAGAGGCGCGCGGTTCCCGCACCGTGCCGGTCACCTGATCGCGCAACTGCGACAGCGTCATCGTAAGTGGATAGAACGGGTTGTCAGAAATGCCGGTGCCACTGCCGGCGCCTGCGCCAACCATCATCCGACCGCACTCGCGAAAATCGGATCCACCGGTGCAGCCCGTGATTCGAAATTGTCCCGACCAGTTGCCCGAGTAATCCGGCAGCACGCGGATCGGATTGATGCCGGCCTTGTCGCCGTACTTCGCGGTGACCGTCGCGGTGCCGATCGACAGCGGCAAGACGCGGCCGCTTTGATCGATTCGGGCAATATCGGCGGGTTCGATCGACCAAGTCACTCCATCGGTCGCCAGCGTGTACTCGAAGGGTGTAGTGCTCGTGATCAGCCGCGCCGTCATCTGGACCGGTGCCGCGCTATTGGTCGGGATCCATTGATCCCCGAGCACCGAGATGCCACTAATCGCGCTCGCCGGCGGCAGCGGATTCGTCACGACAGGCGGCCCAGGCGGTGTCGGTGCCGTGGGGGTCGAACCGTTACAACCGACCAGCGCGCTCGTCCATAAGACGACGAGAAACACTGTTCGCATAATTCGAGAGTGAACGAGTTTCGTTTGTCACGCAAGCAGGAGCGTGAACGCGGGCTTCAGATCTCGTTACGGCGCGATCGACCAGAGGTACGTGAAGCCGACTGAAACCCGCCAATGCGACAGGTTGTCCGGCCGGCCAAGTTCGGGATGCTCTCCGCCAGACCAGAAGTAACGCGCGTCAGCGCGCATGCCGATGACGTCGTTGGCCAGCAGGTAGACACCGCCGCCGGCACTGAGGCCAAGGTCGAAGGTCTTCGCTGAGTGATTGCACGCCTGACACCCGTCGACTTGCGTCACGCCGCCGCCGACGGTTGCGAACCCACGGATGTTGCCGTACGGATGGATATAGGCCATGTTGACCATGTAGGTCGTGATGCCAAGTTTGAACGCATCGACCTCGACGTCGGTAGCGCGGCCGAAATCGAACTCGGCCCCCCAGCCGGTCGCCTCTTGTACCGACACCGAGGCACCTCCCGACGTCTTCGCGCCGGAGACGTCGCCGCCGAGCACCGATCCGATGTGTCCCGTCAAGTAGCCATGGAACGTTCCCATGCTCATCTGCGCTCGCGCGTCAACGGCAGCCAACGTGAGCAGCGCGACAGTCCACGCCGCAATCCGCCCTGCCCTGAGCGAGCCGCGCCAGCGGCGAGTCGAAGGGTTCATCAACACATCTCCTGACCGGTGAAAAGCCGCTGCCCGTCGGACAGCAGCCACGCGCGGGCATCCCGGTATTGCGGACAGGCCGCGGCCACGTGCTTCCAGAAACGCTTCGAGTGATTGAGCTCGCGGCGGTGCATCAGCTCATGAATCATCACGTACTCGCGCACCAACGGCGGCACGAGGATCAGCCGCCAGTTGAGCGTGATCGCACCGCGCGATGAACAGGCGCCCCAGCGCGAGCGCTGATTGCGAATCGACACGCGCGTCACGGTGATGCCGTGGGCAGCGGCCAATGCGAGCAGCTGCGGCGGCAACTCCTGCCGGGCGCGCTTGCGGAGCCCCGGTTCGTCGGGATGCACGACGGCCGGCCGCGATTCGTGCTTGACCAGTTGTTTTTCGATCCACGCGGCGCTTCGCTCGACGAAGGCGAGCGCCTCGCCCTTCGATCCCCACCGCGGCAGCGTCACTCGCAGCGTTCCGTTGTCGAGGATGCGCAGAATGTACCGGCGCGCCCACCGATGCCGCACGAACACCGTGACGGGCGCTGCGGCGTCGCCGACACGACGAGGGCGCGGGGCAAACAGATCCAATTGCATAGAACGAGACTAAAGATACCATTAGCCCCATGAGCTTCGACGCGCTCGCCGACATCGTCCGCGGCGCCAC
>Ga0157380_10003254_pt1 | contig 11120 bp, 9 predicted proteins | sample S35metaG_FD_119757 | JGI IMG/M metagenome (GOLD analysis project Ga0157380, IMG submission 119757) | Switchgrass rhizosphere microbial communities from Kellogg Biological Station, Michigan, USA - S3-5 metaG | ecosystem: Host-associated > Plants > Roots > Rhizosphere > Soil | place: USA: Michigan...
CGCAGAAGGTGATGCCGCTCTACCAGGCCGCGAAAGGCACCGCAGCCACGGGCAAATAGACCTTAAAATCCCATGTTCGCAGCGGAACATGGGATATGGGTCAAACGCTCTACGACAAGCTCTGGGACAGCCATGTCGTGCACGTCGAGGAAGACGGCACGGCGTTGCTCTACATCGATCGCCACCTCGTCCATGAGGTGACCAGCCCGCAGGCCTACGAAGGCCTGCGCGCCGCCGGCCGCAAGCCGTGGCGCATCGATTCGGTGGTCGCGACCGCCGATCACAACACGCCGACCACCGGCTGGGATCAGGGGATCGAAGGCGTGCGCGATCCGATGGCGAAGCTGCAGATCACCACGCTCGACGCCAACATGCGCGAGTACGGCGCCAAGGTGTATTTCCCGTATCTCGACCAGCGCCAGGGAATCGTCCACGTCATCGGGCCGGAGCAGGGTGCGACGCTCCCTGGCATGACGGTGGTTTGCGGCGACTCGCATACCAGCACCCATGGCGCCTTCGGCTGCCTCGCGCACGGCATCGGCACCTCGGAAGTCGAGCACGTGCTCGCCACCCAGTGCCTGACCGCGCGCAAGATGAAGAACATGCGCGTGAACGTGGAAGGCACGCTCGGGCGCGGCGTGACGGCGAAGGACGTGGCGCTCGCCATCATCGGCAAGATCGGCACCGCCGGCGGCACCGGCAGTGCGATCGAATTCGCGGGCAGCGCGATCCGCGCGCTGTCGATGGAAGGGCGCATGACGGTGTGCAACATGGCGATCGAGGCCGGCGCGCGCGCGGGCATGATCGCGGTCGACGACACCACGTTGCAGTACCTCAAGGGCCGGCCTTTCGCACCCAAGGGGCGCGACTGGGATCAGGCGGTGGTCTACTGGCGCACGCTGAAGAGCGATCCGGACGCGAAATTCGACCGCGAGGTGGCGCTGAACGCGGCGCAGATCAAGCCGCACGTCACCTGGGGCACTTCGCCGGAAATGGTAGTGACGGTGGAAGACACTGTGCCGGATCCCGACCGCGAGAAGGACAGCCTGCGCCGCGAAGGCATGGAGCGCGCGCTGACCTACATGGGACTGAAGCCGCGCCAGCGCATCACCGACATCAAGGTCGACAAGGTGTTCATCGGCTCGTGCACCAATTCGCGCATCGAAGACCTGCGCGCAGCGGCCGCGATTGTCAAGGGAAAGCGCGTCGCTTCGAACATTCGCGCCGCGCTGGTGGTGCCGGGCTCCGGCCTGGTGAAGGCGCAGGCGGAGAAAGAGGGGCTCGACCGCGTATTCCGCGACGCCGGCTTTCAATGGCGTGAGCCCGGCTGCTCGATGTGCCTCGGCATGAATCCCGACCGGCTCGACGCGGGCGAGCGCTGCGCGTCGACCTCCAACCGCAATTTCGAGGGACGCCAGGGCGCGGGCGGACGCACGCATCTCGTCAGTCCCGCCATGGCGGCCGCCGCCGCGATCGCCGGCCATTTTGTGGATGTCAGAACATGGTGAAGTTCACTGTCCTGAACTCGCTGGTGATGCCGCTCGACCGCGCCAACGTCGACACCGACCAGATCATCCCGAAGGAATACCTGTCGTCGATCAAGCGCACCGGCTTCGCCGAGGGACTGTTCGGCGCCTGGCGCAAGGATCCGCAGTTCGTCCTGAACCAGGCACGCTTCAAGGGTGCGCAGATCCTGCTCGCGCGCGAGAACTTCGGCTGCGGCTCCTCGCGTGAGCACGCACCGTGGGCGCTGATGGACTACGGCTTCCGTTGCGTGATCGCGCCGTCGTACGCCGATATCTTCTTCAACAACTCGTTCAAGAACGGCTTCCTGCCGGTGATCCTGACGCCGGCAGAGGTCGACCGCCTGTTCCACGAGTGCGCGGCTTTTCCGGGGTTTCGCCTTGTCGTCGACCTGGAAGCGCAGACCGTGTCCACCACCGACGGGTCGCAGAGCTATCGCTTCGACATCACGGGTTTCCGCAAGTACTGCCTGTTGAACGGGCTCGACGAGATCGGCCTCACGCTGCGCCACTCGGACAAGATCGCGGCCTTCGAAGCGCGGCGCAAAGCACAGCACCCCTGGTATTTTTGAGATGAACGTCGCCGTGTTGCCCGGTGACGGCATCGGGCCGGAAATCATTGCGCAGGCGCGCCGCGTGCTCGACAAGCTCGGCCTGAAGCTCGAATTCCAGGAAGCGCCCGTCGGCGGTGCCGCTTACGAGAAGCACGGCCACCCTTTGCCCGCGTCTACCCTCCGTGTGGCAAAAGACGCGGACGCAGTTCTCTTCGGCGCGGTGGGCGATCCGCGCTACGACAAGCTCGAGCGCGCCAAGCGGCCCGAGCAGGCGATCCTCGGCCTGCGCAAGGAGCTCGGCCTGTTCGCCAACCTGCGGCCGGCGCGCGTGCATCCCGAGCTCGCCGCGGCGTCCGCGCTCAAGCCCGAGGTGGTGTCGGGCCTGGATATCCTGATCGTGCGCGAGCTGACCGGCGACATCTACTTCGGTCAGCCGAAGGGAATCCGGCAGAAGGGCAAGGAGCGCGAAGGCTTCGACACCATGCTCTATAGCGAAAGCGAAGTGCGGCGCATCGCGCGCGTGGCGTTCGAAGCGGCGCGCAAGCGCTCGCGCCGCGTCTGCTCCGTGGACAAGGCGAACGTGCTGGAGACTTCGCAGCTTTGGCGAGAGGTTTTGATCGAAGAATCCAAAACCTACTCCGACGTCGAGCTCACCCACATGTACGTGGACAACTGCGCGATGCAGCTGGTCAGGAATCCGAAGCAGTTCGACGTCATCGTCACCGGCAACATGTTCGGCGACATCCTGTCCGACGAAGCCTCGATGCTGACCGGCTCGATCGGCATGCTGCCCTCGGCGGCGCTGGACGAGAACGGCAAGGGACTCTACGAGCCGATCCACGGCACCGCGCCCGACATCGCGGGCAAGGACATCGCCAATCCGCTCGCGACGATTCTTTCCGCGGCATTGATGCTGCGCCATTCGCTCGGCCAGCCGCAGGCCGCCGAGCGCGTCGAGCGTGCGGTTTCCAAAGTTTTACAGTCCGGACTGCGCACCGCCGACATCCACACCGCGGGCACGCGCAAGGTCGGCACCAAAGAAATGGGCGACGCCGTGGTCGCTGCCCTTTAAACTATGGGGATGTTGCGGGTCGGCATCGTCGGTTGGCGCGGAATGGTGGGCTCGGTCCTCGTGCAGCGCATGCGCGAGGAGCGCGACTTCGACCATCTCGAGCCGGTGTTTTTCTCCACCTCGCAGGCGGGTGGCCAAGGACCGGCGATCGGCAAGCCGGTCGAGAACGTGAAAAATGCCACAGACGTCACCGAGCTGAAGAAGCTGCCGGTGATCATCTCGTGCCAGGGCGGCGATTACACCAACGAGATCTATCCCAAGCTGCGCGCCGCTGGCTGGAAGGGCTACTGGATAGACGCCGCCAGCGCGCTGCGCATGAAGGACGACGCGGTGATCATCCTCGATCCGGTGAACATGCCGCTGATCAAGGACGCCGTCGCCAGCGGCACCAAAGACTTCATCGGCGGCAACTGCACCGTGAGTCTGATGCTGATGGGCATGGCCGGGCTGTTCCAGCGCGACCAGATCGAGTGGATGACGAGCATGACGTACCAGGCCGCCTCGGGCGCCGGCGCGGCGGCAATGCGCGATCTCGTGGCGCAGATGGCCGTGCTCGGCGACAGCAGCCGCAGCCTGATGAAGGATCCCGCCTCGGCGATCCTCGACATCGACCGCGCGGTGAGCGACTCGATGCGCTCGCGCGAGCTGCCGAGCGAGAACCTCGGCTATCCGCTCGCTGGCAGCCTGCTGCCGTGGATCGACAAGGACATGGGCAACGGCCAGAGCCGCGAGGAATGGAAAGGCCAGGCCGAGACCAACAAGATCCTGGGCCGCAGCAACGGCAGCGTCATCCCGGTCGACGGGATCTGTGTGCGCGTCGGCGCGATGCGCTGCCACAGCCAGGCGCTGACGATCAAGCTGCGCCGGCCGCTGCCGATCGACGAGGTCGAGGGCATGCTGGCAGACGCCCATGACTGGGTGAAGGTGGTCCCGAACCGCAGGGAAGAAACCCTGGCCGAGCTCACGCCGGCCGCGGTCACCGGCAAGCTTTCGGTTCCCGTGGGGCGCCTGCGCACCCTTCCCATGGGCAAGGACTACCTGGCGGCCTTCACGGTCGGCGACCAGCTCCTCTGGGGGGCCGCCGAGCCCCTCCGGCGCATGGTGCGGATCCTTTTGGACGCCGGGGTGAAGCAGTAAGAATGTAAGAAAGTTTCTCGATTTGCAGGCCTAAGCCACTGATGTTAAGTTACTTGGTCCTGCTACTAAGAAGACTCAGGGGTGGGTTCAGTGGGCAGAGCGGTAAGCATCGCGATCCTTGCAGCCGCGCTGGCGCTAGTTGCGCCGGCTAGCGCTTTAGCCGCTGGCCTCGGCAAGCTGAACGTCCTGTCTCCGCTCGGCCAGGCGCTGAACGCGGAAATCGAAATCGTCGCGCTGCGTCCCGGCGAGGAAGAGACGCTGGTCGCTCGCGTTGCGCCACTCGACGCATTCACCGCAGCGGGTATCGAGCCCACGGCGATGCTACACGATGCGCTTCGCGGTCGAGCGCCGCGGCAATCAGCGCTTCCTGCGCATGACGACGACGACGCCGGTGAACGACCCGTTCGTCGAGTTGCTGATCGAGTTGCAGTGGAGCGGCGGGCGCCTGGTGCGCGAGTACACCTTCCTGCTGGATCCACCCGAATACAAGTCGCGACAGGCGATCGCTGCCGCAGCCAAGCCCGCGGCCCCGGCACCCGCAGCGCCTGCTCCGGAAGCTGCGAAACCGCCGCCCCCCGTCGAAGCCAAGCCGATCGAGCCCGCGCCCGCGGCACCTGTCGCACCGGTCATCGTCCCGGCGCCCGTGCCGTCCGATAGCGCTACTACCACCCCCGCACCGTCGGCGGCCGCGCCGTCAGAGCCCGCGAAAGAGCCCGCACAGGAACCGGGCAAGGAAGCGACGGCAGAGCCGGCTAAGGAACCGGCCAAGGAAGCGGCGCCGAAGGAAGCGGAGCAGGCCAAGGAAGAAGCCGCCAAGCCCGGCGGGCTTGCCACTCAGCACGAGGTGAAAAAGGGCGACACGCTCGGCGCCATCGCGCGCGCCAACCTGCCGCCGGGCATCTCGCTCAACCAGATGCTGATCGCGATCTACCGCGCGAACCAGGACGCCTTCATCCGGGAGAACGTGAACCTGGTGCGCGCCGGCCGCATCCTCAATATTCCGACGGCAGACGAAGTCGGTGCCGTCGATCCCGCCGAAGCGAACAAGCTGGTGCGCTCGCACATGGCGGAGTTCCGCGAGTACCGCAGCCGGCTCGCCGCCGTGCCCGCGCCCGCGGACGCGACGCCGGGACAGAGCGAAACGCCCGGCGCGATACAGCCGAAGCCCGAGGCGCCGAAGCCTGCGCCAACCGATCAGGTCCGTCTGTCGAAGGCCGATCCGCAGAAGCCCGGCGCGACGGCCGCGGCGCGCGCCGATGACGCCGCCGCGCGCGAGCGCGCGCTGCAGGAAGCGCAGTCGCGCGTTAAGGACCTCGAGAAGAGCGTGGCCGACCTTCAGAAAATGCTGGAGATCCGTAACCAGCAACTCGCCGAGCTCGAGAAGAAGGCGGGGGCCAAGCCGGCGCCGACGCCAGCGCCTGCCGCGCCCGCAGCTCCCGCGCCCGCGGCGAAGGCGCCCGAAACGCCCAAGCCGGCCGCGGAAGCACCGAAGCCTGCGCCGACGCCGGCACCCGCGACGCCGACTTCCCCGGCACCGGTGGCGAAAGCCCCGGAAGCACCTAAGCCCGAAGCACCCAAGCCCGAAGCGCCCAAGCCGGAAGCAGCCAAGCCGGAAGCTCCGAAGCCGGCTGCACCGACGCCCGCGACACCCGCGCCCGCCAAACCCGCCGTGAAACCTGCGGCGCCGGCGCCGGAACCGAGCCTGATCGACGAGTTCCTCGATAACCCGGTCGCCCTCGCCGGACTGGGCGGCGTGGTGCTCCTGCTGCTGGTCTACGCCATCTGGGCCTGGAGAAAAAAAAAGGCCGCGCAGGCTAGATTTCAAGACAGCGTGATGGGCGCGGCGGCGGCGGGAGCTGCCGCTGGCACGCTCGCCGAGCCCACCATAGCGCCCGCCAGCGGCGGTGCCGCGGCGACCCCGGCCAGCGCTCCGGCGCCCGGCGCGGCGGCCGAAGAAGTCGACCCCATCGCCGAAGCCGACGTCTACATGGCTTACGGGCGTGACGCGCAGGCGGAAGAGATCCTGAAGGAGGCGCTGCAGAAGGACTCGAGCCGCATTCCGGTGCACGCAAAGCTGCTCGAGATCTACGCCAACCGCAAGGATGCGAAGGCTTTCGAGCAGAACGCGCTCAAGCTGAAAGGCCTGACCAACGGCGCCGGCCCCGAATGGGACAAGGCCGCGTCGCTCGGGCGCTCGATCGACCCGCAGAACGGCTTGTACACGAGTGCCGGCGGCGCAGCGCCGGCGGCAGCGGCGGCAGCGGCCATGCCTTCCTTCGACGCGCCTCCGGCACCCGCGCCGACGCTCGATTTCGATATCGGCGGCGCTGGGCAGGCTGCCGCGTCCGCGCCCGATCTGACGCTGGACATCGGCGCGGCACCGAAGGCCGACGACACCGGCCTCGACTTCGACGTGACCGGCGGCGGCCAGAAGAAGGACGTTTCCTTCGAGGAAACGGTGGTGGCGCCCAGCGTCGCCGACAAGACGCAGGCAATGGACTTCAACCTCGACCTAGGCTCGCCCGCGGAACCGGCGGCACCTGCCGCTGCGGCGCCCGCCGCCGACCCGGGGCTCACGTTTGACCTCAACCTGGATCTCGGCGGCGGCGACAAGAAGGCCGAGGCGCCGGCTGCCGCGGCCGATCTTTCGAGCATCAGCCTCGACCTCGGCGGCCCGGGTGACGCGCCCGCCGCGGGGGGCGGCACCGATCCGAAGTGGCAGGAGATCGCCACCAAGCTCGACCTTGCCAAGGCTTACGAAGAGATGGGCGACAAGGACGGCGCGCGCGAGCTGCTGAACGAGGTCATGAAAGACGGCGACGCCGCGCAGAAGGGGACCGCGCAGCAGCTGCTCGCCAAGCTGGGCTAAGAAAATCGGGGTCTACCCCGATTTCTATGTCCCGAATCGCACTAGGACTGGAGTACGACGGTAGTCGCTTCCTCGGCTGGCAGACCCAGCCCGGCGGCGGCACGGTGCAGGATGCGCTCCAGCCAGCGCTCGCCGCGATCGCAGGAACATCCGTGGAGGTTACCGGGGCGGGAAGAACCGACCGCGGCGTGCATGCGCGCCTGCAGGTCGTGCACTTCGACACCGAGGCGAAGCGGCCGTCATCAGCCTGGGTGCGGGGCGTGAATGCGCTACTGCCCGATTCGGTGGCGGTGCTCTGGTCTCACGAGGTGCCGGACGACTTCCATGCGCGTTACAGCGCTCGTGCGCGAACCTATCGCTATGAGCTGCTCAACCGCCCGGTGCGCGCGGCGCTGGAGGCGCAATACGTCGGCTGGTTCCATCTTCCGCTCGACGTGGAAAAGATGCGCGCGGCGGCGGCGCTGTTGGCCGGCGAGCACGACTTTTCCGCCTTTCGATCCTCCGAGTGCCAGGCGAAATCCCCCGTCCGCACGATCGACCGCTTCGAAATCACCCGGCAAGGTGAGACCATTCACTTCGTCGTGCGGGCGAATGCTTTTCTCCATCACATGGTGCGCAACCTGGTCGGCACGCTGGTGTACGTCGGCAAGGGCAAGCATCCTCCCGAGTGGGTGACGGAGCTGCTGCGCTCGAAGGACCGGACCAAGTCGGCGCCGACTTTCGGCCCGGAGGGTCTCTATCTGGAGAAAATCGACTACGAGGCCAAGTGGGGACTTCCGGCGTGAGAACGCGCATCAAGATCTGCGGCATCACGCGCCCGGCCGATGGCCAGGCCGCGGCGAATGCTGGCGCGGACGCGATCGGCCTGAATTTCTACCCGCCGAGCCCCCGCTATCTCTCGGTCGAGCGCGCGCGCGAGATCCGCGATGCGATGCCACCCTTCGTGCAGACGGTAGCGTTGTTCGTGAATGCCGACGCCGCGCAAGTGTCCCAGGTCATCGGCCGGGTGCATCCGGCGATGCTGCAGTTCCACGGTGAGGAAAGCCCCGAATTCTGCGAGCAGTTCGGGTTGCCTTTCGTCAAAGCCTGCAGAATGAAGGAGGGGGTGTCTGCGCTAGAATACCTGCGCCCTTTTTCACGCGCGGCGGCATGGCTTTTCGACAGTCATGTCCCCGAGTACGGTGGCGTTGGCGAGAGCTTCGACTGGTCTTTGGTTCCCTCGACTGACAAATCCGTCATCTTGTCAGGCGGGTTGTCCCGGGCGAACGTCGCCGAGGCGATCCGCCGCGTGCGGCCTTGGGGCGTAGACGTGTCGAGCGGAGTCGAATCGGCGAAAGGTATCAAGGACGCCGCCAAGATCGCCGCCTTCATTACAGAGGTCCGGAATGCGGATGTATGACCTGCCCGATGCGCGCGGGCACTTCGGTCCCTACGGCGGGATCTTCGTTGCCGAGACGCTGACCGCGGCGCTCGAGGAGCTGCGCGTGGCCTACGAGCGCGCGCGCAAGGATCCCGCGTTCGAAGCCGAGTTCCGCTACGAGCTCAAGCATTATGTCGGGCGCCCGAGTCCGGTCTATTTTGCAAAAAGACTGACCGAAAAGTGCGGCGGCGCCCGCATTTACATCAAGCGCGAGGACCTGAACCACACCGGCGCGCACAAGATCAACAATACGATCGGGCAGGCGCTGCTCGCACGGAACATGAAGAAGCCGCGCGTCATCGCCGAGACCGGCGCCGGCATGCACGGCGTAGCGACCGCGACGGTCGCGGCGCGCTACGGCATGGAGTGCGTCGTCTACATGGGCTCCGAGGATGTGAAGCGCCAGTCGGCCAACGTGCATCGCATGGGCGTGCTCGGCGCGAAAGTGGTGCCGGTGGAGTCGGGCTCCAAGACCTTGAAGGACGCGCTCAACGAGGCGATGCGCGACTGGGTGACCAACGTCGACAGTACCTTCTACATCATCGGCACTGTCGCTGGCCCGCATCCCTATCCGATGATGGTGCGCGATTTCCAGTCGGTGATCGGCGAAGAGAGCCTGGTGCAGATGCAGGAGCTTGCCGGACGCCAGCCCGATGCGGTGATTGCGTGCGTCGGGGGCGGCTCGAATGCCATGGGCATCTTCTATCCGTACATCAAGCATCTGAAAACCCGCCTGGTGGGTGTCGAAGCCGCGGGTGAAGGCCTGTCCACGGGCAAGCACGCAGCTTCGCTCTGCGCCGGCAGGCCCGGCGTGCTGCACGGCAATCGCACGTATCTGCTGCAAGACGCGAACGGTCAGATCACCGAGACGCACTCCGTCTCGGCTGGTCTCGACTATCCCGGGGTCGGTCCGGAGCACGCGTGGCTCAAGGACAGCAAGCGCGCCGAGTACGTCGCCGTGACCGACGAGGAAGCGCTGGCGGCCTTCCACGACCTGTGCCGCGCCGAGGGCATCATCCCCGCGCTCGAGTCCGCGCACGCGGTCGCGCAGGCAATGAAGATGGCGCCCGCGATGAAGAAGGACGCGATCCTGCTGGTCAACCTCTCCGGCCGCGGCGACAAGGACATGCACACCGTCGCCGAGCGCTCGGGCAAGAAGCTTTGATGTCGCGCATCCAGGGCCGCTTCGAGGCGCTCGCGAAAGCGAAGCGCAAGGCGCTCATTCCCTACATCACCGCGGGCGACCCGCATCCGTCGCTCACCGTGCCGCTGATGCGCGGCCTGGTGGAAGCGGGCGCCGACATCATCGAGCTCGGTGTGCCGTTCTCCGATCCGATGGCCGACGGGCCGGTGATCCAGCGCGCGGGCGAACGCGCGCTCAAGCATGGCGTCGGTCTTTCCGACGTCTTGAAGCTGGTGGCTGAATTCAGAAAAACCGACGGCAAGACCCCGATCGTGCTCATGGGCTACGCCAATCCGATCGAGGCGATGGGCGCGGACAACTTCGTGGCGGCCGCCTCGGCGAGCGGCGTGGACGGTGTCATCGTGGTCGACTATCCGCCCGAGGAGTGCGAGCAATTCGCGGCGCAGGCGAAGAAAGCCGGCATCGACCCGATCTTCCTGCTCGCGCCGACCTCGACCGACAAGCGCATCGAGCAGGTAGGCCGCGTCGGCAGCGGATACCTTTACTATGTCTCGCTGCGCGGCATCACCGGCGCGGCCAACATCGACCTGGGAGACGTCGCCGCCAAGATCCCGAAAATACGCGCCGCGACGCGCCTGCCCATCGGCGTGGGCTTCGGCATCCGCGACGCCGAGTCGGCCAAGCGCGTGGCACAGTCGGCCGACGCGGTGGTCATCGGCAGCCGTATCATCCAGGAGATCGAAGCGGGCGCGAGCGATCAAGCCGTATCCCGCGTGAAGGCATTCCTCAAACCCATCCGGGAGGCACTGGACGCATGAGCTGGTTACAGAAGCTGCTGCCGCCCAAGATCCAGCGCACTGGTTCCGGCGCGCGCAAGACGGTTCCCGAAGGCCTGTGGACCAAGTGTGCCGCGTGCGACGCGGTGCTCTACAGCACCGACCTCGAGAAGAACCTCAATGTGTGCCCCAAGTGCGGCCACCACGAGCGCCTCGGCGCGCGCCCGCGCCTGGACGCGCTGCTCGACCCCGACGGCCGCTTCGAGATCGGCTCCGAAGTGCTGCCGCTCGACCCGCTCAAGTTCAAGGATTCGCGCCGCTATACCGAGCGGCTGGCGGAAGCGCAGGAAGAGACCGCCGAAGGCGACGCGCTGGTGGTGATGCAGGGCTCGATCAAGTCGCTGGGGGTGGTGTGCGCGGCGTTCGAGTTCGACTTCATGGGCGGCTCGATGGGCTCGGTGGTCGGCGAGCGCTTCGTGCGCGGCGTGCGCGTGGCGATCGAGCAGAAGCTGCCGTTCATCTGCGTCACCGCCTCGGGAGGCGCGCGCATGCAGGAAGGCGCGCTTTCGCTGCTGCAGATGGCGAAGACCACTGCCGCGCTCACCGATCTGGCCGAGCGCGGCCA
>Ga0157380_10003255_pt1 | contig 11119 bp, 9 predicted proteins | sample S35metaG_FD_119757 | JGI IMG/M metagenome (GOLD analysis project Ga0157380, IMG submission 119757) | Switchgrass rhizosphere microbial communities from Kellogg Biological Station, Michigan, USA - S3-5 metaG | ecosystem: Host-associated > Plants > Roots > Rhizosphere > Soil | place: USA: Michigan...
GGATCGGGATGTCGTATTGCGTGGATTCGAGGTCGCTTTCGGCCCGCCGGGCGGTTTCGGCCGTGGCAACAGTGGTGTCGGGCGTATCGAGGAGGGCGTCGATAGCAGCAGGCTCCGACCGCTGCTCGGCAAAGCCGTCGCCTTCGGCCAGCGCCAGGATCTCCACCGCGCTGACGCGCTCCACCAACCGGTCGAAATGCTCTCGCAGGCGCGGATCGGAGCGAGGCCCGGTGTTCCACTGCATCACCAGTTCGAGGGCGCGGTTGAACTCGAGGCGTGCCGCCTCGAGGTGGCCGGCCTGCACCTCGCGCTGGCCGACGTCGAAGTGGCGGTTCGATTCCGCGATCAGCGCGTCGATAGGATCGACGGCGGGAGCGGCCTCCGGGCGCGGCGGCAGGGGTGCTGGAGCAGCGGCGGCCGGCGGGGGAGCCACTGGCGCGACAGCGGTGGTCGTCGAGCGAGACGCGCATCCGGCCACGACCAGCAGGCTCACACAAATGTACGCAGGCCTGCACACTCTCGGCATCCGATTTACCTTAACATCCGGATCCGGGGCGGTCAAACGATTAAGTGTATTGAACGGCACGGTTTGCGGGATTGCGCGGATTGGCGGCCGAGGAGTTAGGGACGCGCCCCGGGCCAGCCGGCCTGGCGGAAAACGCGCGCAGTCTCGCCGGCGTCGCGGGCCGAGGGCGTGATGATGGTCTTCTCGCCCACGAGGATCTGTCGCCCCTCCTTCAACGCGGTGCGCACGTCGTCCTCACAGACGAAGGCCGCCGGCGTCTCGCTCGCGGGAGCGGTGGCGGCGCCGGGAGCGTCTCCGGAGACGGAGGCGCTTACGGCGTCGCGCTGACCGCCCGCGCCACCACCGGCCGCCGGCCGGAACCCCCGGGACGCCAGGAACTGGTCGACGCGCGCCGACAGAGCCTCCGCCGAGATTGAAGGAGGCGCCACCACGCGGCCGGGTGCCTTCGGCAGACCGGGGGGCTGTGGCGGCGGCGCGGACGCCGCACTGGCCGGGCGCGGCACGGGCGACGACGCAACCGCCGGCCGGATGCCGTAGGCCACGCGCTTCAGGTTCAAGAGATGGCGCGGCGAAATGTTGTCGGAGGTGATGTTGCCGCCCCAGCCGCCGCAGCCGAGCGTCATCGCCGGATCGAGACCCGTGGTCAGCCCGATCGATCCGTGGGTCGTGGGCGTGTTCACGCAGATGCGGAAGGCCGGCTTCTTCAGGCCGAACTGCAGGATCACGTCGTCGTTCTGCGAGTGGATCGACATGGTGTGCCCCATGCCGCCGTAGCGCAGGATCTCGATGCAGCGTTCGCACCCCTGGCGCCAGTCCTGCACCTCGTACCACGAGAGCACCGGGCACAGCTTCTCGATCGAGAGGGGATAGTCACGGCCCACGCCGGCCAGCGGCGCGATGAGCGCGCGGGTGCCGTCCGGGACGGTGATGCCGATTTTCTCGGCGATGAGCCGTGCGCTCTTGCCCACGAGCGCCGGATTGGGCAGGCGCTGCGCGGTGACGAGGGCCCCGGCGAGCTTCTCCATCTCCTGCGCGTTCAAGAAGTGGGCGCCCTCGGCCTGGAACCGGCGGCGCGCCTCTTCAGCGACGGGTGCGTCCACCACCACCGAGTTGGGCGACGAGCACAGCACGCCGTTGTCGAAGGTCTTGCCGAGCACGATGTCGCGCGCGGCGCCGGCCAGGTCCGCGCTGCGCTCGATGTAGCACGGCGCGTTGCCCGGCCCCACCCCGTAGGCCGGCTTGCCGGCGCTGTAGGCGGCCCGCACCAGCCCCATGCCGCCGGTCGCGAGGATCACGGCGACGTCGCGATGGCGCATCAGTTCCTGAGTGCCTTCGAGCGTGACGGTCCCCATCCAGCCGATGCTGCCCGCGGGCGCACCGGCCGCGGCCGCCGCCTCGCCCATGATCTCGGCCACGCGCGTGATGCAACGAGCCGCCGACGGATGCGGGCTCAACACGATCGGACAACGAGCCTTGAGCGAAATCAGGATCTTGTAAATCGCGGTGGAGGTGGGGTTGGTGGACGGCACGACGGCGGCCACCACGCCGAACGGCTCGGCGATCTCGATCACCTTCTTGTCTTCGATCCGGTTGACGACGCCCACGGTGCGCATCGGCCGGATGAACTCGAAGACGCGCTGCGAGGCGAACAGGTTCTTCTGGACCTTGTCGGCTTCGACGCCATAGCCGGTTTCGTCGACCGCCATCTTCGCCAGCACGCCGGCTTGGGGCGTGACGGCCTCGGCCATCGCCGTCACGATCGCGTCGATCCGCTCCTGCGACAGGTCGGCCAGTTGCGGCCGGGCTTGCTTGGCGGCGCGCGCCAGCGCGCGGGCGTTGGCGATCGAGGTCAGGTCGGTGTCGGAGGAGGCCGACGTCTCTTTGGCGGCCATGGGGCGGCTCACTGCCTCGGCGTTAGACCGCCCCGCGCAGCGGGGCAGAGTAGATACTGTCAGCCGTAGCGAGGCGAAGCCGCATATCCCTTGGCAGGCGAAGCCTCGTTACGGCTTCGGGAGGAGCCGTTCGACTTCCGCGTGCGGCCGCGGGATGACGTGCACCGAGATCAACTCCCCGACGCGCCTGGCGGCCGCGGCACCCGCGTCGGTTGCCGCCTTCACCGCGCCGACATCGCCGCGCACGAGCACCGTGACGTACCCCGCACCGATGTATTCCTTGCCCACGAGCGAGACGTTGGCGGCCTTCACCATCGCATCGGCCGCCTCGACAGCGCCGATCAACCCGCGCGTCTCGATCATTCCCAGCGCTTCTGACGCCATCGAGCCGCACTGTAGCAGAATTGCACAGTATCATTCCAGCGATGCGAGGCCTGATCGCCGTCGTCTCGATGGCCTGCGCGAGCACGATCGCGGGCGCCTGTAGCCGCGCCAGCGAGACCGTTCCCGGTGTCGCGGCCGTCAGCGTCACCGTGAACCCCGCGCGCGTCGAGGCTGGGGGCCCAATACTGTTGTCGTACTCCTTTGCGGTGGCCAACACCGCGGGGACGCTTCCCGCCGACGAGTGGGTGTTCGTACACGCGCTCGATGACAGCAACGAGCTGTTGTGGACGGACGACCACGCGCCGCCGACGCCAACACAGAACTGGAAGCCCGGGCAAACGGTGACCTACACGCGCACGATGTTCGTGCCGCGCAGCACCGCGGCGGGGGAGATCCGGGTCGAGGTGGGCCTGGTCGCCCGCGCCTCAGGAGAGCGCCTGCCGCTGTCAGGCGTGGATCGGGGGATGCGCTCGTACGAGGTCGCGACGCTTGCCGTGGCCGCGCCGAGCAACCCGGTGGTGGCAGGGGAGGGCTGGTACGACGCCGAAACGGGCGAAGGGCCAGGCCGGGAATGGCAGTGGTCGCGCCGTGAAGGGCGCCTGACGTTCCGGAACCCGAGGGTGGCATCGACGCTCTACCTGCAGGTGAACCAACCAGTCACCGCCCTTCCGGCGTCTCAATCCGTGGAGGTTCGCGGTCCGGGTGGAGTGCTCACGACCTTCCAGTTGGCGCCGGGGTCGACCGAGTTGGTGCGCATCCCGATCTCCACGGATCAGTTGGGCGAGGCCGATACGGTCGATCTGACGCTCGAAGTGGGGTCGACGTTCGTGCCTGCGGCCACGGTTCAGCTGAAGAGCGCCGACACCCGTGAACTGGGCATCCGGCTGCTCAACTCGTTCGTAGGACCTGGCGAGACTCAGCCTCGCTAGGCGGCGCATTTTTCTACTTGCCCGGCCCTTCGGCCGGGCCGTGAAACGAAGCGCCCTGAAGGCCCGTAAGCCACGAGCCGACAAGGACTCTGGAGCTTCAGACGCGGGGTCGGCGACCCCTTCTTTTGTGCAAAACTGTCAATATGGAATTCCGGTGCAGGCTCGGGACGCCAGGCGGCGAGGTCATCGAAGGCGTCTACATCGCCGATAGCGAGGCCCGTCTACGCCGCGACTTCGAGGAGAAGGGGCTCTTCGTGCTCTCGCTCCACAGCCGCGCCGGCTTGGCCAGCCTGCCGGGTCTGTCATTTGCCCGCAAGAAGCAGGGAAAGGTCGCTCATCAGGAGTTTCTGGTCTTCAACCAAGAACTGGCCACACTGCTCAAGGCCGGCATGCCGCTGGTCCAATCGCTCGACATCCTGCGCACCCGGGTTTCAAACGCCACGTTCAAGGCGGCGCTCGACAGCGTTCATGACAAGGTGAAGGCAGGCGCGGCGCTGTCGGACGCCTTCGCGGATCACGGGTCCCTCTTCCCGACTATCTATTCGGCGTCCCTCCTGGCGGGGGAGCGCAGCGGGAGCCTCGAGGGCGTCCTCCGCCGCTACGTCATCTACGAGAAGGTGGTCGGAGGCGTCCGCCGCCGCACGCTGTCGGCCCTCATCTACCCGGCCATCCTGGTCACCATGATGATCGGGCTCGTCGGCATCATCGTGATCAAAGTGGTGCCGTCGTTCTCCGAGTTCTACGCCAATTTCGGCCGTCAGCTGCCGCTCTCGACGCGCGTCATCATCGCGATCTCGAACGCGGTCACGTCGAACCTCTGGTTGCTGTTGCTCCTCATCGGCGGGGGCGCCGCGGCGTTCGTCACCTGGTCGCAGCGTCCGGGTCATCGGCAGCAGATCGACAAGGCCATCCTGCGGATTCCATGGCTGGGATCGGCGGCCCAGAAGTTCGCCACGTCGCAGGCCGCGCGAACGCTCGCCACGCTGCTCGGCGGCGGCATCCCGCTGGTCCAGGCGCTCGACATCGCGGCGAAGTCGCTGTCGAACCGCTTCATGGCCTCCGAGCTCGGCGCCGCGCAGCGGCGCGTGCAGGAAGGCCAGAGCTTTGCCGCGGCGATGCGGGAGCGCGGCGTCTTCCCCGACGTCGCCGTGAAGATGATCGAGGTCGGTGAATCCACCGGTGCTCTCCAGGAAATGCTCAACAGCCTCGCCGACTTCTACGACGAGGAAGTCGAAACCGACGTCGAGCGTTTCATCAAGCTGATCGAACCGGCGCTGCTGGTCGTGATGGGCATCGTCATCGCGGCCGTCGTCCTGGCCCTCTACATGCCTCTCTTCGAGCTGAGCTCGCTGGCGGGCGGCTAGTCGATGGCAACCACCACCGATCCCGGCCTCGCGACCCGCGACGACGCCTCCGATGAGGTGACGCGCGCGCGCAAGCTCGCCGAGCGCTACCGGCTCGAGTTCATCGACATGGACGAGTTCCGGATCAACCAGGAACTCTTCCGCGCCATCCCCGCCGACTTGATGCTGCGCTACGGCTTCGTGCCGTGCCGCAAGGACGGCAACGCCCTCGTCATCGTCGTCTCCGATCCGACCGACCTCCCGATGATCGACGAGGTCAGCGTCGTGTTGAAGATGCCGATCAAGGTCACGGTCGGCGCCCCTTCAGCGATTCAGTCGATCCTCAAGAAGAGCGAGAGCTCGCAGCGCGTCCTCGACAGCGCCAGCGAGGGGCTGCAGCTGCAGGTCCTCAAAGAGGACAAGAACGACGACGAGAGCATCACCGTCGAGCGCCTGACGAGCGACATCAGCCCGATCATCCGGCTCGTCGACTCGACGATCTACACCGCCATCCAGCGGCGGGGCAGCGACATCCACATCGAAACGGGCGAAGACGCGGTGCACATCAAGTACCGCATCGACGGCGTGCTGCAGCCGGCAATGCAGCCGATCGCCAAGCAGCACCACAGCGCCATCATCTCGCGCATCAAGGTGATGGCCGAGCTCGACATCGCCGAGAAGCGCGTGCCGCAGGACGGCCGCTTCAAGGTGCGTCTGCCCGGCAAGACCATCGACTTCCGCGTCTCGATCATGCCGAGCGTGCACGGCGAGGACGCCGTGATCCGCATTCTCGACAAGGAGTCGATCAGCGAGCAGTTCACCGAGCTGAAGCTCGACATCCTCGGCTTCCCGGAGGAGGAACTGAAGCGCTTCCGCAAGTACATCCGCGAGCCGTACGGGATGGTGCTGGTGACCGGGCCCACCGGCTCGGGCAAGACGACCACGCTCTATGCGGCGCTGGCCGAGATCAAGTCGGTCGAGGACAAGATCGTCACGATCGAAGACCCGGTCGAGTACCAACTGAAGGGCATCACCCAGATTCCGATCAACGAGAAGAAGGGGCTCACGTTCGCGCGCGGCCTGCGGTCGATCCTGCGCCACGACCCCGACAAGATCATGGTGGGCGAGATTCGCGACCCCGAGACGGCGCAGATCGCCATCCAGTCGGCGCTCACCGGCCACCTGGTGTTCACGACCGTGCACGCCAACAACGTGGTGGACGTGCTCGGCCGCTTCCTCAACATGGGCGTCGAGCCGTACCAGTTCGTGTCGGCCCTCAACTGCGTGATGGCCCAGCGCCTGGTGCGTCTCACCTGTTCGCACTGCCGCCGGCCGGTCCGGATCGACCCGAAACTGCTCGAGGAATCGGGGATGGACCCCTCGCTGGCGCAATCGCACCAGTTTTTCGAAGGCGCCGGCTGCATCGAGTGCGGCGGCAGCGGCTTCAAGGGCCGGACGGCGATCTGCGAACTGCTCGACCTGTCCGACCGGATCCGCGAAATGATTCTGGCCCGCAGGCCCGCGTCCGAGGTGAAAAAGGCGGCCCACGAAGAGGGCATGCGCTTCCTGCGCGAGTCTGCCATCGAGAAAGTCCTCAGGGGTATGACGACCTTGCGGGAAATCAACAAGGTCACGTTCGTGGAGTAGCGCGCCGATATACCGGTAAACCGATGAGCATTTTGACCTCCTGGCTCGCGAGCCCGCCGCCCGACGCTGCGCTCGAGCTGGCGCCCGACGCGGTGTCGGGGGCCGTGGTCTCGGCGCGGGGTAGCGATGCCACCGTGCAAAGCTTCGCCGTCGAGCCGCTGCCGGCCGGCGCCCTGGTGCCGTCCCTCACGGGGCAGAACCTCCCGGATCGTCCCGCGGTCATCAGCGCCATTCGAGCGGTGGTGGACCGCATCGGCCGTCCCCGCAAGGTGGCGCTGGTGGTGCCGGACCTGATCACGCGCGTCTCGCTGGTGCGATTCGATCAGGTGCCGAGCTCGCGGGAAGACCTCGATCAGCTCATCCGTTGGCAGGTCAAGAAGTCGGCGCCGTTTCCGATCGAGGATGCCAGCCTCAGCTGGACGCCGGGAGCCCAATCGATCGACGGCGGCTACGAGTTCGTGGTGGCGCTGGCCAAGCGCGACACCATCCGGGAATACGAAGAGGCGTGTGAAAGCGCCGGGCTGCACGCCGGCCTGGTCGACCTGTCGACCTTCAGCGTCGTGAACTGCTATCTGGCGGGCGGACGCGTCCCGACCGGCGACTGGCTGCTGATCCAGATGCGGCCGGATTACACGTCGATTGCCATCATGCGTGGCGGGGACGTCATCTTCTTCCGAAACAAGGGCGAGGGGGAGGGCGACACGCTGGCCGATCTGGTTCACCAGTCGACGATGTACTACCAGGACCGCCTGTCCGGGCAGGGCTTCACGCGCGTGCTGGTCGGCGGCACCGGGCGCCCCGGCGGCGACCTGGAGATGGCGCGGCGCGGCCTCGAGGACCGCCTCGGCGTGCCCGTCGAGACCATCGACCCCACCCGGGTGGCGGCGTTCACGGATCGCATCACCGTCACGCGCGACGTGATGGCGCGTTTGGCGCCGCTCGTCGGGATGATGTTGCGCACGCGCCAGGAACCGGTGACGGTCTGATGCTCCGCACCAATCTCTCCACCCGCCCGTTCTACAACGTCCGCGCCGTCCGCGCCCTGCTCGGTCTGGCCGCGCTGCTCGTGGCCGGCTTCACGCTGTTCAACGCGGTGCAGTTGATTCGCCTCTCGGCCACGCAGCGGACGCTCAGCGCCGACGCCGTGCGGGCCGAAACCGAGGCGGCCCGGCTGCGTGCCGACGCGGTGCGCCTGCGCGGCCAGATCGATCCGCGCGAACTGGCGCTGGTGTCGGCCGATGCGCGCGAAGCCAACGCCATCATCGACCGCCGCGCCTTCTCGTGGACGGAACTGTTCGCCCAGTTCGAGGAATCGCTGCCGCCGGACGTCCGCATCACCGCAGTGCAGCCGCGCCGCGAACAGAACGGCACGTTTGCCGTGAACATCGGCGTCCAGGCGCGTCGCGTCGAAGACGTCGAGGCGTTCATCGAGGCGCTCGAAGCGCAGACGCCGTTCCGCGACGTCCTGCCAGTGGAAGAGCAGACCGGCGACGACGGGCTGATCGAGGCCGTGCTCGACGGTCACTATGCGCCTGAGCGCCCGGGTACAGCGGCCGTCCAGGATGCCGCGGCCACCGCGGCCGGAAAGCGGGCGGCACGATGAGCGCTCCGCACACGGTCCTCGCGCGCCGGGTCATGGCAGAGAACCGCAAGCCACTGATCTGGCTCGGGGCCGGCCTCCTGCTGAACGTGCTCCTCTATGCCTTCGGCGTCTACCCGTTGTCGCAGCGCGTGGCCAATGTAACCGAGCGCAACCAGACCGCGGCGCGGGCGCTAACGGCCGCTCGCCTCGAGCACGGCCAGGCGGCGGGCGCGGTCACCAGCAAAGAGAGCGCGGTCACCGAGCTCGCGACCTTCTACACGGACGTGTTGCCGAAAGATCTGGCCGCGGCACGGCGGCTCACGCATCTGCGGCTGGCGCAGATGGCCCGCACGCACAACCTGCGCTACGGGCGCGCCTCGTCGGAGCCGGTCGTCAACAAGGACAGCAAGCTGGTGCAGCTGCGCACCGAGCTGAACCTTGGCGGCAGCTACACGGGCGTGCGCGCCTTCCTGCACAGCATCGAGACGGCGCCGGAATTCGTCGTGATCGACAACGTCGCCCTGACCGAAAGCAATGACGCCGGCGACCGCGTCGAACTGGCGCTCGCCCTGTCCACCTATTACCGGAGCGCCGGCCGATGACCGGCCTGCTCAGGCGCGAGGTCCTGATTCCGCTGCTCGTCGTGCTCCTCGGGGGCGGCGCCTATATCACGCAGCCGTGGGCGAACGACCCGGCTCCCGCCCGGCGCGCGGCGCCGGCGGCCGCGGGTCAGGCCGCACCGAGCGGCGAACCGGTGGCCGACATCCGGCTCGATCTGCTCACGGCGGGAGGCGGCGATGCCCCCAGCGTGTCACGCAATCCCTTCCGCTTCCAGGAGCGCGTGGTGCCGGTCGCAGCGGCGGCACCACGGCCAGTGGCCCGCCCCCCCGAGTTCGTGGCGCCGCCGGTGCCCACCGGCCCGCCGCCGCCGCCACCGATTACCCTGCGCTTCATCGGTCTGATTGAAGCGCCGCCGCAGACCGGCCGCGTGGCGCTGCTCAGCGACGGTCGCGGCGGCCTGATGTACGGGCGGGAGGGCGACACCGTGGACGGACGCTACCGCATGCTGCGCGTGGGCACCGATTCCATCGAGATGGCGTACGTGGACGGTCGCGGGCGCCAGACGATTCGACTGTCAGGACAATGATGCAATCACACACACGTTGCGCACGGGCGATCGCCATCGTGCTGCTGGCCGTGATCACGGCGGGTTGCGGGGCGAGCCGCGCCTACAGCGCGGGTGAATCCGCGGCGCTCGCCGGCGACTGGGACGCCGCGGTCGAGCAGTTCCGTCGCGCCGTCCAGCAGGACCCGAAGAAGGCCGAGTACACCATCGCGCTCGAGCGCGCCATGATTTCCGCCTCGCAGCGCCATCTCGATCAGGCGCGCATCTTCGAGGCCCGCGGCATGCTCGACGAGGCGCTGCGCGAATACCGCCGCGCCAGCGAATACGATCCGCCGAACCGCCAGGTGGCCGCCAAGGTCACCGAGATGGAGCGCAAGATCCGTGACCAGGCCGAGGCGGCGCAGCCCAAGACGAATCTGGCCCAGTTGAAGGAAAACGCCCGTCAGGCCGGGCCGCCGCCGCTCTTCAACCTCACGCAGGTGCTTCCGGGTATCCGCTTCACCAACGCCAGCCTGCGCGACATCCTCGGGTCGATCGGCATGTCCGCCGGCATCAACGTGACGTTCGACAACACCTTCCAGGACCGGCAGTACTCGGTCCAGATGGACAACTCGACGCTCGAAGAGGCGCTGTCGCAGATCACGGCCTCCAACCAGCTCTTCTACAAGGTACAGTCGCCGCGCATCATCATCGTCGTCCCCGACAACGTGCAGAAGCGCGCGCAATACGAAGAGCAGGTCATTCGCACGTTCTTCATCTCGCACGCCGACGCGACGGAACTGGCCCAGACGCTGAACACGGTCATCCGCGTCGGCGGCGGCCAGGTGGCGCCGTCGATTTCGCCGAACAAGACCGCCAACACCATCGTGGTGCGCGCCACGACCGCGGTGATGGCGATCATCGAGCGCCTGATCGACGTCAACGACAACCCGCGCGCCGAGATCCTGGTGGACGTCCAGATTCTCGAGGTCAACAAGTCGCGCACCAAGCAGTTCGGACTCGACCTCGGCGACTACACCATCCAGACGGTGTTCTCGCCGACCGCGGATCCGACCGGCACGACCGCGACGGCCGGCGGGGGCACCGCATCGACCAGCACGACACTCAACCAGCGTCCCTTCAACGTGAACGCCGTGAGCCGCGGCATCAACACGGCGGACTTCTACGCCGCGGTCCCGTCCGCCGCCGTTCGCTTCCTCGAGAGCGACATCGAGACGCGCGTGCTGGCCAAGACGCAGCTGCGGGGCGCCGAAGGGCAGAAGATGACGCTGAACCTCGGCGAGGAAGTGCCGGTGCCGAGCACCACCTTCACGCCGGTGGCACAGGGCGGGGCGGCGTTCAACCCGCTGACCTCGTTTAGCTACCGCAACGTCGGCGTCAACGTCGAGGTCACGCCCCGCGTGACCTACGAGGGCGACATCTCGGTGGAGCTCCTGCTCGAGAACGGGTCGCTGGGCAAGGGGCTCAACGTCGCGGGCCAGCAGCTCCCGTCGTTCAACACCCGTAAAGTCGTCACCAAGCTCCGGCTGCGTGACGGCGAATCGAACCTGCTCGCCGGCCTGCTGCAGGAAGACGAGCGCCGCTCGCTGCGCGGGTTCCCCACGTTGCTGCGGCTCCCAGTCATCAAGCAGCTGCTCTCGTCGAACGACAACACCATCGGCCAGACCGACATCGTGATGCTGATGACGCC